>Ga0126306_10001841_pt1 | contig 11558 bp, 7 predicted proteins | sample Plot27_FD_92592 | JGI IMG/M metagenome (GOLD analysis project Ga0126306, IMG submission 92592) | Serpentine soil microbial communities from UC McLaughlin Reserve, CA, USA - Plot27 | ecosystem: Environmental > Terrestrial > Soil > Grasslands | place: USA: UC McLaughlin Reserve, Lake County...
CGGCGCGCGCGCCGTGGCGCGCCGCTCGCCGAACTCGCTCTACGACCCGGATCTGGCCGGCTTCGGCGAGTCCGGCGGCCTGTTCTCTCAGCAGGCGAGCCCGGGCTTCATCGAGCTCTGGTCGCTCCAGTCGCGCATGGCCCATCGCTTGCGGAATCGCGGAACCTCGTCATAAGGTGGCGCGGGGTACCTGTGTCGAGCTCCGAGGTCATCGAGTCATTTCTGCGCGGTGAGATCAGCCGCCGCACGCTCATCCGCCGCCTGGTGGCGACGGGCGTGTCCCTGAGCGCCGCCGCGGCCTACTCGGAGCTCCTGCGCCCCGAGTGGGCGTTCGCATCGCACGAGTGCTCGGCCGAGTTCTACGACCTCTACGGCTTCTATGGGGACTGTGGCGGGCATTACCCGACCACGCCGCCGCCCACGACGGACCCCGGGACCAAGCCGCCGGCTCCCCCGCCGGACGACAAGCAGCCCACCCCGCCACCGCCCGACACGACCCCGCCGGTCACCGGCATGAAGGTTTCGAAGATGAGCCTCGCCACCCTGCTCGTGCTTGGTCGCATCGTGGTGCGCTTCACCTCCAGCGAAGCCGGCTCGGTGAGCTTCACAGCCACGACCACGGTGGCGAACCGCTCCGCGGCCGCCGAGGCCGCGCGCACCGTGGTGGTGGCCCGCGGCTCCGCCAAGTTCGCCCGGCCCGGCACCAAGCGGGTGAGGCTGAAGCTCACGCGCCGGGGCCGCAAGGTCCTGCTCAAGCGGCGGCGGGCGACGCTCAGGATCCGGTCCCGCGCCGTGGACGCGGTGGGCAACGCGCGCGTGCGTGTGATCAGCCTCCGGCTGCGCTGAGTTTCGCCACGTCGAACAGCTGCTGCACGGTCTGGAAGGCGTCGCCACTCGGGTCCGGCAACCGCCAGAACGACACGCCGCGAAGTCCGAGCGCTCGCACCAGATCGAGTTTCGCCATCAGCGAGCGCTCGTCCTCGAACCAAACGACGTGGTCACTCCCGGCCGCGTCCTGGTAGCGAACGCGCGGGCTCTCGTGCCCGGAGTGGTAGTCGACGCTGGCGCCCGACAGCGCGGCAAGCTCATGCGCCTCTGCGAGGCTCACCCGGCGCCCCTGTTTGGGCCCGGGGACGTGGGGGAGCGTCCAGTCGTAGCCGTACAGAGGTATGCCGAGCAGGAGCTTCTCGCGTGGGATCTCCTGGACCGCGTAGCGGAGCACCTCGCGCACCTCGCCGAGCGGCGCCACCGGCGCCGGCGGGCTGCCGCCGCGGCCCCACTCGTACGTCATCACCACCACCCGGTCGGCCAGCTCGCCGTGCACCTGGTAATCGTGGGCGCCGTGCCAGATGCCGCCCTGCGCGGCGTGGTACTTCGGTGCCACCGCCGTCACCAGCATCCGGCCCTCCGCGTGCTGGCGCGTGGCGGCGCGCCCCAGAAACTCGCCGAAGCGCTCGCTGTCCTCCGGGCGCAGCCGCTCGAAGTCCACGTTCAGCCCTGCGTAGCCGCGCTCCGCGCAGAGGCTTGACAGCTCGTCGAGCAGGCGCTCCTGCGCATCCGGCCGCCCGAGCAGGGCGGTCGCGGCGTCCGTGTCGAATGCCCCGTTCGGCTTGGTGTTCGTGAGGACGAGCAGCGGCGCCGCGCCGCCGAGGTCCGCGAGCTCGCGCAGCTCGGAGTCGTCGGGCGAGACCACGCCGCCGTCGGGCAGCGCCCGGTGGGAGAACGACGAGGCGTACGTGAGGGCATCGGCCGCCGTGGCGAAGTCGGCCGCATGGTCGTCGTCGCGTGCGATCGCCAACGGGAGCACGTAGGCGTTCACCTCGATCGCCATCGGGAAGCGCTCGGCGGCGCGTCGCGGAGCAGCCGTCATGGCCCGCTCCCGCCGCGAAGGCCCCGCACGCAGGACCTCGAACCACGCACCCGCGAGTGCCGCGACGGCTCCCGCGCCGATCAGCGGCCGGCTTCGCCTGTATTCCGCCTGGAGCTCGCCGCCCCAGCGCTCGACGTTCCCGGCCACCGTGCCAAGTCGCCGCCGCAGGTAGCCGGCACCGAGCGTCTGCGACGGCCGCCAGCCGCGGCGCCGCTGCTCGTCGAGCAGGATCCGGCCGAGGCCCCGGCCGCGCTGGAAATGGTGCCGCGCGAGCCGCAGCGGGTTCGTGCAGCGGCTGCTGTGAACGATCGTCACGTCGCGGGCGCGGTACCCGACGAGTCCGCGGCGCGTGAGCTCCACGTTCACGACCGTGTCCTCGCCGGCGCGCATGTCCTCGGGGAAGCCCCCGACGGCGATCAGGTGGTCGCGGATGTACGAGCAGTGAGCGGGCGGCCCGGTGAGCCGCCCGGAGGGCCGGTCCGGAAGGACGCTCGAGTGATCCAGGAAATAGCTGGCCCAGCCCGAGCGCGTCCGGGTGCCGTTGAGCGTCGTGCCGGTGACCATGGGATGGCCGAGCTGGTGCGCGCGGACGCGGGCCGCGAGGCTTCCCTGCGGCAACTCCACGTGCGATCCGGGGAACGAGACGAACTCGCCGCGCGCCAGCTCCACTCCGGCGTTGCGCGCGCGTCCAGGCAGCGCGCGCTCGCCGAGGTCGATCACGGTCACGTCGGGGAACGCCTCCCGCACGATCGCGGACGTGCGGTCCGTACCGCTGGTCACGACGATGACCTCGAACGGCTCGGGGCAGTCCTGCTCGACCACAGCCCGCACAACGCGCTCGATCCGATCCTGGTCGTTTCGCGAGATCACGACCGCGGACAGCACCGGCCCGTCGAGGTCGAGGGCCGGCTCCTCCGGCACGACGGGGAGCCCAGGAGGGCGAGGCTCCCAGTGGTGCCCCTGGTCCGCCGCCGCGAGCAGGTTCGTGTAGTCCGGCTGGAACTCGTTGCCGGGGTCGGCCTCGGTGTACTTTGAGAAGCGGGCAACGCGTCGCTCCTCGGTGATGCCGCCGAGGTGCTGGATCCGCAGGGTCGTGTTCACGAAGCGGCGGCGGTCGATGCTGGTCGGCACCGGGACGAAATGGAGCCGCTGCTCGGGGAAGCGCTGCCCAGGCGCGTAAGCGAACAGCCGGTAGACCCAGAGGCTGTCGAGGTCGAAGTGCTCGAGGTCTCCGACCATCCGGCAGACCCTGAAGCCGTACGCCACGTCGGGCCGTGCCGCGCCGTCCACGAATCTGCGCAGGGCCGCCGCATCCCCGGCGTCGAGGCGCTCGTCGGCGTCGAGCGAGATGACCCAGTCGGGCTCGAGCTCCGCTGCGGCGTCGAGCAGCCGGTTGCGGTTGCCCGCGTCGTCCCAGCCGGCGTACGACTCCCGCACAGGATTCGCCAGCACGGTCTTGACGAGCGGCTCGCGCTCCAGCAGCTCGCGCGTGTCGTCCGTGCTGCCGTCGTCGAGCGCCACGACCGCATCCGCGAACCGGCGCACGGACTCGAACCAGCCGGGCAGGTCGCCGGCCGCATTGCGGGCGGGGAGCAGGCACACCACCCTCCCGGGGCGGCCGCCGGGGCGCGTGGACAGCACCGGCAACCCCGGTTCGCGGGGCTGCCAGACGGGCAGGTCGCCGGCGGGCCGTGCCGAGAGCCGGCCGAAGTCCGTGGGCCAGCGCCGGCCGGGGTCGGCCTCGCGGTATTTCGCAAGCCGCTCCTCGAGCCGCTCCTCCGACCCCGCGCCGAGGTGGCGCAGGCGCAGGGTCGTGCGGATCCACGCCGCGTGCGGGACGTCGGTCGGGACCGGGTTGAAGTGGAGCCGCTGCTCCGGAAAGCGCTGTCCGGGACGCCACGCGAACAGGCGGTAGACCCAGGTGGAGCGGGGGTCGTAGCGATCGCTGTCCCAGATCCTGAAGTGCTCGAGCCCGTACGCGCAGGCCGGGATCGCGTCGGTGGCGATGAACTCCCGCAGCGCGGCGGCGTCCTCAGCGTCGATTCGCTCGTCGGCGTCGAGCGAGATGACCCAGTCGGGCGCCAGCTCGCCGGCCGCCTCGAGCAGCCGGTTGCGGTTCTCGGCATCGTCCCAGCGCTCGTAGGAGTCGCGCCTCGGGTTGTCCAGGAGCATCTGCACCAGCGGCGAGGCCGCGAGCAACTCACGGGTGCCGTCCGTGCTGCCATCGTCCAGCGCCACGACCGTGTCGCAGACCGCGCCGGCCGACTCGAGGAACTCGGGTAGATCGCGCTCGGCGTTGCGGGCGGGCAGGAGGCAGGCGAGGAACGGCCCGCGCGCCAGCTCGACGATCCGATCCACGTCCAGATTGCCCGGGCACTCCTTGCGGGCGAACAGCTCCCGGTGGCCCACCACGTGATCGCGATCGAGCGGGATCTCCCACGTGCGCGCGAGCCGCCGCACGAGCCACGCCCCGGAGCGGTACTGGAGCCGCGTTCGCTCGACGCCGAGCGGGTCGCCGCCATCCTCGAACTCGATCCCGACGGTGTGCAGGTTGGGGTCCTCGCCGCTGAACAGAGGGGTGGTCGGGTCGGCGACCCGGCCGGCGTGCCGTGCCGTGTCGGCCTCGTCCACGAACTGCGCTATCCGCCCGTCGAGCCCTACGAGGTAGTGCGCGCTGACCTCGCTCTCCGGGTCGGCGAACCAGTGGACAGTCGAGTCGAAGCTGCCGACGTTCGTGTGCAGCACGATGCCGGTCGGCCGCTGCCCGCTTCGCCCGCGGTCGTAGTGTGCGGCGTGGAAGCGTTCGATCCGCATCTCGAATACAACGTACGTCACCGGGGAAAGGACTCGCCATGACGACCACTAGGGGGTACACGGTGCTCGGCTGGCTCGTGTGGCAGGTGATCGCGCGGGTGGCGAGGCGCAAGATGGCGCAGAACAAGGTGAAGATCGGCGCGGCGGCGACGGTGTTCGCGGTGCTCGCGGCGGGGCTGCTGGCCGCGAAGGCATCCGCCGGCGACGATTGACCTAACCCCAATTGGCGCAGGCGCCAAGTTGGGGTAGCTTGGCCGCGTGCGCCGATACCCCGCCCTGGCCGTGGTCGTGCTTGCCATGGCCGCAGTCATCGCCCCGTCCGCCCATGCCGACTCGATCATCTACGAGAAGAGCGGCAACGTCTGGCTCGCCAACCCTGACGGCAGCGGCCAGCGCCAGGTCACCACCACCGGCGGCTACGGCAAGCCCTCGCAGGCGGACGACGGCACGATCATCGCCGCCAAGGACGCCGTCCTCCACCATCTGAGCCGCTCCGGCCAGCTGCTGAACCTGGCGGGTGACGACGACTACGGCGGCAAGATCTTCACGGACCTCTCCCCTGATGGGGCGCTGGCCTCGTACGGCTTCTTCGCCAACGGGCCGATCCTCACCGGGCCCTACACGGCGGTCTCGCACTCGGGCCGGCCGACCGAGAAGGAGGAGATCGACGGGCCGCTGAACGGCTACCTCAACCCGAGCTGGCTCGACAGCAACCGCATCCTGCTGTTCCCCCAGAGCCTGATCGTGGACGTCCAGATCTGGCCGATTCCCGGGGACGTCCAGGACTGGTTCACCGACCCTGACTTCGACCTCGGGGGCGGGGACGTGGACCGCGGGCATGACCAAATTCGCGGCGACCGCCGACGGCAGCACCAGCATCGTGCTCTACCGTCTGCCTGCGCCGCCTCCCGCGCTCCCGGAGCGCCGCTGCCAGATCACCGGTCCGGCGGGCACCTTCTTCCGTCCCACCTGGTCTCCGGACGGCAGCACGCTCGCCTGGCAGGAGGACGACGGCATCCACACGCTCGAGATCAACCTCGACACCTGCGCCGGCTCGAGCGCGCTCGTGATCGCAGGCGGCAAGCACCCGGACTGGGGCTCGGCGGCCGCGGGCCGGGCGCTGGCGGCCACGGCCCCCGCTCGCATCCGGCTGGCCGCGCTCCTCAAGGGGCTGAAGGTGAAGGTGGTCTGCTCGTGCACCGCCACCGCCAAGCTTCTGCTCGCGAACAGGGCGATCGGCAAGGCCAAGAGGGCGGTCTCGGGCAGCGCCACCCTGAAGCTGAAGCCGAACCGCCAGGGCAGGGCCCGGCTGCTCCGGGGCGGGAAGAGCGTGTCCGTGCGCACAACCGGCGCCGGCCGCACGGTCACGAGGAAGGTCAAGATCCTTCGATGAGGCGGGCGCTGGCCGCGCTCGGCGCGCTGGGCGCGGGCGCTCCCGAGGCGTAGGCGAACCACGTGACCCCGAGCGTGACCGCGACCCTGGAGCTTGGTGGAGCGGCGAAGGACGACTGCGACCGCCCCTTCGGCTGGCCGAGCCCGATCTGCAGCGGGGGGAAGCGGGCCAAGATCAGCTGGAACGCGTCGTGCGGCGCCGGGATTCCCCCGGGCGGTGCCGCGGAAGGGCAACCCGTTCGGCTACGACGGTGAGGCCCTCGACCCCCGACTCTCAACGGCTCGCTCGGGATGACGGCGGAGCCTGGCCTGCGCTTCTTCGGGGAGGTGGTCGTCAAGTGCGCGGTCCGGGGTCCCGACGTGGACGAGGACGGCGCACCGATCGAGCACAGCGGCCAGGCCACCGGTCGGACCGACCAGCTGTACCTGCCGCCGCGGCTGGCCGCGTTCAGGACGACCTTCGGAAGCTTCTGTGGGGTGAACGTGCCGGCGAAGCGGACCGCCTTCCTGCTCCAGGCCGGTGAGTACGCGGAGCTCGAGTGGCTCCTGCGCTACAGCGTGCCTTCGCTGATCCGGCGGGGCGCCGGGATCCGCGTAGAGGCATCGCCCGACCGCGGGATGCTGAGCGAGTTCGGTGCGATCGGCACCGGCCTGAAGCCGAGGCGAGCCGGCAAGCTGCGCATCTGGGCCACGGTCGGCGGCAAGAAGACGAACACCAGGCGCGTAACCGTCCTGCCGAAGCGCTGCTGAATAGCTGATTCGGTCCCCCGAATTTGCGGGATTGCCGGTTCGCGGCGTCCGCCTTCGGGCCTAGGATCGTGATCCCGGATGAGCTTCGCCCATCTCCACGTCCACTCCGAATATTCGGTCCTCGACGGCGCCTGCCCGATCGACGCGCTCGCCGAGCGCGCGGCGGCGCTCGGGCAGCCGGCGCTCGGCCTGACCGACCACGGCGTGATGAATGGGGCGGTCGAGCACTACAAGGCCTGCAAGAAGCACGGGATCAAGCCGATCCTCGGCCTGGAGGCCTACTTCGTCGAGGACCTGAAGTCGTCCGCCCTGAAGTACGAGCGCAACCACCTGACCCTGCTGGCGGCGAGCGATGCCGGCTTCCGCAACCTCGTGAAGCTCAGCTCCGCGGGCTACCTCGAGGGCTACAAGCGCGGCAAGGCGAACGTCGACCTCGACCTGCTGTCGCGCTACTCGGAGGGAGTCATCGCTCTCACCGGATGCTTGCAATCGCGCTTCTGCCGCCGGATAGTCGACGACATCCCGGGCGAGGCGCGCGCCCACGCCGACGCGCTGATGCAGGTGTTCGGCGGGGACAACGTCTATTTCGAGGTCCAGAAGAACGGCATCGCCGCCCAGGACAAGGCGAACGAGGGCATCGCCCGGTTCGCCCGCGAGCTGGGCCGCCCGCTCGTGGCCACCGGCGACGTCCACTACCTGCGCCGCGAGGACTACGACAACCACAAGGCCCTGCTGTGCGTGCAGACCAAGAGCACGCTGCGCGAGCCGAAGCTGTCCTTCGACACGAACGAGTTCTACCTGAAGGACTCGGCGGAGATGGAGGCTGACTTCGGCGAGTGGCCGGAGTCGATCGCCACCACGCTCGAGATCGCCGAGCGCTGCGAGGTCGAGATCGAGCTCGGGAAGATGCTGATCCCGCGCTTCCCGGCCCCGGAGGGCGAGCCGCAGGAGGCCTACCTGCGCCGCCTGGCCCACCAGGGCCTGCGCGAGCGCTACGGCGACCCTCCGCCCGCCGAGGCCGTCGAGCGCCTCGAGATGGAGCTGGGCGTGATCGAGAAGATGGGCTTCGCCGCCTACTTCCTGATCGTGTGGGACTTCGTCAAGTTCGCGAAGGACAACGGGATCGCGGTGGGGCCGGGCCGAGGTTCGGCGGCCGGCTCGATCGTCTCGTACGCGCTGCGGATCACCGACGTGGACCCGCTCGAGTACGACCTGCTCTTCGAGCGCTTCCTGAACGCGGAGCGGATCTCGATGCCGGACATCGACATCGACTTCTCGGTCAAGGGCCGCGAGCGCGTGATCCAGTACGTCGCCGACAAGTACGGGCGCGAGTCGGTCGCGCAGATCATCACCTTCGGCCGCATGTTCCCGCGCGCGGCCACGCGCGACGCCGCCCGCGTGCTCGGGCTCGACTACGGGGCGGGCGACCGGATCGCGAAGCTGATCCCCGAGCCTGTGATGGGCCGCTCGAAGAGCTTCGACGAGTACCTGAAGGACGAGCAGGACCTGCGGCGGGTGTACGACTCGGAGCCAGAGGCCCGCCAGATCATCGACGTGGCGAGGGGCCTAGAGGGGATCGTGCGCAACTCGTCGATCCATGCGGCGGCCGTGGTGATCGCGGACCGCCCGCTCACGGACATCGTGCCCCTCCAGCTGGCCGAGGACAAGGCGAACGGCGCCGGCGAGAACGGCGAGCGCTCCTACCGCACCGTCACGCAGTACTCGATGAAGCCGATCGAGGAGATCGGCCTGCTGAAGATGGACTTCCTCGGGCTGCGGAACCTCGACGTGATCGAGGCGGCGCTCGACATTATCGAGCAGTCGAGCGGAGCCCGCCCGGACATGGCGGCCCTGCCGCTCGACGACCTGAAGACCTACGAGATGCTCGCGCGCGGCGACTCGGTGGGCGTGTTCCAGTTCGAGTCCGACGGCATGCGTGAAGCGCTGCGCCAGGTCAAGCCGGACGAGTTCAACGATCTGGTGGCACTGGTGGCGCTCTACCGCCCTGGTGCGATGCGGCACATCGGCACCTACGGACGCAACAAGCGGGTGCCGGAGGGCATCCACTACGCCGATGAGCGCCTGCGGGCGATCACCGAGTCCTCGCGCGGGGTGATCCTCTACCAGGAGCAGTCGATGCAGATCGCGAAGGCGATCGCCGGCTTCTCAGGGCCCGAGGCTGACGACCTTCGCAAGGCGATCGGCAAGAAGCAACGCGACCGCATGGCCGCGCTGAAGGACCGCTTCTTCGAGGGCGCCCGCGCCACCGGCACGGCCGAGGCTGTTATCGCTGAGCTCTGGTCCGCGAACGAGGATGCGGCCGACTACTCCTTCAACCGCTCCCACGCCGCGTGCTACGCGCTGATCTCGTATCGGACGGCCTGGCTGAAGGCGAACTACCCGGCCGAGTACATGGCCGCGCTGATCTCCTCGGTGATGTCCACGAAGGACAAGGTGCCGTTCTTCGTGGCGCAGTGCGAGGACATGGGGATCGAGGTGCTGCCTCCCGACGTGAACCAGTCGGGCCACGACTTCAAGGTGGTGGACGGCAACATCCGCTTCGGCCTCGACGCTGTCAAGGGGCTCGGCTATCAGGCTGTCGAGTCCATCATCCAGGCGCGCGAGGAGGAGGGGTCGTTCAACTCGGTCTGGGACTTCTGCCGGCGGGTGGACTGCCAGTCCGTGAACAAGAAGGCGAGCGACTCGCTCGTGAAGTGCGGCGCCTTCGACTCCCTGCCGGGCACGCGCACCGGAATGATGGACGCGCTGCCGCGGGCACAGGTCGCGGGAGCCCACGCGCAGGCGGACGCTCAGAGCGGCCAGAGCTCGTTCTTCGACCTCGACGGCGGCAACGAGGACGCCGCCGCGCACCACGACCCCCCGATCGTGCCCCTGCAGGACGACCGCAAGCAGTTGAACGAGTGGGAGAAGGAGACGCTCGGTCTGTTCCTGTCGAGCCACCCGCTCAAGGAGGTGCGGCCGGCGCTTCGCGCGCGCGTGGACTGCTCGCTCACCGAGCTGGCCGCGAAGAAGGACGGCGAGTGGGTCACCGTCGGCGGCATGATCGCCGAGTGCAAGCGGATCAGGACGAAGAAGGGCGACCCGATGATGTTCGCCACGCTGGACGACCTCGAGGGACAGGTCGAGCTGCTCGTCTTCAACTCCGCCTACGCGGCGAACGCGGACAAGGTGGACGTGGACAAGATCGTGATCGTGCGCGGGCGCGTGGACCACAAGGAGGAGGGCGAGACGAAGCTCGTCGCCCAGGAGGTCGAGGCGTTCGAGCCGAGCCCCGAGGAGGTCCTGAGGGCCGCCGAGGCCGCGCCCGCCGAGGCGGTGGTGCAGCGCCTCACGATCCACGTGTCCGCGGGGGTGTCGGAGGGCTTTCTCGAGGACCTGAAGGAGGTCGTGAGCCATCACCGTGGTGACCACGAGCTGCTGCTCGCAGTGGGCGAGCGGCGCCTGCTGCTTGGATCCGACTGGCGCGTGTCCGCCGACGGCGCGTGTCGCGCGGAACTGGCCGGCCTGACCGGCGCCTCCCGGCTCGTCGCGTAGCGTCCGATCCGCTCTACACTGGCCTGGTGCAACCGGTCCACGCACGCACAGCCCCGGAGCTCCACGAGTGCCGACGGTGCTGCTCGTTCTGCGACCGGGTCGTGCACCCCTCGGGCTGCATCGCGTCCGGTTGCCAGTTCCTCTACCTCTACGACGACGAGGAGACGGGCCGCCGCTTCATGGGCTGCCTCAACAAGGTCTTCCGTGGGGAGATCGACCGCGAGCTGTTCGACCAGGCCGAGCGCACCCGCCACGGCTTCGGCGGCGTGAAGATGGCCGGCATGCCGCTGCCCCAATGCCGCGCTTCAGTGGAGCGCGCCTACGACGGCTACACCGAGGCCTTCGATTGCGTGAACCCCGGCTTCTTCACGAAGCCGAGCGCCGACGCGGCGGACGCCGCGTTCGACCTCCGCGACAACCTCTAGCCGGCCATGGACTTCCGGCTCCTTGGCCCGCTCGAGGTGTTCGAGGACAACCGGTCGTTGGCGCTCGGCGGCGTCAAGCAGCGCTCCGTGCTGGCGGTCCTCCTGATGCACGCGAACGAGCTCGTCACGGCCGACCAGCTCATCGATGAGATCTGGGGCGGCACGCCGCCGGCGAAGGCTGTGAAGAACATCCAGGTCCAGGTCTCGAGGCTGCGCAAGGTGCTCGACTCCGGACGCGTTACCACGGGTCCAGGCGGCTACGTGCTTCACCTCGAACCGCACGAGTCCGACGTGGCACGGTTCGAGCGACTCGCGTCCGAGGCCGCCGGCGCTCCTCCACAGCGCGCAACGGACAGGCTGAGTGAGGCGCTCGGGCTGTGGCGCGGGCCCGCACTCGCCGATCTCGCCTACGAGGGATTTGCCCAGCCCGAGATCGCGCGTCTCGAGGAGATGCGCCTCGCGGCGGTTGTGCAGCGAATCGACGCCGATCTCGCGCTCGGGCACCACGCTGAGCTCGTCGGCGAGCTCGAGGCGCTGGTCGCACGGCACCCGCTCCAGGAGCGCCTGCGCTACCAACTGATGCTCGCCCTCTACCGCTCGGCGCGTCAGGCCGAGGCCCTCGAGGCCTACCGCGCGGCGCGAAGTGAGCTCTCGGAGGAGCTTGGTCTGGAGCCGGGCGAGCAGCTCAGGCAGCTCGAGCAGGCGATCCTGCGCCAGGACCCGAGCCTCGATCTGACGGCGAGCGGGGGGGA
>Ga0126306_10001843_pt1 | contig 11555 bp, 7 predicted proteins | sample Plot27_FD_92592 | JGI IMG/M metagenome (GOLD analysis project Ga0126306, IMG submission 92592) | Serpentine soil microbial communities from UC McLaughlin Reserve, CA, USA - Plot27 | ecosystem: Environmental > Terrestrial > Soil > Grasslands | place: USA: UC McLaughlin Reserve, Lake County...
ACGACCACGATGCAGCCATCGGCCGGGCGCTGCTGTCCGTCATTGCCTGATGTCCGCGAGGCCTCTCGATCGGCACTCTCTCTCTCGTCTCCACGACGACTTCTTCCGGCCGTCGTGCTTCGGGATTCCAGGACACGAGGAGGTCGCCCATGAGAGCACCAGATTCGGTGCGCCACCTGCGCGCGCTTTGGCCACCAAACCGAACGCGCAATCGAGTCGAAGCCGATGCTCCGGGGCCTCGCGTCCCGTCTTGCTTCCCATCCTCCTCATCTCCGCCGACGCGCCTCACTGACTCGTTCCGTCGGTCATCCTCCGTCGTTCGACCGACACCGCAGCTCTCATCGATCGTGCGCGCTACGGCCGCGCTCGCGCTCATCCTCTTCGCCGCGTGCGGTGGGGACGCGCTGACGGATCCCGTCTCCAGCGGCCTGAGTCCTACTCCACCAGACCTGATGCTGACCGGTGGAGCGGGAACGCCGATCTTCCCCACCGTGCCAGCCGGTGAATCGCAGCCACTTGGCTTCGCGATCGGTCTCAATGCGTCTGCCCAGGTGACCGGAGGCGTATTCGGGTTGGCCCCCAACACGGGTGCCAGCGGCAATATGCCATTCCGATGGACCCCCGGCGTCGAGCTCGTCAAGCTCGCGGTATGCTGCGATAACGGCTTCGGGGCCGATATCAACACCGCGGGCGCCATCGCGGGAAGCTCGGAAGCTGGTCCGAGCGCCTCCTACCGAGGCTTCGTGGCCATCGGCAATTCGGTCACCCTGCTTCCGCTGCTGCCCGGGTTGTCCATCGACGCCCAGGAAAATCATTCGAGGGCGCTCGCGCTCAACGACGCCGTCGACATCGTCGGTTACAGTCCGACCGCCTCGTTCGGCAGACACGCGGTGCGCTGGAGCGCCGGTGGTGCCATCACCGATCTGGGCACGCTCGGCGGCAGCAACAGCGAGGCAGTCGACATCAACAACGCCGGCCAGATCATCGGCATGAGTCAGATCGCTGGGGATGCGGCCACCCACGCTTTCTTGTGGTCGTCCGCGAGCGGCATGCTCGATCTCAACATCAGCACCGGCGCGGCGATCACCGAGGTCTGCGAGATCAACGGCGCCGGCCAGATCGTCGGCACCTATACCAACCCGGGTGGCCAGTCGCACGCGTTCCGCTACACGACGGGCTCCGGTCTGCTCGACCTGGGCACGCTGGGTGGTACGCACAGCGCGCCGACGGGGCTGAACGAGAAGGGGGACGTGGCCGGTCGGAGCACGCTGGCCGACGGCTCGACCCATGCCTTCCTCTGGACGGCGGGCGATGGGATGGAAGACATCACCGCGCTCACCGGAGTGCCGGAGGTCCGGCGCCTCAACGACAACATGCAGACGCTGACCGTCACCGCGCCTCCGACCGGGCAGGACGTCCCAGGCACCCAGATTCCGCGTCTGGTACAGCTCTCGGTCACCCAGTTCAACGCACCGCCCACGGCGATCTTCACGGTGTCGTGCAATGCGCTCACCTGCACGTTGGACGCGAGCAACTCGCTCGACGACAAACCGGGCGTCACCTACTCGTGGGACCTGAACAAGTACCCCGAGGGTTCCGCCACGGGTCAGGTGGTCACCGTGACATATCCGCACTCGGGTCAGCGCGCTCCGATCCTCACGATCACCGACGCGCAGGGACTCACCAGCTCGAGCTCGCAGACGTTCTTCGTCTCCGACTACCCGATCGCGGCGTTCACGTACTCGTGCACGGGGCTGACCTGCTCGTTCGACCCGAGCGGCTCGACCAATGGCAGCGGGCCAGCGTTGAACTACTTCATCTGGACGTTCGGTGACGGCTCGAGCACGGCTTCGACGCAACCGGTGACGCCCAGCCACACCTACGCCCAGCCGGGCACCTACGACGTGAAGCTGGAGGTCTGGGTAGACGGAGTCGAGCACCGCGCCATCCTCACCCAGCAGGTGACCGTCACTGCGCCGACCGAGAATCACGCGCCTGTCGCGAGCTTCACCTCGTCGTGCGACGGCACGATCTGCACCCTCGATGCGTCCTCGTCGACGGACGATGGCGGCATTGCGTCGTACGCTTGGAATCTCGGCAAGCTGCCCGATGGCACGGCGACCGGCGTGAAGGTCACCACCGACTACTGGCACACCAGCACGCGCTACGTGACGCTCACCGTTACCGACGCCGCGGGTCTTTCCAGCAGCATTACCAAGACGGTCGATGTCGGCGCGCCACCAGTCGACGCGGCACCAGTCGCCAAGTTCACCTGGTCGTGCAGCGGCACGGTCTGCTCGTTCGATGCATCGACATCGAGCGACGACGTCGGGATCGTCGCGTACGCCTGGAATCTCAACAAGCTACCCGACGGCACGGCGAGCGGAGTGAAGGTCAGCACCGATTACTGGCACACCAGCACGCGCTATGTGACGCTCACGGTCACCGACACCGAGGGTCAGCAGAGCTCCGTGACGCAGACGGTCACGGTGCCATAGCGGCGCCGCTTACGCGTTCGTCCGTTAGCGGTTGATCAGTACACGGCCGGCCTCGGGACAGGGAGTCCCGAGGCCGGCCGTGTACCGTTGCACCGACGACGGACGAGCCAAGAGCTGTCCGCCATTGCCTGATGCCCGCGCGACGGCGGCTCGCATGAGTTACCTGTCACTCGACAATGTGCGGGCACTCGCCAGCGCGCAATCAGAGCCCTTTCGCACCCTCTCCCTGCTTCTCCACGCGACCGGAATGGAGGTCTCCGTCGCGCTGGCATTGAAGAAGCGCGACATCGATATGATGCGCCGGGAAGTTCGGGCGCGAGGTACGAAGTCCATGGCGCGCGACTGAATCGCCAAGGTTGCTGATTGGGCTTGGGCTGATGTCGAGAAGTTCGTTCGGCATCTCTTGCCAAACGCTTCGGGTTTTTCCCGACGTGAATAGATGGACCGCCAGCGACACGCATCGGGAAGTCTGCGGCGCCCTAGGCGTCGAGGACTATCAGCTTAAGGACCCGCGGCACACGTACGCGGTGCGGGCTTATTCGCGCCGGCGCTCCCTTTGAGCACGTTGCTGCGCAGCTATGCCACACTGATACCACCATGGTCGTCAGGGTCTACGCTCGCTTCCGGCCGAGCGAGTCCGAGCGCACCGACTGGGAGCGGATTGCAGCCCTCCAGGATGATGCCGCTAGCGAAGCGCGCTGATTCGCCCCTGTGGTTCAATCGGTGGTTCACACAACGAGAACGGCTCGCCATTTGGCGAGCCGCGCACACGACAAGGCTATGATTAACCACAACTTACAAAGTAGCAGGGGCGGGACTCGAACCCGCGACCCCGGCATTATGAGTGCCGTGCTCTAACCACCTGAGCTACCCTGCCCCACTACGATTGCAATCGTCGGCGCAGCGCGCTCGACCGTCGAGAACCCTTCACCTTCAGCTTGCTTCGATTGCAAACGACTCGGCCGGCCTTTGCAGGCCGGCCGGATCGATAGCGGGGGCGGGATTTGAACCCGCGACCTTCGGGTTATGAGCCCGACGAGCTACCAGGCTGCTCCACCCCGCGTCAGTGCTTGTAGAATAACCCGCCGTCATACAGAGTCAAGGCGATCGCCGAGCGGAACGGGACCCGCACGAGGGGTATGACATACTCGAATGAGGCGAGCTGATCGCCGCCGCCCAGCCCGTGTCGGACTCACCCGCGCCACTCCTCGATTGCACCTCGTCATCCTCGTCGCGTTCGCTGCCGCCGTCGCCGCTCCACTCCACGCCCAGCGCGTCGCCCCGCCCGTTGCCGCCCCCGCGCCCGCGGAGCTGCCGCGCATCACCGTGTCGACGACGTATCCCGCCGGCGGCCGCGCCGTGCGCGTGGGCGCGAACGCGAACCTGCAGGCGGCGCTCGACGCCGCCCGCCCAGGTGACGTGCTGCTACTTCCACCCGGCGCGACGTACGTCGGCAACTTCGTGCTCCGCAACAAGAGCGCGTCGAGCGGCGCGCCCGCCGGCGGGTGGATCGTCGTGCGCACCGACCTTCCCGACGCCTCACTCGGTGCGGCCGGCACGCGCATGACGCCGTCGCGCGCGGCTTCGCTCAGGCTGGCGCGCATCCTCTCGCCCAACTACGAGCCGGCCATCGGCACCGAGCCGGCCGCGCACCACTGGCGCTTCACGGGGCTCGAGATCTCCGTCACTCCGGCGGCAGCGCAGATGAACATGCTCGTCCGCTTCGGCCGTCCCGGTGACGAGCAGCGCACGCTCGCGAGCATGCCGCATCATCTCATCGTCGATCGCAGCTACGTGCACGGCACGCCGACGCTCGATATGAGACGCTGCGTGACCTTCAACAGTGGCACGTCGGCGATCGTCGACTCGTGGGTGACCGAGTGCCACAGCAATCACGGCGACTCGCAGGCGATCCTCGGCTACAACGGCGCGGGCCCGTTCAAGATCGAGAACAACTATCTCGCTGCGGGGCACGAGGTCGTCTTGTTCGGGGGGGGCGATCCGGCGATCCCCGAATTGAGCCCCGCCGACATAGAGGTGCGCCGGAACCACATCACGCGTCCCCTGGCCTGGAAGCGGAAGTGGCAGGTCAAGAACATCTTCGAGACGAAGAACGTGCGCCGAATCCTCGTCGAGGGGAACGTGCTCGAGAACAACTGGACCGACGGACAAGTGGGCTTCGCCTTCGTGCTCAAGTCCGAGAACCAGGACGGCAGTGCGCCCTGGTCGACGTCGAGTGACGTGACGGTTCGCTACAACCGCATCCGCAACACGGGGAGCGTGTTCAACATCGCTGGCAAGGTTACGCCGAAGGCGGTGCTGGCGGCGCGCTTCCTCGTCACTCACAACATCGCGGAGGGGGTGAACGTCGGACCGTACACTGGCGACGGCATCGCCTTCCAGCTGTTGAGTGGGCTCACCGACGCAGTCGTCACCCACAACACCATCCTCAACCAGAACGCGACGGGATCGGGCGTGTCGTTCGACGGGCCACCAGTGCAGCGGCTGGTGATGCACAGCAACCTGTTTCAGGCCGGCCCCTACGGGGTGCACGGTGCTGATGCGGGTTCGGGGAACGGTACGCTCAAGCGCTACGCGCCTGGCGCGGTGTTCCGGCGCAACGTCATCGTCGGTGGCGACTGTTCATCCTACCCGGGCGACACCGTGTGTCCGTCGAAGATGTCCGAAGTCGGGTTCGCCAACGTGCTCAAGGGGGATCTACGGGCCGGCGTCGGCGCGCTGCGGAACCGGGGACTCGACGGGGGGGACATCGGTGCCGACATTGATCGGGTCGAGGCGGCCACTCGTGGCGCGATTGTCGCGCCGTAGCGCTCGATCGGATCAGAACGCTCACGCCGCGTATTGGTAGACATGCCACCGACTCGTCGAGCCCGTCGCACTCGCAGCAGCCCGGCCGCCATCGCGTTCCGGCTCGGCGTCTACATCCTCGTCACCTGGGGAACGCTGGCGCTGCTCGCCTCGGGGCTCTTCCCCGGGGCGCAGGTCTTCACGTTCGTGCTCGCGCTGTTCACGACGATCCCGATCGTGGCGTTCGCGCTCTGGCGTGGCTGGCCGTTCTATCCGGGAGCGGCGTTCCGCTTGCTCGTCGTGCGGCCATTCTGGTACACGCAGCTCCTGCTGCCGCTCGTCTCGGCGGCGGGGCTGCTCGGCCTTCTGCTCGGCGCGCCGTTCGGCGAGGCGCTGCTCGTAGGCCGAATCCTGGCCGGAACGATGATCGGAGTGGCGACCGTGCTGCTCGTGCTGGGCTACCTCGGCACGCGCCGGCTCGTCGTTCGCCGCGTCGACGCCGAGGTGCCGGGGCTGCCCGAGGAGTTCGACGGACTGCGCATCGTCCAGCTCTCGGATCTGCACATCGGACCGCACACCAACCGTCGCTTTCTCGAGCGTGTGGTGAACGCCGCGCGGTCGCTCGAGCCGGACATCATTGCCGTAACGGGCGACCTGATCGACGACCGTGCGGAGGACGTCGCGGTCTACGCGCGTGCGCTAGGGTCGCTGCACGCGCCGCTCGGCGTGTACATGATCCCGGGAAACCACGACGTGTACGCCGGTTGGGAGGAGGTCGAGGACTCGCTGCGTGAAGCACGACTGGGCACCGTGCTCGTGAACGACGTGAAGCTGGTCCATCGCGGCGGCGCGACGCTCGCGCTGGTGGGCACCGGCGACCCGGCGGGCGGCGCGCGAGGCACCTCGCGCGCGGCACCGGACGTCGACGGCGCGCTGGCGCGCGTACCCGATCACGCGACGACGATCGCCTTCGCGCACAACCCTGCCCTCTGGCCGGCACTCGCGGCACGTGGAGTCGCGCTCACGCTGAGCGGTCACACCCACTGGGGACAGTTCGCGCTGCCCAAGCTGGGATGGAGCCTCGCGTCGCCGTTCCTGGAGCACGCGATGGGCGCACACACCGAGAAGGGATCGCTGCTCTACATCAGCCCGGGCACGGGCTACTGGGGGATCCCCTTCCGGCTCGGCGCGCCGCCGGAGGTGACGCTCGTGACGCTTCACGGCGGCGACTCGGCTGTCGCGCACGTGCACGAGGCGCGGCTGGTGCGGCGAGGCCGAGCGGCGTGATCGGCTCGGCGCGCTCCGCGTGAGCGCGCGATAGCGACGTCGCACCACCGCAGGAACGTGCAACGACGCATCGTCGGTTCGATCAAGACGCGCGTGCGCGTTCCGCGCAGCTTTCCTCCGAAGTCTCAACACGGCTCCTCGGAGGAATCTCGTGCAGGCCCCGAACGTGAACATGAACTGCCGCCGGGTCATCTTCGAGCTGGCGCTCGTGGCGCTGATGCTGTCCGCCTGCAGGGACTCGCCTGCTCCGACTTCTCCGGACGACGCGCCATCGACGCCCATGTTGTCCGCCGTTGATGTCGCGTACTGCAACGGGCTCGCACCCATCTGGCTGGCGTTTCAGGACGGCGACGGAGTGTGGACGCGGGCACAGCCACAGGTCGCGGACCGCTACACCACGTTCCACCAGGACTTCGCGGCGAATCGCGGCGCGATTGCGACGGCCGCGAACTTCGCGAGCGGACTCACGGCGGTGTCCATCATGTACGGCGCACCGAGCGAGCTCGCCGTGGTCGGCGATACCATTTCGCGACAGTGCGGCGCGGCGCCGCAGACCTTGCTCGGCAGCGTCGCGGGCCTGGACTCGGACGAAGTCGCCATCGTGAGCGCCGGCTACCCGTTCCGCGGAGAGATCGTCGCCGCCGCCGAGGGTCGCACCTTCCAGCTCGGTGAGTTGTCCGCCGGACCACAGGAGATCCTCGCTACACGAGGAGCGTTCGGGAGGGGCGGGTTCGCGTTGGCGAGCATCATCCTGCGTCGGCTCCCCGCGCTGCCCGACAGCGCGACGATCCCTGTGCTGGACTTCGGCTCGCCCGAAGTGTTTCAGCCGGCGGTTCGCAGCCTGACGCTCCTCGACATCAGAGCCGAGGGCGCCGCGGCGTCCACGCGGCTCCGCACGGCGCACGGCGAGCACAGTGTCGGCCTCTTCCCCAATGCCGTTACGGCCGCGACCCGTCCCTACTTCGCGATCCCCGCGGAGCGCCTCGAGCCCGGCGATCTGCAGATCCTCACTGCGTCCACGGTGCCGTCTGCCAACGTGAGTCGCTCGGCGACGGTGTACTTCCGCACGCCGACCGATCAAATGCTCGCCTTCGGACCTTCGCCGAGCGTGCCTGTCCTCAGCGTCGCGTCGTCGGCGCCGACGCTGCGCTTTCGTGCCCGCCTCGCCCCACAGGCCGAGTACGACCGCTTCACGTCGATCAACTATCAGCAGGGTCAGAACACCGTCGTGGCCCTGGGGATGACGGCGGCGTATGCGCGACTGATCGGAGGCGAGTACGACCTGGTGGTACCGGATCTGTCGTCAGTGCAGGGATTCGATCCCCGCTGGGCGATGCATACCGGCGCTCAGGTGCTATGGAGGACCGGCCGTATCGGCGGGACTCTCGGCCTCGGCCCGAGCGCGGTGCCGGTCGAGGGAACGACGAGGCTGACTGCAAGCGACGCCGGGTTTCTCAACCCATAGCATGCGTGGCGTCAGCGGCGATGCGAGCGCACGAATGCTCCAGGCGTCACGCCGAACTGTCGCTTGAACAGCCGGGTGAAGTGCGCTTGATCGGCAAAGCCGGTCAGCTGCGCGACGACGGAGAGGGACACATCGGGTTGCTCGAGCAGGCGCCGAGCGCGCTCGAGGCGCAGAGCCATCAGGTGTTGATGCGGCGCACGACCGAAAGACTCCCTGAACGCTCGCGCGAAGTGGGCGACGGAGAGCCCTGCTTCGCGCGCCAGGACCTCCAGCGTCAACTGACGGTCGGCCCGCGCTTCCATCAGCTCGAGAACGCGTCGCCTGACCAGCGGCGCGAGTCCGCCCTTCATCCTGTCGGGCCGTGGCGCCGAGACGCCCGCGAGCCGAAGCAATTGGAGCGCGAGCGATGCGGTCAACGTATCGACGAATGCGAGTCCCGTCGGCGTGCCCGTGCTCGCCTCGGCCGCAAGCGCGCCCACGAGATGCAGCATCTGGAGGCTGGCAATGCCGTACGCTCGACGAAGTGGCGCGGGAGGATCGATGTCCAGGCGGCCCTTCACCAGCCGATCGAACCGCAGCGGATCGATCGACACCCGCACGTACGCGTGCGGGCGTGCGTGGCGAACCCGGAGTGAGAACCCGTCGCCGGCGGGAATGAACCACGCTTCGCCCGGCGCGAGCGTCACGGGTCTGTAACCGCTCGGCTCCCTGACCTCGATGGTGATCGGATCCCGATCGGCGTTCACGCCGAGGAAGTGATGCGCCAGCGTGAGGTCGTCGACCTCGACGACGTCGTTGCGGCCCGCCTCGAGGAGCACGCCCGGCCAGTCGAGCGCCTGCGCCGTGGATACGCTGCGCTCGTCGCGCACCGGGGTGATTCGGCGCGCTCCGCGCCGATCGAACAGCGGAACGACGAGCCTCATGCGTGTCGACACTCACTCGTAGAGCCGCCCACGCCCGGAAATCATCCCGCGACCTGAGATCGTTACACGGCATGACGGCCGTCGCTGGCGAACAGACGGCGCCGCGCCGTCAGCGGAGTGCCGTCAGCGCCGCTCCATCACTCCGCCGCCGAGCGCCGCGTACAGCGCGACCAGATTCTCCGCGTTCGCCCGCCGAAGCCGGAGCAGCTGCTGCTCCGCCGCGAACAGATTCCGCTCCGCGTCCAGCACCTCGATGTAGCTGACCACGCCCTCGAGGTATCGCGTCCGTGCCAGCGCGGCGATCTGTCGCTGCGCGACGGTGCCGCGCTCCTGCGCCGCCACCTGATCGGCCAGATGTCGGCGCCCCGCGAGCGCGTTCGACACTTCCTGGAACGCGACCTGGATCGCGCGCTCGTAGTCCGCGACCGCGATCCGGCCTTCGGCGCGCGCGATCGCGACATTGCCGCGCAGCCGGCCGCGATTGAAGATCGGCGCGAGCAGGTTCGGCCCGTAGCTCCAGGTGAAGCCGTCGTTGCCCACGAGTGCGTTCAGCGCGCTGGATGCGAAGCCGAGGGAGCTCGTGAGCGAGATCGACGGAAAGAACGCTGCCCGCGCCGCGCCGATGCTCGCCTCCGCGGATCGCAGTCGCTCCTCCGCCGCGAGGACGTCGGGCCGCGCGAGGAGCAGCTCCGACGGAAGCCCCGCCGCGATGAGCGTGGAGTTCGTCTGCTGCTCTAGCGGGCGCGGCGCCGGCAGCGTCTGCGCGATCGGAGCGCCGACGAGCACGAGGAGCGCGTTGTTCACCTGCACCTGGGTGATACGCAGGCTGGCCAGCGCAGCTTCCGCCTGCGCCAGGAGCGACTCGGCCTGATGCAGGTCGAGCGCCGAGGTGATGCCGGCGCGCTGCCTGACCTGCGCGATGCGCACGCCCTCGCGCCGGCTCTGCACCGTCGTGTCGGCGAGCCGGATCTGCTCCGCGGTCTCGATCGACGCCAGGTAAGTGGCGGCGACGTCCTGGATGAGGGAGATCTGGAACGCCCGCTGAGCGTGCACGGTGGCGAGGTAGTCCGAGCGCGCTGCCTCGGTGAGGTTGCGCACCCGCCCCCAGAAGTCGAGCTCGTACGCCGAGATCCCGACGCCGATCGACGCGCGGTCAAAGGTTTGCTCGCCGCCTCCGGGAATTCCGGATGCCGCCGCGCTGGTCCGGGTTCGAGTGACGCCTCCGTTCACGACTGGCGACGGGAAGCGCTCGGCATTCTGGATCCGATAGAACCCGCGAGCCGCCTCGATGCGTGCCACGGAAACCACGAGGTCGCGGTTGTGCACGAGCGCGGCTTCGATCAATGTGATGAGCCGCGGATCGGTGAAGAACTCGCGCCACCCGACCTCGACGGCGCGTGCCCCGCGCGCCGGGTCACCGCCGACGACGTCGTACGCCGTCGGCGTCGGAAGCGGACCTCGTGCATGCCGTGGGGCGAAGTGGCACGCGCTGGCGAACGCCAGCATGACCAGCGCGCACTTACGCATGCACGGCAGCGTCGTGGACGTGGTGATGCGCGATCTCTTCGGGCGCGAGCGGGCGCTTGCGGCTCACCCAGCGGCGTACCGCGAGATAGAACAGCGGGATGAAGAAGATGCCGAACGTGGTCGCGGCGATCATGCCGCCCGCCACGCCCGTCCCGACCGCGATGCGGCTCGATGCGCCGGCGCCTCGCGCGATCAGCAGCGGCACCATGCCCAGCACGAACGCCAGCGACGTCATGATGATCGGACGCAATCGCAGCTTCACCGCCGCGAGCGTCGCGTCGATCGTGCTCTTGCCGTGCGCCTCCTCCTCGATCGCGAACTCCACGATGAGGATTGCGTTCTTTGCCGCGAGACCGATGATGGTGACGAGTCCGACGTTGAAGTACACGTCCGCGCCGAGTCCCCGAATCATCGTGAACAGGATCGAGCCCAGCACACCGAGCGGCACGACGAGGAGCACCGACACCGGCACGGCCCAGCTCTCGTACAACGCGGCCAGCAGCAGGAACACGACGATCAGCGACACTGCCATCAGCGACACGATCTGGCCGGACGACTGGGCCTCCTCGAACGAGAGACCGGTCCAGTCGAACCCGAAGCCCGCCGGCAGTTGGCTCGCGAGCCGTTCCATCTCGGCCATCGCCTCGCCCGTGGAGCGGCCCGGTGCGGCCATTCCGGAGATGTTCATCGAGGGATAGCCATTGTACCGCTGAATCTGCGGCGGTCCGGCGGTCCAGTTCACCGTGGTGAACGCGCCGAACGGCACCATCTCGCCCAGATTGTTGCGCACCTTGAGATCGAGGATGTCCTGCGGCGTCATGCGGTAGGGCGCGTCGGCCGCGAGCAGCACGCGGAGGATGCGGCCTCCGCGGCTGAAGTCGTTGGCGTACGCGCTGCCGAACGAGATCGCCAGCGTGGCGTTGATGTTCGCGACGGACAGGCCGAGCGCTCGCGCCTTGATCCGGTCGATCATCACGCGAAGCTGCGGCGCGTCCTCCTGCCCCTCGGGCCGCACGCCGACGAGCACGGGGCTCTGGCTGGCCGCGC
>Ga0126306_10001844_pt1 | contig 11555 bp, 15 predicted proteins | sample Plot27_FD_92592 | JGI IMG/M metagenome (GOLD analysis project Ga0126306, IMG submission 92592) | Serpentine soil microbial communities from UC McLaughlin Reserve, CA, USA - Plot27 | ecosystem: Environmental > Terrestrial > Soil > Grasslands | place: USA: UC McLaughlin Reserve, Lake County...
TACAATTAACTGATAAAAACTTGGGAACTTTAATGTTAGATTTACGAAATATGTATGGTCAAGGTGCAATTGCTCAGCTGGTAATTAATCAAATACACGAAAAATATTTTGATCCTCAATATAATAAATTTATAATCGACGGGATAAGAAGTATTCATGAAGTCGAATTACTGAAAACAATAGGAATAGTGAAGACTTTAGCAATACATGGATCAGTTTTTACTAGATTCCAGCATTTAAAAAATCGTTCTAGATCTGATGCTCCTTCTACTCTCGAAGATTGCATAATTAGGGACAAACGAGAATTATCGGTTGGATTAAGTGAAGTAATAGCATTTGCAGATGAAATGATATCTAATAACGAATTAACATTAGAGGAGTTAAAGAAACAAGCTAAATTCATTGCTAAAAAATGGATAAATTCATTAGATAGTTAAGTTATTAAAGAAAATATTCGAAAAACAAAATTTCCTAATTTACAAATCGAAATAGAGGTATCGTGTAAAGTTAATCCTACAGAATCTGAGACTTTAATAAGCAAGGCAATTAATTCTATTTTGGACGGTATAAATTTAGAATTTAAATATGGAGATAGGTTAGTAGGTAAAACTGGTAACATGGAAGTGTTAACCACTATTTATAACCAGGTTCGTGATAGATCAATTACATCTGTGCTTCGTAGATTATTACTTTCTAATTTAGAGCAATCTTCTACTTGGTTTTATATTAACAAGCAGGTATCAACATTGGGAGTCATTGTATTAGTTGATGATGAATTCGAATCACCCTTAGGACCAATTCGAATAAACCTTAAGAGTAATAATATTGATAGAGTTATAGAATGGCTATGCCCAGAATAATACTTCACTATATTAATATTATTAATTTTCCTTATCTTTTTATTTTAATAAATGCAACGATATAGGCATATCATTAATTTTGACACCTTATTCTATTACATGTATTAGTTCCGATAATGCTCTTTTTGGTTTAGGTTGTAATACTTTTTTTGGATAACCAATACATAAAATGGAAGATGGAAGAAGGTCTGTACCTATGGTTTCCATGACTTTTATTTCGTCAATCATCCCAATCCAGATAGAACTAAGACCTAGAGAATGAGCAGCTAATTGAGCATAAGCAGCAGCTAGTGTTGCATCTTGTATGGAAAATTTTTTTAAAGTTTGAGATGGGAATGTCATTTTAACTCTACTTGGGTTCATACAGAATACCAATACTACAGGAGCATTGACATATGGTTGATTATTTGCTGCCCCAACCAGTTTAATTTTTATGTTTTGATTTTTAATATGAAAAATATCAAATCCTTGAAACCCACCTGCAGTAGGAGCAGTGTCTGCAGCTGCAAAAATTATATCTAACTTCCATGCTTCAACATCTTTACTCTCAAATTTTCTTTGAGAACGTCTATTTAACATAATGTTATAAATATTAGTGTTTAAAATTTCTTCAGATTCCAAGTCTTGGATACCCGTTTCTGATTGAGGATATAATCTATCTTGTGGTTTAGTTTCCTTAAATAACTTGTTGAGTATGTCTTTTGGATTCGACATATAATTATAACCTTCTAGTCAATAGAAAAACTTTTTCGGAATGTTAGAATACATTCTATCATAGTATAACAAGGCATTTTAACTCTAATATTTTCAATCCGTAAAACCATATAAAATTGCCTTCTCAATTCAGTAGTACTTGCCATACTAATTAGAGTAATGAAAATAAATTCAAAAAAAACTTGAATTGGCAAAATAATTGAAAGCTATAGTTAATTAATAAATTAATACTATTGGTAAACTTGTACTTTAATCTTTAAAAATAGAATCTTATTCCAAGATTTCTTTCTTTGCAGTGTTCGATTAACACAAAATTTTCATTCATTTTTTCTATTTCCTCTTGAAATCATTTTTTATTGTTATTAATTGTTCACCATATCGTAACAATATAAAAATAAGTTGTAATAGTAAATATTTATAGATCAAAAATATATTATATTTCGATAATCTAGAAATTATTTCAATAAACTCTTAAATTAATGCTTATTGTTGTTTTATTGACATGGGCTCGTAGCGCAGACAAAAGGGCGTAAAATGGATAGCGCGGATGCCTCCTAAGCGTCAGGTCAAGGGTTCGAATCCCTTCGAGCCCGTTTTTATAATTCAACTTAACTCGGCACTCTCTTTATGCTTTTTATGAAAGAAGGTGTATGAATAGAAATAATATTCAATCAAGAAAAACTTCCATTATAATTACCTGTGTAGAGTATATGCTTGACTAAAATTGTTAACATAATTAAATGGCTAGATTTTTAAAATTGCTATAAATATTAAGTCAAGAATTTTTTAGAATTACAATAATTTATTAACGTACGTTAAATTATAAGTGAAACATAATGAATATTATAGGATAGTGAAGAATGTCTCTCTTATGTTCTTTTATAATTTTGATTATTTTTGAATAAAGAGTACCATTGCTCAAAAACATTTGCATTAAATTTCACAATCGTATCCAAAGTTTTAGTATAATTTTTTATACCGTCACCTGCTACTTCAAAGACATTTGAAATAAATTTATTATTGATATTGTTAAATTCTATAAAATTATTTGTAATTTCATTTGATTGTCTGCTTAGCTGTTTTGAAAAAGTGGTAGTAGAACTAGTATCCAGGGTCTCATATACTTGTTTTTGAAAACCAAGGGTAGAATTAATAATGTTTTTTGTACTTTCAATGAATCTCATTTGAAGATTTGAAATTGCTTGAATGTAAGCTGGTTGTGTTTTAGCTATCTCATTGACTATCTTTGTGGTATCTTCTTTTATTGCATTATAAAAATTGTATCCATTATTCTGTTGTGCAGAATCGTTAGAGTATTTGCGATTGTCCTCTTTATCATGAGAATTTGTCATATTTTGTCAATTAATATTTGAGAGATGAAACTATTTATAATTTTGGTCATGTATATTGTAAGTTTAAAGTTATATTGTTAGTTTATATATTAACACAAATAATAGTTATCAGTAAAATCAAAGAATTAAGCATTTAAATAATATATAGCTTATACTGTCACTATTATGACTTATGATTACGATGCTGGAACGCTAAGATGCCAAATTTGCGCTATGGAATTTCCGTCTAGAGCCGAAGCAGAAACTCATTATAAGGAAGTCCATTCAAAGGAATATACTTCTATTGGGGAATAAAATAAGTAAATTTGATACTCTCCTTTTAGTAACGTTATAATTCTATCAAAATAAAATTAAACACAAAAAGATATATAATTTTTCATACATAGAATGGTATATGATTGATAGTGTCTCTTTTAACGAAAATTCTAATATTCCTTTTGAAGTAGTATTAGAAAAATATCAGGAATTTTGGAAAAAATTCTCTAATATACCAAAGTTTAGTCCATTTTCTTTACCAGAAGAAACATCAAATCTTGTTCAAAATTTACAAGATCTTCTACTAATTACCTCAAAAATACAATATTTCAATTTAAATTATGTATCTCAAATTAATAAAACATACACAGAGGCGTTAGACAAAATATCTCCAAATAAATCCGAATACTCAATTCAGTCTGAACACGATTTAAAGAAATACAGAACTTTTCTTCTTGGAACTCTCGAAGAATCGTTTACGAACTTATTCCAATCTAGAGAATTCGGAATCCTTGTTTCTGATTTAATGGCTGCTTATTCTGAATATAATAAATTACTGAGAAATATATCCAATCCCTACTTATTATCTTTAAATCTCTCGTCTAAAGATGATGTAGATATCCTTCTTAAAGATATGCAAGAATTGAAACGCGAAGTGCGAAATTTAAGAAAAAGTATAGATATTATATTGAGTGAAGATAATCAAGTTGCTAAATAACACTACTACTAATCCTACAAGCAAAGAAAAACATCCAAATCTATCTATTTCTATAGATAAATACAACGAAAATTTAACAGAAAGGATAGATAAATTCACACAACTTTATCAAAATCCTAAGGATATTGATGTGGGGAGGACTGAGCATCAAATCATAAAAGAAACAAACATCTATCGGTTATTGCATTATAAGCCAATTTTTAAAAGACCCATTAAAACTCCTATCTTAGTTGTATATGCCTTAATTAATAGATCTTATATATTAGATTTACAAGGTGATAAAAGTTGGATCAAGAATCTTTTATATCAAGGATTTGATGTTTATCTTATTGACTGGAAACCACCCACTGTAAACGACAAGTATGTTAACTTTGACGATTATGTAAATGAATTCATTGATGATTGCGTTAACCTAATTATAAATCAAGGTTCTGTAGATAAGATAACTCTACATGGATATTGCATGGGGGCTACAATGTCGGTAATGTACACCACTTTGCATCAACGTAAAATTAAGAATTTGATAACTTTAGCACCAGTAATTGATACGAGCAAAGATTTCACAGTGATAGGAAATTTTGGCAGAACCATGAATGTTGATAGAATTATCGACTCAGTAGGTAATATGCCCCCTCAATTACTTCGTACATGTTTTTCGGCGCTTAAACCATTTAAACAAGGCATGAACAAATACTTCACACTTTTAGAGCATATTGATGATAAAAAATTCGTTCAAAACTTTTTAAGAATAGAAAAGTGGTTATATGATGTACCTCCTATAACAGGAGAAGTTTTTAAACAATGGATCAAAGATATCTACCAAAATAATCTTTTAGCAAAAAATAAATTGAAACTAGGATCTAAGATAATAGATTTATCAAAAATTTTTATCCCTGTGTTAAACATAGTTGCTGACGAAGACCATCTTGTTTCACCTGAAGGTAGTGCCGCATTAAACAATCTAGTATCCAGTAGCGATAATAGATTAATGAGGTTCCCTACTGGTCATGTTGGTTTAATTGCTAGCAGCTATTCACAATTAAATGTCCTTCCAAGAGTTGGAAAATGGTTGTTCTCTAGATCTGATAAATAATAAGGTAGCTCACTATGTTAATTGAAATTTAGCATCTTTTAAATGGTATATTAAAAATTGGAGGCCACGATAGTAAAAATTAACAATTTTGTTTTAATAATAATTTAGTGGGTTTTATATTAACAAACTTTTTTTAATTGCTGAGAATATAAATTATAGAATGATACCCTATGAATTTATTTATTCATTTATAAATACTATATTACATCTTGACCCATCAATCCGTTGGGTTGGTTTAACCAACAGAGAAGGATTAATTCTTAATGAAAAATCTCGGGAGGATCTGCATCCTCTCCTTACAGAAGAAGAGAATGAGGAGTATGCTTCAAATGCAATTTCAAGACAAAGAACACGGTCAAAATTTGAACAAAAAATAGGTAAATTAATATATGCTTTTGGAAAATATGAAAAATTAAATAGAGCTACTATTCCTATAAATGGAAATTACTTTTTGCTATTAAGTATAGATTCAGACGAACTCAACTTTGATAAAATAATTATGGATCGAGTTTTACCTTTAATTAATGAAACGAAAGAACAATTTGTATCGCTATAAAAAATTTATTAACAGTGTTATTATACAATAATGAAGATAAAATCAAATTTTTTAAATATCAAAAATTTCTGAAATTATTTTGATTCTATCTTATTAGTAGTGATGATCTCGAAAAGTATAATTTCCTTATATTAAGTGAATAACTTATATATTAATATTATATTTCTGGGTACGAAATATAATGAATGTTAATTGTCCATTTTAAAATAATATGCATGATCTTCATTATATGATTAAAGTAATACAAATTTTTTTAAATTTAATATGTATAATAATTTAGTTTTTATCCTATTAAAACTTCTTTATTTTTTATTATCATATACTGTCATTACTAAAGAACAAATAAAAAATGGATAATTTTTAAGCAATAACTAATTATATTGATAGTGTCTTATCGTTTTTAGTATTTGTATTGTCAAGGAAAAAAATTATGATTATCGATGATGAAATTGATATTACGAATTTATTTAAAGATATCCTCACTCATGCTGGATATGAAGTAGATTGTTTTAATGATCCTTTAAAAGCATTAGAAGAGTGTAATATAAATCATAATAAATATGTCTTAATCATTTCAGATGTTAGAATGCCTACTATGAGTGGAATCGAATTGGTAAAAAAGATATCTGAAATTGATGACAACATAAAAGTAATCTTGATGACTGCTTTTGATGTCACAGGTGATGAATTAAAAGAGGTTAAAATTGAAAAATTTCTCACTAAACCGATTTATATAAATAAACTTGTAGATATCGTTAAAATGTCCTTGTACGATTAAAAAATGTATTTCAATTTTTTACTAAAGTAATAATTAACTAGATTTCAATTCAGATTGTAACATTTTATTTTTTAAATATGAATCTATATTCCTTATAACATTAGGATTATCTTCTAGATATTTTTCCATTCTTTTATCACTATATTTTATATATGCATAAGTTATTATTCCATTTTTCGAATTATATCTATATTTAATCGTTATAAATCCAGACAGAATTAGCCCTTCACTCGGGAATTTAATGGCAATTAAATCATAAAGGTTAATTGTATTAGAATGTAATTTTGCCGTCTTTTTATAGTTTTTAGTATTAGACAAGACCTTTGACAGTGATGGTGTATGTTCATCATAACTTGAAGACTTCTCATTATCTTTAAAACAAGTTTCATTAAAGGGCATATCTAATACTGTATATAAGCTAAATAAACTATTTAACAGCTCATGTAAATTATTCTTCGAGCAAGCTAAGATCAGCTAATCATTGAATAATTTCACATAACTATATTGAACCTCTAAATTATTCAAAAAAAACTATATTAAGTATAACAAATAATAGACATAAGTATGTATTCTATATTCTTATAAAGTTAAATATATACTTATAATTAATAAAGATAAATAAATTATGATTTAGTTAATTGTTTGTATCTCCTGCTACTATGCTTTCATCTATTCTAACCATTTAATGAAGCTATTTTAGATTTTTATTAAATTAATAACTCTCCTATAATTCGATTACAATATAACTGCTATAATTATTCCCCATAAACATTAATACAATTCATTTATTATCTATAGTCTTACCTCTTAAAATTCAAACATTTAAATTTTATATTGTCTAGCTTTATATATGGAACCGGAGAAAAAAAATATAATTGTCGAGGATTGGCAATCGTTAGTGAACAAACCTGTCTATTCGAGTAATGGAAAGGATATTGGAATTGTTCGCTCCGTGCAGCCCGAATTTCTAATCACTTCATTTGGTTCAATAACCCAGGATCGATATCTTATACCAAAGACTTCTGTTCAATCCTTTAAAAATGGAATTATATATATAAATGAAGAATCGGATTTTGTAAAAGAAAACTTTAAATTTGAATAAGATGATTTTAAATGGAAAATAAAAATTCTACTAATTCTCCTAATAGTGGTATAACTGCTGCAGAACAACTTAAATCTTTGTACGGTAATTTCTTAGCAGAATGTTCAAAATTATTTCCAAAAGTTGATCAAAAACTATTATTAGATATGATTCACCTTGAAACTTCATACAAAGATTGGGAGGGTAGTGTTTTATTAAAGATAGTTTATTCTTCAAATTCTAATGTAGATACAGAAAAAAAGAAAGAGGAAATTTATAAACTGTTTCAAAAGATGCCTGATGAGGTTATCGAAGGTAGAACACTGAGAGTTAAACTTATACGAATGTATATCAAAAACTTAGAAAAATTATTAGCTAGTGATACAGATATTGAATTCATTACTGGTTCAGCGACTTTAGCTCCATCAGATTCTTATTCTGACTCAGCATAATAATGTTCTAATTACCTTCTTTATTTTAATTATCTGGGTTTCATCTATTAATTTTATTTATCTTCGAAGATATCATTCTAAGAAGACCATTTAATATTTTTAAAATGATATAATATTTATCAAAATTTTTTATTTAAAAGTGACTTTTTCTATGTTTTTATAATAATTTTTTATGTTGGCGCGTATATGTATCATAAAAAAATAGATTTAGGGTAATTAATGCTATATGATTATGGTAGATGATTATGTTCTTTTTCTTTTAGGATCATTCAATTGCGTCTTCTTCCACCACTATGAGAGGCTTTACCTCCTTCTCTAGCAACTCGTGCTCTTGTTTCATCATCAGATGCCTGTAATCCTCTTTCATCATGAGGAGCCTTACCACCTTCTCTAGCAACTCTCGTCCTTGTTTCATCATTGGCCGAAGCCAATCCTCTAGTAGTATTTTTTTGATTATTTTTAGCCATTACCTTTGAATAATCTCTAATTTATTAAAAGGTTATAGATAAATTAAATGATCAAAAATATTTCTTAAATTAAATGTTACAACGATAATGAAAAATTATGAAATTATTTGTTATCGTATTACAGATTTAAGACGCAGGGGATGTTAAAGTAAAATTTGTAATTAGTTTTAATCAAAAAATGGATATTGTATTTATAATATTGAATATTGCAAAAATATAAAAATATGAAAAAATACAGGAAAAGGAATAATGTATATATAGATTTTATGAGGTTAGTTCTATATGAGTGGTTACGAAAAAGAAAGAGAAAGAAAATTATAGAACTAGGCTGGTATAATAGGTATCCAACATACGATACATATTATACTCTAGTTATAATTAACCTCGGAAATTAGACATATAATTCCTAAATAATGCAAAAAAGTGAATTAGGAATACAATAAAGAATCATGCTTGCTATCATGAATTAAATACGATTGTTCTTGTTGTTGTTTAATTGATTTAATCAAGTTATTTAACTTATGTTTCATTTCTTCTCCTTCTTTTCTTAATTTGGTTATATCTACTTTAAAGTTGTTATTAGCGATTATATTTTGTAATACTTCAATTGTCAATGCAGCACCATCTGGATCATGCATGCCGGATTGAGTAGGGATAAAAATTACTGAACAAGAAATATTATGTGATAGACAGGAAGATAATAAACCTCCTGCTATACCTCCTATAAATGAAGTTGAACCTTCTATTAAAGATTCAATATTTACATTTTTTTGTTATTATCTAAATTAATAATTTTATCGTCATCACTGGATAAAATAATAGGACTTCGTTCGACATTGGATAAAACCTTAGAATTAATGTCTATAGTAGATCGTGGTTGAATGGTCATCCTATCAATAACAAAAACATCATTAATACCTATATCTTTAGCCCACTTAGCGAGAGCATCTAATACTGAATGCATTCCATCTATCATTATCGGAGCTTCGCATATCAATGCACAAAGAGTTCCATCTATATTTGAATAAATCCTGAAAGGATGGTGTAATTTACCATCCATAAAAATAGCTCCAGGAACTATAAATTCTGACTCACACAAAATTTGTTGCATGTCTAATTTTTTATAACATAATTTATACTAATCGAGCTCACCAAACCAGGACGGAAATCCTGCAATAAGTATAGGATTATTTAATTTTATTGTATTGGGTAGGGAAAATAAAGAAGTTTTCCCATCATAAGAAGAAAACTTGGTATGCTATACCTTTTAAATATTCAATATAAAATGTATTACATACTCTTTAATGATAAAGACTAAAGAACTTATTCAGATCATTAAAATTAAGTTAATTATCCCATACTTTAATGCAATTGTTTAGCAGAAGAAGTGACCAAAATTAGTAAAAATTCATAGATTGAAAAAAATACCTTAAGGTCGTTATCATGAATACTTCATTTTATATTTGGATATGGGCAGTGAATTTAGAAAAATAAAGTTGAAAATTAAGAAGTAATAGAGTAGAAAGAGAAGATCAATCTTGATTTATTTATTGATTAAGTAGTTTTTCCATCTCTTCTTCGGAGGGCTCATTCTTTCTCTCGAATTTTGATGATGCAATAGTGGAAGAAAGATTTAACCATAAAGAACTACCATCATACTTTATAATGTATTTCTTGGGAATATAGTATAAATGAACATTAGCAAATCCTTCTCTAACTACAATAAATTCATTACCAACTTTATCTACATCTCCAATATCTATATTATCAGCAGTTCGAACATGTTTATGAATTATTTCTTCCCATGGAACTTTTAATTCTTCATCCATTCTCTGTGTTTTTATCTCTAACCCAGGTTCTTTTGCCATAAAAGGAATTAATTCATACTCTTCTCCTTTTTCGCTTTCCTGTAATTCTGATTCAAGAGGAGGTGAGTCCCTTTGATATTTTTGAATTATCTGCTCTTTTTCTAGCGAAGAATATATTGTATTACCATCATATTGATGTATATACTTCTTTGGAATGAAATAACGCTTTTTGCTAATCACGCCATCTTCAACCTCCACAAAATATTGTCCTACACCTTTTATCTTACCTATTTCCTTTGTGTCAGATGATTTTACTTCTTTGTCCATGACCTTATCCCAACTCAATTTAGCTCCTTCCTCTTTTGAAAAAAAATCTTGATCATTTCCAGATCCAACCACAGAATATCGAGGTATATCGTTCTCAAAATTAGGATGTTTTTTCTTTAGAAATTCTTTTCTTTCTTTGTAATTATCATCATCCAACATATCATCTGAGGAATTCGATTTATTGGAAAATTTAGTTTTTATTTCATCTTCAGTTAGCGAGAGAATGATGTCATCTCCATCATATCCTTCAATAAAATATTTAGGAACAAAAAAATAATCTTTATCTACTATTCCCTTTTTTATTTGAATATAATCTTGAGAGATTTCTTCTATCTTTCCAATCTCTTTCTTATTTATTGATTTAGCATTTTTACCTTTTGCTTTATCCCACGAAAGACCAACTGTCAATTTTCTTACTAGTAACCTATGCAACATATAATTTATTAGTTTATCAATTATACTCTCTCATGAAAACGAATGATATATTCTTTATATTTAATGTTGATCAACTAGGGTATTATGGAGAACGAGGGAGGTACCTCAGGCCCTACTATATTATGGGATGAAATGAAAGATAAAAAAGTAAAATCGATTGATGGCGAAAACCTAGGAAAAATTGAAAAAATATCTCAAAATCATATCATGGTCGTGGAAGGCTTTATTAAAAAGAAAAGATTTTGGATTCCAAAATTCTTGGCTGATGTATATGATGGAAAATATATATGGTTGGATATTAATCACGAGGAAATTAAAAAACAATATTATTATGATGAAGAACCAACATCCTCTAAGTATGACTTAGAAATGAGCGAATTTAATACTAAATATGGTAAAAATAAAAGTAAAGATTCTAATGAAAAAATAAAGTTAAAGGAAGGCACTGAATTAAAAACTAAATCTAAGAAAGGTTATAAGAATGTCCGTGATTTAAAATAAATTTGTTTCTTGATTAACCTTTAGACTGAATGTTTGAAATATTGTAAATTCAATAATTAGTCTACTTTGTTGATTATTTTTGCATTAATTTTCAACTCAAGTTCATACACGTTTAGAATGGAATTACTTAAAACCGTTTTTAGCCGAAAGGGTAATAA
>Ga0126306_10001845_pt1 | contig 11552 bp, 12 predicted proteins | sample Plot27_FD_92592 | JGI IMG/M metagenome (GOLD analysis project Ga0126306, IMG submission 92592) | Serpentine soil microbial communities from UC McLaughlin Reserve, CA, USA - Plot27 | ecosystem: Environmental > Terrestrial > Soil > Grasslands | place: USA: UC McLaughlin Reserve, Lake County...
CGCGCCCTCACTGGTGGTGGTAGACGGCGGACCGCCTCAGGTGGCCGCGGCCGCCAAGGCCCTCCACGAGCTTGGCATCGACGACATCGCCTTGTGTGGCCTAGCCAAGCGGTTGGAGGAAGTGTGGCTGCCCGACGTCGAAGAACCGGTGATCTTGCCGCGGACCAGCGAGGGCCTGTACTTGCTGCAGCGGCTCCGGGATGAGGCGCACCGCTTCGCGATCACCCATCACCGGGCCCGACGCAGCAAGTCGATGGTCGAATCGATGCTCGATCAAGTGCCGGGTCTCGGCGACGTTCGGCGCAAGGCTCTGATCAGCTACTTCGGCTCACTCAAGAAGCTGCGTGCCGCGACAGTCGAAGAGATTGCCGCAGTGCCCGGTTTCGGCCCCAAGACAGCACTCGCCATCAAGGAGGCGCTGCAGCAGGCTCCGCAACCAGAGGCCATCGACATGGCCACCGGTGAGGTACTGGGCGGCGTCTAAATGGTAGTGGCGTGTGATTGCTCGCTCCGCGTTTGATTGCTCGCTCCGCTCGCGGAGGTGGCGCTCGGCAGCCGCTGCCTTCCTCGGGTCGCTCGCAGACGAAAGACGTGTCCGCTCGCTTCCTCGTCCAGGACAGCGGTGCGCCAGCCTAACTCAGCGCGGCGGCGCGCGATCCACGGTCTGATTGCTCGCTCCGCTCGCCGCGGATCGCGCTTTATGGCCGCCTACTTCGTCGTCGCTCGGCGACGAAAAGCGTGTCCCCTCGCTCCTCCTCAGCGCGGCGGCGCGCGATCCGGGCAATCCGGGAATAATCAACCACGTGACCAGCGAAAGTCCCGGAGGGGCGCGGGCGGGTGCTCCCCCTGGGGATCAGCACGGCCCGGAGGGCGGGGAATTCGTCACCGAGAACCCGACCAAGCCGCTTCGGCTGGTTGTTGTGAGCGGGATGTCAGGCGCGGGGCGCTCTACGGCGGCGCACAGCCTTGAGGACCTTGGCTGGTACGTGGTGGACAACCTTCCACCGAGTGTGTTGCCGGAAGTCTGCCGGCAGGCCCGGGAGATCGACCTGACCCGGCTCGCGGTGGTCCTGGACGTGCGCACCCGGGGCTTCTTCGAGCAGCTCCCATCGATGTTCACCGAACTTGCGGCCATCGGGACCATGCCGGAGATCTTGTTCTTGGAGGCGGCCGACGACGTCATCGTGCGACGCCAGGAGTCCGTGCGCCGGCCGCATCCGCTGCAGGGCGACGGTCGATTGCTGGATGGCATCGGCAGGGAGCGCGAGAGTCTGGCGACGCTGCGTGCGGCCGCCGACCTGGTGATCGACACCTCCTCGCTGAACATCCACCAGCTGAGTTCCCGGGTCGCCCATGCGTACGGCGGGAGCAACGACGATCAGCTGCGGGTGACACTGCTGTCCTTCGGCTTCAAATACGGCCTCCCGGTGGATGCTGACATGATCTTCGATGTGCGCTTCCTGCCGAATCCGCACTGGGTACCAGAGCTGCGTCCGCAGACCGGTCTCAGCAAGCCGGTGAGCGACTATGTGCTCGGACAGCCAGGCGCTGAGCCCTTCTTGGCATCCATGCAGGACCTGATGACAGTGGTGTCAGTGGGCTACATCACTGAGGGCAAACGGTTTGCCACGCTGGCCATCGGCTGTACAGGTGGCAAACATCGGAGCTCAGCTATGGCAGAGGAGTTCGCACGCCGACTCCGTGGCACCGGCCTGCCGACCACCGTTCTCCATCGCGATCTGGGACGAGAGTGAGCTCCCGCGATCTGGGGAGCGTTTTCATGTCGAGCTCGCTGGGCCCGACACTTCCCACTGTGGTCGCGTTCGGCGGCGGTCATGGGCTCGCTGTCTCACTGAACGCTCTGCGACGGGTGACGGACCATCTGACGGCGATCGTCACCGTCGCAGACGACGGCGGTTCCTCAGGCCGGCTGCGGCGCGAGCTGGACTGCTTGCCTCCGGGCGATCTTCGGATGGCGCTGGCCGCGCTGTGTGGCGATGACGAATCTGGCCGTACTTGGGCTGATGTGCTGCAGTATCGGTTCAGCAGTGCCGGCCCTCTGGATGATCACGCAATCGGCAATCTCCTCATTGTCGGACTGTGGGAGCGACTCGGCGATCCGGTGGCAGGCCTCGACATGGTGGCCAGGCTTCTCGGCGCCAAGGGCCGGGTACTGCCAATGGCCTCCGTGCCGCTGGATATCGCAGCTGAGGTGATTGGTCTGGACCCGGAAAGGCCGGATGAGGTATCGGTGATCCGTGGGCAGGCTCAGGTTGCCAAGACCGTGGGGGAGGTGTGCTCGGTACGGCTCAACCCGCAGGATCCGCCCGCCTCTCCGGAATCCATCGACGCAGTGCTGGAGGCGGACTGGATCGTATTGGGACCCGGCTCCTGGTTCACCTCGGTGATTCCACATCTACTGGTGCCCAAACTCGCCGAAGCGATTCATGCCACCGCGGCCCGGCGCATCCTGACTCTCAATTTGGAGCCCGCCGGCGAGACAGCAGGATTCTCCGCGGCCAAGCACATCGAGCTGCTTGCCGACCACGCGCCAGATCTGCGGCTGGATGTCGTGCTCGCCGACAGCGGTTTCGCATCAGAGGACCCGCATCTGGCGTCGCGGGCCGACTCGTTGGGGGCTCGCCTGGTTGTCGCCGACCTGGCTGCGCGCGACGGCTCCCCGCGCCACGACCCACTCCGCCTGGCATCGGCCTACGCGGAGATCCTGGGGGTGTGAGGAATCTGTGTACAGCACCGCCAGTCGGCAAACTCTCCCGAAGGCAGATGGTCAACGCTCCGAGGCCCCCCACCAGTGCACCAGCTCAGCGGGATCAGTGAACGCGCGGAACACCCGGTCGATGTCGGCCTGGAAGGTACGCTCCAGCCGTACCGCCTCCCCGCCATTGCTCACTGCTGTTCCTCGGACAGGTAGCCAGCCAGCGCGTCCAACGAACTCGACCAAAATGCGGTCTGCGCTTCGATCCAGCGGCCCGCCTCAATGAGCGGCTGCTCCTGTAGCACGCACACTTGATGCCGACCGTTGCGGCGCCGCTGCACCAGCCCCGCGTGTTCCAACACCCGCAGATGCTTCGACACAGCTGGGGCGGATATCCGAAGCGGACGGCGAATCTCGGCGACGGTCAACTCTCCGTGTGCCAGCCGCTCCACGATTCCACGACGCGTGGTGTCACCCAGAGCGCTGTACACCCCAGCCAGCGCATCAGCCACTGCGCCGATACTTAACCATTCGGTTCAGTGTTGTCAAGCCTCATCCGTTCCAGGCAAAGCGCCCAGTTGTGGGGGCTAGCTGTGTAATCATTCAGCAATGGCCATGACCGCATTGGTGAAGTCGGAACTTGCGACCATCAAGGTCACCAAGCCCTGCGACCGCAAGTCGGAGGTCGCCGCAACGCTGAGATTTGCAGGCGGGTTACACATTGTCAGCGGTCGGATCGTGATTGAGGCGGAGCTCGATACTGGTTCCGCCGCGCGTCGGCTGAGGACCGACATCAACGAGGTCTTTGGCCACCCGAGCGAGCTCGTCATCGTCAACGGCTCCGGAATCAGGCGAGGCACGCATTACGTGGTACGCGTGATCAAGGACGGCGAGGCGTTGGCCCGCCAGACCGGCCTGATCGACTCGCACGGCCGGCCGGCACGTGGTCTGCCAGCTCAGGTGGTCAGCGGCGGTCTATGCGACTGCGTGGCGGCCTGGCGCGGAGCGTTCCTGGCACACGGATCGCTGACTGAGCCCGGTCGCTCTATGGCGCTCGAAGTGACCTGCCCCGGGCCGGAGGCTGCACTTGCGCTGGTTGGTGCAGCTCGCAGGCTGGGGATTCCCGCGAAAGCTCGCGAGGTGCGCAACGTCGATCGGGTCGTGGTCCGCGACGGCGATGCAATCGCTGCACTGCTGACTCGACTCGGAGCGCATGAATCGCTGCTGGTCTGGGAGGAGCGGCGGATGCGCCGCGAGGTACGAGCTTCGGCGAACCGGTTGGCGAATTTCGACGATGCCAACCTGCGGCGCTCCGCTCGGGCCGCGGTCGCGGCGGGCGCCCGAGTGGAGCGGGCACTGGAGATCCTGGGTGACGACGTACCTGACCATCTCAGAGCCGCTGGTCTGCTGCGCATCGAGAACAAGCAGGCCAGCCTGGAGGAGCTCGGTCAGATGCATGAACCGCCGTTGACCAAAGATGCCGTTGCGGGGAGGATCCGGCGACTGCTGGCTACGGCTGATAAACGGGCCGCCGAGCTTGGCATACCCAACACCGAGGCCAGCTTGAGCGCCGAGATGCTTGATGAGGAGTAGCCCGTTAAGGTGGTCTTTGGCCCCCCTCCCCTGGGACCTTGACTGCCGAAGGAGATCGTCTCATGACCGTCCGTGTTGGTATTAACGGTTTCGGCCGCATCGGCCGTAACTTCTACCGCGCGCTGCTGGCTTCGAGTGCCGACATCGAGGTCGTCGCATTCAACGACTTGTTCGATGACGACACGCAGGCTCACCTGTTGAAGTACGACTCGATTCTGGGCCGGCTCGACGTGCCCGTTGAGGTGGTCGACGGCGGCATCAAGGTGGGCGACAAGGTCGTCAAGTCCTACGCTGAGCGTGATCCCGCTGCCCTGCCGTGGGGTGAGATCGGTGCCGACGTGGTGATCGAGTCCACCGGGTTCTTCACCGACGCGACGAAAGCCAAGGCACACCTGGACGGCGGGGCCAAGAAGGTGATCATCTCCGCCCCGGCGAAAAATGAGGACTGGACGGTGGTGATGGGCGTCAACGACGGCGACTACGACCCGGCGAAGCACAACATCATTTCCAACGCATCGTGTACCACGAACTGCCTGGCGCCCATGGCCAAGGCGCTCGACGACGGTCTCGGCATTGTCAAGGGCCTCATGACGACGATCCACGCCTACACCCAGGATCAGAACCTGCAGGACGGCCCGCATCGCGACCTGCGGCGGGCTCGTGCTGCCGCCCTGAACATCGTTCCCACATCGACCGGTGCAGCCAAGGCCATCGGGCTGGTGCTTCCCCAGCTGAAGGGCAAGCTGGACGGCTACGCTTTGCGGGTTCCGGTTCCGACCGGATCGGCGACAGACCTCTCTTTCGAGGCTCCGCGAGAGACGTCAATCGAGGAGGTCAACGGAATCGTCCAGGCGGCTGCCGACGGGCCGCTGAAGGGGTACCTGAAATACACCAGCGACGCTATCGTCTCGACGGACATCGTCACCGACCCGAGCTCCTGCATCTTCGACTCCCAGCTGACAAAGGTGATCGGCAATCAGGTCAAGGTCGTCGGCTGGTACGACAACGAGTGGGGCTACTCGAACCGACTCCTCGACGTCGTCGGCCTGGTCGGCGAGTCTCTCTAGATCTCAAAGCGCCTGTCGGTATCCCACGCTGCGTGGGATACCGATGCTGTGCACGGGTTTCCAACGTATGCACAGCGTGAGCAACCTATGTAAAGCTGGCACGTCCACATCCACTCGCCGATCTTGCTGGGAAAGGATCAACCGTGAAGTCTGTTTCTGATCTTGGTGAGCTCAGCGGCAAGCGGGTGTTGATCCGCTGTGACCTCAACGTTCCGCTCGACGGTGAAACGATCACCGACGACGGACGGATTCGCGCGTCGTTGCCGACATTGAACGAGCTTCGAGATCGCGGCGCCAAGGTGATCGTGCTGGCTCATCTCGGACGGCCCAAGGGACAGGTCAACGCGAAATATTCACTGGCTCCGGCCGCCAAGAGACTGTCCGAGCTGCTGGATGCCGAGGTCAGGCTGGCGAGTGACGTTGTGGGGGAGTCGGCGCGAGAGGTCACCGCAAGCCTCACCGACGGCGAGGTAGGGATGTTGGAGAACGTCCGCTATGAGCCAGGCGAGGAGTCCAAGGACGAGGCCGCCCGAGGCGCATTGGCCGACCGTTACGCAGCCCTCGGCGATGTATACGTCTCAGACGGCTTCGGCGTAGTACACCGCAAGCAGGCATCGGTGTACGACATCGCCATGCGGTTGCCGAATGCGGCCGGCAAGTTGGTGGAGGCGGAACTGGAGGTGCTCCGGCAGCTCGTCGAAATGCCGGTCCAACCGTACGTGGTGGCACTCGGCGGCGCGAAAGTCTCCGACAAGCTCGCGGTGATCGCGAACCTGATCAAGGCCGCGGACACCCTGGTCATCGGCGGCGGCATGGCTTTCACCTTCCTCGCTGCCCAGGGCTACGAGGTGGGCAAGAGCCTGCTCGAGCAGGATCAGATCGAGGCAGTGCGGGGATACCTCAACGCCGCCGCTGCTGGCGGCAAGCAGATCGTGCTGCCCTCTGACGTTGTGGTTGCGCCCGAGGCCAGCGCCGACGCTCAGCCGACCGTAGTCGCCGCCAACTCCATACCGCCGGACCAGATCGGGCTGGACATCGGCCCAGACTCCGCCCGGGTGTTCGGACATGTGATCGCCAGGGCCAAGACGGTGTTTTGGAACGGCCCGATGGGCGTGGCGGAGTGGGAGAACTTTGCGGCCGGGACCAAAGCTGTCGCGCAGGCAGTCACCGAGATCGACGGTCTGTCGGTGATCGGTGGCGGCGATACCGCTGCCGCGGTCCGCGACCTCGGCTTCCGCGATGACGCGTTCGGTCACATCTCGACCGGTGGTGGGGCAAGCCTGGAGTATCTGGAGGGCAAGACCCTGCCGGGCTTAGCCGTCCTCGATGGTGGGGCATAGCCGATGGCGCGGAAGCCGCTCATGGCCGGCAACTGGAAGATGAACCTCAACCACGTTGAGGCTGTGGGACTTTTACAGAAGCTGACCTGGACCTTGGAGGACAAGAAGCACGACCCGGACAAGTCCGAGGTGGTCGTGCTGCCGCCGTTCACCGATCTGCGGACCGTGCAGACACTGGTTGATGGCGACCGGCTTGAGATCGGGTACGGCGCCCAGGACGTATCAGCCTTCGACAATGGCGCCTACACCGGCGACATCTCCGCCGACATGCTGGTGAAGCTGGGTTGCCGCTACGTCGTCGTCGGACACTCCGAACGCCGCCGGTTCCACGGTGAGGATGACAACATCGTGAACGCCAAGACCCTGAAGGCGGTCTCGCGCGGCATGGTCCCGATCGTTTGCGTCGGTGAGCGCCTCGCCGTCCGGGAACAGTTCCGGCAGGTGCCGGACACCTTGCACCACGTGGAGGGCGCGCTCGTTGGTCTCACCTCGGAGCAGGTTGCGAACATGGTCATCGCGTACGAGCCGGTCTGGGCAATCGGCACCGGGCGGGTGGCCACGCCCGAGGACGCTCAGGAAGTCTGTACGGCGATCCGCGGCTGGATCCGGGAGCGGCACGGCGGCGAAGTCTCCGACCGGATTCGGATCCTCTACGGTGGATCGGTCAATGCCAGGAACGTTGCCGCCTTGATGGCACAGCCCGACATCGACGGTTGCCTCGTCGGCGCCGCCAGCCTGAAGGTCGACGAGTTTTCTGCTATTGCGCGGTTTTACGAAATGCCAGTGATCTGAGCGGCCCGCGAATCCCGTGCTGGTGGAGTTTTGACTTGTTCTCGAATCGGTGAGTTAGGCTACGTGCGTGCTCGTACCCCTGGTGACCGTGCCGATCCTGATCTTCTCCATCATCTTGGTGATCACCAGTGTCGCGCTCGCGTTGTTCGTACTGATGCACAAAGGCCGCGGCGGCGGTTTGTCTGATCTCTTCGGTGGTGGGATCTCTTCCTCCCTCGGTGGATCCTCGGTCGCAGAACGAAATCTCGACCGGCTCACCGTCATCATCGGAGTGGTTTGGCTAGCGGCAATTGTGGCGCTCAACTTGCTCTACAAGCTGGGCGGCTGACTGCCAAGACCATCGGCCCGGTCATCGAAGGAAAGACACTGACTCATCCACAGCTAGGAAGGGCGAGGGAGTAGGAACGTGGCTGGTGGAAGTGCCATTCGTGGTAGCCGGGTGGGCGCTGGTCCGATGGGCGAGGCCGAGCGGGGCGATGCCGCGCCGCGGAATTACGTCTCGTACTTCTGCGCACACGGTCATGAGACGCGGCCCGCATTCGCTGCAGATGCTGCCATTCCGGACGCCTGGGACTGTCCGCGATGCGGCTTGCCAGCGAACCTCGACTCCCTCAATCCACCTCCCCCGCCGAAGATCGAGCCTTACAAGACCCACCTCGCGTACGTCAAGGAACGCCGTACCGACAAGGAGGCGGCCGACATCCTCACCGAGGCCCTGCAGGCGTTACGGGCCCGGCGGGAACGTGGCGAGGTCATCTACTAAACATCCATGATCCGGCAGGCACGACCGGGTGAAGGCCGTGCACTTACCGCCGCCTACGGATGGCTCTTTGCCCCTCCCGCGAGCCGACGGCTGGTCCCGATGCTTTAGGTGGACGCTGTAGGGCTTGGGCTAGATTCGTCCTCGCTGCTGCAGCTCGGCGGGCAACTCCGCCGCTGCATCACGATCCAGCAACCAGAGCGTGCGCTGCACTCCGGAAACTCCTGCGGCTGGCACCTGCACCGGCCCGGCACCGAGCAGTGCCATCTTTGCCGCAGCAGCCTTGTCGCTGCCGCTCACGACGAACCAGACTTCCTGAGATCGATTGATCACCGGCAGGGTGAGGCTGATCCGCTCCGGTGGCGGTTTCGGCGAGGACCGGACGGCGATCACGGGGCCTTCAGCGTATGCAGAGGGATGCTCGGGAAAGATCGAAGCCACGTGGCCGTCAGGGCCCATGCCGAGCAGGCAGATGTCGAAGGCCACCTCGCCCAGCTCTTGGGCGTACGCCTCGGCGGCCTGATCGAGATCGAGGTCGCTGTCGCTCGCGGGCATCTCATGGATCCGGTCAGAGTTCAGCGCGAGCGGCGCCGCAAGCAGATCAAGAGCCTGCTTGGCGTTCCGGTCCGGATCCTCAGCAGGCACAAAACGTTCGTCGCCCCACCACAGCTCGACCCGAGACCAGTCAACGGCGGAGTTGGTTCCTTCGCTTGCAAGTTTCTGGTAAGCCCGGGTGGCAATCCGACCGCCGGTCAGCGAAAGCTGCGGAATCCGGAAGTCCCGTTGAATCTCGGTGAGCCGCGCCATCAGGCGCGCTGCCAGCGCTTCCACCACGTCATCCGGTCCGGCATGGAGTAGGACCTCAGGGCTGGTCGCGGCCATCTACCGGCCTCCTGCTGTTTGGTTGGCCACCTTGCGGTCGTGGTCCGCCTGCTTTCCGCCAGTCTTCTTGCTGGATGCGTTCTTGGCTGATGCCTTCTTGACTGATGTCTTTTTTGAAGACGCTCTGCGGGTGGTCCCGGTAGCACCGTCCAGCAGCGACTTGACCGCCCGTTCGTAGACATCGTCTGCGTCCATGCGGCGCAGTTCCTCAGAGATCAGTTCGGTGTAGTCCCGCCGCTTCAGGGCGACGAGTCGCTCCGGCTGCCCCGGTACGGCGTAGTAGGCCAGTAGGCCGTCGGGTCGAGTGATCGCGATGTCGCCGGCTGCGGTAGCCATGCGCACTGCAGTCAAACCCGGCCCATTGCTGATCTTGCGGCTCACCTCGACTTTCAGCCTGGACTGCAGCCATGCTGCCAGCAGGTCAGCAGAGGGATTTCCCTTATCCGCCTCGATGAGTACGGACTTGATCTTGGCCGGGTACTGGTCCAGCGCGGCGGCCAGCAAGGCCCGCCATGGCGTCAGTCGCGTCCAGCTCAGATCGGTGTCGCCTGGGGTGTACTCTCGAGCTCGTGCCTTCAGGGTCACGAGCGGGCGGGATGAGGCCGCTGCGTCGGTGAGCCGGCGCATCGCCAGCTGCGCCAGTTCGTCGCCAGCCTGATTGTTAGGCGCCTTGCCGGGCCACCAGATCACGACGGGGGAGTCGGGCAGCAGTAACGGTCGGATCACCGAGGCCGGATGGGCCGCCACCGCACCGCGCATCCTGATCACCACAACCTCGCCCGGTGTCCCTTCGCCGAGATGCAGCTCTGCGTCCAGCTCTGCGTTCCGTCCTGCGGCGGTGACCACGAGCAAGATCCGGGACGGGTGCTCGCGGCCGGCCGCCATGCTGGCCTCCATGGCCCTCGGGTACTCGGACTCGTCGCAGACAATGATCAAGGTCAGCACCATGCTCTGGGCCGGGCTGCCCGCGCTGCGCCGGGCCCGCAGTAGTTCCGCGGAGATCTTCGCCGAGGTGGTATCGGCAAGTGGAATGATCATTATGGCCGCCTCCAGCTGAAGCCCTCCCGCGCCAGCATGAGCTCCGCGCCTTGGGGACCCCACGATCCGGGTTCGTATGGCTCGGGCTGGTCCGGCAAACTCCCCCAGTAGTCCAAGATCGGATCGAGGATCTCCCAGGAAAGCTCCACCTCTTCATGCTGCGGGAACAGCGGAGGGTCGCCCAGCAGCACGTCCAAGATCAACCGCTCGTACGCCTCGGGAGAGGACTCGGTGAAAGACTCGCCGTAGGCGAAGTCCATGTTCACTTCCCGGATCTCCATCTGGGTACCCGGGACCTTGGCGCCGAAGCGCAGTGTCACGCCCTCATCGGGCTGGATCCGCAGCACGATGGCGTTGTAGCCAAGCTCCTCGGTGTCGGTCTTGTTGAACGGGAGATGCGGCGCCTGCTTGAAGCCGAGCGCGATCTCAGTCACCCGTCGCGCCAGGCGCTTGCCGGTGCGCAGGTAGAACGGCACGCCGGCCCAGCGACGGTTTTCGATGTCAAGGCGAATCGCAGCGTACGTCTCGGTCCGGGAGTCAGGCGGGATCCGATTTTCCTCCAGATAACCCTTGACCTTTTCCCCGCCAGCCCAGCCGCCCGCGTACTGACCTCGCGCGGTATGCAGGTCCATCCGCTCCGGCGGCCGCGCTGCCGCAAGCACCTTCTGCTTTTCAGCGCGAAGTTGGCTGGCCTCGAACGAGGTCGGTTCCTCCATCGCGGTCAGCGCGAGCAGCTGCAGCAGGTGGTTTTGAATGACGTCGCGGGCGATGCCGATGCCATCGAAGTAACCGGCGCGGCCGCCGATCCCAATGTCCTCGGCCATCGTGATCTGAACATGGTCGACGTAGTGGTTGTTCCATACCGGCTCGAACAGCTGATTTGCGAACCGCAGCGCCATCATGTTCTGCACGGTTTCTTTGCCGAGGTAGTGGTCGATCCGGAACACCGAGGAGGCTGGGAAGACGCTGGAGACGATCCGGTTCAGTTCTCGTGCACTCTCCAGGTTGTGGCCAAACGGCTTTTCGACCACCACCCTGCTCCACCGGCCGGGAAGTTCCTCAGCCAGGCCGTGCGTGCGCAGCTGGTCGACGACGGTCTGGAACAGCCCCGGCGGGATGGACAGGTAGAACGCGTGGTTCCCGCCGGTACCGCGGGCCTCGTCGAGATCGGTGATCGTCTCGGCTAACCTGCTGAGGGCCTCCTCGTCGCCGATCTCCCCGGGCACGAACCGGATGCCCTCGGAGAGCTGCTGCCATACCTCCTCCCGGAAGTCGGTTCGCGCATGCTGCTTGACGGCGGCATGCACGATGTGTGCGAAGTCCCGGTGTTTCCAGTCGCGGCGGGCGAACCCCACCAATGCAAA
>Ga0126306_10001846_pt1 | contig 11551 bp, 11 predicted proteins | sample Plot27_FD_92592 | JGI IMG/M metagenome (GOLD analysis project Ga0126306, IMG submission 92592) | Serpentine soil microbial communities from UC McLaughlin Reserve, CA, USA - Plot27 | ecosystem: Environmental > Terrestrial > Soil > Grasslands | place: USA: UC McLaughlin Reserve, Lake County...
AGGTATTTTTGGTGTAGCAATGATAGGTGTATCAATATGGTTATTAACTAAGCCTAGCGAGAAAGTGTCTTGGATCGTATTTAAATTCTCGAGTCCTTATTTAACTGCACTTTTTATTGCATTTATAATAGATGCATTCTTCCGTTAATTTATGCTATCAGGCTACCTTAAAGCTAAACAAATATATAAAATACATAAAAAAATCTGTGTACGTGAGCTAAAGAGTTATTCGATTATCTTTCTATAATTGAAAGCTATACATATGTTACTTATTAATTAAAGTACTGTGACAAAAAAGAATGAAATTAGTTCGGTTTTATGCCCTTATTGTCAATCGAAATTTAAAGATAAGTTAGATCTCTCAAAACATATAGATAGAATACATACCGGTTCGGGTTTGCTAGAAGGTGACAAACGACAATGGTAAAAATTACACAAAATTATGTTGCTGTTCAAAATAAAGTATCAGTCAAGTGGTTAGAGATTCCGTATTTAAGAAAATAACCTGAAAAAGATTGTAAAGAAATAGATAGAATCTTTTGATAACTACCAGGCTCTTAATCCAAGTCTTTTCCTTCTATCTCTAACTTTGATCTTCAATTACAATCATGGTCAATGATGCTTTAATTTTATCAATTCTTCTTATATGCCAAGTAATAATTTCTCTTAATTTATCTTTTGTGTCTGATTTGACTTTTGCAATTATGTCATATACGCCATATACTTCACTAACTTCTATTACCTCAGGTATTTTCCTCAATTCATTGATAATTTCTTCCTCAGATCCAAGATCACAATTAATTAATGCATATGCTGTTGGCACATAGTGGATATCAGATGATGAGTATTAATCTTTAATGGCTGCAGTAGTACAATAGCAATAATCAATTATTATATTTATCATCAGAAATTTACTTTCGTGAAAATTTTTATTATTTCTGAAGCCCTACTAGGTGACCTTCCTGTTCTAGTTTATCTGCGTGAGCGGAGATATATCTCCATACAATATCAGCTTTGTCAGACTGAAAATCCCAAGGGGCAACAAGTACAAGATCATTATCTCTAATCCACATTCTGCGTTTAATCTTTCCACGAATACGACATGTCCTTACCCTACCATCAGTACACTTGACAATGATGTTATCCCCTCCAACAAGTTTGATAACACGGCCAAGCATTTCTCCTTTCTGTGGGATGACCATTTCTTTTAGGTCTGCTTCATTGAGTACTTTTCTTTTGCCTAATTTTAAAACCAATAATTTATTTTAATTACGAATTTAAAAATGTAGTGATTACTTACAGAACGTTTCCCCAGTGTAATATGATCCCTTTGTAACTGCATCTGCATATACTACTAATTCAGTAGGACCAGCAACCATATCTATTGAAACTCTAGCGGAAGCGATTATTACAATCTAATCTTTATCCCATTTTTCTTTAGGTATTTTTTCACTTTATCTATCGTCGATTTCTCGTAATGAAAAATAGATGCTGCTAATGCTGCATCTACATCTGCCTTTTCAAAAACCTCTAGCATATGTTTTGGACTGCCGCAACCCCCAGAGGCAATAATAGGTATACGCGTTGCTTGACAAATTGCTTTTGTCAGCATAATGTCATATCCATTCTCTGTTCCATCAGAGTCAATACTAGTTAGAAGGATCTCGCCTGCTCCAAGATATTCTACTTTCTTAGCCCATTCTATTGCATCGATTCCTGTTCCTTCTTTTCCACCATAAATTCTAACTTCAAACCAGAATTCCTTCTTATTTTTAACTCCATCATAAAAAAAATTCTTCCCAGCTTTTCCACAGTTTCTTTTAGCATCTATTGCAACTACCACACATTGCTTACCAAAGATGGACATTAATTCATAAATTAATTCTGGATTTCCTACCGCAGCAGTATTAATAGATACTTTGTCTGCGCCATTCAATAAAATATCACGAGCATCTTCTAACCTTTTGATCCCTCCACCCACAGTAAATGGAATATCAATAACACTCGCTACATTTCGAACAACATTTATCATAGTTTCCCTGCCTTGTTGCGATGCAGTAATATCAAGGAAAACAAGTTCGTCAGCTCCTTGCTTGATATATTTTTGTGCAAATTCTACAGGATCACCGGCATCTTTTACTTCTGCAAAATGGACTCCCTTTACTACGCGACCATTATCAACATCCAAACAAGGAATAATTCTCTTTGCTAATGCCATTTTTATGCTATAGCCTTTACCCTCTCTATACTTATTTTACCTTCATAAACTGCTTTACCTAGTATGACAGAGTAACATCCTGCGCTCCGAACTCTAATAATGTCCTCTAGACTCGAAATTCCTCCACTTGCTATTATTAGTGAATTGGCGAAACTGCTTGCAAGAGACAATGTCATAACGTCAGGTCCATTTAATGTTCCATCTCTGTCTATACTTGTCAGCAAAAATTCTCTGATACCCATTGCCATAAACAGATTAATTGCATCAACGATTCCATAGCCGGAAGCCTCCCTCCAGCCATCAATCATGACTCTGCCATTATTTTGATCAATTGAAATTACTAATTTTTCAACCTTTTTCTTGGCTATCTGTCGTATGGAATCTGGTTCTTTGTAAGCTATGGTTCCCAGAACTACTTTAGCTGCATTTTTGTTAAGCATCTCATTTATGGCGTTAATTGATCTAATACCACCTGCCACTTGAACAGGAATTTTTACAGAATCAATTATCCTAAAAACAATTTCATTGTTATTAATGCCAGTTCGTAATGTTGCATCTAAGTCTACAACATGTAACATATCCGCACCAGCTGCTTCCCATTTCCTTGCAGTTTCTATAGGATTATCGCTATATACTACTTTATTAGCAGGATCCCCCCTAACTAATCTAACAACATTTCCATTCATAAGGTCTATTGATGGTATCACTTTCATTTTTGATCAGAACACACATTGAGAAAGTTTTTCATTATAATTGCACCTAATTTGCCAGATTTTTCAGGATGGAATTGGGTACCGTATAGATTGCCTTCCTCAACTATTGCTGGAACGTTAACTCCGTATTGAGCAATTGCAGAAACTATACTATTATTTTCTGGCGCTATCAGATATGAGTGGACAAAATATGCCCATGACCCATCCTTAATACCTTGTAATAACTTACTTTCTTTTTTGATTATCTCAAGATTGTTCCAACCCATGTGTGGAACTTTGACTTTTTTCTTAGGTAATATTATTACTTTGCCATCCAGAATTTTAAGACCGTCACGTGTTCCTTCTTCGCTATGATTGAATAACATCTCCATGCCTAAACATATGCCGAGTATTGGCATAAAATCCTCCTCAATAGATTTTATGAATATGTCTTTATAGGGTTCAATTGATTTTACTGCAGGATCGAAATTGCCTACTCCCGGTAGAACTAAACCATCAAATTTGTCGAGACTCTTCATATCATGTATAATTATGACATTTTGTGCCCCGTTTCTTTCCAAAGCGGCCTTCAAACTGAAAAGGTTACCTGCACCGTAATCAAATATTGCTACATTAACCATTACATTGCACCTTTTGTACTAGGTACTCCTTCACTTTTTTGATTAACACTAGCAGCCATTCTGAGTGCTACCGCAAATGCTTTTATCACTGATTCAATTTTATGGTGGTCGTTATCTCCATATTCGACAATTACATGTATACATGCATTCAAGTTCTGCGCAAGCGATCTTATGAAGTGTTCTATGTCTTCTCTTGGGATCCCTTCGACTATATCTCTAGATAACTTTAATTGTATAACATAAAATTGACGTTTCACAAGATCTATTGATACATATGCCAAAGATTCATCCATTGGAACCATTGCGTATCCGAATCGCATGATATGTGACCTATCACCAAGTGCCTTGTCTATAGTTTGTGAAAGTGTAATTGAAATATCTTCTACTAGATGATGTATGACTCTATCTTTTGATTCGGCTGTTAGAATAATATCTATGTTGGCATGTTTACCAATGGATGTAACAAGATGATCGTAAAATGGAAGACCTGTTTTTATAGTCGTTTCTCCTGTACCGTCGATATTTACCTCCACTGTAACAGAGGTCTCTTTAGTGATTCTTTCCATCTTTGCAGTCCTTTCGTCAGTAGCAGAAGAAACCAACGATAAATACTATTTTATAATACTTTATTTAATATGTTCGGTAATATATTGATATTTTCTATTATCACCTCTGCCCCAATTTTCTTGAATTGTCTTGCAGTTAATATGGGCCGTGTACTACACCCGTAAACTCCAAAAAAAGCTATTTTGATATCTGTTTCTTTTTCTGCTCTCCTCACCATTAATAAGTCTTCAGCTGAATCTCCAACGTATATAGCAGTCTTACTATTCATTATTTTCATAGCTTTCTTTATTGCGTAAGGATTAGGCTTGCTGTATTCACGTTCTTCATCTTCAAGAAATATACAAGCTCTTTGATTAAATACATCGAATACTGGTTTCAGTGAATATTCTGCTGCGATCTTACTTCTACCTGATACAATAGCAACATTGCTACCAAACTTCTTCGTAATATCATTAATCGTAGTACGAGTAGCTAAAAGCTTATCATTTTCGATCAAAGGTTTTCCAAAATAATATTTTGGTTTAATCTTATGGCGTTTTTCGAACAATTCTGGTCCATAAAAAAATTCATCGAAAACTGTCGCAAGCATACTGTTGCCAATTGGGGCAGGATAAACTAATATTTTTTTTAATCTTTGAATGTCTGCATAATGAAAATATGAGGATAGAAATTTTTCGACAGAAATAATACCGCCTTCATCTACATTCTTAGCGATAAAATTAAGAAATTCTCTTGTTGATCTAATACTTTTTTGCGGATTTACTAAAATCGCGAGCGCGATGGCATAACTAGTATCAGTGTCATTGTTGAAGCCACCTGTTTGTCTGAACTTTAGGATTATATCATCATTGACTATTCCTTTTAGAACGGTATCGCCTATTATGTACTTAAGTATGAAATCTACAGTTTTTTTTATTACGATATTGTACGATTTTCTTATGTCTACTAATACTCCGTCGATATCAAAAAGAATACATTGTGGATTGAATGTTTTGAATTCTTTATCTATATAATATTGGTGCAACCGCTTTATTGTCATCTGCGAGTTTTATTGTATTTGAATCTATAATTGATAAATTTAAGATTTGTATTACATAGACAATATATACTTATATAAACATGGAGCAGCCTGGCTGTGAGAACATTAACCAATAGCTATGTTCAGCAGATCAGCGTTAAGGATAATATATTATCTGTCTTTGAATGGTTTATGACACATGTCATAATCAGTAACAGAAATATACATTAATTGATATTTGATAAAGAGAATCAAATCGCTACGGATTGTTCTTTATACTGCCTTTTCTATTGATTTAATAAATTTATCATTCATATCCTTCGTACCTACAGTAACTCTAATACAGCCCCTATAACTCTGAATATCGCCTATCTTTTTAACAACTATTCCTCCTTTTTCTAACTCTTTTAGAATCGCATTATATTTATCATAGGTTTCCATGAAAATGAAATTTGCATTAGAATTAAAAACCTTGATTCCATTCAATTTAGAGAGATAGTCAGACACTCTTTTTCTTTCATTTTTAATCAATTCAATAGTAGCTTTAATATAACTATAATTAGAGAACATTATGGTTGCTATTGTTAATGATAGACTATTGACTGGATAAGGCGATTGGATTATTGATCTAAATACCTGTGCAAACTTTTCATCAGATATCAAGTAGCCTATTCTCGCGCCAGCTAATCCAAATGCTTTAGACAGAGTGCGCAATATGACAACATTATTATATTTTGCAACCTCTGAAGTTAAAGAATAATCTGCAAATTCAACATATGCCTCATCGACTACAATTAATTTATCTTCAAGCATGTCTATAATTTCCAAAACTAATTGCTTGTCAAATTGATTGCCAGTTGGATTATTAGGAGAACAAATGTAAACCACATCAGATTGTTTGGCGCTATTTAGAAATTCTTCTTTTCGTAGAGCATTATCTGCTGTATTTAATGGTACTCTATTGACTGTTATATCATGTAATTTACATCGGTTTACGAAATAAGAAAAAGTTGGTGTGAAAATAGTAGCTCGTTGTTCTCTTGCAATAATCGAAAGAATTAATTCAATTATTTGATCTGACCCGTTCCCTATTGCGAGGTACTTTTTACTGATGCCTATATATTCTTCCAGTCGTTTATATATCTCCTCAAATTGCTCTAGTGGATATTCTCTTAAATCTGTGTATTTTAAAGCTTGTAAAGCAATTTCTGAAATAAAGTTTTTATTTAATAGAAAATTCTCGTTTGAATCTAATTTAATAGAGTTTTTAATTTTTTCTGGCCTGATGTAATTATCAAGTTTGGAGAGCCGTTCTAACTTCTCGGAGAACCAAGGCCTCATTATTTTATTCTTTCCTTTACGGCTTCGTAATGATTCATTAAACCTTCAGCTAATGCAATTTCCCTAATTTTAGATTCTACTTTCTTCAAACCTGACCTAGTTGATTCTACTTTATTTACTATCTTTATAAAATCGAGGACTGACAATGATGCTCTAGATTTACCGAAGCCCATGGTTGGAAGAATATGATTAGAACCCAAACAATAATCACTAGCTGAAGATGGAGTAAAACTTCCAATCAATATCAAACCTGCGGATGTAATTTGTCTTGAAATTGTTCTTGCATTCTTTGCCATTATCTCCAAATGTTCTGGTGCTACTTCATTTATGAATTCTATTGCTGAAGATTCATTTTTACAGATTGCAAAGAATCCATTCTCTACCAAACTTCTTCTGACGATATCAATTCGACTGATAGAGTTATTGTTAAGAAGGGATTGGATCTCTGCATTAACTTGTCCTGCTAATTCCTTTGATGTCGTGACAAGCCCACAAAATGTATCGTAACTGTGTTCTGCTTGCGATATCATATCAAGTGCAATTAGCCTTGCATCAGTTTTTGCATCTGCATATACTACTAATTCAGTAGGACCAGCAACCATATCTATTGAAACTCTAGCGGAAGCAAGAGTTTTGGCAATAGAGACAAATACGCCTCCTGGACCAACGATCCTGCTTACTTTGTTGATACTCTGAGTTCCAAAAGTCAAAGCCGCAATTCCCTGTGCACCACCTATCTTGTAGAATTCATCAACACCGCAAATTTCTGCTGATACCAGAGTCAAAGGATCTATCTTTCCATCTTTTAATGGTGGAGAGATTGCCACTATTCTCTTTACTCCAGCCACTTTTGCAGGGACGGCACACATTACCACCGTACTAGGATAGTGAGCTTTTCCACCAGGGATATAGCATCCAACACTAGAGATAGGCTGAATCATACGCTGAATCTTTACTCCGTACGATGAAAGTGAAATTTTCTGCAACTGCTTGAAAAGTGCAATTTCGGTCTTAAGTAGACTATTTCTTATCATCTTAATAGATTGAATCTGTTTTTTGGTAACTTTGTTATATGCCTCCCTTATTTCTTCATCTGTAACTTTCAATGAATTTAATCTAATACCATCAAACTTTTCCTCATAATCCATAATTGCTGAGTCGCCATATTTTTCTATATCTTCCATTATCACTTTTGTCCTTTGAATTAATTCATTAGAAATACTATTGCTGGCATTTCTTAATTTTTCAGCGTCATATTTTGCGTTCTTTACAATTATTGTCCTTATCAAGAATACTCATCTAAATTTATCTCATGCAGAGGTAGAATCTGTCTTGGTTCCATTACAACTAAGCCTTGAGCCATCTTTCTCATTACAGGAACTATTTTGATAAATTCAGTCTTATCAATAATTGTATTTACTCCATACCACCCATCTTCACTTAATGGGCTAATTGTTGGTTTTTTTAATGCAGGTAGGTTTTTTAGCAATTTATTGAGATTTTCTTTTTTTACATTGACGAAAATATGAAGCTTTTTACGGCCTTCTACTACCCCTTTTAATAATGCAATCATATCTGCTATCTTCTCTCTTTTTTTAGGATCCTTCAGAGCATTCTTATTTGCAACAAGAACAGCAGAAGACTCCATAACTCTATCAATTATCTTGAGATTATTTTGTGCAAGAGTGCTACCAGTTTCGGTAATATCAAAAATTGCATCAACATCTTCAGGTGGCTTTGCCTCTGTGGCTCCAAAGGAAAGGAATATCTGGACACGTTTATTCTCTCCCACTCTTAGCCAGGGAGTAATGATCATAGGATCGCTGCCTCCAAAATATTTTCGATAAGCAAAGTTAGACTTTATATGAGAAGCTGTAGTAGTGAGATATTCTGAAGATATCCTTAGAGTTTTATTATTTTTGGCAAACTCCGTAATTAATCCTGTCAAGTCATTGAATTGAAAACTTTGTGGAACTGCAATTACTTGTTTTACTCGGCCATATTCTAAATCAAGTAATATTTTGACATCCGCTTTGGCCTCTCTAATCCAATCTTTGCCTGTAATTCCAACATCATAGAAGCCTTCTTGAACATAAGTAGGAATTTCTTGGGGTCTTAATATTTTGACATCTATTTCAGAATCACTGAGTTTTACTCTATAAGTACGCCCGCGACCACTAACGGTTTGCCATGCCTCTTCAAGAATTCTAAATGTCGCATCTTCAATGCTACCTTTTGGGATTGCGAATTTCACAGTATGCATATGGATAAATAAGCAAAATCTATTATCGGATATATATTTATTAAAAACCTTGGGAATGTACAATTTTTATCCGCAAGTCGCATTCTTGTTTTTAAGAATTGATTTATACTATCTTTATTATGAGTTTTTCACATGAAACTCATCAATCATTAAATATACTTTTAGATTAGATTATAAATATATTCTAAGGTCGCGTTAACATATTGACACTTTGGGGATGAACTAATTGTGTTATCAGGAAGCACTCGCCTATCTGATTTACAGAATTTATCAATAGTTAATTATCAAAGGTAAAGGTTCCTGCAAATGCTGAGGCCTGATTTTCATCCATAGACATTTTTGACGAGCTCTGTCTTCTCTCTGTATTGGCAGTATTGATACTGAGTTTGAATACGTCTCCCCTTACACCTCTTTATCTCCTATGCCAAAGTCAAAATTCCCAAGCCAGACTCTAACTTTGAATGATTCGACTTTCATGGTTCCAATTGCTTGAAGGCAAAATCGATTTCCATGGAGATATTGTTGCCTTAAACGACGATGAGATAACTTTCATTAGTAATTTCTATGCATTCAAACATACATTAAAAGTCAGGAAGTTAACGTAAGTAATGACCTTATAAATGATATTATTTTTACCTTTTTATTCTTCTTCTTTTAGGATATTCAACAAGTTTTGAGCTTGATTGAATTTATCATTAAATGATATTGTTCGTAGATCTTACAGTTGAGTAATACAGAACTTCATCATTTCAATTAGAAAACTCCGTTTCGTAGGCATTCCAAAATAGTCAATCTCATATAGGGTTGCTATTGTCTGTTGAGAATGTACAACACCTTATAATGTCAATATTAAAGAGAATATCTCATTACAAGACGCTTTTATGTTTAGTTACTCTAATTATCCTTATTTATCAATGCAAGAATTTCTTTTGCTCTGTCTACATTTACAGTTCTTTCTTCCGCAATTTTGTTGGCAACTATTTCGATTTGATTACCTGTGGCACCTGCCGCTGCAGCAATATTTCTAGCATGCAATCTCATATGCCCTTTCTGGATACCCTCAGATGCTAGTGCTCTAATAGCTGCAAAATTTTGAGCAAGACCAGCAGCAGCTAATATAATTGCAAGATCCTTAGCAGTTTTAACTCCAAGAATTTTTAACGCGAGTTTGGCCATTGGATGGACTGAGGCGACTCCTCCGACTATTCCAATAGCCATTGGTAGTTCTATCTCACCTGCTAAATCGCCATCCTCAGTTTTATTCCAGTTAGTAATTGATCTATAGGTACCATCTCTGGCAGCATATGCATGGGCTCCAGCCTCGATTGCACGAAAGTCCTGGCCTGTAGCCAAGGCAACTGCATCAATACCATTCATTACACCTTTGTTATGAGTTACAGCACGGTATACGTCAGAATATGCAAAAGCGTAAGCGTACAAGATTCGCTCCACAACATCTTGTCCTCCTAGCTCATCCTTATCGAAAATTGCTTTGCATTTTACAAGCCTCTTTGTTGCATAATTTGAAATTATTTTTAATATAACTTCGCCACCAGTTAACTGTTCCACTACTGGAGCTATTGATTCACACATTGTATTTACTATATTTGCGCCCATGGCATCTTTAGCATCAACAAGTAATTCTACAAGAAGCATAACTCCTTTATTATGTTGGCTTTTGTCTTGAACTTGTCTTACTTGCAGATCTTTAACAACAGCGAATCTGCTCTTTGAGCTAGCCAACTCTAATATTTCTTTCTTACTAGATAGAATGTTAATTTTTGCAGATTCTTCAGAAATAGGTAATGAGACTATCTGTATTTGACCTATCATAATTGATTCGTCTGCTTCTGCTATAAAACCTCCCTTACTCTTTGCGATTTTTGCTGCTTTGCTTGCTGCTGCAATTATGGAAGGTTCTTCTATAGCCATTGGTAGAAGGTATTCTTTGCCATTAATTACGAAGTTTGTTGCAATACCGAGTGGAAGAGCAAATATACCTATTGCATTTTCTATCATTGTATTAGCATTGTCAAATCTGAAGGCTGATGAAGGATCTTGTAATATAGCAATATCCTGTGCAGACAAACCTGTTATTTTTTTTAAATAGCGTAAACGTTCACTTTGATTCATCTTATAAAATTTTTTCAATGTCAAGTGATTAAATAAATTGTACAAGATCGTTAATAACTGTGACGTGGAAAATATCCTTATAAAAAGCCAAAATAATGCCACAAAAATAGCAATACGACAGATCCATTACCTCATTGGCTAAGTGATATGTAATGAATAAGCAAACAATCTTACTCTTACAGACAGATGTCTGAACAAAGATGATCTTTTATATACTCTTTAAATCTCTGATAAATAATATTTAGGACCTATAAGAAATTCTGATGTATAAAATTTGCTGACTTATCGTGCGAAACTGGGCTGATTAAATAGGAAAGCTAATAGAGTTTATAATAACAATATATTTTATATTATTATTTTTCAATTGTATCATATCGAATTTCTGTTCTAAAATTTTCTTGCTTCTTTATAAAATTAAGTCAATTCTTCTTTTACCATATCGGATCGGCACATTTTATTGGACTGTTTTAGAATGATGTCGAGAGGGTTATCAATTATACTATATAAAGAACTATAGTGAAATAAATGAACCTAAATACACATCATACAAGTATTGGAGAAGCTTTATTCATTAACAAGATCCTACATATTATTAAGTTTATTATAATATTATTCGAAATTTTGATTCATATCTATTACAAGTTGTAATGAATTAACACTGTATATATATATATATGA
>Ga0126306_10001847_pt1 | contig 11551 bp, 10 predicted proteins | sample Plot27_FD_92592 | JGI IMG/M metagenome (GOLD analysis project Ga0126306, IMG submission 92592) | Serpentine soil microbial communities from UC McLaughlin Reserve, CA, USA - Plot27 | ecosystem: Environmental > Terrestrial > Soil > Grasslands | place: USA: UC McLaughlin Reserve, Lake County...
AGTCAGGCCGGCGATCCTCGGGCGGCGGCGAGCGACACAACGCGATGGTGGTCAGACCTGCGGGTCGACAGCCAAACAAGGAGTCAGCTCGTCGCCAGCCCGAGAACCAACCGTTACGGTCGGACGTCGCCGCCGGCCTTGGTCGCCAAGATGACAGTGAGCCAAACAAATAATGCGTCGGCAAAGCGATGGGCTACTCGGTTGGTGGACGGCCGCTGCATTCGGCGGAGACTCTCCCAGCAACCGGTAGATCGCACGGGGATGTTTACGACCGATTTCCGGAGGAGCGCGTCCCCTGATCGGGCCGCGCCGTCTTATTCAGTGGGCGAAACCCTCGCGCGACATCCTCGTTTTATCTTCGCTACGACGGGGGAGATTCGCAGGCGTTCGGGAGCCGCGGCCCTCCACTGTCCGGCGGTTCTCGAACACGCCGTCCAAGGCGGCCTCGCGCCCGATCGCGAGGGCGCCTGAGAGGACGGCAGCGTCACCGAGGCTGGAGACCTCCACCCGCGGCGGGTAAGGCAGCAGCTCCTTGAGGAGCGCGCGAACGGGCGCCAGCAGGAGATCGCCGTTGGCGCCAATGCCCCCACCCACTACGACCAGCTCGACGTCGGCGACCGCCGCGATCGGAGCGATGTGGAGCGCGATCCGTCGCGCCTCCTCCTCGACCACGGCGCGAGCCATCCGGTCCCCCGCCCGCGCCGCGGCGAAGATCGACCGGACGTCGAAGGGTGGGGCGAGCGTCGTCCCCGCCCCGGGCCGCGCCGCGAGCTCCTGCGCGTAGGCGGATAGAGCCTCGGCACACGGATCCGATTGGCGCTCGATGCCCCCGCCGAGCGCGTAGTCAACCTCGCCCGCGGCACCGTGGTTGCCACGGTGAAGCTCGCCGTGAAGTACCACGCCTGCCCCCAGGCCCGTTCCAATCGAGAGGAACACGAAATCCTCGACTCCACGAGCCACGCCCCGCCACCGTTCGCCGACCGCCGCCAAGTTGACGTCGTTTTCGATCGTCACCCTCATTCCCAGCCGGCGCTCGAGCTCCGCGCCAATCGGCATCCCCTCGAGGCCGTGAACGTTCTCGGCGAGATGAACCTCGTCGCCGTCCGGGAGTACCACTCCCGGCACTCCGACGACGGCCCCGTGGATCGCCTCCGCCTCGAGTCCACATACGGCGATCAGGCGGTCGCGGAGGTTGGTGGCGAGCTCGAGCACACCGCGGACGTCCGCGCCCGCCAGTTCGATGTCCTGGCGTGCGCAAACGCGACCCAGCAGATCGCATATGGCTCCTCGGAGAAAGCGCGCCCCGAGGTCTAGTCCGAGGGCGAGGGCGGCGTCGGGAACGGGCTCGAAGAACGTGGCTCCGTAGCTCGGGCCGCCCGAGTTCGCCTCGGCCTTGCGAACGAGCCCAGCCTCGAGCAGCGATTGGAGTGCGCCCGACACCGTCGGCTTCGATATGCCCACGGTGCGCGAGATCTCCGCTCGGGAGATGGGAGCACGGCGGCGAATCGCGTCGAGAACCGTGCGCTCGTTGAGATCCCTCAGGAGGGGCGGCGTCGCGGCCGCCCGGCGCGGTGCGGTCATTCCGCCCGGCCCTTCGAGTTGGGCCGCCCCAGGCGTTGGCCGCTCTGGGGATGGAATACGTGGGTCTCGCCGTTGCGCGGCACAAGCGACAGCCGATCGCCACGATCGGGCGCCCGCCACGGGTCGACGCGAACGATGAGCTTCGTTGGACCTCGCGGAAGGTCCGCAAGGCAGACGGCGTAGGCATCGGATCCCAGCTCCTCGACCAAGTCGACCCGCGCTGCTAGCCCGTCGGCGGCCGGTTCGAGCGATTCCGGCCGGATGCCGACGATCACCTCGGCCAGCCCGTTGGCGGCCGCGGCTGCGGCCGGGTCGAGCGGAACCCGCACCGGGTCGAGCAGGGCGCAGCCCTCCTTCAAGGGCACAGTGCACAGATTCATGGCCGGTGATCCGATGAAGCCGGCGACGAACATGTTCATGGGCTTGTCGTAGAGCTCCCGGGGAGTCGCGCACTGCATGAGGTGACCCTCATGCAACACCGCCACCCGGTGCCCCATCGTCATCGCCTCGACCTGGTCGTGGGTGACGTAGACGGTGGTCACGCCGAGGCGCGCCTGGAGCGACGCGATCTCTCCCCTCATCTGCACGCGCAGCTTGGCGTCGAGGTTGGAGAGGGGCTCGTCCATCAGGAACGCCTTCGGCTGGCGGACGATCGCCCGCCCCATCGCCACCCGCTGGCGCTGTCCCCCGGACAGCTGCGCTGGCTTGCGCTTCAGGTAATCGGTCAACTCGAGCACATTGGCGGCCTCCCGCACTCGGCGCTCCCGCTCACGCTTGGGCACCCTCGCCATCTTCAGCGGAAAGGCGATGTTCGCCGCGACATCGAGGTATGGGTAGAGGGCATAGTTTTGAAACACCATCGCCAGGTCGCGATCCTTTGGCGGCACATCGGTGACGTCCTCGCCGTTGACATAGATCGCGCCGGCGGTCACCTCCTCAAGCCCCGCGAGCATCCGCAACGCGGTGGTCTTTCCCGAGCCCGATGGGCCAACGAGGACCAACAACTCGCCATCGGTGACGACCAGGTCCAGGTCGTGCACCGCGGCGACCTCGGTGCCCGGGTAGACGACGCTAGCGTGCTCGAGGCGGATCTCAGACATCGCGGCTTTCCTCGGAATCGGCCCTGATCGGGATCCCGTCACGGTCCACCGTGACGCCGGCAGGCCCTTGCTCCAGGTCGGCAATCGCATTGTCGAGTTCCCGGCGCACGCGGGTGCGGGCGTCGTCGTCGGCGTCGAGCTGGTCCAGGGCCAGGAGTGCCGCCCCGACGATCGGCGGCGAGCCGATGACCCGCACGTCGGCGTGCGCCGCGACCGTTCGGACCTCTCCGGCGACCGCGGCGGCCAAATCGCCTTGATCCGAGCGCAGGAGCCCACCTCCGAGAAGGATCTCGACGGGCCCGTCCAGCAGGTCGAGGCGCGTCATGGCAACCCGCGCCAGCGCGACGATCTCGGTCACGAGCCGGTCGAATAGGCCTCGGGCCACGGAATCGTGGGTCGCCTCCGCGAGGACGATCGGCGCCAGCTCGACCAGTCGATGCGAAGGAAGCCGGCGCACCTGGATGGCCTCGGCCACGTCTGCCGGCGTGCGAAGGCCGAAGTGAGACGGGACGGCGCGCTCCAGCGTCGTCTTGGGACCGCGCCCATCGGCGCTGCGCGCCGCCGCCGCCAGACCGGCCAGGCCGAGGTCCTCGCCGCCGCCCCAATCGCCGCTGATCGCGCCGAGCGCCGGGAAACGCGCCTGCGTCCCATCGGGCGCGACGCCGATGCAGTTGATCCCGGCCCCGCAGACGACCGCCACGCCCCAGCCGCGCTCGGTTCCCGCCCGCAGAACGGCGAAGGTGTCGTTGGCCACCGCGACGCTTCGCGCCCAGTTCCGCTCCTCCAGCGCACCGCGGAGCGCCCGCTCCTCCTCCGGCAGGTCGGCGCCGGCGATGAGGATCTCACCGACATCGGCCGGCCTGCCGTCGAGTCGCGCGCGATCGCTGGCCCGGCCCACCAGGCGCTCCAGGACCTCGATACAACCGTCGACGCCGATGCGCTGGGGCGAGCTGCCGGGCCCGCGCACCGCTGCCCGGACTGTCCCGTCGGCGCCCACGAAGGCAAGGTCGGTCTTCGAGTTGCCGCCGTCGACCGCGAGCGCGAGCCGGCGACTCATCGCAACGCCTCCGCCACCGGTATCGGCTGGGAGGAGGCCTCGGCGGCCGCCAAGCGCTCAAGCAGGGCCTCCGCCGTCTCGTATTCGCCGATGAGCGGGTGGGCGAGAAGTGCCCGTCGGGCGAGCCCCGAATCGCGCGTCGCCGCCGCCTCCGCGGTGAGCCGCTCGTACGCCGCGACGTGCTGCACGAGCCCGAGAAGCTCGGGCGCTAGCGGCGGTTGGGGAAGCGGCGCGGGGCCCTGGCGACCGATTCGCGCCGGAACCTCGACCACGTCGTCGGCTTGGAGCCCGGAGAGGGTCGACCCGTTGCGGATGTCTACCTCCTGGACGTCGCCGGTGTCGGCAAAGAGCGAAGCGATCAGCGCCGTGGCCGCCTCGCTGTAGTAGGCGCCGCCCCTCTGCTCGAGCAGGGCCGGCTTCTCGGCGAGCGTCGGATCGCGATAGAGATCGAGGAGCTCTCGCTCGATCCCAGCCACGACCTGCGCCCGCGGCACACCCGCGAGCTGCTCGCGCAGGACCTGGTCGTGGGCGTAGAAGTACCGAAGGTAGTACGACGGGATGGCGCCCAGCTCGCCGAGCAGGCTGGTCGGGAGCTCGATATCCGCGGCGATCGCCTTCCCGTGTGCCTCCAGGAGCTCGGGCAGGACGTCGCGATCCTCGAGCCAGACCGCTCGCACCCAGGTCAGGTGGTTGAGCCCGACCTGGTCGACGACCAGATCCGCGGGCTCGACGCCAAGGAGCGCAGCGAAAGAGCGCTGAAAGGTGATCGCGACGTTGCACAACCCCACTGCCCGGTGACCGGCGTCGAGCAGCGATCGGGTGACGATGCCGACCGGATTGGTGAAGTCGACTATCCACGCATCGCTCTGCGCGAGCTCCCGGGCTCGGGCGGCGATCTCGAGCACCGCCGGCACCGTGCGCATGGCTTTCGCGAATCCCCCGGCGCCGGTCGTCTCCTGGCCGATGCATCCGCAGGCCAGCGGGACGGTCTCGTCGGAGAGGCGGGCCGCCTGGCCACCCACTCGGATCTGGATCAGCACGACGTCGGCGCCCTCCAGCGCGCGATCGAGCTCCCCGGTGAGCTGCAACCGCCCGCCGAAGCCCCCTTGCTCCAGCATCCGCCTGGCGAGCCCGCCGACGACCTCGAGCCGCTCCGCGTCGAGGTCGTGGAGCACGAGGTGGCGCACCTCGAGTCGATCGCGCTCCCGTGACAGCCCCGAGACGAGCTCGGGCGTGTACGTGGATCCGCCGCCGATCACGGCGATCTTCAGGCCCGTCATCCCTTCACCCCCGTCAGCGTCACGCCCTCCACGAACGCGCGCTGGGCGGCGAAGAAGAGCGCGATCACCGGTGCCATGAACAGGAGGGTCGCCGCCATCGTCAGGTTCCACTGGACCTGGTGGAGCGTGCGGAACTGGGCCAGCCCGACCGACAGGGTCCAGTGGTTCTGGTCTTCACCGGTGTAGAGCAACGGTCCGAAGAAGTCATTCCAGGCAAAGAGGAAGCTGAACAGCGCGACGGCGACGAGCGCCGGCTTCGCCAACCGCACGACGACGTGGAGCATCACCCTGAACTCTCCGGCGCCGTCTATGCGCGCCGCGTCCGAGTACTCGTCCGGGATCGTGAGGAAGAACTGGCGCAGGAGGAAGATCGAGAAGGCATCGCCGAACCAGTTCGGGATGATCAGCGGCCAGATCGAGCCAACGAGGTGAAGCTTGCTGAACATCACGTACAGCGGCACGATCGTCACCTGGGGCGGCAGCATCATCGTCACCAGGACGAGGATGAACACGGCGTTGCGTCCCTTCCAGCGGAGCTTCGAGAGCGCGTAGGCGACCGGCACGCTGGAGATCAACATGCCGACGGTGGCGAGGCCCGCGTACAGAAAGGTGTTGAGCCCGTAGCGGAGCAGCGGCGCCCGGTCGAAGACGTCGCCGAAGTTGCTGAAGTGAAAGGGCTCCGGCCACAGGCGGGAGGACAGCGCCTGGTCGTTGGTCATCAGCGCGGTCAAGACGATGAAGGCGAATGGGGCGAGGAAGGCGATCGCCAGGCCGATCAGGACGGCGTGATCGGCGACCGCGACCAGAAACCGCCTGCGGCGCACCGCCTTCGGAACGGTGCGCCGGGTGAGGGGCAGCGGCAGCGGATGGGGAGCGGCCTCCATCAGCTCACCTAACGGCGCCGGCATAGTGGACGAAGCGGTCCGAGCGTCGGAGGATGATGACCGTCACGGCCAGCGAAACGACGAGCAGCATGACCGCCATCGCGGAGGCGTAGCCCATGCTGAAGTATCTGAACCCCTGCTGGTAGAGGAGCAGGGGGTAGAACAGGGTCGAGTCCTGCGGATAGCCGAGGTTGTTGGCCGCGTCGCCCGCGCCGCCGCCGGCGCCGCCAGCCGCGACCGTGCTCGCGACGTAGCCCTCGGTGAAGTACTGAAGACCCTCGATCACGCCGATCACGACCGCGAACAGGATCACGGGGCTGATCGTCGGCAGGGTCACCCAGCGCATCCGCTGCCACCACGCGGCTCCGTCCAGCTCGGCGGACTCGTACAGGTGCTTGGGCACGTCGAGGAGCGCCGCGAGAAAGATGATCATCGTGTTGCCGACGCCCCAGATGCCGAGCAGCGTGAGCGAGGGCTTCGACAGCGAGGGTGACTGGAACCAGAGCGGTCCCTGGATCCCAAGGGCCTCGAGGATCGTGTTGACGGGGCCGGTGGCCGGATTGAGGAGGAAGACGAAGCCGAGCGTGGCCGCGACCGCCGGAGCCATGGTCGGCAGGTAGAAGACGGTGCGGAAGAATCCGACGCCGAGCCTGGCCCGCGTGATCATCACGGCGATCGAGAAGGCGAACAGCACCTGGAGGGGCACCGCGATCACGATCATCCAGAGCGTGTTGTAGACGGCCGGCCACACCTGCTGATCGGCGCCGAACAGGAAGCGGTAGTTGGCCAGGCCCACCCAGCGCGGCGCCGACAGCAGGTCGTAGTGGGTGAATGACAGGTAGACGCTGTAGATCAGCGGATAGCCGAAGAAGATCGTGAACCCCACGAGCCAGGGGCTCATCAGGAGCAGCACGAAGCGCCGGCGGCGCCACGCCGCCTTTCGGCGCGCACGTCGGCGCTCGGGTGTCGGAGTGGCCGGGGCCTCGATGGCCCCGGCCACCGCTGTGCTCATCGCTTAGGCGTGGCGATCATGGCGCCTGACCGCCTGACGCGTTCTGCTCCTGGGCATCGGCCTGGTTCGCGGCAGCTTCCAGTCCGGCCTGGAGGTCGTCCACCCGGCCCGCCTGCCACTTCGAGGCGAAGGACTCGAAGATCTCCTGGTACGCCGCTCCGGATGCCTTCGGCGGGTTGGTCTCGCTGTTCGGGCTGTTGAATATGTCGAGGAACGGTTCGAACTCCGGCCCCAGCGTCAGGTCGGGAGACTTCGCGGAGGCGGCCGTCGTAGGTACGTTGGCCAATCCATTGGCGAGCTTGACCAGGGCACCCGTGTCTGTGGTCATGTACTTGATGAGCTCCCAGGCCGCCGCTTCGTTGCTGCTTCCCTTCGGGATGCCCATGATGCTGCCGGTGATGTAGCCGGCTCCGTAACGGTCCTGCTGGTCGTCGGGGACGGGCATTGGAGCGGTCCCGTAGTTCAGCTCGGGGTGCTCGTCCTTGATGAATGCGGTCCGATACTCGCCGTCCATGATCATCGCCACCTTGCCGGTCTCGAAGGCGTTGGAGGCGGAGAACTCCTCTCCCGCTCCGGCCTCCCACCTGGTCAGGCTGTCGTATCCGTACCAGTCGATCAGATTCTTGTCCCACGTGAGCATGTCCGCCCAGGCGGGGTCGGAGGCAAACGCGGCATTGTCTCCATCGAACCACTGTGCGTCCCAAGGCGGCGCGTAGTGGGCGGCGGCGTTCTCGTAGAACCCGATGGTGGGATCGAAGCCGACCACGTCCAGGCTGTCACCGGAGCCCTGGGTCAGCTTCTTCGCGTAGGCGTCGAGTTGGGAGATCGTCTTCGGCGGTTCGGTCAGGCCGTCCTGCTTGAACAGGTCGTTGTTGTAGTAGAGGCCGTACACGTCCGCCAACAGTGGCATCGCGCAGCGGGTTCCGTTGTACTCGGTGTAGGAGCGAACGGCCTGCGGGAATTCGTTGATGTCGACTTGATCCCGGTCGATGTAAGGCTGCAGATCGATCCAGGCCCCGGAGCTGCAGAAGGCGCCGGTGTTGTCGGAGGAGAAGGAGAGGGCCACGTCCGGGGCATTGCCGGCGCGAATTGCTGCCACGATCTTGTCGTCGTTGATTCCCGCGACGCTGTTGACGTGGACGTTCGGGTGCAACTTCTCGAAGTCCTTGATCACGCTGTCGAAGGCACCGATCTCGCGCTCACCGGGGGTGAACCCGCTCCAGACCGTGATCGTGACTTCCTTATTGGGGTCGAACTTCTGCGCCTCGCCACCGCCGTTGTCCCCGCCTCCCCCGCAGGCACCCAGCGCCAGCGCAGGAATCAGAGCAATCGCGATCGCGAGATACCTCGGTCGCATCCAGTTCACGTTCCTCACCCTCCTCCGGTCTCCGTGCCGCGCCGTGCGCAGAACGAGTTAGGAACCTTGTCCAGTTGGCACCGTAGCCGATCTCTCACCCCCCGTCAAGCGCGCGGGCTAGTAAAGTACATAAACAATGGCCACCGAGCTGGAGCGCGAGATGCGCGAACAGGGTGGCGAGCTCGCGAGCCGCGCGGAGCGCGGTTGGGCCGACGCGAATGCCGCCGCCGAGCTGCTCGGCCGCGAGGATGTCGACTACCTCATGGTGGTGGCGCGTGGAAGCTCCGACAACGCCGCGCGCTACGGGCAGTATCTGCTTGGCGCGGAGGCCGGTCTCACAGTCGCACTGGCCGCACCGTGGCTCTTCCGCCAAGGGCGGCGGCCGCCGAGCCTTGCGCGTGCGGCCGTTCTGGCGATCTCCCAGTCCGGGCAGTCACCGGACGTGGCCGCCGTTCTCGCCGCCGCGCGCGACCAGGGTCGTCCGACGCTCGCGATCACGAACGATCCCGCCTCGCCGATGGCCGCGCTGGCCGATGTCGTCATCGACCTCCGTGTTGGACCCGAACGTTCGGTCGCCGCGACCAAGACCTACACGGCCTCGTTGCACGCCCTGGCTCAGATCACCGCGCTGCTTGGAGCGAGCCAGGATTGGCGGGAATGGCTCAATCGACTACCAACGATCATTTCGGAGACCGTTGACGCGCAGCTTGAGAGCCGTCGGCGGTTCGACCCCCTTGCGGGCTTCGCGCCTCTCACGGCGGTGGGGCGGGGCCTCGACTACGCGACAGCTTTCGAGACCGCGCTCAAGGTACGCGAGCTCAGCGGCAGACCGGCGGAAGCATTCTCGCCACCGGATCTGATCCACGGTCCGATCGCCGCGATCCAGGGGAGCACGGCGCTGTGGGCGGTGAGCAGCGGCGCGGACACAAGCCCCGAGACCCTTGATGCGGTGCAGGGAGTGTGCGTGCGCGCCGGGCTCAGAATCGCGGTGTCAGCTGATCCTCGGATCCTTGCACTCGCCGACATCGCCGTTCCCATTCCGAAGCGGCTGCCGGACTGGGCGGCCGCGATCGTCGCGATCGTGCCGGGTCAAGCCGCGGCCCTGCGTCTCGCGGAGCTGGACGGGATCGACGTGGATGCTCCGCACGGGCTCAGCAAGGTCACGATGACTCGATGATTGCTGCGACCGGCCACGCATGCGACACCTGCGACAGATCACGAACCACGGGCGAGAGAGCGGGCGTGGGCGCCTGCACCTTCCCGGGGTGGACGAGGCGACTTGGGTTGCGCACGGTCGTCCGAAACCCCCGGCAGACGATGAGATCGAGGTAGAAGGCTACGGCTCCGGCCTCGTCTCCTGGAAGGGGTGAGGAAGCACATGCAGTACCGCCGGCTGGGAAGCAGCGGCCTAAAGGTCTCCGAGATCGCTCTCGGCTCGTGGCTGACATACGGCGACTACGTCGAGGATCGGATTGCCGCCGAATGCGTCATGAAGGCGCTCGAACTCGGCGTCAATATGTTCGACACCGCGAACTCTTATGTGGACGGCGCCGTCGAGCGGGTCCTCGGGCGGGCGCTGAGTCGGGTTCCGCGCGACGAGTACGTGATCGCGACCAAGGTCTTCTTTCCGATGGGATCTGGGCCGACCAGCCGCGGTCTCTCGCGCAAGCACGTGATCGAGCAATGCCACGCCTCGCTCCGGCGACTCGGAACCGGGCACATCGATATCTACCAGTGTCATCGGGACGATCCCGACGTGCCGCTCGACGAGACGCTCGGGGCGCTCGACGATCTGGTCAGGCAGGGACTCGTACTCTATGTCGGTGTGTCGGAATGGCCCGCGGCGCTCTTGCCGCCGAGCGGTGGTGCGCCAGCGCGAACGGGGCCTAGATCCCGTCGTCTCCCACTCCCCGGAGTATTCGCTTCTTTGCCGAAGCATTGAGCGGGAGCTTTTAAGCGTCTGTTCTGAACTAGGTCTGGGAGTAGTTGCCTACCAAGCACTGGCTCAAGGCATTCTCACCGGTCGCTACCGGGCGCGGGAGGCTCCGGCGCCGGGCTCACGAGCGGCGGACCGCGACCACGGACAATGGATGCGCGAACTGATGGGCGACGAAGTGCTCGACGCAGTCGAAAAGCTTAAGGTCGTGGCGGCCGAAGCCGGATTGACCACGGCACAGCTCGCGATCGCGTGGGTACTTCGCCGCCCCGAGGTCTCGAGCGTAATCGTCGGAGCCTCCAGCTCCGCACAGCTTGCCGAGAACGTTGCCGCAAGCGGCATCAGGCTCGACCATGACAGGATCGCGGCTGCGGAGGCGATTATGTCTGTGGCTGCCGTCTGATCCGAGCTCGCTCCGATCGCCGACGGAGTGCGTTTCGCTGTCATGCGTCTGCTCGTTTATCGGCGCGCCAGCGTAATTCGGTGCAGGGCCGTCCCGCCGCGCCGGGCGCCAACGAGCAGCGGAGGCTAGTGACTGCCACCGGAATCGCGCCAAACAAATAATGCAACGGCAAGCCGATTCACTGCTCCCTGGAAGCGTGCGATCGAGCGCGAAGTCGGCCCCGTCGTCGTTGGGGGCGAACGATGGCGGAGCCAACTGGACCTGAGCGGGAATCCCCAGGCGTGTTCTCGCGCCTGCTCCACCGGAGCAACCATCCGCGCCGGCTCGTGAGCGGTCTCGGGGTAGCCCTGGAGCAGCGCTCCGGGATGGAGATGGCCACCACCCCTGCTCGGGCGACGGCTCGATGTCGAGCTTTCGCTGACCGCGGCATGGGCCCCTTCCCTTTCTCGGGGTCACACTGCTTCCCACGTGGAACCCGCCAAGGCCGACCAGCCGCCGAGGAGTCCGGACGGGTCGGAGGCTGCGCGCGGCCTGTTTGACGCCGCGCTTACCCTGCCGGTGATGGCTGGTACGAGCAGGCGCCTGGGAACCCGCGACGAGGGTCGGCGCCGGTTACGGGAACCTCGCTCGCTCGACCTCCCCGGGCCGTCCCGGCGGATCCGGGTTGAGCCCGTTCGTCTACCCGAGCCGGCGCGACTCCCGAGCGAGGATCCCCGCTGGCCCACCACGCGGCCGCGGCCGATCCCCCAGCCGCGAAAGCCCGAGCGGGAACGTACTCCGGGGTGAGTGGCGTCCCAGACTTCGCCTCCGCCGTCGCCGGCTATCGGGCTTGGCAGTTGGGTCCGGGTGGTGTTCTCTTTCCCCTGGCGCTCCCGGCCGCGCCGCCGTGGGAGCCCGCGGTCAACCGCGCCCGCTGCTTCGCCGGCCGAGACGATGCTCAT
>Ga0126306_10001848_pt1 | contig 11551 bp, 13 predicted proteins | sample Plot27_FD_92592 | JGI IMG/M metagenome (GOLD analysis project Ga0126306, IMG submission 92592) | Serpentine soil microbial communities from UC McLaughlin Reserve, CA, USA - Plot27 | ecosystem: Environmental > Terrestrial > Soil > Grasslands | place: USA: UC McLaughlin Reserve, Lake County...
CCCACCGGATGGGCTCGGGACAAGTGATCGCAGCGCGAGATGGCCACGATTCGCGATGCCGGCAGTTATCGGACCGTTTGCCGATGAGAGCGAAGCTCGTCGCGACGCGGCCCGGTTGAACGACGCCCGTGGCGGGCCCGGGTTCCACGTCGAGCGCCGTGACCAGGAGCTCGGCGACAAGTTGTCGACGGCTCCATACGCCTCATGTGGCGGAGGAAGCATCGCCGGGCCGCGGGGATAGCGAGCCGCCGTGCTTACGAAGGTGCGGGCGGGTTTAGTGCATTGCTGGCGCTGCGGGAGCTGATCGCGCCCGCGGCGAGGGGAATCTGGGCCAATTGGAATCGGGACGGCCGCGACCCCGAGCACATCGGGTGCAACAGCGCGACGATCACGATCCTGAAGCAGCAGCTGGCCGACCAGGAGGCGCCGCGGTGGCGGTCCGCTGTGCGCCGATGACCAGGACGGTCCAGCGTCTGTTTTGAGTGTGGCGTCGACGGTGTTCGAAATTTGGCGAGTTCTCGTTACCCGGTTGTTCCACGACGCCGGCGTGGTGGCCGACGGCTCAGCCGCCGCCCATCGCGGTCGTCAGGATCACGAGCTCGGCGTCGCGCGGGAGCTCGGTGACGGACTGGTGCGTCGCGCCGTCGGCACGGACTGCGGAGTACCCGGACTCGAGCTCGCGCTGGAATACGGCCACGGCGGCCTGATACGAACTGAGGTCCGAGGCCGACCATTCGGCGAGCGGCTGATCGTCGTTCAGTGTCCTGCGTACGAGCTTGCCCACCGTGCTGAGTCTGCCACGGAGCGTCGTTACTCGAGTATGACGTGGCCGATCCCGTTGGCGGAACTCCAACGGCTTCGTCCTCTACGAGCTTCGTCCGCCGCTCCTGAAGACGGACCGCCGCTCGACTTAGTTCTAAGTTCGTTGACGATCCTCCTGGGACATCGCCTACTCCCGCAGCCCGATGGCTTCGAGGGCCTCATGCGTTTCCTGATAGAGGCGAATGCGGGCGACACGGCCGTCGCGAATCTCGAAGACGAGAGCGCTGCGAGCGACAGTCTCGATGCCGTCCCGCCCTCGCAGGTAAGCGGAGTGGGGAACAACGACCTGATTGCCGGACGCGACGAAACGCTCCGGCTCGAGGTTGACCCGCTCGAACATTTCGAGGAAGTTCCGGATCAGGCCGATGGCCTCGTCCTCGCCGCGGTAGATGCCGGCCTCCAGACCCCGGGACGCCGACCAATCCACCTCGAGGTCGGGGTCGTTGAGCGTTCGGAGCGTGTCGAAGTCGCGCCGGTTATAGGCGCCGATCACCTGCCGCACCACTTCGACGTTCTCCTGCGACATCCGCCTACTCCCGCACCCCCACGGCTTCGAGGGCCTCCTGCCGCGCCTGGTAGCGGCACAAGCGGGCGATGGTCCGCCGCTGGTCGTCCAGAGCCAGCTTCATCGGCCGAGGCCGGCTGCGGCGCGGCCCTCGCTCATCGCCGTAGACCTCGGTCCGCGTGGTCCGGGCCACATCAGACATGCCCGCACCAAGGCGGCAGCTATCGCCGCCAAGGCCCCTAGAACGTCTCGAAGATGTGGACGTCGAAGACCTCCGGCTCACCCGACATCTGAATGCCTGCTTGCTCCAGGCTCGGCCGGAGCTTGTCGCCGAACGCTCGAAACTGGTCCGCTGATTCCCAGACCTCGCTCACCCGAATATCGTCCTCGGGGCCGAAGCAGACGTGCAGCTGGCAACCCTCTGTGGGCCAGTCCCCGGCTCCCTCGAGGTCACCCCGGACCGCGTCATACTGCTGCTTGGACATGTTCGACGGTGGAAAGCGAACGACGACGCTCATGCTGAATCTCCTTCGCGTAATCCGGCCTGGCGCATCTGGGTAGCGCCGCTGCCTAGCCCGGTGGCGTAGTCGCGGCCAGCCTACGGTGCATCAGTGTCCGTGCGCAATCGGTCCGAGTCCACACGGCCGGGCGGACTTGGACTTTCCGGCCCACTCCGAGATCCTGGGAAGCGGTCGTTTCGCCGGCTCGCTCGTCTACGCCAGGTCGCCGGCTACCACGACATCGTCCCCCAACGCATGTACGGAGCGATCGCCCAGCCGCAAGCCGTCGGAAACCCGAACGACGCTCAGGTCACCGACCGCCTCGGTCCCTGAACCAACGATCTTCGGGGCGATGCCGACGATGACGCGATCGGCGAGCCGCGCCCGCAGGAACGAGGTGATGACCGCGGCGCCGCCCTCGACGAGGAGGGAGCGCACGCCGGTCGAGCGCAGCAGCGACAGCGCCGCTGCGAGATCGACGCCGCGCAGAGGGTCGGGCTGAACGACTCGGACGCCGACGCCGCGCTCGCTGAGCTCGCGGCGGCGCTCGACGCTCGAGCGCTCGGTCGTAACGACCAGCGTCGAGGCGGCGTCACCGAGGATCTGCGCGTCGCACGGGACGCGGAGAGTGCTGTCGAGTACGACCCGGAGCGGCGACGCGCCGGGCACCAGTCGGACCGTCAGCTGAGGATCGTCGGCGAGCACGGTGCGGATGCCGACCATGATCGCGTCGCAAGCCGCCCGCAGCGCGTGCGACGCGCGCCGCTCGGGCTCTCCGCTGATCCACTTCGAGTCGCCCGTGCGCGTCGCGATCCGGCCGTCGAGCGTTTGCGCGTACTTGAGCACGACATACGGGCGCGACGCCGACGGCGAGACCGACCCGAGGAGGCTGCTCACGTCCGTCGCCTCTGGGACTCCTTCGGCGAGGCTGTTCCCGGCGGGTGCGGCGTGTCGCATCCGCCGCTGCTTCGTGCGCAGGTAGTCGAGGTTCCGCAGGTGCGGCGACGTTGCGAGGGCCACGATCTCGTCCACGCGGACACCCGCGCGGCGAAGGCTGATCTCCTTGTGGGGATTATTCGTCAGCAATCGGAGCGAGCGCACGCCAAGAGCAGCGAGGCAGGCGGCCGTCTCACCGTAGTCGCGCGCGTCCGGCGCGAAACCGAGGTGCCGGTTGGCTTCCAGCGTGTCGAAGCCGTCTTCCTGCAGCGCGTAGGCGCGAAGCTTGTTGGCGAGCCCGATCCCCCGGCCCTCGTGTCCGGTGGCGTAGATGAGCACTCCCCGACCTTCGGCCGCGATCGTCCGCAGCGCCGAGCGCAGCTGGACGCCGCAGTCACACCGCAGCGAGCCGAGGGCATCCCCGGTCAAACATTCGGAATGCACGCGAGTCAGGACGCCGTCGCCGTCCGCGACATCACCCTTGACGAGCGCGAGCTGCAACGCCCCTGACGCGCACTCGAAGGCGCGCGCGTGAAACTCGCCTGCCGAGGTCGGCAGCAGGATCCGCGCGACCTCGCGCGGCCGCTCTGGCTCGCCCGGCGCCATCAGTCCGGGGAGCGCGCGATCTCCTGCCCCATCGCTCACTCTCACTCCGTCCCAGTCGACGCCGAGGGCAACGGTCGTGCGATCCTACCCGAGATGCTGAGCGATCATAGGTCCGCTTCGGCGCTTTCCCCGCGGTGAGGCTCGTACTCGACTGGGACGGAACCGTGACCGAGCGAGACACGCTCGAGCTCGTAATCGAGTCGTTCGGCGACATGGCGACCTATCGCCGCACCGGCGAGCTCATGGGCACGGCGCTGACGCACGACGAGGCGCTGGTGCGCAGCTTCGCGACCGTCCGCGCGCCCCTGGGCGACGTCGTCTCTCGCCTGGTGGCAGACGTCCGTCTACGGGCAGGGTTCCAGGAGCTGGTCGAGCGCCATCGGCCGCTCGTCGTCTCGAGCGGTTTCCATGAGCTGATCGAGCCGGTGCTTCGCCGCGAGCGCGTCGACGTCGAGCTGATCGCGAACACCGTGGAGGCCCGGCCCGACGGCTGGCGGATCCGGTTCCGCGATCTCCCGCGCTGCGCAGAGTGCGGCGAGCGCTGCAAGCGCGCGTCGCTGCCCGCCGGGCAATTCGCGTACGCCGGCGACGGCTATTCGGACCGCTGCGCCGCCCTGGCCGCGCCGCTTGTGTTCGCCACCGGTGCGCTCGCACCGTGGCTGAAGCGCCGCGGCGTTGCCTACGAGCCGTTCGAGGACTTCTACGACGTTCTCGCGACGCTCGACGGGGAGCTCGTCGAGCGGTGACCGGACAGGTCGTCCGCTTCGTCGCTCCGTACCGCGTGCGGCTCGACGAGGTAGCTGTGCGCGAGCCGGCGGACGGCGAGCTGCTGGTCCGAACGGAGGTCTCGGGCATCAGCGGCGGCACCGAGATGCTCGCCTACCGCGGCGAGATCGATCCGCGGCTGCCTCGCGACGAGACCCTGGAGGCGCTGGGCGGCGCCTTCGCCTATCCGTTCGCGTACGGCTACAGCGCCGTCGGGATGGTCGAGCGGTCGCGTGGGACCGTGCCGGACGGCGCCCGCGTCTTCGCGTTTCACCCGCACCAGAACCTCTTCGTCATCTCTGAGCGTGGTGTCATTCCGCTCGATGGACTCGACCCGCGGCGGGCGACGCTACTGCCGCTTGTGGAGGCCGCCCTCCAGGCCTGCCTGGACGCCGGCGGCCGTCTTGGCGAGCCCGTCGCGGTCCTCGGCCTCGGGTGCGTAGGCGCGCTGACTGCGGCCCTCCTGGCGCGCGGCGGGGCGCACGTCATCGGCAGCGACCCGCAGGCGACGAGGCGTCGCGCCGCCGAGGGCCTGGGCGTCGACGCAGTCGCGCCCGAGTCCCTTGCCGCGGCCGTCGAGCAGCTCACCGGCGGCCGGGGCGTCCCGCTCGTCGTCGAGGCGAGCGGGAGGCCGGAGGTGCTCGCCGGCGCGCTCGAGCTGCTCGCGCACGAGGGGACCGCGCTGGTGTGCTCCTGGTACGGAACGAAGCCGGTGCAGTTGCCGCTCGGCGCCGAGTTCCACCGGCGGCGACTCGTCATCCGCAGCACGCAGGTCTCGACGATCCCATCGGCGCTCGCCGCGCGGTGGGACCGCGGGCGGCGGCGCGAGGCGGCCCGCGCGCTCCTGTCGGAGCTCCCGCTCGAGTTGCTGGCCACGCACGAGTTTCCGTTCGAGCGCGCATCGGACGCGTATGCCGCCGTCGCCGGCGACGATCCGGACCTGATCCACGCGGCCCTGCGCTACGGATGAGCTTCGAGGTCGGCGCATCGAGGCCGCTGCGCGCGCTTCACCGGCTGCCGTGGGGTAGCGGGGAGGAGCGGCAGCCGCACGCCCACGACTACAGGATCGACGTCGTCGTCGAGCGTGACGGCCTCGACGAGCGCGGCGTCGTGTGCGATCTCGACATCCTCGGTGAAGCGCTCGACGGCGTCGTCGCGCGACTGCAGGACCGCGACCTCGACGATGTCCTCGAGCCCGATCAGCGGGGCGTCACCGTGGAGCTTCTCGCCCGCTGGCTCCACGGCGAGCTTGCGGACGCGCTCCGGCGCGCTGGTGGCGACGCGCTGGCCGTCCGCGTGTGGGAGGCACCGGACGCCTTCGGCGGCTACAGCGGGCCCGTCGGCGCGGCTCCGTCGAGCAGCTCGGCGTAGACGGCGAGGCAGCGCTCGGCGCAGGCGTTCCAGGTAAAGCGCTCGAGCGCGCGGTCGCGCGCGTTGCGGCCCAGGCGTGCGGCGAGCGGCCGGTCGCGCGATAGCTGGTCTAGGCGGCCGCGCAGCCCGTCGACGTCACCCGGCTCGACGAGGAAGCCGGTGACGCCGTCGTCCACGATCTCCGCGAGCCCCCCGACGCGGCTGCAGACGACCGGCGTGCTGCTCGCCATCGCCTCAAGCACGGTCAGGCCCAGGAGCTCGACGACGGCGATGTCCCGCCCGTAGCAGGTGCGCTGCACCGACGGCAGCGCGAACACCGCCGCCTGGCGGTACAGGCGTGGGAGGTCGTCGTCCGGCACCGCGCCGAGGAAGCGGACGGAACGGCCGCGGGCAAGGCGTCGCAGCAGCTGTGGATAGTTGCGCTCGGGCGGCTCGGGGTCGTGCCCGCCGGTGCCGGCGACGGTCAACCTCGCGTCCTCCGGGAGCGCCGCGATCAGGCGGTCGACCCCCTTGTGGGGCGTCAGCCGCCCGACGAAGAGAATTCCGTCGCGCGGCGCGTCGGCGTCCGGGCGGAAGCGCACGCAGTCGACGCCGCCATAGATCACCCGCGTCCGCGACGGCGGCGCACCGACCTGCCTGGCGGAATACTCCGACACGGTGAGGAAGCGCTCGAAGAGCCGGAGCAGCAGGCCTGCCCACGTGCCACCCGGCAGACCGTGGTCGGTGGTGACCGCCGGGATCCCGCGCGCTCGCGCCAGGAGCGCCGCCATGCGGCTTGGCGCGCTGCGGAGGTGATGGGTGTGGATCAGGTCGGCGCCGGCGACCGCACCCGGCAGCCCGGCGGCGATGGGATGGGCGGGATGCCCGAGGTGCATGAACGGCCGCAGGACGGTCACGGCGAGCCCGTCCAGCTCGCGCATCCTCCGCGCAGGGGAACCGAAGGTGACCAGCTCGCAGTCGACCCGCCGGGCCAGAGCGCGCGCCAGCTCGAGGGGGTAGCGCTCGCCGCCGCCGAAGATGCCGCCGGCGCCGAAGGGCGTGGGCGCGACGTGAACGACTCGCATCTGCTCCTCTGCCTCGTGACTCTCGGCGACCCACAGCGGCTCACCGGGGGTTACCTCTACCACCTTCGGATGGCGGCCGCCGCGCCACGCCACGGCGCGCGCATCGTATTCGTCTCTTTCCCACAGCGTCCGTTCCCGCTGCCGGCGCTCGCGGCAGAGCGCGTGCTGCGGCGCGTCCGGCACCTCGGCGCGGACGCCATCCTGGTCGACAGCATCGCCGCCGCCTTCGCCGCCCCGCTGCTTGCGGGCCGCTCCCAGGCAGCGCCGCTGATCGGCTCCCTCCACCAGCCGCCCGGCGGCATTGACCACGGCCGCGTGCGGTCGATGGCGCAGGCCCCGCTTGACCGCCTGGCCTGGCGCCACGCCCGCCTGCTCCTCGTCGCAAGCGACCACCTCGCCGACCAGCTCGCCGCCGCAGGGTTCGACCGCAGGCGCATCCGCGTCGTGCCGCCCGGCCGCGACGTCGCTTCGGGGGAGGTCGACGCGGGGGACCTGCGGCACGGCAGGCGCGCCGCGCTGCTCTGCGTCGGCAATTGGATCGAGCGCAAAGGGATCCTCGAGCTCCTGGAGGCCTTCGCCCGTCTGGAGCCCGACACCGCCACGTTGCACCTCGTCGGCGACGAGGCCACGGACCGCTCGTATGGGCGCCGCGTGCGGCGCCGCATCTCGCAGCCCGACCTATCCGGGCGCGTCGTTACACATGGCCCGCTGCCGCGCGAGCGCGTGGCCGGCCTCTACGCGGCCGCCGACGCGTTCGTCCTGCCCGCGTTCCGCGAGCCCTACGGAACGGTCTGGGGAGAAGCGATGGCGTTCGGCCTCCCGGTCGCCGGCTGGCGAGCCGGCAACCTGCCCTACCTCGCCGAGGATGGACGTGAGGGCCTGCTCGTTCCGCCGGGCGACGTCGACGCCCTGGGGGACGCGGTTGGGCGCCTGGCCACCGACGACGACCTGCGGGCGCGGCTCGGCGAGGCGGCGCACCGGCGCGCCGCGGCACGGCCCACGTGGGAGGAGTCCGCCGCCCATTTATTCGAAGCGATCAGGCGTGCGCTGTAGACGCCCGGTATCCGCCGCGCGAGCCATGCCGCGGGCCCGCCCTCCGAAATCCTCCCCATCCGCCCCTACCACCTGGGCGACGTGCTCCTCACGCTTCCGGCCGTCGCAGGACTGCGCCATACCGATCCGTCTCGGCTTCGACATGCCGCGCACGCGCCGGTACCTGACCCACGTGCTTGCCGTCCCACATGAGCAGCACGTCTCGCGGGACGCCTTCCAGCTGGCCGACGCGCTGCTCGAGCGCCTGCGGGTCCGTGCGCGGGTCGAGCGCGATGCGGCGCCGCACTTCGCCACGACGGCGGCCGAAGAGGAGGAAGCGGCGTACGCTCTGCGCGCGATTGGAGCGGACGAGCGCCCGGTCGTACTGCATCCCGGCTCGGGTTGGCCGCTCAGAACGGCCGGCGCCGCGATGGCGGCGGGTGGCCGCAGCCCGCGAGCCGGATTGCGTGACGGCGAGCGACGTTGGGGAGGTGCTAAGCGCCAGCGCCGAGCCGCTGCGGCGGTAGCCGACCGCCGCTCAGCCGGCGGCGAGCGCTTGGGGCGCCGAGTCCTTGACCTTTTGGGTCGTCCAGCGCAGCGTCCGGAGCGTCTCGGGGTGGCAGTCGCTCACCATCGACAGGAGCTCCGCGTCCTTCGCCGCCTGCGCGGCCTGAGCGAGCGCGACCCACGCTAGCGAGGCGCGCGACGCGCGCAAGTGCAGTTGTTCGAGGTCGGCGAGCAGTAGCAGCCCGGCTTCCGGCCGGCGGCCGAGGAGCTCGGCGGCCTTCTCGCGCACCGCGGCGACCACGCCGCCGGCGGCGGACGGCTCGCGGTCGATCTCCGTGCCGTAGCGCGCCGCGGCGGCCGCGAGCCGCTCGAGGTTCGCCTGCGCCTGCTGGGCGCGGCTGCGCGTGAGGTCGAAGACATCGTGCTCGGTGCTGTGTCGCTCGCCGACTTGGAGCAGCTCGTCGGCGAGTTCGCGTTCTGCCTCGGCGGTTCGCTCGATCGCCAGGTCGATGTTCACGACAGCTTCCTGACGCGGCAGGCGCCGACCTTGTAGAGGGGCTGCTTCGAGGCCGGGTCCCACTCCGTGCGCGTGAGCTCATTGGCGGCGCGCGGGCGCTGGTCCACGCCACCGGAATCCCAATAGCCGAAGTGGAAGGGCACGAACACCACGCCGGACCGCGAGCTGCCGATTCGCGCCTCGGCCTCCACGCGCCCGCGCGGCGACTCCACCGCGACCATGTCGCCGTCGGCGACTCCGAGGCGCTCGGCGTCCTCCTGCGAGAGCTCCGCCCATACGTCGGGCGCGGCGGCATGCAGCTCCGGCGCGCGCCGCGTCTTCGTGCGCGTGTGGAAGTGCCAAATCGTGCGTCCGGTGATGACGCAGAGCGGATAATCGTCGCTCGGGCTCTCGTGCGGCGGCACGTGGGCGCCGGCCTTGAGGATCGCCTTGCCGTCCGGGTTGAGCGAGCGGTACTCGACCGGTTCGAGCGCCGCGCCCGTCATCAGGTCCTTCCCGTACGACTCGCAGACGTCCGGGTGACTCCAGAACCGGCCGTCACCGTAGAGCCGCTCGCCGCCCCATTGCCTGCCGCCGTTCCGAAGCTCGTCGTACGATATTTCGGAGTAGTCGCACGGGCGCCCGCGCGAGCACTCTTGCCAGGCCGCGAACGCCGAGCGCGCGTCGGTCCACTTGACGAGCGGCTCGCGGTCGCGGTCGGTGAAGCCCATGCGGCCGGCGTAGTCGAGAAAGATGTCGAGGTCCGCCCGCGCCTCCCCCGGCGGATCCACGGCCTTCTCCGATAGGTGCACGGTCCGGTCGGCGTTCGTGAACGTGCCCTCCTTCTCGCCCCAGGTGGCGGCAGGTAGCACGACGTCGGCCAGCTCGGCGGTCTCGGTGAGGAAGATGTCCTGCACCACCACGAACAGGCCGTCCCGTGCGAGCACGTCGCGGATCCGCCCGAGCTGCGGAAGCGAGACGGCCGGGTTGGTGCAGGAGATCCAGACGAACCCGATCGAGCCCTGCTCGCAGTAGCGGAAGATCTGCATCGCGTGCGTCGGGTCCGCGTAGTGAGGGATCTCGAGTGGATCGACGTTCCAGATCCTCGCGAGCTCCTCCACGTGCGACTCGTTCGCCCAGTTGCGGAACCCCGGCAGGTCGCCGTTTGCGCCCGTCTCGCGCGTGTTCTGCGCCGTCGGCTGCCCGTTCATCTGGAGCAGACCGCAGCCCGGCCGGCCGAGCATTCCGCGCAGCAGGTGGACGTTGTTCACCTGCACCGCCGAGACCGTCGCCTGGTGCGACTGATAGAAGCCCTGCAGCACCGTCGAGAACAGCCGCTCGCTCGTGCCGATCGCCTCCGCGGCCGCGCGGATCTCGGCCGCGGGCACGTCGCAAATGCTGGCGGCCCATTCGGTGCGACAGCTCGCAACCTGCTTGGCGAGCTCCGCAAAGCCCACCGTGTGCCGCTCGACGTAGTCACGGTCGATCCAGCCGTTCGCGATCAGCTCCTGGATCAGCGCGTTCATCAGCGCCAGGTTCGTGCCGGGCAGCGGCGCCAGGTGGATGTCCGCCTCCTCGGCCACCGGAGTTCGGCGCGGGTCGACGCAGATGAGCGTGGGCGGATACGGCCCGCCGCGGCGGTCCAGCACGCGCTGCCACAGCACCGCCTGCGTTTCCGCCACGTTGTGGCCGTAATGCACGATCGTGTCGGCGTGGTCGATATCGGTGTACGAGCCGGGCTGGCCGTCGCAGCCGAACGTTTCCTTGAGCGCCTCGGCCGCCGTCGCGGTGCAGAGCCGCGTGTTGCCGTCGAGGTGATTGGTGCCGATCCCCGCGCGCGCGATCAGCGCGAGCGTGTAGTACTCCTCGAGGAACAGCTGCCCGCTCGTGTAGAAGGCGAGCGCATTCGCTCCCTTCTGCTCGAGCAGCTCCTTCGAGCGGCGCACGACCGCATCCATCGCGTCGTCCCAGCTCGCTTCCGCCAGCTCGCCGTCCCGCCGCACGAGTGGCCGCGTGAGGCGGTCGGGCGAGTTGTTCGCCTGCCAGCCGAACAGGTCCTTCGGGCCAAGCCGCCCGTGGTTTACGCGATCGTCCGCGCGTCCCCGCACGCCGACGATGCGGCCATCCTTTACCGCGATGTCGAGCGCATCCCCATTCGAGTGCAGAACCGAAGCCGAGCGGTGCCAGGAGTCGACCTCGCCCTCGGTCAGCTCTTCCGCGAGCTGGACGTCGACCCGTTCGGGCCATTCCCCACCCGGCCCGTACGGGGTCCGCTCTCCCCACGGGTCGGCGATTCGGTCCGCCCTTGCCTCGACGCGGTGCACGCGGTTCGAGGATTTCCCTGGCGGACGGCGGATAAACCACGACGCCCAGCGCGCTCTACCTCGCTGACGGCGGCGCGCCGCCAGCACGTCTTGGCGCCCGCGCCGCGCCGGCCGCTCACGTCGCGCCGGCATGGCGCCGGTTGAAGCGCGGCGCCGAGCGGTGCAGTATGGGAGTGGTCATGGCACGCGCACCGGCTCCGACGGCCTCGGACCCGTCGAGGGAGCTACTCGAACGCGGCGACCAGCTCTCGGTGCTCGGCGACTGCGTGGATGCGGTCCAAAGCAGCTCGCGTGGGCGCCTGCTGCTCATCGGCGGGGAGGCCGGCGTCGGCAAGAGCGCGCTCCTGCGACGGTTCTGCGACAACCGCCCGGCCGGCGCACGCGTCCTCTGGGGGGCTTGCGACGCATTGCTGACTCCCCGTCCGCTCGGGCCCTTCCTCGACGTCGCGCAGAGCACCGGCGGCGAGCTCGAGGAGCTCGTGGAGAACGGCGCGGGAGCGTTCGAGGTTGCGGCGGCGCTCATGCGAGAGCTACGGACGCGGCCGCCGACGATCCTCGTGCTCGAGGACGTGCACTGGGCGGACGACGCGACCCTCGATGTGCTCCGGCTGGTGGGTCGACGC
>Ga0126306_10001849_pt1 | contig 11550 bp, 15 predicted proteins | sample Plot27_FD_92592 | JGI IMG/M metagenome (GOLD analysis project Ga0126306, IMG submission 92592) | Serpentine soil microbial communities from UC McLaughlin Reserve, CA, USA - Plot27 | ecosystem: Environmental > Terrestrial > Soil > Grasslands | place: USA: UC McLaughlin Reserve, Lake County...
CCTGAACCGCCGAGACATCGAGGCGTGGCTCGAGAAGTTCCACGACGACGCCGAGATGTACGACCTGGCTGGCCGCCCCGACACCCCTGCCAGGCGAGGTCACGAGGCGTTCCGAAGCTGGGCGAAGACGATGGACGAGATCTGGGAGGGCGGTCGCCACGAACCGCAAGAGTTCATCGACGCCGGTGACGTCGTCGTTGTCGCTGTCCGCGCCCGCGGCCGCCGGCGCGACATCGCTGTGCCTGTCGACACGCCGTTGTTCCACGTGTTCGAGATGCGCGACGGGAAGATCCAGCGCGGACGGGCCTACCTCGACAAGACCGAAGCCCTCGAAGCCGCCGGGCTCCGGGAGTAGGCGATGTCGCAGGAGAACGTCGAGCTCGTCCGGCGCTTGCTCGACATGTTTGCGAGGCGGGATCACGAGGCGGTGTTCGCTTTCTACGACCCGGACATCGAGTGGGATGCCCGCGCAGCACGGATTTCGGCGCCGTGGACGACCTCTCGGGGTTCTACCGCGGGCACGAAGGCGTTCGCGCCTATTGGCGGCGATGGCTGCAGGCATGGAAGGACATTCAGTTCGAGGTCGACGATGTGTTGGACGCAGGCGACGAGGTTGTGGCGTTGATCCGCGATCAACGCCAATGGGGGCGCGAGAGCGGCATCGCCACCGTGATGCCGCCGTATGGCCTGGTCTTCACCATTCGCGACGGCAAGGTGGTGCGTTGGCGCTCCTACCCCAGCCAGGAATCCGCCCTCGAAGCCGTGGGGCTGCGGGAATAGCCCGCTCATCGGAACCGCCGCACGGCGACTCACACGTAGCTCCGCTTCGGCCGATAGCGGGCCCGGTAGCGCTGGTTCTCCGCCTTCCTGGCGCACCGGCTCCGCGCCTGGCCCTTCTGGCGTGTCCGCTGCTCGACGGTGGGCGGGCAGAACCGCTGGTTCGCAACCGCCGGCACGAACTCGCTGCCGCACACCGGACAGGTGCGGGGCTCGAGCGGCTTGCGGCGCTCCCGGTTCAACCGCTCCCGGTTGCGCTCCCACCAAGCACGCCTGTACTCCGCCTGCCGGTCGGGATGCTCCGCCTGCCACCAACGCGAGTAGCACCGCCTACACATGCCCCTCACGGACGCCGGATTCCCGCATTCGCACGCTGTTTCTCTCTCACCGTCAAGAAAATCCCTCGCGAGAACCGCCCTCTTCGGTCCCCGTGGGTGGAAGCGACGGGTTGGTCCCCAGGTAGCGCGGTTGGTTCCCTGGGTCATGCTGCGCTCCCTCGCCGCTCGGCGGGAGCGAGACCCCAGCACCGGCCGCAACGCCCGTCCGACATGACCTCACCCGGACGGAGACAAGTGCACCCAGCGGTACGTACCGACTCGCGAATCCTGGCGGCCGGGTCGTCTAGCTCGAGTGGCGGATCGGCACTAAGGGAGCCATATGTCTCGGCTGGCGTTGTTAGCGGCTCAGCGGCACCGTTTTGCCCATTGCGCTGCGGGTTCGCGCTAAGAGCGCCAAACTCAGATATAGGGCTGGCGCTCTTACCGTTGGCGCCATTGGGGAGATGCCATACCCAGTGTCCGGCGCTTGCCGCTCCACCGACCCGTTCTGCCCGTACCTGAAGCTCCCTCTTCGCACGATCGAGCGTACGGTCGGACACACCAGCCGACCGCGCGGCCGTCCGTACCTCGCCTGCGTCCCGCTCGCCGCCGCCCAGTTCGGCCTCGAGGAAGTCAATCGCCTCATCAAGCGCTGAGCGTTCCTCTCCGCGGGGAGCATCGAGGAGGTCATGGCCCGAATGGTCAGACTCTCCCAGCAGCCGGAGCCTGGCCGTCTCGATCCGCTCGTCGCCCGGTAGCACGGTGGCCTCGATCTCGTAAGCGAGGCTCGGGGCGAGTGGCGCTACGTTGCACTTGATGTGCGCCAGCACCCTCCGGCAGCCGCGCTCACCCTCGGGATCGTCGGGATCACGCGCGAGTAGCAGCGCCGAACGCACGGCCCCGGGAATACCGATCGAGCCGCCCACCCGATGAAGCGGATCGGCGCCCTTCATCTTGTTCAGGTGCAGCACGATCACGCAGGCGCAGCCGCGTTCCTCCGCCATCCGGTAGAGCGGCACGAGCGCCGTCCTCACCGACTGGTCACGCCACGAGTTGACCTCGGCGGGCAGGTGGGCCATAAGCGGATCGATGACCACTAGATGGGCGCCGGTCTCGACCACGAGCCGGTCGAGTTCGGCCACGTTGTCGGGGAGCGCGATCCCCTCTTCGACCCCGTGCGGGCGCAGCGTGGCGTTGTAGACGAGATCGAGGTCGGCCTGTGCCGCCTCAAGCCGGGGACGGACGGTGCCCCCAGGCGAGTCCTCGGCGGTCAGCAGGAGCACCGCGCCCCCGGCTTTAATGACCGTGGCGGCCGTCTCGCATGTCCACATCGACTTGCCGAGACCTGGGTCGCCGGCCAGCATCGTGACCGTCCCGATCGGCACCCGTTCTGGTGACGGCCACCGCACCGGCTCGCGCTCAATAGCGGTGTAGGACGACGCCACCGCGCTTCCGTTCTCGGCGGTTTCCGGTTTGCCATTCGCTCGAGCGCGAAACGCCGCCTCCTGCAAGCGGAGGTCGGTCACGGGCCCTCCGTCCTGGGCAGAGGCGCCCACACGAGCGTCTCGACAACCAGGTCGCGCAGCTTCCAGTAGCCAGCGCCCGTTGCCGGGATGGCGTGGAATAGGCTGGCGGCGTCGATGATGTCGCCACGCGCCTGGCATGACCAGCACCGAAAGTGGCTGCTCGTCACTGAGCAAGACGGATGGACGTCTTCATGGTCGGGCGCGATGCAGTTCACCTTGCCATTGGGGGGGACGACGATCCCGTGTGCCTCGAAGTACGTGCGGAGATCCACGCTCTTCAACGGATCGTCCCCGTGCGTCGAAACGGCCACTGCACCCGGCCTGGTCGATGTTGCCCACGTCGACCGTTCCGGCGGCTGGTGGCGCTTCGGCCGGGGCCACTCTTCCTCACGCTGACGGTCGACCTCGAGCTCTGCCTCGATCCGCAGCGATGAGCGCCGGCTCAGGTCGTCCCAGCATGCGGCCTGAGACTGCGCCGAGGACGTGCAGAACATGGCAAGGCGGCCGTGGCCCGGAAGCGCGTCCCAGCGCTGATGCTGCTCGGCGAAAGGGTCGGGTTCGACGTTACGATGCATCAGGCCGGGTCGCCTCCGGCTTCGTGCCCACGAGCCCATCGTCACTGGGCTCGTCGGCGTTTAGGAGGGACAAGAGGCGGTGCCGGGGGACGAGGATTCGCCGGCCCAGTCGTACGCTCGGGAGTTCGCCGCGGCGGATCGCTGCATAAGCGGGACCTCGTCCGATCCCGAGCATTCGCGCGGTCTCCTCGACGGTCAACGTAAGTCGCCGGTCGCCGTTCATCGCGTGAGCCCTTCCGCGATTTCGCGAAGCACACGTCCGTATGCGACCGCTGCCGCACCTGTGGGGCGTCGTTCGCCGCCTCTCCCACCGGGTCACGGCGGCGGGGGTGACTCCACAGGCGCGAGCGACCTCACGTTGCGACAGGCCTGCGGCCATGCGCATCCGTGCGGCACGTCCCGATCCCGCCGCTTCACGAGCTTCGATGAGCAGAGCGATGTCGCTCTCGGGGGCTAGGGCTTCGACGGCGGGCATGCCGGGAAGGTGGCACAGTGTTGACAGGCTTTCAGAGAGCTTGACTAAGCCGTTTTTCCGTCAAGATGAGACGGTGTTGACAGAATGCTGCCAACTTGCGAAGCTGTCTCGCATGAAGGTCATCGACGCCAAGCCAGACGAAGACGCGCCATACACGTTGATCAGCCGCAAGTTCGCGTTGCCGGCACGCTTCACCGCGACGGTCGAACTAGACGACCCCGCCCTGCCCCTATGCCACCTAGAAGCCGTGGTCGAGGGGGGACGTGCTGTCTGTGAAGCAGTCCGCCTTGAGCGGCGCCGCGGCGGCCCACCGGTGAACGGAACGGTGCTCAGACAGATCCCGATTGGGGAGTGCGCAAAGCGCGCCGCCAGCAAGCTCGCGGCGCTGGCTGTCCGCTCGAGCTCTGGACGGCTCTCCTTCACGGACCCCGAAACCGGCGAAGCGACTCCCGTCTACACGAAACCGATAGACGACGAACATCTCGCAGTCCCCGTGGTTACGGGCGCCCCGAAGTTCCTCGCGGCATATGAGGGTGGCCGCGCCGGACGGGTGAGCGAGGATGAGCTACGAGAAGCGGCCGACGCTTATCGGGAGGCGTTCGCCACTGCCGAGGGGGGAGAGAGAGCCGCGCCAACGGTGGCGGTCGCGAAGCGGCTCAACGTGTCGCGTTCGACCGCTGCACGACGGGTCGCAGCGGCACGAGCGGCCGGGTTCCTCGGAGACGCTTTGCGTGGACGTGGGGGGGAGCGATGAGAGGCCACGTCCGCAAGCGCGGCCGGAAGTGGGCGATCGTCCTTGACATCGGCACGGACGTGGAAGGACGGCGCAAGCAAAAGTGGCACTCGGGCTTCGACCGTAGGCGCGACGCTGAGCGCGCGCTCGCAGACCTCCTCGCCAGGCAGCAGCGCGGCGAGTACGTCGAGCCAACCCGCTCGACGCTGGGCCGGTTCCTCGAGGAGGACTGGCTGCCAAGCATCCGCGCGAGCGTGCGAGAAGGGACGTTCGAGTCGTATGCGCGGAACGTGCGTGTCCACGTCGTCCCCCAACTCGGTGGCGTGCCGTTGCAGCGGCTCACCCCGGCGCGGTTGAACGGCTTCTACGCCGACTTGCTCGCCGGCGCCCATCGCAAGCCTCTCGCCCCGCGCACCGTCCGGTACGTCCACACGATCATCCGACGCTCGTTGCAGGCGGCCGTTCGGTGGGGCCTCGTCATCCGCAACGTCGCCGACCAGGCGGACCCTCCGTCTCAGAAAGCCACACGGCCACGGCCGATGAAGACGTGGAGCGCCGACGAGCTCGGCCGCTCCCTCGCGCACGCGAGAGAAGACAGGCTCTACCCGCTGTGGGTCGTCCTAGGTTCGACTGGCATGCGCCGCGGCGAGGCGCTCGGCGGCTACTGGACCGACCTCGACCTAGATGCTGCGCGGTGGCAGGTGCGTCACACGCTCGTGGCGGTCGGACATGAACTGCGCGACTCGACGCCGAAGACCGACCACGGCCGTCGATCGGTGGCGCTCGACCCGGCCACGGTCCGGGTGCTGCGCGAATGGCGCAGACACCGGCTCGAGGAACGTCTCGCGTGGGGGCCGGCCTGGGCGGACACCGACCGGGTGTTCACCCGCGAGGATGGCACGGACCTTCACCCGGAGCGGGTGTCGGAGCGGTTCGACCGGCTCGTGGAAGGCTCGGGACTCGCGCGGCTCACCTTGCACGGCCTGCGCCACACGCACGCGACGCTGGCGTTCCAGGCCGGCGTCCATCCGAAGGTGGTGCAGGAACGCCTCGGCCACTCATCGGTGGCCTTTACGCTCGACAGGTACTCACACGCGATCCCCGCAATGCAGGAAGACGCGGCAGCGACGGTGGCACGTCTCGTCGGCCTCGACTAGCTCAAGGCTTGTCGGAATGGCGAAGCGGACATGCACCTTCTGCGGCGGAGGGAACCTAACCAAGGAGCACGTGCTCCCCCGGTGGCTCTCGAAGGTCGTCTCGTTCGACAACAGCACTGGCGAGCTCCGTGGGGATGCCGAATACAACGAGGTCGCGAGACGCTCGATCCCGATTTCTCCCGGGGAGCGCCAGGTTCGTAACGTCTGCGCGGGTTGCAACCAGGGGTGGATGTCGGATCTGGAAACGGCGACAGAGCCTGTCCTAACGCCTCTCATCCTCGGCGAGGAGCGGACTCTCACGGCGGAGGAGGTCGACGTTCTGGCACTGTGGGCAGCCAAGACCGCCGTAACCACTCAGTTCGTCATGAGGGATTCGGGTGAGATCCCTCGGCGACAAGCGGCTCAGATCTTCGAGCGCCAGCGCCCGGCCGCGGAGATGCAGGTCTTCATTGCTCAGATGGCGGAGCCGTGGGGAGTCGCTTGTATTCCCGGCCGCGTTCACTTCGGCGCCCGCCGAGTGATCACCCTCGGTTCAGCCTCTCGTGTCGAGAGGCTACGGGTCGTCTTGTATGCCACGACGATCACTCTCGAGCGGGCAGTCATCCAGGTCATTGGGACCTCAGACCGGATGCTGTATGAGCCACCGCGTTTCGCAGAGGAATTCGAAGGGATTCGTCGGATTTGGCCTCGGCCCCGGCCACTTACCTTGCCCCGGGAGCGTCTACTTACAGACCGCGAGCTCGCGCTCAAGACGTACGGCCGACTCCACGAGATGCGCGAGGGACTGGTGGAGCTTTCGCGCGTCGCGGAGCAGCGAGGGCAACCCTGATCCGCGGGCTCGCGGGCCGCGTTTGCAATCCGTTTGCAGTCTGGGCGCCGGAACCACGAGAACGCCCGGCTTAGCAAGGCTTCCGTGATGCGCCCAGGGAGACTCGAACTCCCACCCCGAATGAACGGGACAAGGCCCTCAACCTTGCGCGTCTACCAATTCCGCCACAGGCGCAGTGGAGCGCTGAGTATAGAGCGGTACATGGGCCCGCCCCTGGCGGGTCTTGATGTCGTCCGACCGGCGGGGTACTCTACGAACACATGTTCGGATTAGGCGAAATGAAGCGGACCCCACGGGAGGTCTGAATGGTCGAGCTGAACCTCACCAAGCGCCAGCAGGAGATCTTCGACTTCGTCAAGCGCTACGCGGGCGAGCACGGCTACCCACCCACCGTGCGTGACATCGGGCAGGCGATCGGGCTGACCTCGTCGTCCACCGTCCACGCCCACCTGGCGAACCTCGAGAAGCTCGGGCTGCTCCGGCGCGACCCCACCAAGCCACGGGCTATCGAGGTCCTGGTCGACAAGGCGAAGCAGGCAGTCGCACCGTCGGGCCTGCCTCTCGTCGGCCAGGTGGCGGCGGGATCGCCGGTGCTGGCCGAGCAGAACATCGAGGAGTACGTCCCCGTGCCCGGCATCGCCGGGGGAGACGAGGGCGAGTTCATCCTGCGCGTCAAGGGCGACTCGATGATCGATGCCGGGATCCTGGAGGGCGATCACGTGATCGTTCGCCGCCAGGACTCGGCCTCCGACGGCGAGATCGTGGTCGCGCTCGTCGGTGAGGAGGCGACCGTGAAGCGCTTCTACCGCGAGAAGGACCACGTGCGCCTGCAGCCGGAGAACGCGGCGCTCGACCCGATCCGCACGCGTGACGTCCAGGTGCTCGGTCGCGTGGTGGGTGTCTGCAGGAGGATGTCGTGAGCAGCGCGCTGATCGCATCCCCGCTCTCCCTGTTCGGCGAGGCGAGCAGGCCCCGTCCCGCCGGCGGCCACCGTCCCTCCGGCGGCCCCCGAATCACGCTCGAGGAGCGCCTCGACGCCGTCCTGCACGCGGCGCGGACCGAGGGCCGGGCGGAGTGCCCCGTCTGCCACGCGACGATGCGCCACGAGCGGGGCGCCGCCCACTGCTCGGGCTGCGGGGCGGCGCTCGCGTAGCCGGCGGCGCCGCGGCCCCCCGCCCGCTCGCCACATCGAGTGTCGGCTCCGTCGGCGTCACGTCGACGGAGCCGACACTCGATCCGGGTGCGTCCGAACCCGCCCGGGGCCCGGCTCCCAAGCGCTGACAGGACCTGCGGCGCGCCCTAGACTTGAACGGCTGCCGACCGAGCAGCCGCGGGGAGGCCGGAGAGACAACCGGTCCCTCGAGGAAAGTCCGGACACCGCAGGGCAAGGGTGGTCGGGGAACTGACCCGGGGAAACCCGCGGGAAAGTGCCACAGAAACACACCGCCTACGTTTCGGGCCGCACGTGAGTCCGAAGCCGGCAAGGGTGAAATGGTGCGGTAAGAGCGCACCGGCGTCGCGGCGACGCGGCGGCCAGGCAAACCCCACCCGGTGCAAGGCCAAGCAGGAGCGACGACGCTGCCCCCCGAGCTCCAGGTAGGCCGCAGGGCGAGAGCCCCGTCCGGCACCGGTCCACAGGACCCGCCGGACGAGATGGATGGCTGCTCAGGACAAAATCCGGCTTACAGGTCGGCTACGGGAAGGCCCCGCCTCGGCGGGGCTTTCCTATGTCTGGCGAGCCCCCGCGCCGCCGGAGCGCCACAATTCGTGCCATGCCGCTCACGATCGAGCCCCACGTCGCGCTTCAGTGGATCGAGCGGGTTACAGCCGGCGGTGTGCGCGAACGGGTACGGGACGAGCTCGCCGTTGAGGATCCGCTCGAGATCCGGGTCGACGGCGCGGCGCTCGCGGTGGCCATGCGCACGCCTGGCGAGGACGAGGAACTCGCCGCCGGCTTCCTGGCCGGCGAGGGGCTGATAGGAGGGCGCGACGACATCGCCTCGATCGGTCCCACCGAGGACCTCGCGGCCAACGTGGTGGAGGTCAGGACGCGCTCGGGGCTCAGCCGTGACCCGAGCGGGGAGCGCCGCTTCGCGATGAGCTCGTCGTGCGGGGTCTGCGGCAAGGCGGCGCTCGAGTTCGTTACGCGGACGGCTCCGCCCGTCCCGCAGGACGCGCCGGCGCTGGAGCCCCAGGCCGTGCTGGAGCTGCCGCGGGCGGCTCGCGCCGCCCAGCCCGGATTCGAGCGCACCGGCGGGCTTCACGCGACGGCGCTGTTCGGGCCCGAAGCCGAGCTGCTCGTCCTGCGTGAGGACGTGGGCCGGCACAACGCGATGGACAAGGCGATCGGGGCGCTCCTGCTCCGCGGGCGCTACCCGCTCCCCGGCGTGATCGCGTGCCTGAGCGGGCGCGCGGCGTTCGAGCTCGTCCAGAAGGCGAGCCTCGCCCGGCTGGCGGGCGTGGTGGCCGTGGGCGCGCCGTCCACGCTCGCGGTCGAGCTGGCGCGTGAGCGCGGCATGCTCCTGTGCGGGTTCGTACGAGATACCTCGTTCAATGTCTACTCGGGCGCCGAGCGAGTGGGGGGCTGACCGAAGTTCTGGTTTGGACGGCGGGATCCCCGGCGAATAGATCGACAGCCAGGGGGTACCGATCTTGCCGTCCGCAACTCGAGTCAAGCCGAAATCAACAGAAGACGCCTACTGCCCGCACTGCCACTTGCTGATCGAGCGGCGGGTGGGCGAGGAGTGGCCCAAGGAGCCGCTGCGCTGCCCGCACTGCCGGCTGCTCGTCGGTATCGGCCGCGCCCGTCCCACGCCGTCGGCCGAGCCGGGCGCCCGTGGCAGCGCCGCCGGCGTCTTCGCCCACGAGGCCAAGCGGGCGGGCGGTGAGCCCGACGCGTCGAAGGACGACGTGCGCCAGGCGATCCGGCAGGTGGCGGAGGACGCGGGCCAGCGCCCCGAGCGTCTACTCATGGTCGACTACCAGCAGCGCGCCTCGGACGACGACGATCTCCCCGCGCTGAGCGACGTGTTCGCCGCCTACGGCAGCTGGAAGCGGGCCCGGCGGGCGGCCGCGGAATCCGCCTAGCCCTGTCGCCGTCTGCAGGTAGAGTGCCGCCCTCGAATGGAAGTGCTCCTGGTCATCCTGCCGTTCCTGGTCATCGGGATCGGCGTGATCTTCATCGCCTTCTCCGGAGGGGCGGGCGCCGCTCGGGAGGCCTACCTGACCCGTGGGGGACGGCTGTTCCCGGTCGCGATCGTCCTGCTCTACCTGGGCCTCGGGATCGCCGTCCCGGCCGCCGTGATCGCCTCGCGTGAGGAGTCCGAGGGGGGTGTCGGCCCGCTGCGCACGGAGCGCGCGAGCACGGGCGACGAGGAGGGCAAGCAGCTCTTCATCCAGACCTGCAAGAGCTGCCACACGCTCGCCGCGGTCCAGGCCAGGGGCGTCACCGGCCCCAACCTGGACGAGCTCGGCGGGCTCGATCGCCAGCGGGTGCTGAACGCGATCAAGAAGGGCGGCACCGGACAGGGGCGCATGCCGGCCGGCCTCCTCCAAGGTGAGGAGGCGGAGCAGGTGGCTCAATACGTCGCGCGCGTGGCCGGTCGGTGAGGGCCCTCGGGGCCCGCATTACGGAAACCCCGCGTCCTGCGGCGCTTTTCCGTCCGAGCCATACGCTCTGCTGGTAGCATGGCCGCGTCCATCCAAGCCGAAGCCCTGCCTGGCAGTGGGGCGTGGGGGACCCAGATGGCCGACAGGCCTGGGGCGAGTCACGGTGGTCCGTGTAGCGCGACTCTTTCAGCGCGAGCCCGTCAGCTAACCCCGCAGGCGAGAAGAGAGAGAGCCGATGCAGACAGCCGGTGCCCGCTCCCTGCGGGAGGATGACAACGGAATGAGTCGGGAAGCGGTTCTGCTCCAGTGGGAGCGCAAGATCGAGGTTGCCGAGCGTCTCGACAGCGGTCGCTTCGCCCGCTCGTCCGAGGAGGACGGCGCTGTCGCCGAGCCTGTCCCCCTGCGCCCCATGGCCGGCGTCGCCGACGAGGCCCCGGCCCCGAAGGCGGATGCGCGCGAGAGTAACCGCTTCGAGCGCCGCACGGTCAGGATCACGGGCGAGCCCACCCCGGCCCGCCGTCGCGCCCCCGTGCTCGAGGCGCAGATCGCCCAGCCCGACCGGATCGCCCTCTGGGCATTCCTGCTGGGCCTCGTCCTGGTGGCGGTGGCCGCCGGGACCGCGCACGCCTAGCCGGGTCGCTCAGCCCGCCGCCACCCGCCTTTTTGGCGTGCTGCCCGTGCCTTTCTGTCCTATACTTACTGCCCGTAAGGCACGCGCAGAAAGTGAAGCAGGCGGCAATGAAGACGAAGGAGAGCAGGTTCCAGGTCCACGATGAGCTCACGGCGCCCGAGCGCAGCGTCCCGATCCTCAAGGGCGCACTCTCGGGGGGAGGCCAGCTGCCGAACTTCATCGGTGTCCTCGCGGGCTCGCCGGCAGTCCTGCGCGCCTACGCACGCTTTCGGTCGGAGCTCCGTCACGGGGCGCTGCCGTACGCCACCCAGCAGCGCGTCGCCCTCGCCGTCGCGGAGTACCAGGGCAGCGAGTACGGGCTCTCGACCCTCCAGCGCACGGCACGCGACGCCGGCCTGGGCCTCGACGAGATCGCGCTTGCCCGCGAGTTCGACTCCCACGACGAGCGCGAGGCCACGCTGCTTCGCTTCGTGAAGGCGCTGCTCGAGTCCGACGGGGCGCCGCCGCGTCACAAGCACGAGGAAGCGCGCGAGGCGGGCTGGGACGACGAGCAGATCCTCGAGGCGGTGGCGCACGTGGCGCTCGCCACCTTCGGGAACCTCGTCACGCGAGCGGGCGACATCCCGCTCGACGGCTCGAGCGAAGGTTCCCGGCTGTCGATCGCCGCGTAGCGCACTACGATGTTGGGCATGGTCTCCGAGCAGGCCACGGCGGACGACCACCCGGTCACCGCGCAGCGCGAGACCTGCTGCTCCGCGTACCACCGGGCGATCGAGCTGATCGGCAAGCGCTGGACCGGCGCGATCCTGTTCGTCCTGATGGACGGGCCCCTGCGCTTCTCCGAGGTCAAGGTGCTCGTCCCGGACCTCTCCGACCGTCTCCTCTCCGAGCGGATGAAGGAGCTTGAGGCCGAGGGGATCG
>Ga0126306_10001850_pt1 | contig 11548 bp, 12 predicted proteins | sample Plot27_FD_92592 | JGI IMG/M metagenome (GOLD analysis project Ga0126306, IMG submission 92592) | Serpentine soil microbial communities from UC McLaughlin Reserve, CA, USA - Plot27 | ecosystem: Environmental > Terrestrial > Soil > Grasslands | place: USA: UC McLaughlin Reserve, Lake County...
CGATGCCCTCGAGGTTAGCCGCCCACCCATCTCGCCAGTTGTTAACGCCGGGGATGCCTAGTGCCGGTATCTCGAGGTGCCAGAGGGTGTGGCAGTCGCTCTCACCTTCTACCAGCACTACGTAGCCAGCCTTACGCGCCTCCTCTAGCAGCTTGAGCCCGTAGGGAGTCGGCTTATCGCCGCTTCGCCACCTGAACTTCTCAGAGCTGTCCAGGGAGACGCGGAAGCGTACCGCCACCTCCTGACCTTGCTCGTCGGGATAGGGGATGCGCACGGCAGGCTTCTCCACGTAGGTGACGTCCTTCAAGCCCAAACCCCGCAAGAAGTCCTCGGGCAATGCCTTGGCATCGGCGTACTCTTCGAGTGTGCAGCCGTGCTCGGAGCGTGCATCGCCGCTTGCATACCTGCTATGCCCATCGGTATGCGGGTTTTCGGGTTGAGCGTGCGAGTGTGCAGGCGTGCTCGGGGGGATAGAGAACCCCCCTCCCCCTTCAACGAACAGGTCGTTCATCTTGAGACCTATCTCAGAGATGATGTCCTCGGGTTGGCACCCGGCGAAGCAGTGTAGAAGTAGCCTGCCGTTATTAGCCTTGATGCTGAGGCTAGGGTCGTTATGGTCGTCGTGTGCCGGGCAGAAGCACATGGCCTTCTCGCCGTTGCGGCTGGCTACGTTAAGCCTGTCCAGCACGTTCTCGAAGTCTGCTAACATAGTAGGCGTCTCCTTTGAATCGGTCGGCGCCTACAACCGGGCGCCGACTTGGTTAGTTCCGGCTCAGGACGAGAGCAGCTTGAAGCCCTTCTCAGGGGTCTTAGACGATCTTGCAGTGTCGGCGGTCGCGGCCGTACCCTTCCTTGGCGGCTTGACCTTCACGACCTTATTCTTCTCGGTACCCTGAGCATCCTCTGCCGCTTCGAGCACCACGACGCACTCCCCGCCGATGAGGTCCTCTGGGCCCCACCCTAGCTTGGGGTCTATCTCCCCAGCAATGGCCGCCGCCCATTGATAGGCCTTGGCCTTCGTGGAGGGACTCATGCTGGTAAACCCGACCACCTCGGTGTTCTCTCCGCCTACTTCAAAGGTCACATCAGACGATCGCCGAACTTGGTCTCTTTCTGCTCGACGTTCACCAGCTTGGCGCCATAGGCGCCGTCCTGCAGAATCTTCTCCACCTTCACGTCCATCCTGAAACTCATCTTGTCGTCTCCTTCGAACTCGTTACCTGCGACTCTTTGCTTGCGATAGTCCTTTGGCGCTCTGTAAACCTCCTAGCCTCCCTACAGACCTTCCGCAGCCCGCTCCAGGTATTCGACCAGGGAAAGCCGATTGATGCGAACGGCGCGCCCCACGCGAGCCGCCTTGATTTCGCCGGCGCTGAGCAGCTTCCACAATGTGGTCCTGGAGAGCCCCGAGAGCTCTTCGGCCTGCTTATAGGTCACCCACTCGCGGGTTACTTCCACCTGCATGTCCATTCTCCCTTCGTCGGCGGTAGTCTCTTCTTGCGTCTATTGTCGTCAGGCTGTAAGCTGTTCGCAACGGATAAGGATCATTTATCCGTGACAACACGTTACGAATTCGGGAGGCGGTTGGTGCGACGCTCGGTGGGCAGTAACGACTTCAAGATGGCCAACAACCTGGTGAGTAGGCCGTCACCAGAAACAAGGCCTGGAGGCAGAGGATTCCCGCTTCCGACAGGTAGTACGTGTTACGTCTGCGAGAACTACGAGTTACGCCAAGACCGGATCGTTGCGGAGTTCAACAACATGGATCTAGACACGTGGCGATTTTTTGAACCCTTGGATGAAGCCCCTGACCTCTTCCTGAAATTCTCCAGGCTTCACCGCGAACGAGACTTCGCGGGAGCCGCTCTTTCTTTTAGCCACCGGTACGGGCTCCCCTGCAGTATGGTCCGTGCAAGCTCCGCTAATCTCGACCCGCCAAAAGAGCTGACCCTCAAGCGTTTCTTCGAAGAGTCTCAGCGAGCTTGGGTCGTCGTGACCCTCTACGAATCGGTACTTAACAGGGATGAGGTCGCGGCCAGAAAGCTCCTGACCGATTACCGTCACGTGGACGAGGTGTTCCAAGAGCATTTCGATTGGCTCCACAGGGAAATCCCAGAAGTCGAGGTTCCAATCGCGCCGTCGTGGTGCGCCTTGGCGGCGTGCGTCGACGCCGTCCATCCCATAGTAGATGAATCTTGCAGGCAAAGCACCGCGATAGACATCGACGGCAGGGCCCAAGCTGACCCTTCTGCAGTGATACTGTACTGGTACTGCGACGACCTGCTCGGGGCGATGTACCTGCAGATGTACTGGATCTTGACGTCAGGCGGCGACCTCGTCCGCTGCGAGCACTGCCGGCGAGTGATCTCGCTCGCTCGACCTCATCCCCAGGGCAGGAAGCGGCGTCGGGACAAAAGGTTCTGCGACGAGGCGTGCCGCCAAGCTCATCACAGGAGCAAGAAGCGTTCTGCAGCCGGTCCTTCCTGACAGAGATTTGACAGTTACCTGGGTGGGCCAACGCCTGCAAACATCGAGAAACACTTAAACTGAAAATTCCGCCTACGTAAGCGATTTTCTGAACTACGGCGAACAACCAAGAACACGTCGCTTCTGACTACGAATCAGAAGGTTGCGGGTTCGAGCCCCGTCGGTCACCCTCTAACCTTCCGCATCTGCGGAGATTTACACCAACCGGTACACCAACCCGTCACGAACAGCGGTGAACGATGAGAAACCCCATATGCGAGAATTCGGCTTAGACAAGCGAGTTTCCGAACAGCTGGGAACGAGAATAAACGAGTCGACTCGGATTCCTAAACCGCGAGTCGGAGGTTCGAATCCTTCCAGGCGCACTCTGTTCCTGCGTTGCAGATCGCAGATGTTTATCGGACGGGTCTCCTCATTTCTTCTCTAATACGAAGAGAACGTGGGGCTTGAGGCCAGGCTTCCGATACCATAACCTCGGTACACAGAACTCGAAAGGGTGATGAGGTATGGCTTATCTGGAAGGACAGCTTCGGGGTAACGAAGTCGGGACCGGAGGCGAGCACACCGGCTACCTGCTCGAGGTTGAGGTGGACATGTCGGCGGTCCAGAACACGCAGGAGATCGTGGGCGAGCAGGTGGCCGTGACCGGGGAGGTCGAGATCGTTGACTACCCCGAGCGGGGCAAAGTCTTGATCTTCAGGGCGACCTCCGCGGCGGCGATAGAGGAAGGAGAGGAAGTAGAGATCGAAGAGGTGGAGTAACCCCGGCCGGGACTGATCAGCGATCTTCCCGAGCCTCACCTTTGTAAACCGCGGCGTTTCGGTCCTCGAAAGCGTGGGAGAGATCCGTAAGCCGCTTCTCGCGGTGGGCTCTATCCAGTTGCAACTCGACGCTGATCAAACCCTCTTCCGTCGCCCCCGCGAGCGCCAGAACGCCGCCCGTGACGTCCACCACGCAACTGCGTCCCAGGTAGCCGTCTCCTACCCGGTTGGCGGCTGCGACGAAGACGCGGTTGGCGTTGGCGGCGGCGATGCAGTGGACGTTAAGCATCGTAAGGTCGCCTCGCCGCTGGCGCTCAGGGACCCAATCGTCGGGAGCATTGGCCGGGACGCAGATGAACTGGGCGCCCTCTAAGGCGAGGGTGCGGGCGGCTTCGGGGAACCAGGCATCGTAGCAGACGAGGAGCCCGATCCTCCCCAGCGGCGTGTCGAGGACCGGAACCTCCCGGCCCGGCTCGTACAGGAGCTTCTCCCTGTCCCAGAGGTGCGTCTTGCAGTAGCGTCCGAACGCCTCGGGGCCCACCAGGACGGCGGAGTTGTGCAGGGTGTCTCCGTCCCTCTCCAGCAACCCGCCGACGACGTAGATGCCGGACCCTTCCGCCTCATTCTTCCACACCCGGACGGTCCGGCCGCCGGGGATTTCTTCCGCAAGGTCGAGGGCCCGTTCGGGGGAGCCGAGGTCGCAACCCGAGTTCGCTAGCTCAGGCAGGATTACCAGGTCTGCCCCCTCCGTTGCCGCCCGCCAGATGAAGTGGAGAGAGCGTTCGAGGTTGTGGTCCGGGTCTCCGTCGCGGACAGCGTACTGGGCGCAGGCTACGCGAGTCATGGGGCTCCTTGGCGGCGGAGCTGTTCGATCTCTCCTTCAAAGATCTCGACCACGCCGTCGCGCGTCTTGACGAGCAGCGCTCCTTCGGGGCCGAGATCTAGGGCCACCCCCTCCAAAACCTCGCCGAACCTGCGGACCCGCACCCGCTCCCCAAGCGTGCAGTCGAGCGCCCGCCAGTCGTCGAGGACATCCGCGAAGTCCTCTATCCTCCCCAGCTCAAAGTCGAGGCGCGCGAGCAGGGACCTGAGCAGCGCAAGCCGGTCCACGTCGCAGCCGAGCTCGGAGCGGAGGGTGGCAACCTCGTCTTCCGGAACTCCGAGGTCTTGCGGGTCCAGGTTGGCGTTGAGGCCGACCCCGAGGACGACGAAGTCCACCTGACGTCCTTCTCCAGGTCCAGCCTTCTTCGCCGCGACGGGGACGCTCTCTACGCTCGCCTCGGCGAGGATGCCACAGATCTTGCGCCCACGTATGAGCAGGTCGTTGGGCCATTTGATGAGCGCCTCCACCCCGAGCTCCCGCAGGGCCTTCGCTACACCCACGGCCGCGGCCTGCGTGATGCGTGGAGCTACTCCGGTCGAGATCCCGGGCCGCAGCACGAGCGACATCCACAAGCCCCCGGCCGGCGATCCCCATCTCCGTCCAAGGCGTCCCCGCCCGCCGGTCTGCACTTTAGAGACGATGAGCGTCCCGTGCGGAGCACCGACCCGGGCGAGCTCGCGGGCGCGCTGCTGTGTCGAGCCGAGCTCATCATGCAGCTCGACGTTCGCCGCCAGCGGGCTCCCCAGGCCTTCGATCCCCGCCCGGCTCAACCTGCTCAGGCTATCCCCGCTTCTTCCCGGGTCTTCATCTCGCCCAGCACCCGCGCCGCGGACTGCACGAGCGGCACGGCGAGCAGCCCGCCGGTCCCCTCGCCGAGGCGCATCTCCAGGTCCAGGAGAGGTTGAAGGTCGAGCTTCTCCAGGGCAATCCGGGCGCCGGGCTCGACCGAGAGGTGACCGGCAACCGTGTAGTCAGTCGAGTGGGGCGCGAGCGCCCGTTCTACGAGCGCCGCCGAGTTCGAGACCACGCCGTCGAGGAGGACGGGGACCCGGTAGACGGCGCCCATCAGGATCACGCCGACCAGCGCCGCGTGCTCCAAGCCGCCGAGCGCGGCCAGGGTGCCTATAGGATCGCCGGGATCCGGGTCGTGGAGCTCCAATGCCCTCTCCACCACTACGGTTTTTCTTTCGAGCGCCGCGTCGTCTATTCCGGTGCCGCGGCCCGTTACCTCCTTCGCGAGTCGGCCGGTGAAGGCGGCGACGAGGCAGGCGGCTGGGGTAGTGTTCCCGATGCCCATGTCCCCGGTCACGAGCAGGTCCACGCCGCCGCTCTCGACGAGCTCCTCGGCCACGCCCGCTCCCGCGAGCACCGCGCGCGCGGCCCCCTCCCGGCTCATCGCGGGTCCCTTGCTCAGGTCGTCGGTCCCGGGCTTCACCTTCGCGGTCCGGAGGAGCGGGTGGCGCTCCAACTCCGAGGCGACGCCGACGTCGAGCACGCTGACCCGCGCGCCTACGGTCCTGGCGAGGGCGTTGACTGCCGCGCCCCCGGCGCAGAAGGTCTCTACCATCGCCGCCGTTACCTCGATCGGCCACGACGAGACGCCCCGTGAAAGCACGCCGTGATCTCCTGCGCAGATGACGACCGCGGGGTTCTCTGGGACGGGCGGCGGGGACTCACCCACCATCCCCGCGAGCCGGGCTCCGAGGTCCTCCAACCGGCCTAGGCTGCCCGGTGGTTTGAGGAGGCGTTGGTGCAGGTTTCGTGCCGTCTCGGCCGCGGTCGCGTCGGCGGGCTCGACTTCTGCAGCGAGCTCCCTGACCCGATCCTCGAGCGCCACGGCTAGTGGTGATGGTGGCCGTGGTCGTGGGAGTGGCCGGCCTCGTCGGGGTGGTAGTGCGGGGTCGCGGGGGCGCCGACCTTCTCCTCGAAGCCGGGGAGGGCGACGCGGTGGACGCAGACGTCGCAGTTCATCCGGATGTCGCCCTCGAAAGACTCGCGGTAGCGCTCCAGTACAAGATCCGCAACCCTTCTTTCGGGCCCGAAGTAGCCCGTGTAGCGTAGCTCCATCTCGTGGTTCTCCGCGGCGAAGCTCTCGCTCTGCTCCCGGATGCGCTCCTCGAGGACTCCGGTGAAGAGAAAGTAGGAGAAGACGGCTATACGCCGGACGCCGAGCTTCTTGCACCGCTCCAGAGCGTCGGGCACGCTCGGGGGCGCGAGGCTTACGAAGGCGGCCTCCACGAGCGGGTACGGGCGGCCCTCGAAGAAGAGGCGGGTCAACTTCGCGAGGTCGCTGTTCGCGTCCGGGTCGGAGGAGCCGCGGCCTACCACGAGGACGGCGGTCTCTTCTCTCTCTTTTCGGGGGACAACGGCGGAGATCCTCTCGTCCATAAGCTCCAGTAACTCGGGGCGGAGGCCTAGAGCTCGGCCGTAATGGAAGTCTAGGTAGGGGTGGGCCAGCTTCTCGCGCACCAGGGTGGCCGGAATATCGTCCTTGGCGTGGCCAGCAGCGAGGAGCATGAGGGGGACGGCGGAGATCTCGCGCGTCCCTCCGGCCGCCAAACGGTCCACGCACTCGGAGATCGGGGGACGCGAGAGCTCGATAAACCCGCCCTCCACCGGCACCGGGGCGCGCTCGCGCACCAGGGAGACGAGCTCGTGGAACTCTTTCGCGCCGCGTGGGTCGCGGCTCCCGTGGCCGACGATGAGAAGCGCGGGATCCGCGCTGCCCCTAACCTTCTTGCCATTCGCTGCCAGGGGCAGGTCTCTCAAATCATCCCTCCTCGAAGTACAGCAACGCGTTCAGGGCCGCCGCCGCGACCGCTGATCCGCCCTTGGGGCCGCGGTTCGCCACCGCCGGCAGCCCGCTCCCGATCAAGCGCTCCTTGGACTCGGCCGCGCCGACGAACCCGACCGGCAGCCCGACGACGAGCGCCGGCCTGGCCTCCAGCTCCAGCAGCTCGAAGAGCGCCGTCGGCGCGTTCCCCACGACCCAGACGGCCTCGAAGCCCACCTCTCTCTCCGCGAGCTTGAATCCCGCCGCGGAGCGCGTGATGCCGAGGCGCTCGGAGAGAGAGAGCGCGCGCGGATCGGAGACGAAGCAGAGGGCCTCGCGCGCCGTGATGCCTGCGGCGACCATCCCCACGTCCGCGACGATGGGAGCGCCCCGGCGCAGGGCTTCGAGCCCGCGCTCCAGGGCCGCCTCGTCGAGGACGAGGCTCTCAGCGTACTCCAGGTCGGCGGAGGCGTGGATCACGCGCTCCGCCACGGCGCGCGAGAACGGTCCGAGGTGCGAGAGGTCCATCCTCTCCCGCAGGATGCGGTAGCTCTCGTCCTCTATGCTGTGGACGCGCCTCATCCCTCTTCCGCCACGACTACCTCGACGCACGCGTCGACCGGACAGACCTCGGCGCACTCGGCGCAGCCCGTGCAGCGCTCTTCCAGGACGACGAGGGGCGAGGAATGTCCTCTGGGAGCAGGCCGGATCGCCCTTTCCGGGCAGGTCCTCACGCAGTTCCCGCAACCCGCGCAGAGATCCGTGACGGCGAAGACCCTCACGCTTCGTATCCCCGCGGCGTCACCATGCGTCCCGCCCGGACCTCCGTCCGCGAGCTGCCGACGATCACCACGGTGAGCATATCCACGCTCTCGGGCCGCAGGGAGCCGAGGTCGGTCAGGGTTATCTGCTGTCCCTCGCGGTAGGCGTCCTTCACGATCCCCACTGGCGTGTCGGGGGGGCGGTGTTGCAGCAGGATCTCCTGGGCCTTCCCGAGCTGCCAGTCGCGGCCCTTCGAGCGCGGGTTGTACAGCGAGACTACGAAGTCCGCCTCCGCCGCGGCCCGCACCCGGTCCTGGATGACCTCCCAGGGGGTGAGGAGATCCGAGAGGCTGATCGAGCAGTGGTCGTGCCCTAACGGGGAGCCGAGCAATGCCGCCGCTGCCTGCGCCGCCGTGATCCCCGGTACGACGACGACCTCGACATCCTCCCCTGCGAGCTCCAGCGCCGGAGACGCCATCGCGTAGACGCCCGCGTCCCCGCTCGAGCCCAGCGCCACGCTCCCCCCGGCGCGAGCCTCGTCGAGGGCCTCTTTGGCGCGCTCGACCTCGCTCCCGAGCGGCGGCGTGGAGATCCTTGCCCCCGGACGCAGCAGGTGCCTTACGCGGTCCACGTATTGTTCGAGCCCGACCACCAGCTCGGAGGCGGCGAGGGCCTCGCGCGCGAGCGGTGGGATCAGGGCGTCGTCTCCAGGCCCGAGCCCAACAAGAGAGAGCCTGCCCCGCGCCGGCAGCCTTCCCACGGCCACGGTCGCCATCCCTGACTTCTGCTTTTCAAAAACAAGCTCGGCACCGCTCGCGAGCACCGACGCCTCCGCGACGCTCGGCGTCCCGACGGCGGCCTCCACGACGGGCGAAGGGTTCGGCGCCTCCAACCCCGAGAGTACTTCAGCCGCGAAGAACCGGAGCGGCACGCCGAGCTCGCCCGCTGCCCCCAGCAACCCGGCCTCTTCCGACTTCGCCTCCACGCTCGCCAGCGACGCGACGCTCTTTTTCGAGAGCCCGGCCCCTTCGAGGGACCGGTCGAGGAGACCCAGTATCTCACCAGCCGCCGCGCCGCGGCTGCACCCGACGCCGACCACGAGCGAGGGTGGACGGTAGACGGCGGCCGGACTCGGCACGTCCACAGTCCGGTCGGAGATGAGGATTAGGGGCGGCTCGGGGTCCTCTGCGCGCACCACGTTCTCCGGCAACGGTCCGAGCGGCCACCGGACGTCGGAGACTAGGGTCACCGGCTCACCGGAGACGAGCGCCGCGCCCACCGCCGGGAGGTCCGAGTCTTCTTCGACCGCGAAACCAAGCTGCGCGCCGAGCGAGTCGAGTGCCGGAATGTTCGTGACGTCGCTCGCCGTCGTCGCCACGGGCGTTGCGCCTAGAGCGTCAGCCACGCGCGCGGCCAGCGCGTTTGCCCCGCCCCCGTGTCCCCCGACGAGTGCGACGGCGAACCTCGCGGCGTCGTCCACACAGACCATGCCGGGGTCGCGGTGTTTGTCCTCGAGCAGGGGCGCAACGAGGCGCACAGCTGCGCCGGTGGCGAGGAAGAGAACGATGGCGTCGCATTCCTGCCATGCACGCCGCAGCGCCTCCTTCGGCCTCTCGTGGTAGAGGCGGGCGTCGGGCCACGCTTGTTCGAGGTGCGCGGCGTTCCTGCGGCCGTTCGCGGTCGCGGCGACGAGCCCAATCACGGCTTTCTCCCCGAGACCACGAAGACGGGGGTTTCGGCGGCGAGGCGGTGCAGTTCCCCGACGTCCTTTACTCGGGAGGCCTGCATAAAGGTGGTCTCGACCTCCAGGTCGCAACCCTGGAGGATCCTACACGCCGGAAGCACTCTCTCGAGGGTGATAAGGGTGAGGACTACCGCGCGCCGCGCCCGGACGGCGCAGAGCTTAACGATCTCTTCAAAGTTCCCGCCCGAACCCCCGATGAACACAGCGTCGGGCTCCGGCAGGTCGTGGAGCGCTTCCGGGGCCACGCCTTGGACGACCCGCACGCGGGCGCCGTGGCGGGTGGCGTTGTCGCGGATGCGGTCGCAGCTCGCAGGATCTCGCTCCACGGCCATCGCGGCGGCGCCGAAGCGGGCGCACTCGATGGCGGCTGAGCCGCTGCCGGCGCCGACGTCCCAGATCAGGTCGCCGGGTCCGGGACCGAGGCAGGCGAGGACGAGGGCGCGGATCTCGGCTTTGGTGATCATGCCTGAACGGTGCTCGAAGCCGTCCTCGGGCAGCGCCCACCGGTCCGGACCTTCGACACCCGAGGTTATCCAACCTCGTCCCGAAGCCGCCCGCTCTTCGTCGAGGACCAGGACGACGTTGGGGTTTTCCCACTCCTCCCCCGCGACCGCCGCCGCATCGCCGGCGAAGGTGCGCTCGTCCGGCTCGCCGAGCCGCTCGGCGACGAAGAAGGCGCGCCCCCACCCCTCGAGCTCTCGAGCGAGGTCGGCAGGGCCGAACTCCGGGGAGGTGAGAACCGCTACCTTCGGGTGCGCCCGGCAGACGTTCGTGGCGCGGCGCGGGTCGCGGCCGTGGGCGCTCACCGTGACGGCGTCTTCCCAGGAGAGCCCGGCGTGGGCGAAGGCGCGCGCGACGGAGGAGACGCCGGGTAGGATGCGCAGGTTCCCGGAGCCAAACCGCTCCTTAAGCAGGCGCAAGATCCCGAAGAAGCCGGGATCCCCCGAGGCCAATACCACGACCGGCCCCTCGGACCACTCTATCCTCGCGAGCGCCCCCGAGAGGTCACCTTCGAGAACGGCGGACCGCTCCCCTTCGACCCCGAGCGCCGCCAGGTGGCGGCTCCCCCCGACCACGAGCGCGGCCTGCTCAAGCAGAGCTTCAGCCTCCGCGTCCAGGGGCCCGCCATCGAGCCCGATGACTGTTATGCGGCTCACCGCTTGTCCCACGCCGTCATCTCTAGCGCTCCAAGACTCGCGCCGACCGGCTCCAGGGTATCGAAGTCCACCATGATGGCGTGCATCTCGAGGTCGCCCCCGGCGTACTCGCTGAGGTTGTGCGCCACCCGCCCGCAGAGCAGGTGAGGCGCGCGCTCCAGGCTCTCCGCGCGCCACAGCTCGTAGGCGTGGCGGGCGGTGTTGGCACCCTTTACCTCTTGGATCAACCGGGGCGCGCCGCCGGCCTCGCGCGTGATCTCCGCGAGAAGCTCGTTGTCCACCTTAGAGCGGGTCCAGTGGGTCATCATAACGCCCGCCGCCAGCTTCGCCAGCTTGCCCGCCATCCCGACGAAGAAGCCGCGCCGGAGCCCGTTCTTCACCGCCCCTTTTATGGCCTGCCCGGTGAAGTCCCCGACCTCTATAAAGCAGACCTCTTCGAGGTCCGGCAAAAGGCACATCGCCGCCCTCTCGGTCAGGCCGCCGGTCGATAGGACGAAGGTCTCGTGGCCCTGCGCCCCCATGACGTTCACCGCCTGTACCACGCTCGCCGCCCAAGCGGCGGTCGAGAAGGGACGCACGATGCCTGTCGTCCCAAGGATCGAGATGCCACCGATGATACCGAGCCGGGCGTTCGTGGTTTTCTCGGCCATCTCCTCGCCGCCGGGCACGCTCACCACGACACGCACGCCCCTCGCCCTGGGATCCAGCACCTCTTCCACGCAGTAGGAGATCATGCGCCGCGGGACCTCGTTTATCGCGGGGCCACCGACCCGAAGCCCGAGGCCCGGCTTGGTGACGACGCCCACTCCTTTGCCCCGCTCTAGCTCGATCCCCATTCCCTCCCGCCACGAGACGCGAACCGTGAGATGCGCCCCGTGCGTCACGTCCGGGTCGTCGCCCGCGTCCTTTACGACGATGGCCTCGGCCCAGGCTCCGCCGTCTCCCACCTCGCACCGCTCGACCTCGAAGGAGACGCGTCGC
>Ga0126306_10001851_pt1 | contig 11547 bp, 10 predicted proteins | sample Plot27_FD_92592 | JGI IMG/M metagenome (GOLD analysis project Ga0126306, IMG submission 92592) | Serpentine soil microbial communities from UC McLaughlin Reserve, CA, USA - Plot27 | ecosystem: Environmental > Terrestrial > Soil > Grasslands | place: USA: UC McLaughlin Reserve, Lake County...
AAGCCACTTGGAGATTACAGAAGCAAGGTTATCTTAAACGGTAGATTTTATTCGGATATGTATGCACAGGATTACTATGATAGTTTTGTATTTCAGGAAGGTTTCTCAAATGTATTAAAGTCCTTACAGAGCCTTAGAAAAGAGAATGATCTTGTGATCATAGAGGGAGCAGGATCACCCACTGAGATAAATATTTCAAAATACGATATAGCTAATATGCTACTTGCGGAAGCAATCCATACACCAGTGCTAATAACTGCAGATATTGAAAGAGGTGGTTGTTTTGCAAGCATAGTAGGTACCATGCGGCTATTAAAGAAAATACATAGAGATTTGGTTCAAGGATTTTTAATAAATAATTTTCGGGGAGACCAATCACTTCTGACTCCAGCTATAAAGTCTGTTGAGAAAATAACTAAAAAAAAGATACTAGGGGTTATACCAAAAGTTAATTTTTGCTTACCGGCCGAAGATTCTCTAGATAGTGATAATCCTAACACTCCCAAAATGTCAATAGAGTCGTGTGACTCACAAATCGATATTATTGCAAAAGCAATAAAAGACAATGTCAATATTGAGAAATTGATACTCCAAGTGATTAAATGAATGTCAGAAGAAAAGAAGATAGATGACACCAGAATACCTAATTACGGGGTTAGTTGTAGGAATTACTATAGATATTATAGTAAATGATCCACCTAACCGTTGTCACCCTGTATCATGGTTGGGTAGACTTATTGAATTCCTTATACCTAAGCTAAAGGATAATAAGAAATCTGCAATTAAGGAAAAGTTAAAAGGGATTATTCTTGCGACTAGTTTAGTTGTCACATTTGGTCTCATAATTCATGTTTCAATATCTTCAGCCATTCATTTGTTTGGAGGCTTAGCGTTGATTATCGGGTCTATTTTAGTCTTGAAGGTTACTATTGCAATAAGAAGCATGGAAAAACATATCGATGGGATTGTCGGTGAATTACAAGCAAATAATTGGAAAAGTGCTCAGTGCAAGCTATCAATGATCGTAAGACGGGACACAGATCAACTAGACGAACAACACATCCTTTCTGCAATGATCGAATGTATTGGGGAGAGTATTGTTGACGGCATTGTTTCACCATTATTCTACTATACGTTTATCGGTCCTGCAGGGGCATTTGCATATAGGATAATTAACACACTTGATTCTATGATAGGTTATAAGGATGACTATTACGAGAATATTGGATGGATGTCTGCAAAACTTGATACATATGCAAACAGTGTGCCTGCAAGAATTACCGCAATCTTGATAGTCATCTCTGCCAAAATGATCGGTGCAGATTGGAAGAATTCACTTCGTATTTTAGAACGCGACCATGATAAGACTTCAAGTTATAATGCAGGATATCCGATGGCAACTATGGCTGGTGCATTAAGAATAAAGCTCGAAAAGATAGGGCAATATTCGTTGGGAGACGAATATGAGTGTGCTTCAATTGAAAAATGCAGAGCCGCTATATCTATTATGAAATTAACGACCGTCTTCTTTTGTGTATTAGTGTCTATTCCTTGTATACTAATACTGCATCTTGTGGGTTGGTGGGAGATATTATTTGGTATTTAAGCAGTTTCAGGCAGTTATGTCGTTTCTTACTATAGTACCTGTATCCAGAGCATCCTCAATTACTGACATTAACTTAATTGCAAGTACGATGTATATTTTTCCACTTGTTGGCGCAATAATGGGAATTGCTGTTGGAACGTTAGCATACATAGTTTCTTTTTACCTTCCTCCACTTGTATTAGGTTTCCTTATTGTATTGATATTAGTGGTAATCACCGGTGTTAATCACACCGATGCACTCGCAGATTTTGCTGACGGCATAATGGCAAAAGGCGGGAAAGAGATAAAACACAGAGCAATGAATGATCCTGCAGTAGGTTCTGCAGGAGTTGTAGCACTGGTTCTTTACCTATCAGGAATGATAATAATTCTTTCTAGTTTTACAACTAGTGCAAAGTTGGTGGCTAGTATAATTACGGCTGAGGTAATCGCAAAATATGTAATGGTATTACAGGCATATAGTGGGCAATCGGCTTGGGAAGGCTTTAGTTCACCATTTACCAATGCTATGAAGGATAAACGGAAGTTTGTAGCAGCCACAGGAATGACGCTCCCTCTAGTCTGCCTTGCAACTGGTCTAACGGGGGTGGTATCATTATGCGTATCAGCGATAATTGCCATGGCAATACATCATTCCGCAAACAAAAGCTTCGGTGGTATTTCCGGTGATGTAATGGGCGCATCAAATGAAATCTCCAGACTTTCATCACTCATTGTCACATTTTCATTTAATCTATGATATTAGCAAACTGATATGTTAGCGGTAGTCATGTGTGGTGGTAAGGGAAGTCGAATGGCTCTACCAACCGAAAAGTCACTGTTGAAATTAAGAAATAAAACCTTAGTTGAGTATGTTCTTGGTGCACTGATCGAATATGGGGGTTTTGAGAGCATAATTGCGGTGCCAAGTGGCAATACACCATTAACTAGCACATTTCTTTATACTCATAAATATTATACCTCAGGGGTGATTAAGATATTGGAAAGTAAAGGTGAAAATTATTCTCTCGACCTGTCGTATGTTCTGGGAAAAATAAAGCCAGCCGTGGCTTTTGCAGTGTCTGCGGATCTTCCATTACTAAATCCAGCAATAATCCAAAGGATCATTACCCGCTATTTACCTTCTTTTCCCTGTACGTCTATCATATTGGAGACATGCTTCGTTAGGAGTTTCGATATCTTACCAAGCTCGATCCTCACTATAGGAGCAAAGGAATACTGTTACTCAGGTATAGTGATAGTTAATTCTTCCAAATATCGAACTAATTCCAAGCTGAAAGAAAACTACTTAATAATGAACGAAAAAGAGATTGCGATTAATGTGAACACAGTTATGGAACTCAGGGCTGCAGAGAAGTTACTTTATCCTTAATAGCCTCTTACTACTAGCCAACCGTATGAGTTACTCTCGAAGACGAGAAAAATCAGAATCTATGTCATAAATATCACAATTGAGGGATTCAATGAATACAATAACATCTAGCTTCCAGATGTAACCTAATAATTTAGTCCAAGGTATTTAGTAGTTTACCAAGGATTTTAGCTTTAGCCCCTGTCCTCTCTGCGATAAGTTGATGACAAGAGTTACAGTTGATGTCTGTAGTAGTATAATTAAAGATCACCTTCTTTTCGTCGCATTCTGTACATTGGACCAATATAAAATTGCTGCTTGGTTTTGGAATTAATACATTTTTTCTGTGCATATTTAATCACTAAATCAAGGTTGAATTTCTAACTTACGCATTCTTATACCTTCCTTCATTGTTTTTCTCTGACAATTTTTGCACGTATATCGTAATGTTATTTTCTTGGTAGTCTTAGCAGTTCGTTTAAGCTCTGGAAATTTTTGCCCGCCATAGCCCTTTTTGTCTTCTGCATGTCTGCGTGCGCCTTCTGCAACCTTTCTGTCCTTACCCTTCTTGTAAATAGCGACTACCTGCATTGTATGAGTCTTGCATCTAGAGCAAAACTTGCGCAGCTCCTTTCCCATTTTCATTATAGGCAAAGTTCACCAAGGGTAATTTAAGGACATCGAAGAATAAGGGTGCCTTCTATATTATATTATGATTAATCTATATAACTGACTTTATGTTATATAAATACTATATATTTATTTGAGTATCAGAACAAATATTATTGATTATTTAAAATAGGAACTTTTTCTGAGAAAATCTAATATACCAAGCTATCTATAGGATAAGGTAATGGTATTCGGATTAGATAGTTTAATACAACAAATTGTGCCGGCAACAATCGACAGCTTTGGTGTATGGATACCCCTAGCATTTGGTTTGGTAGTGGGGCTTGCCTACGTAATAGCCTCAGCAGCAAGACGTAGCAGATAAGCTACGTAAATCCTAACTTTTTCTTTGTGGTTATCTTGTCCAGCGGTAGAACCGAGTCTCCTGCATCAATTTTTTGGCATACAACAGTAGGTAATTGGACAATTACTATTTACCCCGTCTAAATGTTGGATTCCAGCCTATACACAAGTTGACCGGCTGATAATGCTATTTAACAATCACGTTTGTATGTAAGATATTATGAGCTTTGAGGTCAAAAGTGGATTTACCAAGGAAAGAAAAATAAGAATTAATTCGGATCAGACAACCAGTTTCTTGTGGGAGGGGGAGAATGTTCTTTCAACTCCTTCTTTAATATCCGAGATAGAAGAAACGTGCAGACTCCTTCTCAAAGAGCAATTTATTTCTGATCCTAATTGGGACTCCGTTGGCACCCTTGTTGATGTTCGGCATATAGCTGCTACTTCTGTCGGAGCAGAAGTACTCCTAAAATCCAAGGTAATTTTAGTAAATGGTAAGCGAATCATGTTTGAAGTAAAAGCGTTTGATAATCTAGAGAAGATAGCTGAGGGAAGACATGAAAGATTTATAATTAATATACCTGAATTTAAAGATAAATTTAATGTAAAACGAAATAAATTGGGAATATAAAGTACCTGGGGTGTGTAAAAGTATAAAAGAGGCCTGAGAAGATTTGTAAATATTCTAATTAGGTGATATATGAGAGAAATGGCATCAGTTCAAACTACTGCTGGCGGAATGCCAGTCTTAATTTTAAGGGAAGGGACAAAGGAAAATAGGGGTAAAGAGGCACAGAGGAACAATATTACCGCTGCTAAACTTATTGCTGAAGTTGTTAAGACTTGCTTAGGTCCTCGAGGCATGGATAAAATGCTGGTTGATACTGTTGGTGATGTTACAATTACCAACGATGGCGCAACAATTCTCAAAGAAATTGATGTACAGCATCCAGCAGCCAAGATGATGGTTGAAGTTGCCAAATCTGTCGACAACGAAGTTGGTGATGGAACCACCTCTTCAGTAGTACTAGCAGGTGCTTTAATAGAAAAAGCTGAAGAGCTAATTAACAAAGAAGTTCATCCATCAGTAATTGTTGATGGTTACACAGCCGCAGCAGAGCAGGCTCTTAGAATATTACAAAGGATGGCAGTTAAGATAGATGTTGATGATAAAGAGACTCTAATTAAAATCGCGACGACAAGCATGTATTCAAAGCTTGTTTCTGATGACAGTCCAGTTTTAGCCCAAATAGTTGTCAATGCGGCGAAACAGGTAGCAGAGAAAGCTGAAGGAGGTGTTTTGAAGTTAGATTTGGATAATATAAAGGTTGAAAAGAAAGCTGGTGAGTCCATACATGATACTAAACTAATTAAAGGTATCGTACTTGATAAGGAGGTTGTTCATGCAGGTATGCCTAGGAGAATTGAATCTGCCAGAATCGCTCTGGTTAATTCTGCTCTCGAAATTGAGAAGACTGAAATGAGCGCAGAAATTCGCATCAACGATCCACAGCAAATGCAAATGTTTCTAGAAGAAGAGAACAAGATGCTCAAATCTATGGTTGATAAGATAAAATTATCAGGATCGAATGTTGTATTATGTCAAAAGGGCATAGATGACATTGCACAACATTATCTTGCGAAAGCGGGCATATTAGCTGTAAGGCGCGTTAAGGAAAGTGATATGTTCAAACTATCAAAAGCAACAGGAGCAAGAATAGTAAACAATCTTGACGATCTAACAGAAAAAGATTTGGGTTCAGCTGAATTGGTAGAAGAACGCAAAGTAGAGACAGACAAATGGGTCTTTATAGAAGGATGCAAAAATCCAAAGTCAGTAACTATACTCATAAGAGGTGGATCTCAAAGAGTAGTTGACGAAGCTGACCGCTCTGTTCATGATGCCTTGATGGTCACAAAAGATGTCCTTGAAAGACCAGCAATAGTGGCTGGTGGTGGAGCTCCAGAAGCTTACGTTTCAAACGAATTGAGACAATGGTCAAATAGCCTAGAAGGAAGGGCACAGTTGGCAGTTTATAAATTCGCAGAGGCACTTGATTCTATTCCACTAGCTCTGGCCGAAAACGCGGGTATGGATCCAATTGATACTATGACAGATTTGCGTACAAAACAAAGCAAGCGCGGTAAGTGGATTGGCGTAGACGTTAGGAACGCAGGAGTTACAGATATGTTCAAAGAAAACGTCCTAGACCCACTCGTAGTCAAAGAGCAGATTATAAAGTCTGCTACTGAGGCCGCATGTATGATTCTGAGAGTGGACGATGTAATAAGCTCAAGTAAGTCTAAAATGCCATCTGGACCTCCTGCTGGAGGCGGTATGGGCGGTATGGGCGGTATGGGCGGTATGGGCGGTATGGGCGGTATGGGCGGTATGGATATGGAGTAAACATCTGGGAAATCAAGATATATATTCTCAAACCCTGTATATCATAAAACAAAATTTATTCAATTATTATTTTCCAAGGTCATCCTAAAAGACTACTATTGTGATCACGTAACTTCTAGAGATCCCTGTCTAACATTTTTATAACGACTGAACCTTAATTTTTAGTTGCATGACAAATAGAGTCTGCGTTCTTGGCGCAGGAAGTACGAGATATGGTAAATTAGATGAAAATATTATAGAAATTGCGTTAGCTGCATCAAGAGATGCCATAAGTTCTGCTGGTATTTCACCAGGTGATATCCAAGCAGGATATATTTCTAATGTTTTCGGAGTTACAGACAAGCAGGTTCATATGGCTCCAGTAATTATGAGTAATCTGGGAATTCCATATGTTCCTGGCCTTACGATAGAGTCTGCATGCGGATCGGGCTCTATAATGTTTAGGGAAGCCTATGCTAATATAGCTGCCGGTTTCTATGATTGTGTCTTAGCTTTAGGTGTTGAGAAGATAACCCATACTGGAACTATCCAGAGCACCACTCTATTCTCTTACTGTTCTGACTTCTTTTATGAAGGAGGAAATGGTGCATCATTTCCAGGGTTATTTGCATCCATAGCAAGAAATTATATGGCTACACACAAAGCCAATGAAGAAGATCTAGCCTATGTAGCAGTAAAGAATCACGAAAATGGGATACTTAATCCAAAGGCACATGTTAGAAAAGAGATTACAGTCGATGATGTGCTAAAATCTCCTGTTGTGGCATCGCCTTTAAAGCTTTATGATTGCTGCCCATTTTCAGATGGAGCATCAGCAGTTATTCTCTGTAATGAAGCATTTGCCAAGAAAAGCAACAGGCAATATGTTGAAGTTATTGGGTCAGGCAGAGGAGCTTCACCGGCTGCCGTTCAGGGGCGTGACGATATTACTACTATTCCAAGTACTGTAAATGCAGCCAACCAAGCATACAAAATGGCAGGGATCACACCAAAGGATATTGACTTTGCTGAAGTGCACGATTGCTTCACAATTGCAGAGATAATTGATATTGAAGACTTGGGCTTTTTTCAAAAAGGAACTGCTGCTCGTGCAGTGCGGGAAGGAGCAACCAGGAGGAATGGAGAAATCCCTATTAATCCTTCTGGCGGACTGAAATCGAAGGGACATCCGATTGGTGCTACAGGTGTAGGTCAAGTAGTAGAAGTATTCGAACAATTTACAGGTAAGGCAGGCGAAAGAACAGTTAAGAATGGAGAGATTGCTTTGACTCATAATTTTGGAGCTACAGGCGCAAGTGCAGCAGTTCATATTTTCAAAAAGGTGGAATAAAATAATAAATGTCATCGCAGCCAAACCGGCAGCAGACATTAAGCTCAAGGGAGAAGTTTATTGCATCGGCAAATAAGGGAAAAATACTTTCCAATAAATGTTTAAAGTGTGGCCATATTATGGTCGGCACAATTTATTATTGTGAAAGATGTCATGGAAGTGAATTACAATCTACTGAACTTGAAGGATCTGGCAAGGTAGTAACCTATACAATTCAAGCCGTTGCTCCAGAAGGATTTAATGAGGTGGGAAAATCTTATGCATGGGTTGTTTTCAGATTAGATAACACAGAATTAAAGGTGTCAGGAATTCTTATTGGTATCAAATCACCTGCAGATTTACCACTCGGATCAAAGGTTAAAGTAGAGAGTTTCGATCCAAAGTATGGACTTAAATTACAAAAGCTCCAGTAACTACGACTGTACCTTATAATAAGACTATTGCGAACAAGCCAAAAATTTGTTTTGCATTATTTCCTTATTCTCTTATATAGGTTACAACAAAAAGATATCGAAGGTTTCCTAACCGGAAACGCAGCTACTGAATCCACATTCTATACACATATTGCATCCTTCAGTAATAATTAATCTCGCCTTGCATGATGGGCACAATTCATCTAGTTCCTCATTATTATGGGAAAAAGTCTGCAAAGTCTTTCTCGGGGATTCGATTTGTTTTGGAGTGCTAACATCTACCTTGCCGACCTCATCTATTGTTTCTGTTTCTCTAAAAATATATTCAATTTGCTCTTTGATATAGAGATCTGATATATTTGTTCTTAGATAGTCTACGGTGTACTCACTAGGTTTTACGATGAATTTCCTTTCCTTTGTATCGTTACCATTAATATGTAGAACTTGTTCGTGACGAGAACCATCTCTGTATACCGTTACACCTTTAAGACCTAGTTCATGCGATAGCAAATATGCAGATTTTACATCTTCTGCAGTAGCATCACTTGGCATATTAATTGTCTTTGCAATTGCATTACTTATCCATTTTTGCCATACTGCTTGAGCCATTATATGATCGGTCCAATGTACATCTATTGCAGTAACAAATATCTTCTGAATCCATTCTGGAATTTCACTTAGACCACGTACCGAGCCATAGTTATTGGCAATCTTAGTTAGTATATCATCATTATATAATCCGTTTTCCTTCAGAATACTTTCAAAAATCTTATTGGTATAGAAAAATCTTCCTACTGTAACACGCTTCTCAAATACTACCGCAAACATTGGCTCAACACCGTTAGAGGTATCAGCTATCATAGACAGAGTACCTGTAGGGGCAATTGTTGATGTCCAGGAATTTCTAATCCCATATTTTTGGATCTTTTCAATTAATGAACTCCAATCATATGCATGTGTCTCTTTTGGTAGCTCATAGTATCCTGCAATGGGAATTTTGCCCCTAACATAGTCCGTCTCTCTAAATAGAGGGAACGAACCTCTTGATTTTGCAAGAGCAACGCTTTCTTCCATACTATAGTATGATAATGCCTCTGCCAATTTATTCATGAATTCATAACCATTTTTTGAGTTATATGGAATCCTCAATAAGAAAAGTAAATCCGCCATGCCCATTATACCAAGACCAATTCTTCTTGTCAGCTTTGTATTAATATCAATCTCTTCCACGGGGTAGTTGTTCATATCAATTACGTTATCCAAGAAACGAGATGATAGTCTAATTGCTTGTTCATATCTTTGCCAATCAAATTCATAAGACCCATCCGCCCTGCGCTTTACAAAATTTGCAAGGTTAATTGACCCTAGATTGCAGGATTCATAAGGATAAAGCGACTGCTCACCACATGGATTTGTTGCACGAAGTGGCCCACCCTTTGCATCAATTGACGGATTATATTTGTTGATATTATCAAAAAAAATGACGCCAGGTTCAGCACTCTTCCATGCACTAAAAGCGATCAAGTCTATTAACTGATGAGAATCAATTTGTTTCACAGGTTCATGGGTTCTTGGATTGCGGAGGATGTATTTGTTATTATCTTTATTTGTTAGTGAATGCCAGAAATCTTCCCAAATTCCGACACTTACATTAAAGTTCTCAAACACTCCAGGCTTTGTTTTAGCCGTTACAAACTTTTCAATATCTGGATGCCATGCCTCTAAAATACCCATATTTGCTCCACGTCTCTTGCCTCCTTGTTTTACTACGTCTGTAATAGTATCAATAATTCTCATAAACGATGATGGGCCTGACGCAACACCTGAGGTGGAAGCAACAATATCGCCTTCAGGTCTTAAGTCAGAATAGTTTATCCCTACTCCCCCGCCAGATTTAAAGATCATGGCTGCATCGGTAGATGATTTCATAATTTTGTACATATCATCTTGCATATCAAGGACGAAACAAGCAGACAATTGACCGAGTCTTGCTCCTGCGTTCATCAAAGTAGGAGTGTTTGGGAGGAAATCCCTTGATATCATTAGTTCATAATATTCTCTAATTCTTTCTTCATATTGTGCTAATTTGCCCTCAACCATTAATCTCAGTATTTCTTTAAAGCTTAGTTTCATATGCCCTTGCTTTGCAAGATAAATGTAATGTCGTATTAAGGCCTCAAAATGATATTTGTTTAGGTAAAAGTTACCAATTTTCAGCTTCATGTCAAAATCATCTATTTTAGCATAATATTTCTCTGCTTCTTCAATTTCCTGAATGTGCCTTCCTACTAAGTCAAACAAATGTGAATCATGCATGATATCAGGCATAGCTACTAGAATAGCTACTCGTTCAAACATTTGCTTTGGCCCTTCGATAATCTCATTATTGTTATTCCTAAGGAGATAGCGTGCTGCCAAGACTCGAAGAGAATTAACATCAAATGCCTTGTCCACTTCATCGAGATCTTTCTTGTTTAGAATTTTCATTTTCTCATCTCGAATTTTGCGTCGTTCATGTCTATACAGAATGTATGATTTTGCGGTGTCAGATAGACCTTCTTCAATGAGTATAGATTCTACTATATCTTGTACATCCTCAACACTTGGAATTGCCGAGATTTCAGTTGAAGTGTACCCATGTTGAACCATCTTTTGTATTACTTTATCCGTTAAAGTCTCTGCTAAGCGGTAATCGGGTTTGCCCGTTGCAACTAATGCCTTATATATCGCATTAGAAATCTTCGACTTGCCAAAATCAACAATTCTTCCATCTCGTTTTCTTATTCGTGTTATCAAATTCTCTCTTGAGTTATTAAACTCAGTAGTTTCTGCCATCCCGTCATTATGGATCATGTATTTAGCTTAAAAGGATTATTGTACCAAAAATAATGCTTCTAGGGTGTAAATATTGAACAAAAATTTGTACTATATTAAGGTTTTAACAATATGTGCCAACTGCTTCAAACAACTGATTAAACTACGAAAGATTTGAGAACCAAAATTTGTATACAGATCCCCGCAGAACATATTGTTATTAATCTAGCGATCGCAAAATACTACTAAGAACATGAAATAAATTCTAAATAGAATTTCAAATAGATAGGGGTAGTAAATAGGGCGAAGTGCAAAATTCACACCTCCCAGTGACATGTTTACCTAATCTCTTACCACAGTTACTGCATATCATATGCTTAATTATGGGCCTGAAAAATTGTAAATCTGAGGCAGATTCTATTGCATTCTTCATTTCAATATCCGAGGAAAAATCATTTACGTCGAGATTCACTGCTAGACCTCCATTTAGTAACTTGTCTATTGAATTACATCTATCAACTATTAAATGTGATTTGCTATCATCGGGAAAAATTAATTCTCTGCCATTGATCGTTAATCCCTGTGAATAAGCAAGGTTGCCTTGCTCGGATGACATTAAAGAGATCTTGCCATACTTGTCGGAATCCAAACTTG
>Ga0126306_10001852_pt1 | contig 11547 bp, 9 predicted proteins | sample Plot27_FD_92592 | JGI IMG/M metagenome (GOLD analysis project Ga0126306, IMG submission 92592) | Serpentine soil microbial communities from UC McLaughlin Reserve, CA, USA - Plot27 | ecosystem: Environmental > Terrestrial > Soil > Grasslands | place: USA: UC McLaughlin Reserve, Lake County...
CCCGTAGGGCTTGCGGAAGTAGTTCAGGACGGCGGTGCCGACGTAGCGCGCCTCGCGGGTGGCGGCGCGGACCCGGTCGGCGAACTCCGGGGCCAGCTCCAGCATCTTGAGGTAGTTGCCCTCGATGTCGTTCTTGTTGGCCTCGAACTCGGCGAACGGCCAGCCGCCGATGACCAGCGTCAGGTCGTCGTTGGTCGGCCAGGCCGCGAAGCCCCGGTCGGGGCGGACCCAGGTCTCGAAGCGGCCCTCCATCGGCAGCCCGCTCCAGTAGGTGTAGTAGCCGGCCAGGAGCTGCGGCTTCTCGTGGTACTGCTCGGGCCGCACCGCGCGGGCGACCAGCGAGTGCCGGCCGTCCGCCCCGACGACCACCCGGGCGCGCTCGGTGACCGTGCCGCCGCTCCTGCCGTGGCCGCGGACGCCGGTGACGTGCCCGCCCTCGGTGAGGACCTCGGTGACGGTGAACCCCTCCCGAATCTCGGCGCCGGCCTCGGCCGCGGCGTCGACCAGCAGCTTGTCCAGCACGGTCCGCCGGGGGGCGTAGGCGGTCGGGGTCGCGTCGGTGCCGGGCGCCCCGGAGATGGTGAAGGGGCCGAAGTCGAAGGCGTAGGTGTGGATCGGCGGGCACCCGGTCGCCGTGACCAGGTCGAGCAGCCCCCACCGGCGCAGCGACGCCACGCCCGGCGGGTGGACGATGTGGGTCGAGAGCGTGTCGCTCGGGAAGGTCGCCCGGTCGACGACCAGGACCTTGTAGCCCTTGCGGGCCAGCAGCATCGCGGTCGGCGACCCGGCGCAGCGCGCGCCCACCACGATCGCGTCGTACCGGTTCCCGTTCATGCTCATGCGCGTCCCCTCCTGCTCGGCGCGGATGGGGTGAGCATCACGGCCGGCGGGCCGGGGAGCATCGGGGAGGTCCCCTATCTAGGGGCTGATCTTCTCCCGGGTCGCGTAGGCGGCCGCCTCGGCCCGGTTCCGCAGGCCGAGCTTGGACAGCACGCTGCCCACGTGGTGCTCGACGGTCTTGCGGGTGATGAACAGGCGGTCGCCGATCTCGGGGTTGGACAACCCTGCCCCGATGAGCTCGAGCACCTCCGCCTCCCGCCTGGTCAGCGCGCCGATCCCCTTGGGGCCGGTGCGGATCGGGGCGCCGAGCGACCGCAGCAGCGCCGCGGTGGCGTCCGCGTTGCGGGTGGCCTCCAGCCGCTCGAAGTCCTGGAGGGCCAACTTGGCCTCGGCGATCGCCACCTCGGGGGAGCCTTCCGCGAGCGCGCGGGCCAGCTCCAGGCGCGTCCGCGCGAGCTCCACCGGCAGCTGTGCCCTGGCGAATCCCTCCAGCGCCTCGTGCAGGCAGGCCCGCGCGTCCCCCTCCCCGCCGGCGACGCAGACCCGACCCTTGGCGAGCGCGGCGGCGGCCTTGAGGTAGGGCCCGCGCTGCGCTCCGGCGATGCGGTCGAGCCGTGCGGCGACCCGGGCGGCGGCCTCGACGTTCCCCTCCTCCAGGTGGACGTCCACCAGGAGGGCGAGCAGCGGGCCCACCACGGTCAAGTCGCCGACCGTGGGAACCACGTCGTCGCGGCCTTCGGTGGCCCGCTCCAGCAGGTCCCGCGCGAGCGCCAGCTCGCCTCGGGCGAGGTGCAGGGCAGCGAGCGAGCGCACGGCGTCCGGATGGTGGTCAAGGCCCTCCAGCAGCCGGGCGGCCTCCTCCAGGCGGCCCTGCCGGACGCGCAGCTCGGCCAGCCGGATGAGCGCCGCGGCGCGCCGCGGCGAGCGCCCCCGATCGAACTGCCTGGCCGCCTCGAGCAGTTCGACCTCCGCCTGGTCCCAGCGCCCGGCCGCCGTGAGGATGCCGCCGTAATGGGCACGGCAGAACGCGGCCACGACGTTCCGCCGCCCCATGAGGTCGGCGGCCGCGCGCATCCACTGGTCGGCGCGTGGGACGTCGTTGACCAGCTCGCACGCCCAGAAGAACCCGCAGAAGATCGACTCGACGGTGGCGAGCTCCTTCAGCTCGCCGGCGCAGACCGCCGCCAGGCTCTCGTCCAGGAAGGTGAGGCCCTCCTCGACACGGTCGGTCATCACCAGCACGCCGCCCAGGTACGACAGCGCCTCGAACTCGATGTCGGGGTCGCCGAGCCGGCGCCCGACCGCGATCGCCTCGCGGAGCAGCACCTCGCGGACCTGCGCGTCCGGTTCCGTGAAGGCCCTCGTGAGCAGCAGCCAGCCGCGCTCGGGCCCGTCCCCGCCGGCCTCCTCAAGGACGGCGCGGGCGCGCGCGAGCCAGCCGTTGCGGACGGCCCAGTCGCCCAGGACGTTGCCGGTGATCCAGGAGGCCGTGACCGCCGCCCAGCCGGCGCCGGCCAGGTTGCGTTCCCGACGGTAGGCGGCGTAGGCGCGCTCGTAGTAGGCGGCGGCCGCCGGGTAGTCGCACTGGAGGTACAGGGCCTCGCCGAGGCCCTCCAGCGCCGCACCCGTCTCGTCCTCGGCCAGGGCGAGCTCGAACGCGCGCTGGGCGGTCGCGGCGTCGCCGTCGCGCAGCGCCGCCCGGCCCTGTTCGATCGTGGCTGAGCTCACGGGCCGATGATGCCACGCGCGAGTCCACGCCGGACGAGCGGGTGTTGCTGCTGGGGACCGGGGTAGTCAAAACCAGATGACCGGCGCGGAGCGGAAAGGACCCGACATGGCCACTGACCCCGACCAGCCCGCCGTGGCGCTCGAGGGGGGCGGCCCCATGCCGCTGCTCGGGCTGGGCACCTGGCAGATGTCCGGGGCACGCTGCCGGGCGGCCGTCCGCTCGGCGCTGGAGGTCGGCTACCGCCACCTCGACACCGCCACCATCTACCGCAACGAGCGCGACGTCGGCCGGGCCGTCCGCGACAGCGGGGTGCCGCGCGAGCAGCTGTTCGTCACCACCAAGCTGCCGCCGGGCGAGGCCGGACGGGAGCGGCGCACCCTCGACGACAGCCTGCGGGCGCTGGAGATGGACTACGTCGACCTGTGGCTGGTCCACTGGCCGCCGCCCCGCCGGGCCCTGGTCAGCACCTGGAAGGAGCTCCTGGCCGTCCGCGACCAGGGGCTGGCCCGGGCGGTCGGGGTCAGCAACTACAGCCCGGCCCGGCTGGACGAGCTGATCGCCGCCACCGGCGAGGCGCCCCAGGTCAACCAGATCCCGTGGGCGCCGGCGCTGCACGACGCCGGCCTGCTGGCCGAGCACCGCCGGCGGGGCGTGGTGCTGGAGGGCTACAGCCCGTTCAAGAACACCGACCTTGGCCACCCGGTGCTGGCCGAGATCGCCGCCCGCCACGAGGTGACGCCCGCCCAGGTCGTGCTGCGCTGGCACCTCGACCACGAGGTGGTGGTGATCCCCAAGTCGGCCACCCCGGAGCGGATCGCGGCCAACTTCGACGTCTTCGGCTTCTCCCTCAGCGACGAGGAGCTGCGCCGCGTCGACGGGCTGTCTACGGCTGGCCGGTAGCGAAGCCCTGTGCGGGCTCCAGGTCCGGCTTCTGGGGGCGGATCACGACCAGGGCGACCACGAACGCCAGGGCGGCGAAGGCGACCGCCAGCTGGAAGGAGGTGGAGATGCCGTGGGCGAGGATCTGGTCGGCCCAGGGGGCGGGGAGCTGGCCGGTCTGCTGGAACTGGGCCTGGGCTTCGGGTGGGGCGGTGCGGAGGAAGTCGGCGACCTGGGTGGTGGCCTCGTTGCGGCTGGCGGTGCCGAAGGCGGTGACCAGGATGGAGAGGCCGAGGGAGCCGCCGACCTGCTGCATGACGTTGAGGAGGCTGGAGGCGGCGCCGGCCTCGTGGGGTGGGACGCCGGAGACGGCGACGACCGTCAGGGGGACGAACAGCAGGCCCATGCCGAGGGCGAACACGACCATGGGGGCGAGCAGGCCCTCGACGTAGCCGCTGTCCACCGAGACCTGGGTGAGCCAGGCGAGGCCGACCACGGCGAGCAGGGCCCCGGTGGTCATCAGCCGCTTGGGGCCGAGCCTGGGCAGGGAGCGGGCGGCGAACTGGGAGGAGATGATGATGCCGGCGGTGACGGGCAGGAAGGAGAGGCCGGCCCGGAGCGGGGTGTAGCCGAGCACGTCCTGCACGAACAGGGTGAGGAAGAAGAACATGCCGAACATGGCCGCGGCCAGCGACAGCATGATGGCGTAGCTGCCGGCCCGGTTGCGGTCGGCGAACATGTGCAGCGGGGTGATGGGCTGCCTGGTCCTGGTCTCGATGGAGACGAAGACGGCCAGCAGGACGGCGGCGGCGGTGAAGGAGCCGATGGTGGTGAGGTCGGTCCAGCCGTCCTGGGCGGCGCTGATGAAGCCGTAGACCAGGGCGGTCATGCCGGCGGTGGAGGTGAGGGCGCCGGCGAGGTCGAAGCGGCCCGGCTGGCGCTCGGACTCGGTGATGTAGAGGGGGGCCAGGACGGCCAGCAGGACGCCGATGGGCACGTTGACGAACAGCACCCAGCGCCATGACAGCCACGAGGTGAGCATGCCCCCGGCGAGCAGGCCGAGGGCGCCGCCGGCGCCGGCCACGGCGCCGAAGACCCCGAAGGCGCGGTTGCGCTCGGTGCCCTCGGCGAAGTTGGTGGTGATCAGGGCCAGGGCGGTGGGGGCGGCGATGGCCCCGCCGACCCCCTGGAGGGCGCGGGCGGCCAGCAGCCAGCCGGACGAGGTGGCCAGGCCGCCAAGGAACGAGGCCAGGGTGAAGATCAGGATCCCGGCGACGAACACCCGCCGCCGGCCGAGGATGTCGCCGGCCCGGCCTCCCAGCAGGAGCAGCCCGCCGAAGGTCAGGGTGTAGGCGTTCAGCACCCAGGAGAGGTCGGTGGTGGAGAAGCCGAGGGCCTGCTGCACCTGGGGCAGGGCGATGTTCACGATGGTGGCGTCGAGCACGACCATGAGCTGCGACGCCGCGATGACCGTGAGGGCCAGCGCGGGGTGGTACCCGCGTCGGGCCGCACCCGCGGGCCGCGTCGCGACCTCCGAGACCGCCATGGCTGTCTTCCCTTTCCCTAGTGTACGATCGCGTTCACAATGCGAGCGACGGTACACCCGCCGTTTTAGGAACGCAAGCGTTCACTATTTGGGGCCGGAGGTACAGGATGGGCGCCGCGACCCGGCGCCGGGGCGATGCCCTGGAACGCGCCATCTACGACGCCGTCTTCCGCCAGCTCCAGACGGTCGGCTACAGCGGCCTGACCATGGAGGGGGTTGCCGGCTGCGCCCGCACCGGCAAGGCGGCCCTGTACCGCCGCTGGACCGGCAAGGACGACCTGGTGGTCGACGCCATCGACCACGCCCTGCCGTCCCTGGCCGACCTGCCCGACCACGGCGACCTCCGCCAGGACCTGCTGGACCTGCTCCGGCGCATGGCGGCCATGCTCAACTCCCCCACCGGCTGCGCCCTCCAGTGCCTGCTGGCCGTGGCCGACCGCGACCACCAGTTCAAGGCCCTGCTCCACGAGCGGGCCCTGGCCCCGCGCAAGGGCAGCTTCCTGGCCGTGCTGCGACGCGCCGCCGACCGCGGCCAGGTCCGGCCGGAGGCCGCCAGTCAGCTGGTGGCCGAGGTCGGCCTGGCCATGGTGGTGCAGCGCTTCCTGGTCGACGGCCCCCCGGTGCCCGACGACTACGTCACCTCGGTGCTCGACGAGGTCGTCATGCCGCTGCTGCGCCCGTAGTGTCGATCCGGCCGCCTCCCGTTCGTGTAGAGGGCGAGGAAGCGCCCACGAGCGAACGGGGAGGAAGCGGCGATGGCCAAGGTCACCGTGTTCAACAGCATCACCCTTGACGGCGTCATGCAGGCCCCGGGCCGGCCCGACGAGGACCCCCGCGGCGGGTTCGCCCACGGCGGCTGGGCCGTGCCGTACATGGACGAGGTGATGGGCCGGGTGGCGGCGCGGGGAATGGACAGCCCGGGATCGCTGCTGCTCGGGCGGCGGACCTACGAGGACTTCTACTCCTTCTGGCCGCACCAGACCGACAACCCCTTCACCGAGGTGCTGGACAGCACCCGCAAGTACGTCGCGTCCACCACCCTGCGGGAGCCGCTCCCCTGGCGGAACTCCGAGCTCCTGGCCGGCGACGCCGGCGACGCCGTGGCCGCCCTCAAGGAGCAGCCGGGCGACGACCTGACCGTGCTCGGCAGCGGCGAGCTGGTCCGGTCGCTGATGCGGCGCGACCTGATCGACGAGTATGTGCTCCTGATCCACCCGCTGGTGCTGGGCTCGGGCCGCCGGATGTTCCCCGAAGGGGTGCAGGTCGCCCTGCGGCTGGCCGGCTCCGTGACCACCACCACCGGCGTGCTGATCGCCACCTACCAGCCGGAAGGAGCGTCCCGATGAGGCAGTACCTGCTCACCGTCTACCAGCCGGACGGGCCGCCGCCCCCGCCAGAGGAGCTGGAGCGGATCTCGGCCGACCTGGACACCCTCAACGCCGAGCTCAGGCAGGCCGGGGCCTGGGTGTTCGCCGGCGGGCTGCACCCGCCGAGCACGGCCACCGTGATCCGGGTCAAGGACGGCGACGCGCTTGTCACCGACGGCCCCTTCGCCGAGGGCAAGGAGCACGTCGGCGGGTTCACCATCGTCCGCGCGCCCGACCTGGACGCCGCCCTCGCCTGGGGCCGCCGGCTGGCCGAGGCGACCACCCTGCCGATCGAGGTCCGGCCGTTCCAGGACGGCCCCGGGGACTGAGCGCCGGCGTGCCGGCCCTTCCCGCGGGCGAGATCGAGCGTGTCTTCCGCCAGGAGCATGGCCGGGCGGTGGCCTCCCTGGTCCGGGTCTTCGGCGACATCGACGTGGCCGAGGAGGCCGTCCAGGACGCCTTCGCCGCGGCCGTGGAGCGATGGCCGTCGGCCGGCCTGCCGCCGAGCCCGGCCGGCTGGATCATCACCACCGCCCGCAACCGGGCCGTGGACCGCCTGCGCCGGGAGGCGTCCCGGGCCGACCGCCACGCCCAGGCCGCCCTGCTCCATGCCCGGGACGAGCCGGCTGAGGAGGGCCCGGTGCCCGACGACCGCCTGCGCCTGATCTTCACCTGCTGCCACCCGGCCCTCGGCACCGGCGTCCAGGTGGCGCTGACCCTCCGGCTGCTCGGCGGCCTGACCACGGCCGAGATCGCCCGCGCGTTCCTGGTCCCCGAGGCGACCATGGCCCAGCGGCTGGTCCGGGCCAAGGGCAAGATCCGCGACGCCGGCATCCCCTACCGGGTCCCGGGCGAGGCCGAGCTCCCGGACCGCCTGCGGGCCGTCCTGGCCGTCGTCTACCTGGTCTTCAACGAGGGCTACGCCGCCAGCGCCGGGGACGAGCTGGTCCGGCGCGAGCTGTGCGCCGAGGCCATCCGCCTTGGGCGGGTCCTGGCCGAGCTGATGCCCGACGAGCCGGAGGTCATGGGCCTGCTCGCCCTGATGCTGCTGGTCGACTCGCGCCGGGCCGCCCGCACCACCCCCGACGGCCGGCTGGTGCTCCTGGCCGACCAGGACCGGGGCCGCTGGGACCGCGACCGGATCGCCGAGGGCCAGGCGATCGTGCGCCGCTGCCTGCGCCGCAACCAGCCCGGCCCCTACCAGCTCCAGGCGGCCATCAACGCCGTCCACAGCGACGCCCCGGCCGCGGCCGCCACCGACTGGGAGCAGATCCTGGCCCTGTACGACCAGCTGCTGGCGCTCGCCCCCAGCCCGGTGGTGGCCCTCAACCGCGCCGTCGCCGTGGCCGAGGTCGAGGAGCCGGAGGCGGCGCTGGCCCTGGTGGACGAGCTCGACCTTGACGGCTACCACCTGTTCCACGCCATCCGGGCCGACCTGCTGCGGCGCCTCGGCCGCGGCCCCGAGGCCGCCCTGGCCTACGACGCCGCCATCGCCCTGGCCGGGAACGCCGCCGAGCGGGCCTTCCTGGAGGAGCGCCGCCGGGGCCTCGCGCCCGCCTGACCGGTCATTGCACCGGTACGACGGGCCGCGCGACCGGCGATGCTGGGCCTGACCGAACGACCGGCCCTGGAGGAACCATGCGCGTCCCCGTCCCGGCGAGGCTCCTGCTCGCCGCCCTGGCCTGCCTGGTCGTCGCCGCCTGCGGCGGGGGCTCGGGCGACGGCACCACCGGCGCGGGCGCGACCACCACCACGGCCGCCGCCGGGACCACCGCCGCGGCCTCACAAGCGTGCGCCGACGCGGCCGCCCTCAAGGCCTCGGTGGCCGAGCTCGACCAGCTCGACCCGCCCGAGGCCGGCAAGACCGGGACCCTGGCCGCCCTCCAGAAGGTCAGGGACAGCCTGACCGCCCTCAAGGCCAGCGCCGGGACCCAGTGGGGCGCCCAGGTGACCGAGCTGGACGCGGCCATCGACGGCTTCCAGACGACCGTGGCCGGGGTCGACGGCGACAGCCTGCTCGGGAACCTGCCGGCGATCGTCGGCGACCTGGAGCGGATCGACACCGCCTGGACGGCCCTGGAGGGCGAGATCGACCGGACCTGCGGCTAGGCCCCACCGGACCGGCCGGGACGCTTCAGGGCCGGGCCCGCGTCTGGTTCAATCGTGGGCACGATGACGGCGGGCTTGCTGGAGCGGTACGCCGAGCTTCGCCGGCTGCGCGAGACGCTCAGGGGGGCCGGGCAGGGTCGAGGCTCGGTCGTGCTCGTCTCCGGTGAGGCCGGGATCGGCAAGACCAGCCTGGTCAGGGCGTTCGCCCGGGAGGCGGCGGGGCGGGCCCGGGTGCTCGCCGGGGCCTGCGACGACCTGGTCACCCCGCGGACCCTCGGGCCGTTCCGGGACATGGCCCGCGGGGCCGCGCCGGCGCTGGCCGCGGCCGTCGAGCCGGGGGCCGGGCGGGACGCGGTGTTCGGGGCCGTGCACCAGGAGCTGGCCCGCGGCCCGGCGGTGATGCTGGTCGAGGACGTCCACTGGGCCGACGACGCCACCCTTGACGTGCTCCGCTACCTGACCTGGCGGATCCCGGACCTGCCCAGCGTGCTGGTGCTCACCTACCGCGAGGACGAGCTGGGCGGCCAGCACCCCCTGCGCCGGGTCCTGGCCGCCCTCCCCCATCAGGAGGTGCGGCGGCTGGTCCTGCGGCCCCTGTCGGCCGGCGCGGTCGAGCAGCTGGCCGGCGGCCAGGCCGACGCGGCCGCCGTGCTGGCGGCGACCGCCGGCAACCCCTTCTTCGTGACCGAGGTGCTGGCCAACCCCGGGGTCGAGGTGCCGGCCACCGTCCGGGACGCGGTGCTGGCCCGGCTGGCCGGGCTGAGCGAGCCCACCCGGCGGGCCCTGGAGCTGCTGGCCACCGTGCCCGGCCAGGTCGAGCGGTGGCTGGCCGAGGAGCTGCTCGGCGACCGGCTGGCGGCGCTGGACGAGGCCGAACGGCACGGCATGCTGGAGGCCGACCCCGGGCACGTCTGGTTCCGGCACGAGCTGGCCCGCCGGGCGATCGAGCGCCAGCTCTCGGCCACCGCCCGGGTCGCCCGCAACCGGGAGGTCCTGGCCGTCCTGGCCAGCCACCCCGAGGTCGAGCTGTCGCGGCTGTCCCACCACGCCCACCGGGCCGGCGATCCGGAGGCGGTCGTCCGCCACGGCCTGGCCGCGGCCCGGGAGGCGGCCGCGGCCGGCGCCTTCTCCGAGGCCCTGGCCCACTACGAGCTGGTCGGCGGCTGGTCGAGGCGGATGCCGGCCGGGGAGCGGGCGGCCATGCTCGAGGAGAGCGTCTGGGTCCTCTACAACCTGTCCCGCTTCGAGGAGGCCGCGACCCGCGCCGCCCGGGTGGTCGGCCTGCGGGAGCGGACCGGCGACCCGGCGGCCCTCGGCCAGGCCCTCACCACCCTCTCGCGGATGCGCTACATGGTCAACGACCCGGCCGGGTCCGAGGAGGCCGTGACCCGGGCCGTGGCCCTGCTGGAGCCGCTGGGCGACCAGGAGCGCCTGGGCCGGGCCTTCAGCTACCGGGCGGCCATCCTGAAGCTGACCGACCGCCCGGAGGAGGCCATCGCGCTGGCCCGGGGCGCCCTGGAGCTGGGCGAGCGCACCGGCCAGGAGAACGTGGTCGCCCACTCGCTCAACTACCTGGGGTCGGCCCTGCTCGACCTGGGCGACCCGTGCGGCGCCGGCCACCTGCGGCGCTCGGCGGCCGTGGCCCGGGCCGCCTCCTCCTACGAGTACGCCCAACGGGCCTACACCAACCTGGTCGAGGGCCTGTACCGCCTGGGCCGGTTCGACGAGCTCGACCAGCCGCTGGCCGACGGGCTGGCCTACGCGCGCGAGTACGGCTTCGCCTCCCACGAGTACAACCTGGAGGCGCACCGCTGCATGCTGGCCACCTTGCGGGGCCGCTGGGACGAGGCCGAGGCGGGGCTGCGGCGGCTGCTGGCCGGCGACGACCCGGGCGTGCTGGCCAGCTTCGGCCTGTCGGCCCTGGGCCGGCTGCTGGCCCGCAAGGGCGACCCGGCCGCCGGGCCCCTGCTGGAGCGGGCCTGGCGGACGGCCACCCGGACCAACTCGGTCCAGCCGATCGCCCTGGCCGGCATCGCCCGGGTGGAGGCTGCCTGGCTGGCTGGGGACCACGCCGGGGCGGCCGAGCTGGCCCGGGTCCTGCTGGAGCGCACCGGTGGCCGCGGGGCCGAGCGCTACCGGGGCGAGCTGCTCCGCTACCTGGCCCGCTGCGGCCACCCGGTGGACGCCCCGGCCGGCTGCCCGCCCGAGTTCGCCCTCGGCATCCTGGGCGACTGGGCCGGCGCGGCCGCCCGCTGGCGCTCGCTCGGCGCCCCCTACGAGCAGGCCCTGGAGCTGGCCGCCTCGGGCCGCCAGCCGGAGCTGCTGGAGGCCCTGGCCACCCTCGACCGGCTGGGCGCGGTCGCCGCGGCCAACCTGGTCCGCCGCGACCTGCGCCGGATGGGCGTCAGCCATGTCCCCGGCCGCCCCCGGCCCCGCACCCGGGCCAACCCGGCCGGCCTCACCGACCGCCAGCTGGAGGTCCTCGAGCTGCTCGCCGAGGGCCTGACCAACGCCGAGATCGCCGACCGCCTGGTGGTCTCGGTCCGCACCGTCGACCACCACGTCGCCGCCATCCTGGCCAAGCTCAACGTCGGCTCCCGCCGCGAAGCCGCCCGCGCCGCCGCGGAGCTGAGCGCCTGATCCAGGGGCGTTGGGGCGTGGGCGTGGGGGTGGGGGTGGGGGGTTGGAGTGGGTGGTGCGGGGTGTTGGGTGGGGCTGTGGACAGCCGTTCGCTCCCCTTCCCGGCCTCGGCTACCCTCCCGGTAGGGGCCCCATCCACCGGCGGGTGGGGTTGGAAGGCGCCCACCGGCGGGTGGAATTCCCACCCGCCAAGATAGGCAACGGTTGCCGATGTGGGCGCGTTCGGGGGCGGCTACGGTCGGCGGATCATGTCATCGCTTCATCTCACCGGGGTCGAGGTTCGTGCTGCCGGGCCTTCCGACCTGCCGGCCGTTCGGCGTGTGCTACTGGCGGCCTACCAGGAGTACGCGGCGGCGCTGCCGCCGGCGGTGTTCGGGCGCTACCTGACCGACATCCTCGACGTCGAGGCCCGGACCGGGGCCGGGGAGGTGCTGGTC
>Ga0126306_10001853_pt1 | contig 11545 bp, 9 predicted proteins | sample Plot27_FD_92592 | JGI IMG/M metagenome (GOLD analysis project Ga0126306, IMG submission 92592) | Serpentine soil microbial communities from UC McLaughlin Reserve, CA, USA - Plot27 | ecosystem: Environmental > Terrestrial > Soil > Grasslands | place: USA: UC McLaughlin Reserve, Lake County...
CTCCACGTCAACCACAGAACAAGGAGGACCCAATGCCGACGTTTCTCATCGAGCGCGAAATCCCGGGCGCAAGCAAGCTCACCGACGACGAGCTGCGTGGGATCACCCAGACGTCCAACGACGCCGTCGCGGGGCTGAACCGGCCGTACACGTGGCGGCACAGCTACGTCGCGGGCGACAAGATCTACTGCGTGCACGAGGCGGGCACCGCCGACGACATCCTCGAGCACGCGCGATGCGGCGGCTTCCCCGCCAGTCTCGTGAGCGAGGTCGCGGCCGTGTTCGACAGCACCGGGCCGCGCGGGCTGCCGGTCTGACACCGGTTCTAGACTCGCAACGTGGCAAGTGGCACTCTGATCGGCCGTGAGCTGGAGCGAGCCCAGCTCACGGCCGCGCGTGACGATGCCATCGCCGGCGGCGGATCGCTCGTCCTGCTCTCCGGCGAGGCCGGTGCCGGCAAGACACGGCTCGCCCAGGACGCCCTCGCCGACTCTGCGAACGCCACGTTCGTCCGTGGAGCGGCCACGCCCGCATGTTCGCCGTTCGGCCCGATCACCGCCGCGCTTCGCAGCTACCTGCGAACGGAACCGCAGGGTCTCAGGAGTTGCGGTCCGCTCGGAGCACATCTGGCGCTCCTGTTGCCGGAGCTCGGCGAGGCGCGCACCACCGGCGATCGGGCGACGTTATTCGAGGCGATCCGCTGCGGACTGGCCGCTATGGTCTCCCGCCGCCCGGCCGCGATGCTGCTCGACGACCTCCAGTGGTCCGACGAGGCGACGCTCGAGCTTCTGGCCACGCTGGCGCCGCTCATCCCCGAGATGCCGCTGCTCGTGGTTGCCGCCTACCGTTCCGACGAGGTCCCGCGCGCCCACCCGCTGCGTCGCCTGCGCCACGACCTGCGCCGAGACCGGGCGCTGGCGGAGCTGGCGGTCGAGCCGCTGAGTGCGCCCGAAACGGCGCTGCTCGTAGAGCAGCTGCTCGGCGCGACGCCCTCATCGCGGCTCGCCGGCGCACTCCACGACCGCACCGGAGGCATCCCGTTCTTCGTCGAGGAGTTGACGGCAGCTTTGATGGCCGGCGAGCGCCTGCGACCAGGCAACGACGGCCCCGAGCTCGAGCTCGATGGTGACGTTCCGCTGCCCCAGACCGTCCGCGACGCCGTGCGCTTGCAGACCGCCACGCTCTCGGACGCCGCACGCGCCGCGGCGGAGGCCGCAGCCACGGCCGGGGCGACCTTCGACGTCGACCTCGTCGCGGCGCTCGGCCCGGAGGAGGGACTGGCCGAGCTCGTGGCCGGCGGCCTCGTGCTTGAGACCGAGCCGGGCGTGGCCGCCTTTCGCCATCCGCTCACGCGCGACGCAATCTACGACGACGTGCCGTGGCTGCGGCGGCGCGCCATGCACCGCGAGCTGGCCGGTGCTCTCCAGGAACGGGGTCACGACAGTGCGGAGATCGCCGTGCATTGGCTCGCTGCTCGCGACGCGTCGCGCGCGCTGACGGCGCTCTTGGAGGCGATCGACGCGCGTGCTTCGATGCACGCTTACCGCGACGCGACACGGCTGGGGCGACAGGCGCTCGATCTGTGGCCGGAGGGCGAGCGCGGCGCGGAGCGGATCGCGGTCGTGGAACGTCACGCGCGATACGCCGAGCTGGCTGCCGACCTCGGCGAGGCGGCGCGCGCCCAGCGCGAGGTCGTCGCCGCCCGGCGCGCCGAGGGGGTCGGGCGGGCGCTGGCGGACGCCGAGCGGCGCATCGCCGGGATCTACGCCCTTCAGGGTGACCGCGAGCGCGCGCTGAGCGCGCGCCGTGTCGCCGCGGAGGCATTCGCCGCGAACGGGCTGCCCGGTGAGGCGGCGGCCGAGCGGCTCGTGGCCGCCGGGTACCTGCAGAGCACAGGCGAACACACCGCGGCCGCCGAGACGGCTCGAATCGCCGGTGAGGAGGCCATCCGCGCGGAGCGCGCCGATCTGCGAGCGCGGGCCATGGGGCTTGAGGGTGTCGCGATCGTGAAGGGTGGCGCATTCGATGACGGGGTCGAGATCATCCGCGCCGGCCTGGCGCTGGCGCTCGAGCACGAGTTGACCCCCGAGGCCGCCGAGGTCTACCAGCGGCTCGGCACGGCCCACGAAATCACCGGCGACTACGGTGGGGCGCGCGAGGCCATCGGCACCGCGATTGGACTGTGCGAGCCCGGCCAGCTGGAGCAGGTCTGCCTCAGCTGCATGGCTTACGTCCTACGCGAGCTGGGTGACTGGGACCAAGTGCAGGAGCTCTGCGACGGGTTGATCGCCCGTGGTGACTCTCCTGGTGACACCCTGGTCGCGGACGGCGTGCTTGGCGCGGTCCACCTGTGGCGCGGTCAACCCGAGGCTGCCCGGCCGTTGCTCACGCGATCGTTGGAGACCGCGTCGCGCCTCGACGTCGTGTCGATGCAATGCGACAGCGCCGCGGCGCTCGCCTGGCTCGCCGCCGGCGAAGGCGACCATGACCGCGCGCGCGAGCTGTGCCTGCTCCTCCTGGAGCGCTGGTCGCGCAGCGAGGACCATCACTACGCCGTGTGGGGGTTGCGCTGGGCGGCCGAGTGGTTCGCGCGCAACGAGTTGCTTGCGGACGCGCGCGCGTGTGCCGAGGCGCTCTCCGGGATCGCGGCGTCGGCCGGCCACCCGGACGCGCTGGCGGCGCTTGCGCACGCGCTTGGGGAGACGGCTCTGGCCGAAGGTGACGGCGAGGCCGCCGCCCAGCAGATCAGCCGTGCGGTGGAGCTTCATGAGGACCTCGACATCCCGTTCGAGCGTGCCCAGATCCTGCTGCGGAGCGGGGTCGCGTTCGCCGCCGCGGGCGACCGCGAGACCGCGCTCGCGCACTTCGCGGAGGCGCACCGCGTCGCCCGCAGGCTCGGTGCCGGGCCGCTGGCGGCGGAGGCTGCCGCTGAGATAGTGGCCGGCGGGGGGCCGCTCGAGCGCTACGTCGGGAAGCGTGCCGCCGCCGACCACGAAAATGGAGGGCTGTCACGGCGCGAGCTGGAGGTCATGCAGCTCGTCGCCGAGGGCTTGACGAACCGCGAGATCGCCGCACGCCTGATCCTGAGCACGCGGACGGTCGACATGCACGTCCGGAGCATCCTCAACAAGCTGCGCTGCCGCACCAGGACCGAGGCAGCCGCGCGCGCGGCCGACCTCGGGCTGCTGGCGAGCTGACCCTGAGACCCGAGCGAACAACGCGCCCGTCAGATCCGAACCTGAGACCTTCGGTTCCGTAGACCGCGGCTCCGGGGCTGTAATTAGGCTGTAGCAAACCCACCGACCCTGTGTTGTCTGTTTCACGCGAAGCCGGGGGATCGCCCACGGGCGCCGCTGGGGCGTCCGTCGACGTCGGCGTTCAGCGCATTGCGGCCACGGTCGACGCTACCGGTGCGCCGCTGACTTTCTCGGCGCTGACGCCGCGGCACGCCGCTGCACGAGCTGGGCCATCGAGGTCATCGTCGGGCACTCTTGTGTCCGATTGCGAGCAGATACTCGGAGGGCGCTCGGAACCCCTCCGTCGCGACGTTCGACCGCTCGCACAGGGCCACGAGGTCGGAGCGAAGCGCGCTCCAGCGACCTTGCTTCGCGAGCAGGTCACGCGCCTTGAGCAGTGGCCCGTAGTGGTCGGCCATGTAGTCGATAAAGCTGGCCGGTGAGGCGCACCCAAAGTCGACCGAGTGCGCTTCGAAGTCGAACTCGACACCTATGCCCGCGAACAGCGCGCGGACGTGGTCCTCGCGTCCCCACAGCGGCGGCGGGGATGCGCCCTCGGGCGGCTTGGGAAGGTGAGGGGCCATCGTCTTGAAGAACTGGCCGATGAAGCCCTCGGGCGTCCAGTTACCGAGCACGATCGACCCGCCGGGCCTTGTGACGCGTGCGAGCTCGCGTGCGGTCAGCTCGTGCCGCGGTGCAAACTGCACGCCGAGCACTGAGAGGACCGTGTCGAAGCGCTCATCCGCGAAGGGCAGCGCCTCGGCGTCGCCTTCGACCCACTCGATCTCGACCCCGGCTTCGCTCGCGCGCTCGCGTCCCCCGTCCAGGAGCTCCCGGACTAGGTCGAGTCCGGTGACTCGCGCGCCGGCGAGGGCAGCGGGTATCGCGGCGTTCCCCGACCCGGTGCCCACGTCGAGGACTTCGATCCCTCGCTCGAGGCGGGCCTTGGCGACGGCTGTCTCTCCGATCGCGAGCACGAACGCGTCCGCCACCGCGGCGTAGTCGCCGGACGCCCAGGTTGCCCGGTGCTTCGCCTTCAGCTCCTGTATCTCCAAGGTCATTGTCATGGTGCTTCCTCAGTCGGGGCTACCGATAGGGACGCTGGCGACGTGGAAAGGACGCAGCGGGCGCAGCGGGTTGCATCTTTCGCGCGCCGCCGACGTCCTTGTGGGCATGACCAAGTCCTCACATCGCAAGCCGCCACGGCAACTTCGGCCGCCAGTCACTCCGGTCGTGGAGTTGACGGGTTCCAGCGCGCTGGACGAGCTCGTCGGCCTCGCAGCCGGGCACACCCCCAACGCGCGCCCCGTAATTGACGCGATAGTGGTGGAGGGTCTGACCAAGACCTATCCGGACGGGACGGAAGCCGTTCGCGGCATATCCTTGCGTGTGGCGGCGGGCGAGTGCTTCGGCATTCTCGGCCCGAACGGCGCCGGCAAGTCGACGACGGTCGGCATGCTCGGCACACTCATCAAGCCGACCGGCGGGCGTGCCGGCGTGGCCGGCTTCGACGTCGTCGCGGAGCCGGTTGAGGTGCGCCGGCGCATCGGCTTCGCGATGCAGCAGGCCGGTGTCGACGAGTTCGCGACCGCGTCCGAGCTCGTGATCCTCCAGGGACGTCTACAAGGACTCGCGAAGCGCGACGCGACCACGCGCGCCCGGCTGCTTCTGCGCGCCATGGAAATCGAGCAGGTGGCCGACACCCGCCTAGCTGCGCTCTCGGGCGGCACAAAGCGTCGCGTCGATCTGGCCGCCTCGCTCGTGCACCTGCCGCCTGTCCTGTTCCTCGACGAGCCGACCGAAGGGCTCGACCCGCGCAGCCGTACCGGGATCTGGGACATGCTCGACCGGCTGCGCCGCGACCTCGGCGTCACCGTCGTCGTGAGCACGCACTACATGGACGAGGGCGACAGGCTCTGCGACCGGATCGCCATCATCGACCGCGGAACGGTCGTCGTCGAAGGCGCCCCACGGGCCTTGAAGGCGGAGGTCGGCAGCGATGCCACGCTGGAGGACGTCTACCTGCACTACACGGGCCGCGCGCTCGAGCCGACCCCGGTGGCGGCATGAATACCCCAGCGCAGGCCTTGCTGCTCGCTCGCAGGGCGCTCATCCAGTTCCCGCGCAACCCGATCCTGCTCGGCTTCTCGGTCGTGCCGGTGCTGATCATGTACGTCGTCTTCGGCGGCCTATTCGAGGGCGTCGCCGAGCTGCCCGGTTTCCCGGCCGACAACTACTTCGAGTACCTCGCCCCCACGGCAATCCTGCTTGCGACGGTGCCCGGCATCGGCAACGCCGGTGTCGCGCTGGCGGCGGACTTCCAGAACGGCTACTTCCAGAAGCTGCTGACCGCGCCGGTCTCGGTCGGAGCCGTGATGCTCGGCCGCCTGCTCGGCGACTGCGTGCGGCTGGCGGTGATAGCGGCGCTCGTGCTCGTGCTCGCCGTCGCGCTCGGCGCGCACGTCGAGACCGGGATCCCGGGCGCGCTGCTGATGATCGCGATGGGCACGTCGCTCGGGATCGTCACCTTCGGCGCGTTGAGCGCCAATCTGGCCGTCCGCACCCGCGACGCCGCAGCGGTACAGGCGGTCCAGCCGATGGCGTTCCTGCTGATCTTCCTCACGAGCGCCTACCAGACCACCGCCCAGATCGACAGCCCCGTTCTGCGCACGATCATCGACCTCAACCCGGCGGAGCGGGTTCTGCGCCCGATGCGCGAACTGATGCTGACCGGATACGACTGGGGGGAGATCGCGGTCGGCTTCCTCGCGATCGCCGGGCTCGGCCTGGTCGTGCTTCCGCTGACCGTGCGCAACTACCGCAGCGTCTACGGCTGAACGATTAGTGCCCCGTGGCGGTTGACACGCTCCAGCGCATGCTCTACGCCTTGGCTATGGCGGTTTCAACGGCGCCAACCTGCATCCCTTTCGGCTCTTCTTCGTCTGCCCTATTGAACAGTCGAACAAGAGGTGCAGCGATGGACGACCAGACCGAGACCACCCCCGCCCCGGCGCCCGACCGGCCGCCAGCGTCTTGCTGCAGTCCGGCGGTTCAGGCAACCTGCTGCGATCCCTCCGAGAAAGCGGACTGCTGCGGCGACGAGCGAGCGTCGGGGAGCTGCGGATGTCGCTAGACGCTCACAGCGGGCCGGCGCGGACATCCCACGAAGTCCCGGTCGCATACGGGCTCTGGAAAGACCTCCACCCGCGCCTCCGCGGGTTTGTCCGCGCGCGAATCGCCGATCAGCAGGCCGCCGACGATGTGGCCCAAGAGGTGCTGCTGCGGCTTCACCGAAGCCTCGTTGAGCTGCGCGTCGAGGACCGTCTCGACGCGTTTGCCTACCGCATCGCCCGCAACGCCATCATCGACCACTATCGAGCGCGCGCGAGGGCAAAGGAAATACCCGCGGCCCCCGACGAGCTGACGTCCCGCATCGACGCCGAGGGCGACGCCGACCCTGGCGCGAACGACGAGCGGGGGGTCCAGGAGCTCGCCCGCTGCCTTGAACCGCTTGTGCAGCGGCTGTCCGAGCCGTACCGCGAAGCGTTGACGCTCACGGACCTCGGCGGCCTCTCCCAGGTGGAAGCGGCCTCGGTCACCGGTCTGTCCGTGCCGGGCATGAAGACACGCGTCCAACGCGCCCGCGCCCAGGTCCACGAGCTCCTCACCGGGTGCTGCGAAGTGGCACTCGATAACCGCCGGCACATCGCCGAAGTACACCGCACAGGCCCGTGTGCCTGCACGCCCGAGTAACCTAAGAGCGGCCCGGCCGCGCCCAGCCGGTTGCCTGCTTACGAGGCCGGCACGGCGGCTTCCGGAGCGGCGACCTCCACACTGTCGCTGGCCCGCTGCTGCTGCGAGTCGCCAGCCGCGCGCTGGCCCATCTCGATAGCGAGCGTCGAGCCGGCCACGCCCGCCGCCAGCGACGCGAGCGTCCAGCGCGGCCCCGTGCAGTGAATGCCGAGCGCGCTGTCGACCGAAGGCGAGCCCGGACCACCGTCGATCAACGCTGCCAGCGCCGCAATGAGGGCCAGGTTGTACTCGTAGCCGCTGTTCTGGTTCCAGAGACCTTGGTGCAGGTGCACCTTGCGGATAGCGGTGACCATGCTGCCCGTTAGCATCGACGCGGCCAGCGGCGTGAAAGCGCCCAGCACGAGCATCGCTCCGCCTGCTGTCTCCGCCCACGAGGCGAGCAGCGCCTGCCGCTTGGGTGGATGCAGCTCCAGGTTCTGCATCATCCTCTCGGTGCCCTCCGGCCCAGGCCCGCCGAACCAGCCAAACAGCTTTTGCGTCCCGTGTCCGAAGAAGAGTCCGCCGATGATCGTGCGCGCAATGAGTCGTCCTGTCTTCATGGGTGCCTCCGCGGTGGTTGAGCTTCCACCCCCTCGACTCCCCGGAGCTGACGCGGCCATTCGCGGAGCGCAGCGTCGTTGAGCGTCTCGAGTGTGACCCGCCGAGCCACCCGGAAGCGACGTCGCGCACCCGACAGCCCGATATGTTGCACGACCCGGCCCTCAGAGCGCGGTCGCGGTGGACCAGCCGCCATCGACACGGACGTTCGTGCCGGTGATGTAGCTCGCCCGCGACGACGCCAGAAAAGCAATCGCCTCGGCGACCTCGACCGGCTCGCCGAAGCGACCGATTGGGATCGCCGCAGCCTGTTCCTCGTAGATCGCTTCGATCGGAAGACCGCGCTCTGCTGCCTCGGCGGCGGCCAGCTCGCTGACGCGCGGCGTGTCGATCCAGCCGGGCAGCACGTTATTGACGCGGATCCCGCGCGAGGCCAGCTCCGTGGCCAGATACTTCGCGAAGCCGGTGGTGGCCATTCGCGCGACGGTCGACAGCGCCGTGCCCGAGATCAGCTGGTGCACGCCCGGCGTCGTGATGTTGACGATGCTTCCGCCTCCCCGCTCCGCCATGTGAGCCGCGGCTCCGCGGCACAGGCGGATCACGCTGAGCGCCACCAGCTCCCAGGCGTGCTGCCACTCGTCGTCGCTGCGCTCCGCCGCGCCTCCATACGGCGGTCCCCCCATGTTGGTAACGAGCACATCGAGACCACCGAGCTCGGCAACCGTGACTCCGACGATACGCTCGCAATCGCCGGCCGAGGTGACATCGGCCGCGAGCGGGAGCACGCGCGCGCCCGTACGTTCGCCGATCTCCGCGGCCGCCGCCTCGAGCGCGTCCATGCCGCGCCCGAAGATCGCCACCGCCGCGCCCTCGCTCGCGAGGATCTCGGCCGTGGCGCGTCCGAGCCCCCGACCGCCCCCGCCCACAAGCGCCACCTTGTCTGCCAAGCCCAGCTCCATCCTCAGCGTTGACGCTACCCTTGACCGCGGTTTCCCAGATCGGCGGTGACTGGCCAGGGATCGACGCGCGCGAACGTGCCAGGAACGCTCGCGCACGTGGCCCGGGCCGAGCCTTTGAAATACGGTCTAGCACCTGTCCGCTGGTCGATACAACGCACCGCTGCCGCCCCTGCTGCGCTGCACCGACGTCCGTGAGCTGCTCGCCGAGGCGCGCCGGCGCACGCTCGCGCTCGTCGAGAGCGTGAGCGACGACGACCTCGACCGCGTGCACGACCTGCTCATGAGTCCGCTCGTCTGGGACCTCGGGCACATCGCGGCATTCGAGGACCTGTGGCTCGCGCAGCGCACGGGCGCCCTGTCGCCGCTGCGGCCCGAGCTGGCCCAAGTCTACGACGCGGCCGAGACGCCGCGGGCCGATCGCGGCGAGGCGCCCTACCTCCGGCGCAGCGAGGCGCTCGAGTTCATGGCAGAGACGCGTGCGCGCTCGCTCGGCTTGCTCGATCGGGTGGCGCGCATCGGGCCGGTGTGGGAGATGGTCGTCCAGCACGAGCACCAGCACAACGAGACCATGCTCCAGACGCTCCAGCTGGCCGAGCCGGGCGTGTACTCGCCGGAGTGCCGCCCGCTGCCGGCCGGCGGAGCACCGGCGGCCGACATGGTTCGCATCGAGGCGGGGCCGTTCCGGCTGGGCGAACCGGACGCGGAATTCGCCTACGACAACGAACGCCCACAGCACACGGTCCACGTGCCGACCTTCGAGATCGACCGCACGCCAGTCACGAACGGCGCCTACCTCGACTTCGTCGCGGATGGCGGGTATCGCCGCCGCGAGCTCTGGACCGACGAGGGCTGGGCGTGGCGCGAAACGGACACCGTCGAGCGCCCGCTCTACTGGACGGCCGACGGCCGTGTGCGCAGCTTCGACCGGACCGAGCCGCTCGACCCGGACCTCCCCGTGATGCATGTGTCGTGGTACGAAGCGGACGCCTACGCACGCTGGCGGGGCGCACGGCTGCCCACCGAGGACGAGTGGGAGAAGGCCGCGTCATGGGACGAGGCCGCCGCAGAGAAGCGTCGCTTCCCGTGGGGAGACGGGCCGCCGGACGAGTCGCTCGCGAACCTGGACCAGCGCGGCTTCGGGCCCGCGCCGGCGGGCGGGTATCCGGACGGCGCATCTCCGTACGGGGTGCTCGGCATGGCCGGCGACTGCTGGGAGTGGACCGCCACTGACTTCAGCGGCTACCCGGGCTTCCGCGCGTGGCCGTACCGGGAGTACTCGGAGGTCTTCTTCGGCGGCTCGTACAAGGTGCTCCGCGGCGGCTCGTGGGCGACGCGGCCGAGCGTGGCCCGGACCACGTTCCGCAACTGGGACCACCCACAGCGGCGGCAGCTGTTCGCTGGGTTCAGGTGCGCCGTCGACGTACCGCGCGAGGCGAGCGTGCGGATCGACGTCTTCGACGTGCGCGACACGCTTGCGGACGACGTGCGCGCGGGGCTGACCATGGAGCTGAAGCAGTTGCCGCCAAAGTACTTCTACGACGCGCGCGGATCCGAGCTGTTCGACCGCATCACGACGCTGCCCGAGTACTACCCGACCCGCTGCGAGCGCGAGATCCTCAACCGGCGAGCGCCTGAGATCGTGCGCGGCTCGCAGGCCGCCGAGGTGGTCGAGCTGGGCTCGGGAAGCGCGTCGAAGACGCGCGCCCTCCTGTACGCGATGGCGGGCGAAGGCACGTTGCGCCGCTACGTCCCGCTCGACGTGTCGCAGGCGACAGTCGAGAGCTGCGCCGCCGAGCTCACCGAGCTGTACCCGGGACTCGAGGTGCACGGCGTCGTGGGCGACTTCGGCCGCGACCTCGCGCGCGTGCCGGCCGGACAGCGGCGCCTGTTCGCCTTCCTCGGCGGCACGATCGGCAACCTCTTCCCCGACGAGCGGGCGGCGTTCCTCGCGCGGCTGCGGAGCCTGATGTTGCCGAACGACCGGCTCCTGATCGGAACCGACCTGGTCAAGGACCGCAGCGTGCTCGAGGCCGCCTACAACGACAGCCAGGGCGTGACCGCGGAGTTCAACCGCAACGTGCTGCGCGTTGTGAACGACGGCCTCGGCGCCAACTTCGCCCCCGAGGCGTTCGAGCACGTGGCCTTCTTCGACGAGGCGAACTCGTGGATCGAGATGCGCCTGCGCGCGAACGGGGCCCAGTCCGTGCGGATCGAAGGCGCGGACCTCGAGCTGACCTTCGACGACGGCGAGGAGATCCGGACCGAGATAAGCGCCAAGTTCACGCGCGACGCGGTCCAGACGGAGCTCACCGGGGCGGGCCTCGAGCTGGACGACTTCTTCACCGACGACGGCTGCTTATTCGGGCTCGCGGTCGCCTGCCCTCATCCGTAGCCCGTGACCCAACCGAGGTCAGAGCGCAGCTGTCGCCGCGGACGAGAACGTAAGGCGCGCGCGATACGGCGGTAGGTACTCCGGATAACATCGCGGCCGTCCGGTGGGTAGTGGTTCACTGGCCGGATCGCCTTGAACACTGCGCCGGCGGGCCCACGTTGGCGCAGTCGGTGAACAGCGTCCCGAGTGCGTGACCGCTCTCGTCGGAGAGTGCATGCTTGAGCACGCGGTCTCCCGTGGCCAAGCGCTCGATGCGCGGTTGCTCTTCGACAGCTTCGAGCTCCAGGAACGGTGGTGACCGGCGACTTGGGGCGACAATGCTGGCCAGCGTCCGGGCCGCCGCACCGCATCCGAGTGCCGAAGCCGGGCCACGAATGACTGTTAGGCTGTCCGTCCTGCCAGGACGTAGACCGAAGGATCGGGGGGACGATGGACCTGGAAGACATTCGCCGCCTTCGCGTCCAGGGCTTCACGGTCGCCCGTCGCGGCTACGACCGTCGCGAGGTCGACCGGTTCCTCGACGCCTTGCTGGACTGGATCGAGACCGACGCGGCAAAGGATCTCGGGGATCAGGCGGTCAAGCGCAAGCTCGAGCTCGTGGGGAAGTC
>Ga0126306_10001854_pt1 | contig 11544 bp, 11 predicted proteins | sample Plot27_FD_92592 | JGI IMG/M metagenome (GOLD analysis project Ga0126306, IMG submission 92592) | Serpentine soil microbial communities from UC McLaughlin Reserve, CA, USA - Plot27 | ecosystem: Environmental > Terrestrial > Soil > Grasslands | place: USA: UC McLaughlin Reserve, Lake County...
AATATCAAGGGCTTTAGATACCGACGGTGTTTCAGTCTATCCTTGTAAAGTCCTCAACAGGTTTGCATGTCCATATGATAAGAAAATGATTGTTGTTGATGAGGAAGATATAACTGAAGGCAGCACTACCAAAAAGCCTGATGTTGACGACCTCTTTTATTTATCAGAACTTGCTTTTGCAGTAGAGTTAGCATTGGCTAAAGCACAAGAGGAAGACTCTGTGTTTAGGATAAGAAGTGCTGAGGATGTGTATCAAGTATTGACAAATAATGAAACCTTAGAGATGGTGCTGCAACAAGGATTGAAGGAAGAACATAAGCAGTACAAGGACAGAATAGTGGAGCTTTTCACGAATATGAAGGATAGAATCAAAGTAGAAGACTTGAGAGTTTATTAGCTATAAGCAAAACAGACATATCCCTAGTACCTTTCTTAGAGATGAACAATAAAACCCAACTATTGCCACTCATAACTCGTCTTTATCGAGTCCACATCGCTACTCGCTAAACTGTCTTTGCTGGTCATTATTTCATAAGTAGCAGTTGAGCCGGGGCTAATAGTAGACGTGTCATGATAGAGAGCAGTAGCAATAGAGGAATCAATGACCCGGGTACTTGGCAGCCAGGGGTATGCTTTTGTATCTCCTCAAAGAAACTTATCACATACATCTATCCTCTATTGCTATTATGGTATTTACATCATTCAGGTATATGAAGACTGGAAACAGATAGCTAGCAGTAGCAAAAAATGAAAGGAGTGCCTATTCTCATTCTTTATTTTCCTAGTCATTGATTCCTCCTCTAACTGTGACAGCATAGGTGCAGGTGGCAGAGTCGGATTCGTCGACAGTAAGCTAGTACCATACGAATTGTAAATAAAGACACAACAGACGACAAGCTGTGCTACAAGAGACTGCCATTATCAATGATTCCTACAAGTATCTAATGGATCTTACGACTAACGATGTTGTCATTACATACGCTATCAAATATGTTCAGGGTAAACTGGATCACTTAAACAACTAGGAGAAAGCACCACTACAGGATATCAGGATATTCTTTTCCAGCCATACATACAGATGAGTTCTCTATAACAGATCAGAGGACTGATAGTAAAATCAGTAAGAATGGTATTCCTGTTTGTGTTTCCTTAGCTCTTTAGGTCCGCCTCGGATTAACTTGCCGCATTTGTTACATTTCATCGTTTTAGAGGATATAAGCATCTGTTCAAGGTCGTATTTATGGGATTATGACTTCTACTAGTTAATCTCTTTATATCGTATCATATAGTTACTCCCCTTTGATAAATCTCTCTGTAGTTCCCTAAACTAAGCCGCATTCTTAGTCTAATAGCAGCTAGAGTGTGAAAGTACTCTTTTTCTGAGTATTGTGAAAATAAATTAAGCAAAGGATGCTTCAGCGAGTAATATTTATAAATTTGAGCATGATCCTATGAGCCCAGCATATACCAAAGAAGATTGCGCCTGCCAATTTGCTAAATGTAAAGATGAATGTAAGCATGATCCCATAGAAAACAGGATCTGATCTGAGCAAGGGCACAAATATATTGAAAAATAAACTGAAAAATTGACTTGTGAAATATATCAAAGGAATTACAACTACAAGCCAATATCTGAGCCTTCCTATCTTTTCGGAATAGTGACGGAGTAGCATACTGGTTGCTACCCAAGTTAATATAAACGAGAATATAGAAGATATAATAAAACTACTGTTAAGAAAGTCATTTATTGTACCTGGCTCTATAAAGAGGCTCGTCCCACCAACTTTTGGCATAATAGTATCTGCTTTTGTAGACGAGAATACTACGTCTATAAAGACAAATAATATTACGGTAGATATCGCTAATACTGCAGCTGAAAGTCCGTATAAGAATACTACATAGTAATACGTTAAACAAATATTGAGTTCATTAAACGAGCCACAGATACAGAACGAATCATAATCAAACCTTGCCCAGCTGTTCAAGTGGCTCTTTTTCTTTCTCTTTCTCGTATTTATCTCACCACCACCACCACCAAACAGAATTCATTTGTTTTAGCCAGAAGGATAAAAAATATTAAGAAGGATTCAGGCATGCGACTTATATCCATAAAGATATTAGAAATAATAAAAAAAGCTTGAATTAGTTGTATTTGATAGGAGAGCCATCAGGAGGGCTATTGTGAGGTCAGAGATTATCATATCAAAGTTGGCTATAATATTGGTAATATTTGCATTAATTATCTTCTCTTTTATTGAATAAACATATCGATCGTTACCCTCGTCAGCTTTAGCCCAACAGCAGCAACAGCATTTACAACGACAGCAACAGCCATCATTACCAGGATCAGCTCAACAACAGCAGGAATTACAACAGCAACCAAGACAGCCGGAGCAGCAGCAACAGCAATTACAACAACAACCTTTCCAACAACGACAACAACCAAGACAGCCGGAGCAGCAGCAACAGCAATTACAACAACAGCAGCCAAGACAGCCATCATTACCAACATCAGCTCAACAACAGCAGGAATTACAACAACCATCCTCTACTAGAGCAGGACTTTCAATAAACAGATCACTTGATATTCTGCGTGCTAATGAAAACAACACAGAACAAAGCTCATTAACAATAACAGGATCATTTGGAGACGATAGAATAACTGGTAGTAATGAATCTGACATCATTATTGGACTCTTAGGTGCAGATACCATCCGAGGAGGTGATGGTGATGATAAAATACAGGGAAATGAGGATGTAGACAGATTGTATGGTGAAAATGGTAATGATTTGCTCCAAGGAGGCGCAGCAACAGACCAGTTGTATGGAGGGCAGGGAGATGACATACTTTCAGGTGGCATGGGCGATAACTTTCTTGTAGGCGAACAAGGAAATGACAAATTGTATGGAGGCCCAGAGGATGATATACTGCAGGGAGGACAAGGGGCTGACTATTTTGATTGTGGAGAAGGAGTAGATGTAGTTATAGACTTTAACCTAGAAGAAGGAGATGATACTGCAGGTAATTGTGAAGAAATATCAACATCAGCAAATAGATAAAGAGCATAACACAATACCTTATCTAATGATTCTCATGGAATCTAATGATTAAAGACTCAGTCCATTCTAGTTTCAGTCAAATTCACATGAGTTCGGTCATAGATAACAAAAAAGGAATGGCTCCTGCCAATTTTAATAGCGAACAAGCTCTGATAAACTTTCAAGGCAGTGGCAACTATAGAGATCCAGAATTTGTTTGGACTGATACTGTTGGCCCTACTGCGATAAAGTTCCTACATTCAGATAGATTGGGAAAGCAGTACGAAAATGATGTCTTTGTATCTGATATTACTCAAGGAATTATATATCATTTTGATCTAAATGCAAACAGAACTCAACTAGTATTAGAAGGAGTACTTGCAGACAAAATTGCAAATAATGCAACAGAAAATGAAGATATAATTTTTGGCGAGGGGTTTGGTGGAGTTACTGATCTTGAAGTCGGACTGTATGATGGCTTTCTGTATGCTGTTTCACTAGTACATGGCGCAATTTATAGGATAGTGTCTGGATAGAAAGGATTAGTTGTAACGGTTAGTTAATGTTAGTTTATGCTCCATTTATAGTCAGGTTTGTAGTATAGCTGTAGCAATTGTTACTAGATAATGCTTGCTTGTACATAGATGACTACTTACTTTCGTGCCGCCAATCTTTCTTTGATGCTAGCGTAACCCAATGATCCTAGACAGACAGCAAGTATGACTATAGTTGCTATCACTAGCGTATTTAAAATATTTAGAAAGAATTCAGCATCCATAAATCCACTTGTACATCCAGAATATATAAACCCAATAACAGTCTTCTATTTCGAAAGGATCTGTTTATGAATATGGATCATGATTTAAGAAGTGTATTGATGACTCCCACATCTTTTGGATTAGTGTTGTATCCGCAATATACTGTGATATATCCTATATAAGATTATTACAAGTTTTTTCTGCGAATAATATGATGCTGTGTTTGGCCAAACTGATGATTTTCATACATAGTCTTTTTCACCTCATTAGTTAGGTTACTGATAAAGGTAAATCTACGGGAGACTCAACAATGTGGTAGAAACCGAAGCGCATGGACACAGGTCAACAAAATAATAATGAAGGAGAGAAAAATCAACAATACCCAGGCTAAAGAGGTGAAAAGGTAAGAGGGAAAATTACCAGCATATTGAAGGAACATTGTATCCGTTTATATAATAATATGAAGTAACGTAATAAAATGAGCGATTCAATAATGACCAAAATAGCTCAAACAGATGGTTATATTATTCAATGTATTAATTGTCATAATCCCATCAAAGTTTATCCTCCAAGACCTCAATATGAGATAATATTAACTCAACCATGTCCCATGTGTAATGGATTAGAACAAAGCTTTGATTGTAAATATTGTGGCCGTAAAAATACAATTTACTGGGATGAAAGACACTTTGTCAGAAGACAAGGATTGATAAGAAGGTAGATAGATCTTCTCTAACTAGTATACCTAAATTTTAGATAATTTGCTACTTTCTGATATCTATTGAATGATTTAGAGGTCTACAATATCATGAAAAGGAGATAGAGCAATGAACAAGTGTAATATCCAGTAAAAATTATTATTTGTCACATATGGTAAAGTAAAATATTCTTGGGCCTTTCACCATTGTTGGAATGCATTCAGGTCATCGGTTTACTAGAGAAGGGAGAGTCGCAAATATTTGAAGAAGGAAAATTTACTTTCTTAGAGTTTGACAATCCCGACTTTGAAGATGCTGGTATATAGTGGCCAAGACATTAGTCCTATATACGACTTCTTCTAATTACATATTCAGAGCAGATCTGTCCATGATAGCAGCAATAGAAGATACTAGATTGCAATATTCCATCGGAATTTATGTAAAATAGCAGAAATCTTGTCGTTTAGCATATATTATATCACCTTATATAGTTCGGCTTACATCAATTAGATACAAATCTATGAGTGTCATTGAAGAAGAACCTCCAGGTTTCTCTTGCAGAAATACATACCAAGATGAAGACAAGAATAGTCAAGACTCACTACCTGCTTGTAGACTAGCCAATCATCAGCTTAGCGCTCAAAGGGTTAAGATACAAGATTATAATACTTATTATGACAAAATAGGCATTGCAGATCAATATATTTTCATAGTTAGGTGCCATAGCTGTAAATCAGAATGGACAGAGCTATGGAGAACGTCTAGGTGGTTTATCCGGAATAGTAAAAATAGTTACCATTCAACGAACTCAAGAGAAGATACTACAATAGAGGCTAAAAATTACTAGCTTGTCCTCTATCCCACTATTGCTGTTTGAAACAGTATTATTGTAAATTGCATTATTGTGCGACTCTGATACAATTATACCTCTGATTTCATTACTTACTATACTGTTTTGAGCAATAGAATCTGACATATTTCTGCTAAACATTATACCCTATTTGGTATTACAAGATGCAGCCAATACCTCTTATTCTTGTTCTACGTCTAGGCTAATCCTCTTTTCTCCATTTATGGTGATTAGTGTATTGGAATGAAGCGTATTTTGTTCAGAAGCTCCATCACGCAAATGTAGTGCTTCAGATGGGTCTGGTATATTTATTATGGTATTGTTGTATACCACATTCTCAAAAGAGTCTTCATCTATATCTATTCCACTACCACTATCTGAAACGATGTTGTTGTAAACCTCATTATTATGGGATTCAGAAATCACTATGCCATTGTCCTCATTACTAACAACATTATTTCTGGCAATAGAATCAGTCATGTTTCTGCTAAACATTATACTATACTTGGTGTTGTTATAGACGTTGTTATTTTCTATAGTTATATTGTAGCAATCTAATGAGCATATGATACCAGTTGAGCCATTATCATGTACTGTATTATTTCTAATTATCATATCATAAGTACCTGTATGTGGGTCTAATCCATAGTGGCCATTATGATGAATATGGTTATCTTCAATTACCATACTACCTACTCCTTTTGAATAGAATCCAAACCACATATTGTGAATATTATTTCCTTTTATCATGCTACCATCCCCACCAAGATATCTAAGACCAGTACGTCCTGCACCATATCCTCCTTCATAACCAAGATATGCTATCTCTGAATTAGTAATATCCATTGTACCTGTTGCTACTGTTTCTACTATTATATATGGCCTTGGAGTGCCAATCTGTGTATCTCTACTATTTCTATCAGAATTATTAGTTAACGCATAATCATTTGTATTTGGATTCCATGATGTTACCTTTACTGAATCAATCTTTAATGAGCCTGACACCAAAATTGGATAAGCAGTCTCTCCATCTGCAGCAATTTTCATCCATGAAGTGTCAGTAGAATTAATGTAAAGTGTAGCATTTTGTTCAATTATTATACCAGCATTTAATAACCAAACTCCGTCAGTAGTTTCTTTGTGCAATATGTCTGGGTCATTTAGCTGATTATTAATACGAGTCAAGTCTGTGTGACTACAACTAATTCTTATTATATTATCTGCAGGATCATATGTTATGCAAGAATCCGATTCTGTGTATTGTTGTTGAGCACTCGCATTTTGTATATAATAAGACAGGGTTTTCTGAAGAAAAGGAATAACAGATGGCCATTGGTAGATTATTATTATCATTATCAGTATCAATAACTGTAATTTCCTAGTACCCAATAAAGTGGCAGCTACGGCCTTAGTATTATAAGATGACACTAACTTTTCTATAATTATGTTGAATGTAACATGCCTATATTTGTTAGCTAGAATCAGATGGTGGTTATATAGAGTAAGAATTACGTTACGCTTATCTAACATGGACTAACCTTACTTGATAAAATGCTACTAAAACTTACTTCTGAAACTATTAAAACTTGGAAAATTCAGATTATTTTGATGAATATTCTAGCTTGGACTACTAAAAGAGTTATCACTAACATACTATTGGTTCTTGCTGTGATTATTATAGAAATAACTTTGATATCTCAGAATATTCTTATTAACTTGACAAATGCAGAAACCGGAAAAGGAACTGACGTATTCAAAGTTATTGTAAGTATATTTGGTGTTGACAAATCTAAAGGTGATCTAGTAGCAATTGTGACTGTAAATAATGGAGAAGCATCAAGAGTAAAATTCCTAGACTCAGAAGCGCCATATGTAGTTCCATTAAATGCCAGTGAAGGTGAAACTGGTGGCCATTTAGTAGAATATGTCGCAACATTTCCAAATGTTGTTGTAAATACAGGTGCGGAGTACAAAGTATGTGTCTTAACTGTTAAGGATTTAGAGCTACTCTGTAAAACAGGTCAGAACTCGCCTGCTGCTAGGCCTGAATTTATTGATATAAGCTTAGACGAAGTTATTACTAGTACTACATCTGAAACAGAAGACTTAAGAATAGACGAACAAATAGAAAATTTGGAAGAGCAAATAGGAGGAGGAGAGATAAACAATGAAGACAACAATAATAATAACAACTAGGATGAAGATGAAAATGAAGGACCAAGTGACTGATAGTACTATCAACGGTCTACTATTATTTAGTAAATAATACTACAAAGATGATGATCGTTTATAACTAATTTTGCTCTTACTGTAACTAAATGGGTGTGTAAAATGCTAGGGATTGAATCTATAAATATAGATACCGTACCTGTCATCAGTACCATGCCGAAAAGAACCATTTGACATAGAAAATAGCCCCTCTACAAAGAAAATAGCATGTTATACGTCCAGGAAAGAGGAAGAAGAGCATACGTTTGCTGAATCAGAAACTGAGAATGAGGACATGACACGAGATGATGAATTGGGTTTATATCATCCAATTTAAAGGAATACATACATATTTAATGACACTAACCATTATTGCGAATGTATGGACTGTTGCAGTATAAAGCACTTTTTTTGTTTGTAATACTATTAGTTTTGACTTCTACTCCTGCTGTTGGATATCATCTAGTATATGCCCAAGAAGACGATGATGAAGATGGACAGGATATACCTGATGTCAATGTATCAATTGGTGGTGAAACTCCTACTGTAAGGGATACCAATTTAGAGATAGAAGTAGTAGCTGAAGGACTTGAGTTTCCAACTAGCATGGCCTTTTTAGGTCCAGATGATATACTAGTCTTGGAAAAAGAAAAAGGTACAGTTCAGAGAATAGTAAATGGTAAGATATTACCAGAACCATTACTGGATGTCAATGTTGCAACATCACAAGAAAGGTGCATGTGTGGAGTTGCAGTATCATCAAAACATATCCCTGGACACACCTATGTTTTTCTATATTATACTGAAGCTGAATCAGCAGATGCAGAAGACATTACTGAAGGAAAAGAGCCTATAGGAAATCGTCTGTATAGATATGAACTTGTAAATAATAAATTAGTAAATCCTAAGATCATACTAGATTTACCATCTACCCCAGGTCCTCGCCACAATGGTGGTGCTATTATGATTGGTCCTGACAATAATCTCTATATTCCTGTAGGCGATGTGGATGGATCTTTTAAAGATCCAGAATTTGAAACTCAAACTCAAAACTATCCTGATGGAGTAGAACCTGATGGAAGAAGTGGGATTCTAAGATTCACCCAAGATGGGAATCCCGTGCCTAATGGGGGCGTCATAGGAGATGGATATCCTCTAAATCTCTATTATGCATATGGGGTAAGAAATAGCTTTGGCATTAATTTTGACCCTGTTACTGGTAATTTGTGGGATACAGAAAACGGTCCTGAGCATGGTGACGAAATCAATCTTGTAGAACCAGGATTTAATAGCGGATGGGTACAAGTACAAGGCATGTCATCTGACAAAGAAGAAGATGATGGTTTTAATATTGATGATTTAGTTGATTTTGATGGAAAAGGAAAATATAGTGATCCTGAATTTGAATGGCGTCAGACCCTTGGTCCTACAGCTATTCTATTCTTGCATTCTGATAGACTGGGATCACAATATCAAAATGATATCTTTGTTGGCAGTATAGTCACTGGGAATATTTACCATTTCGACTTAAACGAAGATAGAACTCAACTTGTACTTGCAGGTGAATTAGAAGATAAAATTGCAGAAACTAGAGAAACTGGACAAGAACAGATAGTATTTGGAGAAGGCTTTGCAGGAGTTAGTGATTTGGAGGTTGGACCTGATGGCTATCTGTATATAGTTTCATTAGGACAGGGAAAAATATTCAGTATAGTTCCTTCAAGTTAAGGACAAGGAGTTATTCGACAGAGATTCTCTTGTCCTTCTGCATAACAGCAATAAGTCTATTTTACTAACCAAAAAGGTATATCCAAATTTATTCATTGGCGATGCACAAATTTTGACCTCATCACAATCAATGGGTGAGAGCCAGATCTAGTAGGTGGGTGAATTCCATCCTATAAAACAAGATCTAGGTCTAACTATTAGATACGACCTGCTTTAATATATCATAATATTTTGTAGTGTGTATATCCCCATCTTTTGTGACTGTTATAAGATTGATATTAGCTGCAGGATGAGGAATTAGATTCCAATTCCAGTATGCCCATCCCCATATATCTACTTCTTTAAAATCCTCAAGAAATTTTACAGCTTGCTTTTGAGTTATATCACTTTTTTCTGAATTAATTTGGTAAACAATAGCACTCTCATCATCATTTACCTTTTCACGCTTTACGTTATTCCATTCCCCAATATATAGTGGAACACCTGCAAGCTTTCCTGCTTGCACAAAAATACTAAACCGATTACCTTGATATGTATTAGGAATTGGTTCTCCATATGTAGTAAACTTGAAGACAACATTGGTCTTGTTGTTAGTAGTAGGAGCCATTTTTGCTATATTTTTTGGAGTCATGCTTATTGCTGAGTTTTTCAAGCTCGTTGGTATTTGCTGACTGTAAGCGATAGTCTTTTCAGTTACTTTTCTTAGTTCGTCTACCATAAATGTGTTGTACTTGCCTACCTTGGACCACTGGTTGTCATTGTGTATTTGCGGCTCATTGAGTATCTCATAACCTAGGGTACTTGGATGCCCATCTACTTGTTGTACTATTTTTTTTAGAAAGTTAGCCTGTCGAGTCCATCCATCGTTTCCTTCCATATCTTGAATAGACCTATCCCACCATTTGCTCCACCATACCTGTGCAGATTTATCTGTTGGTTCTCCGCCACTACCTTTTCGATATACCGAAGAAGAATCATCACTATTGCTGCAAAAGAAAGATTCTGGAAATCCAGTACCATTCTTGGGATCAAGCCAACTTGAGGTATGGTATTGGTGATTATCGTAGAGTACATTTAGTTTCCATTTATCTGCAAATATTGCCACAGTATCTAGTTCGTTCATAAACAGTTGGGGATTTCTTTCATATGCTTCCCAATAGAATACATAACGGATATGATTCATACCTGCTTCAGAGATTAGTCTAAAGCTTTTATTGTAATAATCCACAAGAAGAGGGGTAGGGGCAGAAGGATATCTCTCATACTGAAGACTGGTATAAAGTCCTCGTACGTTTACACCTATGTAAGAGTTAGTATCTTTATTCTGATTATCATCATCATAGTCGTCATTACTACTGCTCAAATTATTGTTATTTCTGTTACTAGTTCCTTCATCAGCAGCGGCAACAGATAGTAGTAAGGAAATGGTAAAAGGTTTATAATTATTATCGTGGTTGTTGTGACAATTGGTGCTGAGGTTAACAGAACTACCGTTTACTCCATAAACACCTATGATAATTGCTACAAAGAAAAAAAGCAGTATTGGATTAACAGTTAATAGACTAAATACTTTGGTCAATCTTTTTCATTAAATCCTCTATCGAGCTTTTAATCGGTATCCATTAATCCATCATGTATATATGGATTAGCTATATATCTACTAGTGAGCATTTAGGTAATTACTGCAGATTCTTATCATCATTCTGGATAATTAAGCTAATAGGAAAGGTAAATGAAATGCTAACAAATGATAACTATCACCTGAAAATACATAAAGCAAACTTCAGAGCTAAAATACCTATAGTTCAGGATATGCCAAGCGTGAAAAATGAACACCTGCAAAAAGTGAGTATGAAAAAATGGGACATTTGAGCACACATACAAATAATGTACTTCAAATCACCTGATTTATGTTCGAGGTTTAGTTTGTTAGCCATTTGATATGGTTAGTTTTCTCGCCATACTGCTTTTATCCTTGCCAATAAAGCAAACCCTATTATATATGCTATAATGACTGCAAAACCAAGCTCAGGGGACCAGCTATTCTCCAGTGTTTGAGGAAAACCCATTGCATATTGTAGTATCAGCGATGCATGGGTCGTTGGAATCGCATAAGCCAAATAACGTAGTTCTTCTGTAGGCACTATACTTAATGGATAAAACACTGGTGGTAGGACGACAATCGCAATTCTGAGAAATGCCACAAAAGATTCTACAAATCTTGGGTGTGTAGAGTGTGTGGATATAAAGTATGCAATACTAG
>Ga0126306_10001855_pt1 | contig 11543 bp, 12 predicted proteins | sample Plot27_FD_92592 | JGI IMG/M metagenome (GOLD analysis project Ga0126306, IMG submission 92592) | Serpentine soil microbial communities from UC McLaughlin Reserve, CA, USA - Plot27 | ecosystem: Environmental > Terrestrial > Soil > Grasslands | place: USA: UC McLaughlin Reserve, Lake County...
AGATCGAGCACTCGGATCGTGCCGTTCTCCACCAGCTCGATGATCGCCGGGGCGATACGCCCGGTGAACTTGTTGCCGGGAAAGCCGATGATGTAGACGTCGACGGGGCCGACTGCCATGACCGCTCCTTGTTGGGTAGCGCTCCAGCGCTTCAGCTGAAGACGTGGTTGAACGGATCGCCGAGGCCGTGAGCATGCCTTCTCGTTCGCCGCGCCAGTATATGCCGCCGTTCACGTGTGCCCATTAACGCGACGATCCGGCTCGCGGCCGGAATCAGGCCTTCTGGACCGGCGCCGCGAACAAGATAATCCCGTCAAACGCGGCCGACGCAAGCCGGCGAGCGTCGATTTCCTACCGACCCGGCCGGGAGTGATGGGCCGTTCCGACCAGGAACAGTACGGTCAACGCTAACGGCGGCCACGTTGCTTAGCCCTCGGCCTGCGCGATAGGACTCAGCGGTCTTATCAGAGATCGACTCAGAGATCGACGGCCAAGCGCCGTGCTAACCCGCATCTTCCCAGGCCGTGCGACTCATACATGCGGCAGGGATGGGGTGAACAGCAACCAGGGCCGCGAAGGCGGTGTAGAGCCCGTCCTGGACCGGCATGCCGGCCACGCTGGCTAGGGCCCAGTCCTTGCGGCACCAGCAGCGCCCACGCCGACAGCGCGGCCGCGACGTCGCCGCCAACCACTTCGGCTCGTAGTTCGGCAGCCACTGGACGATGGGCAGGTCCGCTGCAGTGGGCTGGGTCCGGCCTGGCGCGCGACCGCCGCCGGCGCGCTCGGCCGCTCGTGGTGGGCATCGCTCATCGTGGCCCGCCGACCCCGGGTTGACTCGGGCACCGGCCCCAATGCCTCAAGGACATGGCTGGGGCGCTGTCGACCTGGCGGTCAACGACGCCGACCAGGGTGAGCGCGAACTGACGCTGGGCGACGAGCGTCGGCTCGTCCGAAACGGCCACTTGACGGCCAGGATGGATCGCGCGAAGCCGCGGACCTTCACTGACAGCAGGCACAGCTCTGGTCGTTACCCCTGACGTGGAGTCAGATCGTAGCTCTGACCGGAGTCTCGCCCGTTGAGAGGTGCGCTGACCCTCTTCGGTCAGCCTGATGGCAAGCTCACGCGACGTGGACGGAGGGACGCTGCTGAGGATCGGGTTCCGCCTCCCGGAGGACCTCCCGGGTGACGGGTGCGACCTCGCCACTGCCGAAGATCAAGAAGCGCAGCAGGTGCGCCACCGGGTTGCCCTCGGTCCAGTTGAAGTAGACGTGGGGACGCCTGCCGGTGAGGTCACGGACGTGCAGGAGTACGGCGGCGATCGCGTTGGCTACGGTGGAGCTGTTCACCCGTAGGATGCGGTAGCCGTACCGGTCCTCGCCGGTCACCTGCAGCTGGGACTCGAACTCCGACGGATCCACGACCGTGACCTCCAGGAACAGCACCGGGTCGTTGGAGGGGATCAGGTGGCGCTTGCGCTCCTCGTGCACTTTTCCGGCGTACTCCACCACGTCACGGGCGTGCGGCTCGTTGGGGATGATGCGGATCTCGCGCCTGGCGGCCGCCTCCTCGATGAAGCGCCGGGCGGTCTCGTCCAGCTCGACCCTGATCACGCGGAGCTCGGTGGCCCGGGCCACCCGCGAGATCAGCGAGGTGACCAGGATGGCGGCGATGAAGAACGAGGCGATCTTGACCCCGTCGGGACGCTCGATGATGTTCGCGATCGTGGTGTAGGCGAACACCAGGGTGATCAGGCCGAAGGCCAGCAGGGCGGGCCGCTGGCCGCGGCGCCGGACCGACAGCATGACCGCGACGGCCGCCGAGAACATCAGGACCAGCACGCCGGTGGCATACGCCCCGGCCTGGGCTTCGACATCGGCCCGAAAGATCACCGTGATGGCAAAGGCAATGGCCGTGAACGCCAACGCCAGGGGCGCACCGCCCGGGTCCACTCGGGCGCCATGCCGTAGCGGGGCAGGTACCTGGGCACGATGTTGAGCAGGCCGGCCATGGCCGAGGTGCCGGCGAACCACAGGATGCCGATCGTGCTCAGGTCATAGGCCGTCCCAAAGCCGTTGCCCAGGTACGCATGGGCCAGGTAGGCGAGGGCGCGGCCGCTGGCCTGGCCGCCTTCCTCGAACTCCTGGTGGGGGATGAGCACCGTGGTCGCGAAGCTGCTGGTGATGAGGAAGCCGCTCATGATCAGGGCGGCGGTCGTCAGCAGCTTGCGGGTGGTGTGGATCCGGCCCCGCGGGCGCTCGGGGCTGTCGTGGGGGTCGCCGCGGACCAGGGCATCACGGCCACGCCGGTCTCGAACCCGGATAGGCCCAGCGCCAGTTTCGGGAAGACCAGCAGGGCGACCGCGACCATGGCCAGCGGACTGCTGTAGCTGGTGGTCAGCAGCTGGCGCCAGTCCACGACCAACTCCGGATTGGCGACCAGATGCTGGAGGGCCACGGTCACGACGACGAGGTTGAGGGCCAGGTAGACGGCCACGAGCCCGACCGCGATCCCGATCGCCTCGGTGAAGCCCTTGAGGAAGACGCCGCCCAGCAGCGCGATCAACACCAGCGTGACGCCGACCTGGTGACCGTCCAGGACGTCGGGGACGAGCGGTTTTCCAGGACATGGGCGGTGGCGTCGGCGGCCGAGAGGGTGATGGTGATGATGAAGTCGGTGGCCACGAAGCCGAGCAGGACCAGCACGAAGAGCTTGCCCTGCCACCACGGCAGCAGCCGCTCCAGCATCGCGATCGAACCCTCGCCGTGGGGGCTCTCGGCGGCGACCCGGCGGTAGATCGGGAGGGCGCCGAACAGGGTCAGCAGGACGAGCAGGATGGTCGCGACCGGTGACAGGACCCCGGCGGCGAGGGCGGCGATGCCGGGCTGGTAGCCGAGGGTGGAGAAGTAGTCGACCCCGGTCAGGCACATGACCTTCCACCATGGATGCTGGTGGCACTCGGAGGCGTGCGTATGCGGGCCTGGCGGCTGGTCGGGCTGGATGGCGAGGCCCTCCAGCAGCCAGTCCCGGAGGCCCGACGTCTGGATCATCGCTGGGATTGCGCGGTGGCCGCGACGGCTAGCTCGTTGGCCATGGCGGCCACGGCAAGCCGGATCGTGCGGTCCGCCGGCACATCACCACCGGGAAGGACGACCAGGTAGCCGACCGGCTGCTGGCGGGCGACCAGGTCGAGGGCCACCCCCTCAGGCGGCAGGACCATGGTGCCGTCCAGGACCCGGTGATGTCCTGGAGGGATGCGGCCTTCGTGGTCCAGGTGGGTTAACGCTTCCAGATCGAGCGGCGCCTGAGTCTCGCCGACGTCCACGGTGACCGCGAAGCCGGCTGGGCTGCGGCGGAGGATGCTGACACGGCGTGCGCCTCGGCAGCCGCCGCCGACCGGCGGCGCACCCGGCCGCCGATGCTGACCACGATGCCGGTGACGACCAGCAAGACCACGGTGATGACCTGGGCCAGCGGGTCGATGACCAGCGTGTGGTAGGGCGTGGTCAAGAAGAAGTCGTAGGCCAGGGCGGCTGAGACCGCGGCCACGATGCCGGCCACCCGCCCGCCGATCGCGGCCGCGACCACGACCACGACCACCAGCAGGTAGCAGATGACGACGTTCTCTAGCCCGATGGTGGCCCGGAACGGTTCGATGAGCAGCCCGATGAGCAGGCTGGCGACAAAGGCGCCGACGGCCCATCCGACACCTTGTCCGTTGCGCGGCTGGGAGGTCATGGCGAGGACCGGTGGTTGGGCGATCGGCTCGCGGCTGTCTCGGTGCTGCGGGATGGGACGGGCCTGAGCCCACCGCGGTGGCGGAGCCGGTAGGGCACGAGGGTCACGTTGACGTTCTCCAGCTCGCCGAGCACCTTGGTCAGCTCGGCCGAGGTCTGGTCATGGAGCACGCGGCGCCAGAAGCCGACATAGCGCCGCCGGGGCACCAGCACGGTGACCTCGGTGTCGGGCCGCACCATCTCGGCCACGGTCTCCTCCACCGTCGCCGGCAGGTTGCGGTCGGGGGCGTCGACGATCTCCAGCGGGAACGGGATGTGCACCTTGGACCAGAGGTGGGCCAACTCCCGGGCGTGATCGGGATCGACCGCGATGTGCAGGGCGGTGATCGACAGCGGGTTGAGCTGGCGGGCGTACTGCAACGCACCCAGGGCCGCCTGGTCGAGATCCTCCAGCAGCACCACGACCTCGTGCCGTGGCTTGGGTGGGGCCAGCCGCTGGGACGCTTCCACCTTGAGCTGGGTCACCTCGGAGCGGTAGGTGCGCTGGACCCGCTGGAGCAGCAACACCAGGGCCGGGATGGCGACCAGGACCATCCAGGCGCCATCGGCGAACTTGGTGATGGCGATCACGACCAGGACGACCAGGGTGATGAGGGCGCCGGTGCCGTTGATCACCAAACCCTTGCGCCAGCCGGGCTCGCGCAGGCGCAGGTGGCGGCGAGCCATGCCGGCCTGGGAGAGGGTGAAGGAGGTGACCACGCCGATGGCGTACAGCGGGATGAGGTGGTGGGTGTCGGCCCGGAAGGCGATCACCAGGAAGACGGCCGCCGCCGACAGGACCAGGATGCCGTTGGAGTAGACGAGGCGGTGGCCGCGCTTGCGCAGCTGGCGGGGCAGGATGGCGTCGCCGGCGGCGAAGGAGGCCAGCAGCGGGAAGCTGGAGAACGAGGTGTTGGCCGCCAGGACCAGGATCAGCAGGGTGGCCACCTGGATGGCGATGAAGGCGGCCGGGTTGCCGAGCACGTGGCGTGCCAGCTGGGCGACCAGGGTGGGGTTGCCGTCGGCGAAGGGGTGGGCGCCGAAGCGGGTGGCCAGGAAGGTGATGCCGATGAACAGGAAGACCATGATGGCGGCCATCCCGACCAGGGTGGTGCGGGCGTTGCGGGCCTGGGGCTGCTTGAACGCCGAGACGCCGTTGGAGATTGCCTCCACCCCGGTCAGGGCGGTCACCCCGGCCGAGAAGCCGTGCAGGATGAGGAACAGCGACACCGGGACCAGCGCCGCCCCGAAGCCTTCCAGCTGGGGGGTCTCGGTGGGCGCGTACTGGATGGGGCCGAGCCCGCCGAACGCCCACTGCCAGATCCCCCACAGCACCACCACGGCCATCCCCACCACGTACAGGTAGGTGGGGACGGCGAAGATCCGCCCGGACTCGCGCAGGCCGCGCAGATTTCCCCAGGCCAGCAGGACCACGAAGCTGACCGCGATCACCACCCGCCACGGCTCCAGGGCGTGGAAGGCCGAGGTGAGGGCGGCCGTGCCCGCCGAGACGCTCACGGCCACGGTGAGGATGTAGTCGATGATCAGGGCCGACCCGGCGACCGAGGCGACCAGGCCGCCGAAGTTGTCCCGGCTGACCACATAGGCCCCGCCCGAGGAGCTGTAGGCCTTGATGATCTGCCGATACGACAGCACCAGGATCCCCAGCAGCCCGGCGATGGCGACCGAGATCGGCAGGGCCAGCCCGACCGCGGCCGTGCCGGCGAACACCAGCACCAGCAGGATCTCCTCGGTGGCGTAGGCGGTCGAGGAGATGGGGTCGGAGGAGAACACCGCCAGGGCGACCCGCTTGCTGATCCGCTCGTGGACCAGCTGTGAGGTCCGCAGGGCCGGGCCGAGCAGGACCCGCTTGGTGCGGTAGCCGACCGACTGATAGCGCCGCGAGGGCGGGGGCGAGGGCCGTGTGGGGCTGGGCTGGGGTCGGATGGTGGATGGCGCGGACACGGTCGGGTGCTCCTCCGATGACGGCTGGTGGCTGCCAGGGCCGGGGCCACGGCAGGCGTGGCCCACCATCGAGGGTGCTGGCCGGCCGCAAAGGGACCGTTAAGGACGACGGAGGCCACACAAAGAACCCATCAAGAACCCGCGCTCGACCTCGGCCGCCGGTGCTGCCGTCCTATCCTGGAGCCATGAAACGGCCAGGTCGACGCGGGTTTAGCGTGGAAGGGCCGCGGGTGTTGGCCGGCTACGTCATCGCCCTGGCCGGCACCTTGGTGGTGACGGCCGGTCTGCTCGCCGTGCGGGGCCGGGTGACGGCCACCAATGTGGCCCTGGCCTACCTGCTGGTGGTGGTGGCAGCCGCCGCCAACGGCGGGCTGTGGCCGGGCGTGACCGCCGCCGGCCTCGGCTTTGTGGCCTTCGACCTGCTGTTCCTGCCCCCCTATGGGCATCTCAAGGTCCACAACCAACAGGACTACGTCTCCCTGGCCGTCTACCTGCTGATCGCCCTGGTCGTGAGCGTGCTGGTGGAGGCCCGAGAACGCCGCCGGGCCCAGGCCGAGCGACGCGAGCACGAGACCTGCACCCTGTACGAGCTGTCCAACAGCCTGCTCGGCCACGACAGCCTCCAGGCCACCCTGCAGCGGGTGGCCACCACTGTCCGCTCCCTGTTCGACCTTGGGGGCTGCGCCATGGTGCTGCCCTCCGACCGAGCTCCCGGCGTCGTGGTGGCGGCCAGCGACGGCCAGCTACCAGTGCAGCTGCCGGCGCTGCTGGAGGCCTCTCCCGAGGGGGAGGTCCGACTGCGGGAGCCACCAAGCGGCGACCCCGGCAGGACCAGCATGCTGGTGGTGCCGATGCGAACCGCCCAGCGGCCGGTCGGGGCCATGGTGCTGGTCGCTTCGGACGACCAGCCCGCCGGGTTCGGCGAGGTCGAGCGGCGCCTGCTCACCATCGACCAAGAGTCGGATCGGCTGAGCCGGCTGGTCCACAACCTGCTCGACATGTCCCGGATCGACGCGGGCGCGCTGGACCCCCAGCTGACCGAGACCACCCTGCCGAGGTCATCGGCCCGGGGCTGCACCGGGCCCGCACCCAGACCAGCCAGCAGCTCCTGGTCGAGCTCCCCGAGGACCTGCCGACCATCCTGGTCGACCCGGTCCGACTCGATCAGGTCCTCACCAACCTGGTCGACAATGCCCGCCGCTACGCCGGCGACCAGCCAGTCACCCTCGCTGGCGGGACGGTCGACGGCCGGGTCGAGCTGCGCGTGATCGCCCACGGACCCGGCATTCCCGAGGCCGAGCGCGAACGGGTCTTCGATCAGTTCTACCGGCTGCGCCGCAACGGCCACCGCCCCGACGGCACCGGGATGGGCCTGGCCATCTGCTGTGGCATCGTCTCTGCCCTGGGCGGCCAGATCCGCGTCCAGGCCACGCCGGGTGGGGGCGCGATCTTCGTGGTCCGCCTGCCCGCCGCCGACCAGCGGAGCCCATGATGGCCGCCCGCGTCCTGGTCGTCGACGATGAGCAGCCGATCCTGCGCACGATCGCGGCCAACCTCCGAGCCCGTGGCTACCAGGTCCTGACCGCCAGCTCCGGCGAGGCCGCCCTAGCCGCGGCCGAGGTCCACCAGCCCGACTGCGTCGTCCTCGACCTGGGCCTACCCGGGATCAGCGGACTGGAGGCACTGCGGCGGCTTCGCACCTGGACCACCACCCCGGTGGTCATCCTCACCGCCGTCGACGGCGAACGCGACAAGGTCGCTGCCCTCGATCTTGGCGCCGACGACTATGTCACCAAACCCTTCGGCATGGCCGAGCTGCTGGCCCGCATCCGGGTCGCCCTGCGCCACGGCCAAGCCCACGGCCCCGAGCGACCCCACCGCATCCAGGCCGGGGAGGTGACCATCGACCTGGACGCCGGGCTGGTCACCCGCCACGGGCAGCCGGTGCGGCTCACCCGCACCGAGTACCGACTCCTGGAGGTCCTAGCAACCAACGCCGGCCGGCTGTGCACCCACCGCTTCCTCCTCGAACAGGTCTGGGGACCAGGCTATGAAGAAGAATCGCAATACCTGCGGGTCTATGTGGCCAACCTCCGCAAGAAGCTGGATGACCCAGCCGCCCCCCAACTCTTGCTCACCGAACCAGGCATGGGCTACCGGTTCGTACTCCCAGACTGAGCATCGGTCAGCTCCCAGCCCAGCATCCGAGCCGACATCGCTCGGGGTTCCGCCCAGCTGATCGGCATGCAGCCAGGGAAGAGCAGTTGTGGGTCTACGTGATGGATGGCTCGGGCGAGATGAATGGTGTGCCGGCCCGGGTGGGCTCCACAGCCTGCATGGGCTCATTAAGCCGGCGGTGGCCGGGCTGCTGGATTAGCCGCCGACGTGGATGGCGGGGCGGCGCCGCGGGTCCGCCTCGACCTCGCGGAGCACCTCGCGGGTCACCGGGGCGGTGTCGCCCTTGCCGAAGAGCAGGTAGCGCAGCAGGTTGGCGATGGGATGGCCCTCCGCCCACTCAAAGTAGCAGTGGGGCCGCAGACCACTGATGGTGCCCAGACACAGCAGGACGGCCGCCAGTGCGTTGGGGACCACGGGGCTGTCGGTGCGCAGCACCCGGTGGCCGTCGACGTCGACGCCGCGGACCTCCAGCACCCGGGAGAAGTCCGAGGGATCCTGCACGGTGACCTCCAGGAACAGCACGGCGGCGCGGTCGGGGATGGGGTTCATCGCCCGCTGCTCCCGCTCCTTGAGGGCGTACTCGCGGGCGTCGCCGGCCTGGCGCTTGTTGGCGATGATGTGCAGCCCGCCACTTCTGATGGCTTCGGCGATGAAGGGGCGGGCCCGGTCGTCGAACTCGATTCGGTCGGCCCGCAGCTCGGTGCTGCGCCACACCCGGGAGACGAGCGACACCACGATGATGCCGATGATGAAGCCGAAGGAGATGGCGATACCATCCGGCTTCTCCAGCACGTTCTCGACCAGCGCATAGACCAGCACCAGGGTGACCAGGCTGAACCCGAGCACGGCGGCGGGCCGGCGGCGACGCCGTGCTGCCATGGTCACTGCGAAGGCCGCCGAGACCATCATGGCCAGGATGCCGGTGGCATAGGCGCCCGCCTGGGCCTCGACGTCGGCCTTGAAGATGATCGTGGTGACCACGGCCAGGGCGGTATAGACCAGCACCACCGGCCGCACCGCCCGGCCCCACTCCGGCGCCATCCCGTAGCCGGGCAGGTAACGGGGCACGATGTTGATCAGCCCGGCCATCGCCGACGCCCCGGCGAACCACAGGATCAGGATCGAGCTGACGTCGTACAGGGTGCCGAAGCCGTCACCCAGGTACTCGTGGGCCAGGTAGGCCAGGGCCCGCCCGCTGGCCTGCCCGCCCTCCTCGAACTCGGCCGACGGGATCAGCAGGGTCGTCACCAGCGTGGTCGCGAGCAGGTACACGCTCATGATCGCGGCCGCGGCGGTGAGCAGGCGGCGGGTGTTGGCGATGCGTACCGCCAGCCGCTCCTGGTCGGTGGCCCCATGGGTCTTGACCAGCGGCATCATGCTCACGCCGGTCTCGAACCCCGACAGCCCCAGCACCAGCAGCGGGAAGGCCAGCACGGCCGTGCCCAGCATCCCGCCCAGCCCGCCGTGGGCCGAGGTCAACGCCTCCCGCCAGCCGCTCAGCAACCCGGGATCCCTGGCGATCTGGATGAACCCGACCACGACCACGACGGCGTTCAGCAGCAGATAGCTGACAACCAGGGGGATCGCGATCCGGACGGCCTCGCGGAACCCGGCCAGGAACACCGCCCCGAGCACTGCCAGCAGCACCAGCGTGATCCCCACATGCTGGTCCCGGAGGAGCTCGGGCCAGAACGGGTTCTCGACGATGTGGGCGGTCGCGTCCGCCGAGGACAGGGTGATGGTGATGATCCAGGAGGTGGCCACAAAGCCGAGCAGGACCAGGACGAACAGCTTGCCGCCCCAGAACGGCAGCAGCCGCTCCAGCATGGCCACCGAGCCGTGTCCGTGGGGGCTTTCCTTGGCCACCCGCCGGTAGACCGGCAGCATGCCAAAGAGCGTCAGCAGGACGATCAGCAGGGTCGCCAGCGGCGACAGGGCGCCGGCGGCCAGGGCCGCGATGCCGGGCAGGTAGCTCAGGGTCGAGAAGTAGTCCACCCCGGTGAGGCACATTACCTGCCACCACGGGTGCTGGTCGGTGGGGGTCTCGCTGGCCTCGGGTCCCTCGACCTCCTCGACCCGATGCCGCAGCATCCACCGCGTCAGCCGCCTGGTCGGAGGTCGGATACGAACCAGACTGTCACACGACTCTGGCACCACGTCCGAGACCGTGCTCATGCCGGCGACCGCCCTCCTCAGAGCCAAGCTGGCATCGTCCAGCTTCCAGGGTTCTATCCCGCCTAACAGCAAGTTACCGCTCGGGTTTGACCCCTGCCCCTCCGCCACCATGGATCTGTCGCGAATCCATTCAGGCCATCGGCGAGAGCGATTCCGGTGCTCTTCGTGTCACCTGCGCGGCCGAGACGCCCGGCGCGTCACAGATGCTCCTATCGCCAGCTCGCTGGCCTCGAGCGAAGCTTGGACGCTCGCCCGGACTTTTCTCCGCCGTTGTGGTAGTCCGCGTGGCGGTCCACCAGCCAGCACCACATGGAATATCTAGTGCTGGCCGGACTCGGCATCTAACCTGTGCTGTACGCACCGAACATGCCGCAATGGACGCTGAGCACCAGCCTACGGACCTGGCGGTTGGAAGTTCCAGGCCCTGCGAAGGGCAACCCGAGCCGCTGCCTCACTTCAGCGTCCCAAGGCTTATCCCAGTTCGGCGAACGCCTCCGCATGGCCCGTCTCGTCCGCCACGACCAGGATGTCCTCCGGGCCGACCTTGGTGTCGGCGGTCGCATAGGTGAAGGCCTGTCCTTCGGGCTTGATGCACACCACCGTGACGCCAAGGCGCGTACGGACCTGGGCTTCGCCGAGAGTCCTCCCCACCAGCTGGGTGGGCGGCTTGGTCTCGACCAGGGCGAAGCCATCGTCCAACTGGATGTAGTCCAGCATCCGACCGCTCACCAGGTGGGCGACGCGCCTGCCCAGCCGCGGCCCCCCCGGAGCATGCCCGCCGTGGTCACATCCTTAGGCGATCTTGCGGTGGTAGGTGGCCATGGCGAGGGCGTAGGCGACGATGAGGATGCCGATACACCACCCAAGGGCGATCCAGATGTCGGTGCTGATGGGCTGCTGGGTGAACAGGTCGCGGATCGTGTTGACGATGGAGGTCACCGGCTGGTGCTCGGCGAAGGCCCGCACCGGGCCGGGCATGGTTGCGGTGGCGACGAAGGCCGAGCTGATGAACGGCAGGAAGATCAGCGGGTAGCTGAATGCGCTCGCGCCGTCGGCGGTCTTGGCGGACAGGCCGGCGATGACGGCGAGCCAGGTCAACGCCAGGGTGAACAGGAGCAGGATGCCGGCGACCCCGAGCCAGGCCAGCACGCCGGCCCCCGAGCGGAAGCCCATGAGGAGGGCGACCCCCACGACGACCACGACCGAGGTCAGGCTGGCGACCAGCGAGGTCCCCACGTGCGCCCACAGCACCGACGACCGGGCGATCGGCATGGACTGGAAGCGCTCGAAGATGCCGCTCTGCATGTCGGTGAAGAGCCGGAAGGCGATGTAGGCGATGCTGGAGGCGATCGTGATGAGCAGGATGCCGGGCAGCAGGTACTGCACATACCTAGCCGACCCTGACCCTGCGCTGATCGCGCCGCCGAACACATAGACGAACAGCAACATGA
>Ga0126306_10001856_pt1 | contig 11542 bp, 10 predicted proteins | sample Plot27_FD_92592 | JGI IMG/M metagenome (GOLD analysis project Ga0126306, IMG submission 92592) | Serpentine soil microbial communities from UC McLaughlin Reserve, CA, USA - Plot27 | ecosystem: Environmental > Terrestrial > Soil > Grasslands | place: USA: UC McLaughlin Reserve, Lake County...
CGCCGCACCGGGTCCACGGCGTAGGTCAGCGGGTTGAGGCGGTTGACCACGCCCAACCAGCTCGGCAGCCCCGAGACGGGGTACATCGCACCCGACAGGAAGACCGTCGGGAACACGAGCACCTGCATCACGCCGTTGAACGTCTGCGCCTGCTTGACGGTGGTCGCCACCATCACGCCGAGGGCGGTGACCGTGAAGGCGATCAGCAGTTGCAGGCCGAAGATGCCGACGAGCAGCACGGGGTCGTAGGGCACGTGCACCGAGCCCGCCAACGCCAGCAGGATCATCGCCTGGGTCGTCGCGACCGTCGTGCCACCCAGGCACTTGCCCAGGACGATCGACGACCGCCGGACCGGCGCGACCATCATCTCCCGCAGGAACCCGAGCTCGCGGTCCATGACCAGCGACGCCGCGCTGATCATGGCGCTGAACCACATCGCCATGCAGAGGATCCCGGGGAACATGAACGTGGCGAGGTCCAACCCGCCGGTGGACGCCGCCGAGAGCGACTGCAGCCCCGAGCCCAGCACGAACAGGAACAACAAGGGCTGGATCAGCCACGTCATGACCTGAGCGCGGTTGCCGGCGAAGCGGAGCATGTCGCGCTGCCAGACGGTCTTCACCGCCCGCGCCTCCGAGCGCCAGGTGCGCTCCGGCACCCGGACTGCGACGACGTCGGCCACGACGGCGCTCATCGCTTCGCCCCCGCCATCGCGCGCATCATGGCCCGGTTGTGATCGCCCGGGCCGCCGGTCTCCGCATCTCGGATCGTCGTGCCCGTGTAGCGCATGAAGACGTCGTCCAGCGTCGGCCGCGAGACGGCGACCGAAGTGATGGCGACGCCCAGCTCGGCGAACAGCCGCGGGACGAACGCCTCGCCGTTCTCGACGTGCAACGTCACCGCGCCCTCGGCCACGGATGCCTCGATGCCGAAGCGGTCCCCGAGCGCGGCCAGCGCCGCGTCGTCGTCGGCCGTGCCCAGCACCACGCGGTCGGCGCCGACGCCGGCCTTCAGCTGCTCCGGCGTGTCGAGGACGACGATCTCGCCGCGGTCCATGATCGCGATGCGGTCGCAGAACTCCGCCTCGTCCATGTAGTGCGTGGTCATGAAGATCGTCGTCCCCTCGGACTCCTGCAGCGCCCGGATGTAGCGCCAGATCGAGCTGCGCGTCTGCGGGTCCAGGCCGATGGTCGGCTCGTCGAGGAACAGCACGCGCGGCGAGTGCATGAGCCCGCGGGCGATCTCCAGGCGCCGCTTCATGCCGCCGGAGAACGTCATCACCCGCTGGTCGCGCCGGTCGGCCAGGCCGACCATCTCGAGCATCTGGTCCATCCGGGCCGGGACGACGCCGGGGTCGATGGCGTACAGCTCGGCGTGCAGCCGCAGGTTCTGCACGGCGGTGAGGTAGACGTCCAGCGTGGGGTCCTGGAAGACCAGGCCGATGTGGCGGCGCACGTCGTCGCGCCGGGTGACGACGTCGTAGCCGCTGACGCGCGCCGCCCCGGACGTGGGCTGGGCCAGGGTGCACAGCATGTTGATCGTCGTGCTCTTGCCGGCGCCGTTGGGGCCGAGGAAGCCGAAGACCTCGCCCGGGGGGACGGTGAACGACACGCCGCGGACGGCGTCGACTTCGCCGTAGGACTTGACGAGGTCGTCGACCTCGATGGCGGGGAGAGATGAGGCAGTCACGAGGCGGCAGGATAACGCTACAGTGACTGAATTTCTACTGCCGCTAAAGTGAAACACTCATGTCAGGCGCACAGACCGAAGGCCTCCGCGCCCGCAAGAAGCGGGTGGCTCGGCAGGCCATTGCCGCCACCGCCCGCCGGCTCTTCGCCGAGCGCGGCTTCGACGCCGTCACCGTGGCCGAGATCGCGGCCGCCGCCGACGTCTCGGAGAAGACGGTCTTCAACCACTTCCCGACGAAGGAGGACCTTGCGTTCGCCGGGCGGGAAGAGGGCATCGCGCGGCTCGTCGCCGACATCACCGAGCGCCCGCCCGGCGCCTCCGTCCTCGACGTCTTCCGCGCGCTGACCACCACCGTGATCGACGACTTCGTCGCCCGCGGCGACGAGGACCTCCTCGCAGTGGCCAAGATCATCCGGGGCAGCCGCGCGCTGCAGGAGCGCCTGACCGTGGGATGGGAGTCGGGGGCCGCGGCGATCACCGCCGCGATCGCCGAGACGTCAGGCGCGGCCCACGACGATCTCGTGCCCGGCATGGTCGCCCGCACGCTGTGGTGGACGCACCGGTCGATCTTCCTCGCCGCGCTGCACGGACTGCTGGCCGAAGAAGACCGCGAGCAGCTCGTCCTCCGGCTCCGAGCCGCCGCCGACCGGGCCTACGACCAGCTCGCCGGCGGGCTGGGGGAGTACGGCATCGCGGTCGACGACACGTGGCCTGCGTCTGCAGGCGGTCAGCGGCCTCGGTAGGCGGCTTCCGGCCAGTTCCGGGCGCCGCTCGGCCGTCGCGCACCTGGCTCTTCGAGGGCGTCGGCGATGGCGTCGTCGAAGCTCAGTGAGCTCCCTTCGTGGACGGCCGCGTCCCATGCCCTCGCGCCGTGGCGTCGGCGGGCCGGCTCGAAGACGACGGCGTTGAGCCTGGCCTCGACCGGATCCTCGGGCTCGCCGTAGCGGTACGGGGCCGCGGCGCCGAGGAGCCGCGCGGCGCGAGGGGCGTCGCCGTGGGCGGCGGCGACCGCGGCGAGGCCTCGCAGGCCCTCGGCGGCGAACGGGAGGACGACCAGCTCGCGGCAGAGCTCCAGTTCCTCGTGGAAGGCCTCGCGGGCGGCGGTCGTGTCGCCGGTGAGCAGCGCCGCGAGACCGAAGTTGCCGCGGAGCATCATCCACTGGTAGGGATTGGCGAGCCTGCGCACGAGCGGGATCGCGCGCTCGACCAGCCGCTTCGCGTCGCGATCGCTGTCCATGCACATTGCGCTGTAGGCGGCCGAGGACAGCAGGTCGGCGTGGTGGTACACGTTGCCGACTCGGTCGAGCAGCGAGGCGGCCCTGTCGACGCGTTCGTGAAGCTCCGCGATCGACGGCGCCACCATCGCCTTTGCGAAGGCAGCCAGCGCGAGGGCCCAGTCGTCGGCGGCCGCCGTCGCCGACTCGAGCGCCTCGTCGGCGAGCGCCTCGGCGAGGTCGAGCCGGCCGCGAGTGGCCTCGCGCTGCGCGCGTGCCTCGAGCGCGCGCGACACGAGCACTGGATCGCCGAGCTCGCGCGCGGCGGCCTCCGCCTCCGCCAGGACCGCGGGCCCTTCGCCGCCGCGGCCCAGCGGCCACAGGGCGAGGCCCTTGACGCAGAGGGCGTGGACACGAAGCTCGGGACGGGCATCCGATCCGGGCAGGCTGAGCGCACGGTCGATCCATTGCACGGCGTCCGCGTAGCGATCGCGCATCAACCAATGGCGACCGAGCGCGGCGACCATGGCAAGCGCCCGTTCGGCGTCGGACCGGTCGATCGCCCACTGAAGGGCCGCGTGGAGGTTCTCGCTGTCGGCGTCGAGGTGAGAAAGGTGCTCCTTGCCGTCCGCACCCCAGAGTGCCCGTTCGTCTCCGTGGTGCCGGGCCAGCGCGAGGTAGTCGCGGTAGTGGCTCTCGCGGATGGCTCGCTCCTCTTCACTCGCCGCGAGGCGCTGCGCGGCGTATGCGCGGATCGTTTCCAGCATTCCCAGCCGCGTGGCTGCTTGCGGGGGCTGACGGCGGACGAGCAGGCTCTTGGCCACCAGGCGGTCGAGCGTGCCCAGGTCGGCGCCGGTGATCGTCTCGGCCGCGTGGACCGTGGCGCCGCCGGCGAACACCGCGAAGCGCGCGAAGCACGCCTTCTCGGCGTCGTCGAGCAGGTCGTGGCTCCAATCGATCGTCGCGCGCAGCGTCTGCTGGCGTGCGGGTGCGTCGCGCGCGCCGGCGCCGCGCGTGACCAGCGCGGCGTCCAGGCGCTCGGCGATCTCGCCGGGCGAGAGGAGCCCGCAGCGAGCCGCGGTCAGCTCGATCGCCAGTGGCAGTGCGTCGACGCGCCGGCAGATCTCGGCCACGGCGGCCGCGTTGCCGTCACCCAGCTCGAACCCGGGGTCGTGCGCGCGAGCGCGCTCGCAGAACAGCGCGACGGCGTCCGCCCCGGCGAGCGGCGTCACGGGATGGCGCTGCTCGGCGTGCACGGCGAGCGGTTCACGACTCGTGGCGAGCACGGTGACGGCGGGACAGGCACGTGCCAGTTGCCCGATGAACGGCGCGGCGGACAGCAGGTGCTCGCAGTTGTCCATCACGAGCAGGAGATGCTTGGCGGCCAGGAAGCGCTGGACCGCCTGGTCGGCAGACTCGCCGGAGAGCTTGACGATCCCGAGCGACGTGACGATCGCCGCGGGAACGTCCTGGGGGCGTCGAAGGGCGGCGAGCGAGACGAAGTGCGCGCCGTCGGCGAAGTCGGCCTCGACGAGGCGGGCCGCCTCGAGCGCGAGCCGCGTCTTGCCCACGCCGCCGGGCCCGGTGAGGGTGAGCACCCGCACGGAACCGGACCGCAGCCGCTCGCCGACCGCGGCGACCTCACGCTGGCGACCGACCGTCCGATTCGGGGGCGCCGGCAGCGCGCTGCGCCGATCGGACGTGAGCATCATCGCCACGAGCGGCGCCTCCAGGGAGGGGTCGTGGACGAGCATGGCCTGGTGGAGGTCGTGCAGCTCGCGTCCCGGTTCGATCCCGAGCTGACCGATGAGCACCTCGCGGGCGTGCCGGTAGGCCTCGAGCGCGTCTGCCTGGCGGCCGCTGCGGTAGAGCGCGAGCATCAGCTGCGCGTGCAGGCGCTCCCGCCAGGGGTGGTGGCCCGTGAGCTGCCGCAGCTCGGCCACCAGCTCGGCGTGGCGCCCGGCGATCAGGTCGGCCTCCACGCGCAGCTCCAAGGCGGCCAGGTGCAGCTCCTCCAGACGGTTCGTCTCGGCTCGCGCGAACGGCGCCCACGCGAACTCCCCTAACGGCGCGCCGCGCCATAGCGCCAGCGCGTCGCGCAGCACGTCGGCGGCCCGCTCGGGGCGCCCGGCGGCCAGCGCTTGGCGGCCCGCCGCGACCTCGCGCTCGAAGCGCTGGGCGTCGGTCTCCCCGGGATGCACCCGCAGGCGGTACCCCGCCGGCGTCGTCACCAGCACGTCGGGGTCACCGAGCGCCTTGCGCACACGTGACACGTGGACCTGGACCGTCTTGACCGCCCCGGCCGGCGCGTCCTCGCCCCACAGCGCCAGCGCCAAGTGCTCCGCGCTCACGGGCTGATCGGCATGCAACGCCAGCACGGCGAGCAACGCGCGCGGCTTGGCGCCGGGAAGCGCCACCGGACGGCCGTCGGCGCACACCTCCAGCTGACCAAGGATCCGGAACTCCATCGCTCGCCACCGCAGACGGTACTCGGCCCGCAGGGACACGTGCCAGCGCCCCGGAGCCGGGCGTTTTGCCGGACTGAAGGCGGGCTGCAAGCGGGCGGGCGGATGATGGCCCTCACCGAATGACCTCACTCGCGATCAAGGGGGACGTGCTGTGACGCTTCCATACGACGAGGCCGGCAGCGGGCCGGCCGTGGTGCTGCTCCACGCCGGAGTCGCCGACCGCACCATGTGGGCGGAGCACCTCGAGCCGCTGGCCGACGCCGGCTATCGGGCCGTCGCCATCGACCTTCCGGGCTTCGGTCAGGCGCCGATCACTCCCGGCGAGCAGGCACCGTGGGCGGAAGTCCTCCAGACCATGGACGATCTGTCCATCGCGCGCGCAGCGCTCGTCGGCAACTCCTTCGGCGGCGCGGTGGCGCTCCGGGCGTCGTTGGTCGCCGCCGACCGCGTGCCGGCGCTCGTGCTCATCTCGGCCCCGCCGCCGGCGCTCGAGCCGTCCCCCGAGCTCGAGGCGGCCTGGGAGGCGGAGGAGTCGGCACTGGAGCGTGGCGACGTCGAGGCCGCCGTCGCCGCGGTCGTCAGCGCCTGGACGCTCCCCGACGCGCCACAAGCGCTGCGTGACCGGATCGCCGCGATGCAGCGGCGCGCGTTCGCGCTGCAGTCCGGGAGCACGTCGGCGACCGAGGCCCCTGACCCCGCCGAGCAGCGTCCGGACGCCCTCGCCCGGCTCGACGTCCCGACGCTCGTGGCGGCGGGCGAGCGCGACATGCCCGACTTCCGCCGAGGGGCGGAGGCGATGGCCCGGACGCTCCCCCGCGCGCGCCACGTCGTCATCTCGGGCGCGGGCCACCTTGCGCCGCTGGAGACACCGGAGACGTTCCGTGAGCTGGTACTCGGCTTCCTGCAGGACGGAGGCTCTCCAGGATTTGAGCGCTGAACCGCGGTGCCTGTCCCTCAAGGCCGGACGGTCACCCACGCGGCGTCTCCGGCGACGGCGACGCCCTGGGGACTGTGGCCCACCGAGTACGTGTCGATCACCCGACTGGTCCGGGGGTCGATCCGCGAGACGGAGCCGTCACCGCTGTTCGCCACCCACACCGAGCCGCCGCCCGCCGCCACGGCGGCGGGCTGCTCGCCGACGGAGATCGCCTTGGTGACGGAGCTCGTCCGCGTATCGATGCGGGACACCGAGTCGTCTTCACCGTTGGCCACCCAGACCGCACCTTCGCCGACCGTGATGGCGACGGGAGCGTGGCCGGCGCGGATTACGCGCAGGACCTTCCCGCTGTCGGCATCGATGCGCCGCACGACATCCTGTTCGGCGTCGACGGCCCAGACCGACCCGGCGCCGACGGCGATGGCGGACGGCGGGTGGGGGAGCGGTATCGCTCTGACGACGGACGACTTCGCCGCGGCGCGATCGTAGTCGACGCGGACGAGCCCGGGCGGGATGTTGGTCGCCACCCATGCGGACTGGCCGATGGCGGCGAGGCCGCAGCGTGGCGCCGTCTGCAGTGAGCCGACTCCGGTTGCCCGTCTGGGGGTGAGGTTCGCGAGCGAGATCGTCTCGTCGAGATCGATGCCTCCCCCTGCGGTGGTGTAGATGTGAAGCAGGCTCCCTGGCTCGCCCCCCAAGCATCGGTCGAGGGCCCATACCTCACCGGTGGCTCCCGCGACGTTGCCGGGAACCTCGCCGACACCCTTGGTGCCGAGGACCTCCCTGGCTTGCGGGTCGATGCGCGACACCGACTGGCTGTCCAGGTTGATCGCCCACACGAGCCCGCCGCCGGCCGCGATCGGCCCAGGGTCCTGTAAGACGGGGACCGCGGCGGCGACGGCATTGCGCCGAAGGTCGATGATGGCCACCGAGTCCGCCGGCACGGCCGTTCGGCCGGAGCCGCCGCCGACGAGCAGCACCGCGGTCACGATCACGCCGACTGCCGCCAGCGCCAGCAGCACCAGCAACAGGCGCACGCTCGTACTCCGGGGGAGCTGCGCCGGCACCCGCGGTCCACGACCGAGGGCCGGATCCTGTTCGAGGATGCGGCGCTCGAGGTCGCGGAGCTCCGGCCCGGGCTCGATGCCGAGCTGCTCGACGAGCGTCTGTCGAGCGCGCCGGTAGGCGTCGAGCGCGTCCGCCTGGCGGCCCGCGCGGTAGAGCGCCAGCATCAGCTGGGCCCAGAGGCGCTCGCGCAACGGCTCGGCGGCGACGAGGCGTTCGAGCTCGCCGACGAGCTCCGTTCCGCGCCCCCTGGTCAGGTCCGCCTCGATGCGGTCCTGCACCGCGTCCAGGCGTAGTCCTTCGAGCCGAGCGGCCTCGGTCTGGATGAACGGCTCGAATCCGATGTCGCTCAACGCCTCGCCGCGCCAGAGCCCGAGTGCCGCGCGAAGCCGCTCGGCGGCGCCGCCGGGATCGCCACGCTCGAGCGCGTCGCGGCCCTCGGCCCGCAGCAGCTCGAAGCGCTCGAGATCCAGCTCCCCGATCGCCGTGTCGAGCACGTATCCCGGCGGCCGCGTCGCGATCACGTCCGGCCCGAGCGCCTTGCGCAGGCTCGAGATGTGCCCGTGCAGCGCGGTCGCGGCGGTCGCCGGCGGCCGCTCGCCCCAGAGCAGCTCGATCATGCGCTCGCTGGCGACGACGCGGTTCGCGTTGAGCAACAACAGCGCGAGGACGGCGCGCTGCTTGCCGCCTCCGAGCCGAACGACGCGCCCGTCGTCGCTCACCTCGACCGGCCCAAGAATGCGGAATTCCATCGAGCGCTCGCGGCGACGCTACAGCGGCGCCGGCCGAGGCGCAAGACGGCGCATTAGTCGCGCGTTAGCCGCCGTTAGCTGCCCGTTTGCGCCCGCGTCGACGATCGGCGCCTCCCGCCACCCCCGAGCCAGGAGCACCACCATGATCGCTCGCCTTTCCGTCTACGAGAACGTCGACCTCGAACTGGCCGACCAGTTCACGCAGTGGTTCGAAGCAGCTGGGACCGACCCGTTTCGCGACCTTCCCGGCTACCGCGGATCGATGACGCTCGTGGACCGCGAGAACGCGCGGCTCGTCGGCATCGGCTTCTACGGAAGCGCCGGACAGGCCCACGAGGCCGAGACGCTCATGCCCACGATCTTCGACGACGCCCGCGCCCGGCTTCCCGAGCCCATGCAACCCATCCTGGACATGCGGCCCGAGAGCGTCGGGCTCTACGAGATCGTCCACCGCGACTCGATTCGGTGATGTGCCGTGGTGGTTCCTGACGCGGTCGAGGCGCCCGTTCCAGACACCCAAGGAGGAGTAGCCATGCCCCGAGTTCGATACACGATGGTGACTGTGGTCGCCGCGGCCCTGCTCTTGCCGCTGCCGGCGGCCGCAACGGCGAAGGCCGACCACTCCAAGCGCGCGGGGAAGTCGCGCCAGGTCGAGCGCCTGCGCGAGACCGAGCAGAGGCGGCTCAAGGCGCTCGTCGACGCCGACGTCGCGGTCGCCGGTTCGCTGATCGCCGGCGACTTCGAGCTGATCAACCCGCTCGGCGATGTGCTGACCCGCGAGGACGTGCTCGGTGCCGTGGGCTCGGGCGGGCTGGACTTCCTCTCGGACACGGTCACCTCACCGATCAAGGTGCGCCTGCACGGCAGCACGGCGGCGCTGCGCTACCGGCACACGATCGACGTCGCCCTCGCCGGCGTCGGGCACCTGACCCACCCGGCGTGGAGCACTGCCGTGTACGAGCGGCGTCAGGGCAAGTGGCAGATCGTCTGGGAGCAGACGGGCGCGATCGGGCCGCTCCCGATGCCGGCCTGAGCATGGGTGAGCAGGACGCGTATCAGCGCTCGCCTCATTCTGCTCCTGATGCGCTACAGCTAGCGCCCCAGCAGCTCAGCGACGGCCGCCCGACGGAAGTCGAAGATGCGCTCCAGGTCGCGCCGCACGAATGCGGCGTGGGCGAGCTCGCCGAACCGCCCGAGCGGCAACGCGTAGCGAACGCGGTCGCGGACGACCGTTCCCTCCGCGCGCGCGACGAACTCGTGCCGGTGATGCCAGACGCGATACGGACCGCGCACCTGGCGGTCGACGAAGAGGCGGCCGCTGTCCCACTCCTCGATCCGTGAGATCCAGCGCAGCGGCACAGCGTGCACGCGCAGGCGATACCCGATCAACGTGCCGGATCCCATCTCGATCGGTCCCGGCGTCAGGACCTCGAAGCGCAGCCAGGACGGCGTGATGCGCTCCAGGTTGTGCGCCTGCGCGAAGAAGGCAAACACCTCGTCGGCCGTTCTCGGCACGAGCTGCTCGCGCTCCAGCAGATGGACCCTCATGGCGAACATTATACAAACCTGGGACAAACACTTGACAGATCAGGTTCCAGCCGCCACCATTCTCGGCATGGACAGACACCGCATGGGCATCTCGCTGTTCCTCGTCGCCGCCCTTGCCTCCTTCCTGCTGTCGATCGCGCTCTGGTTCACCGACAACCGTGACGAGGGCGTGTTCGTAGGACTGTGGGTCCCGTCGATCCTCGCGGCCGGCGGCTTCTGGATCACCGCGGTGAGAACGCGATGAGCGCCCTGGAAGTGCTCATCGGCATCGCGGGGCTGGTCGTGACGGTGCTCGTGGTCGCCGCGATGATCCTCATCACGCCGCGCGGCCAGGTGGAGCTCCACGGTGAGTCCGGCACGGGAGGCCACGACCTCGTGGCCTCCCGTCCCGCGTCCCGAACTCAGTGCGCCGGCGGTCCGGGCGCGAAGGCGCCGGACGAGATGGCGGCGCCGTAGCCGCCGTGGATCGGCAGCATGGCCTTGCTCTGCTTCGTGTCCACCGTGATCGCGGAGCCCCTCGTCTCGGCGACGCCGAAGAGGTTGCCCACGAGGACGATGCCGATCTGGTGCCCCGCGGGGAAGACGTGCTCCGTGGGGGTCAGCTTGAACGCGAAGCGGTACTTCTCGTCGATCGTGATCGGTGCCACCGACCGCAGTGAGAGGCGGTTGGACGAGTCCAGCACGCCGCGCGAGACCCGCCACTGGGTGACGTTGGTCGTCGGCTTGGTCACCTCGCGGTAGCAGGCGCTGTCGACCGAGTTGCCCTGCGGGTCGAGCACCTCCGACGACTCGCCCCAGCAGGTGCGGTCCGTCGTCTGGGCGATGCCCTCGCCGGAGCGCGTGACCTGCGTGCCGGCCCCGTAGTCGACGAGGATCGCGCCGAGGTTGCTCTGCGGTGTGCTCAGCGACGCCTGCATGTCGATGACCGGGGTGCCGGACAGCCGCACGTCCTTCCTCAGCGGCTTCGAGAGGAAGACGCGCCGGTTCGACTGCGCGCCCGTCGGGTTGTTCATGTAGGTCGTCTCGCTCGCCGGGTTGTCGACGAACGTCAGCGAGTCGGTGGCGCCGCCGGAACCGCCGCCGACGCCGCCGGCAGCCTCGGGCGACGTGCCCTGCAGGAAGAAGGCGACCTCCTGGGTGCCCGGGATCGGCCACTCCCCGTGTTCCGTCCACGTGTCCTTGGCCGTCTCGATCGTCACCTTGGGCTCTGCGTCGATCCCGTTGTCGACGCCGAGCAGGTGATGGTCGAACCAGCGGTGGAGGGTGTCGACCCACACCGCCCGGCGGGACTCGAACGGATCGGTGTGCCCGGTGCGCATCAGCCACATCTTGCGGTCCACCCCGTTGGCCTTCAGGGCATCCCACCACTGGTTCACGTGGTTCATGCGGACGTTGTCGTCCTGGAAGCCGTGCGCGAGGAAGACCGCCGCCTTGATCTTCGCGGCGTCCTTCACGTAGTCGCGGTCGTCCCAGAACGGGTTGATGTCGCCGTTCTCGTCGCCGTCCTGCGCGTCGAAGTCGGCGCGCGACGGCGCGCAGAGCGCGCGGCGGGCCGGGTTCGTCACCGTGTTGGAGAGGCTCGAGGGGTAGTTCGTGTTGTGGCGGATGCCCCCGGTGCGCGAGTAGTCGTACCAGGCCGAGATCGCCGAGATCGGCACGATCGTCTTGAGCCCCTCGACGCCGGTCGCGGCGACGCCGTTGGCCAGCGTGCCGTCATACGACTTGCCGATCATCGCCGAGCTGCCGTTGTGCCAGTCCGCGACCATCGGGTTCCCGTCGGCGTCCTCGCCGGGGACACGTCCGTTGAGCCAGTCGACCACGGACTTCTCGCCGGCGATGTCGGTCGGGCCGCCGTGGTACGGGCATCC
>Ga0126306_10001857_pt1 | contig 11542 bp, 16 predicted proteins | sample Plot27_FD_92592 | JGI IMG/M metagenome (GOLD analysis project Ga0126306, IMG submission 92592) | Serpentine soil microbial communities from UC McLaughlin Reserve, CA, USA - Plot27 | ecosystem: Environmental > Terrestrial > Soil > Grasslands | place: USA: UC McLaughlin Reserve, Lake County...
TAGTGGTAAACGAGCGGGGTACGGTGGTCACCTACCGCCAGAAGTGCGAGGAGTGCGGCTACGTTTACGATTACAACAAGACTACCATCGTCCCCGCCTACTCAACCCGCAGCGCCCGGAACTTCACCTGCCCGGAATGCGCAAACTACCAGGAGGTGTCGGTTCGCCATTACTACGGTGGCTCTGACCCCAAGCGTAAGCCCAAGTGATCTCCAAGCTGCCATCGCGGTGACCAAGCAAAGATAAGTTCATCATCTTATAGATGCGGTGGCGCTCCTCAGGCGACAACCCATCTATATGGGTTGGCACCATTCTGGTGTAGGTTTCCAGCAGAGCGTCCTGGTCACGCTCAAGCTGTCTGCTGCGAGACTGCCTGTTCCTTATGCGCTCCAACTCGACTTGGACGGTCTTGGCGGTTCGCTCTAGCTCAAGTCTCTTGATCTCGTAGCGCTCTTTTTCCACTCCCTGGTCCAAGTACAGATCCAAGAGGCGATCCTTCTGACACTCGATGTCAGAGAGCTTCTTGGTCCACTGCTTCTCTTCCTTCTCGGCGTCGAGGCTAGAAGGCGAGTGCTCCTTAGCCACCATCTGATTCAAGCCTCGACGTAGCCTTTCCGGGTCCTTCAGAATGCCAGAAATGAAGTTCCATACGGTAGCCTCGGTAGTCTCGCCGCGGAAGTTCTTGCCCATTGAGCACGCCTTCACGCCCCGACCGTACCTCCTGGTACAACGGTAGTAGTGAGCTTCGCTTCGTACGCTGATGTGAGGCCTATAACTTCCTCTCCTTCGAGCGCACCGAGGCGATCGCCCGTACCGAAAGGAGTGCTGGCCGTATAGGTAACGAGCTTCAACAAAAATCCTTTCTAGACCAAGGCCACAGGCCGGCACCAGCCGGCGCTCGCGCCCTGGACCTTGACCGGAGAGCAAGCGGTCTTAAGGTCCGTGTAGCTCGGGATCTTATCCAGGGGCTTCAATGAGTAGCCGATCCACCGCGGCGCCTCTTCTAGATCGTCCGCGCCGCTCTTCTTCCCAGGCCGCTTGTGCTCGGCATGGCGGAGACAACTAGCGCGTTGACGGAACACTATGCATGCGCCTCCTTTGACTGCTGACCCGTCTGTTGCGACCGCTCAAGGCGAATACGGCAAGTAAGCGCGTGGCCGTAGAAGAACTCCGCGTCTGAGATGGCCGCCGCCGAAGGCGCAACGTGTTTGGTTCCCTCCTCGGTAACTTTCTGGTATGTAACCGTCTTGGTGAACTTGCCTACCCACAACCCGCCAGTGTACCGGGCGGCCTTCCCAGTGGGAAGCACGTGGTTCGTGCCGATGGCCTTGTCCGAGTAGGCGACGGTCGAGTGTTCGCCCAGGAACAAGGAGCCGTAGTTCGTGAGGTGCTCGAGGAACCAATCGGGGTTGTGGGTCTGAACCTCGAGGTGCTCCGTCGCGATCTCGTCGGAGACCTTCACCATCTCCTCGTCGCCCTCGCAGAGGATCACCTCGCCGAGGTTTCGCCAAGCCTCCCCTGCTACTTCCCTGGTCGGCCAATCGCCCTGCAGCCAATGATCCACCTCCCTGATGGCCTCCTCACCTACTTCCCTAGACGAAGTGATCAGGACAGCCGGGGAGGTGGGTCCGTGCTCGGCCTGACCCAAGAGGTCCGCAGCCAACAAATGCGGGTCAGCTGTCTCATCAGCGATGATGGCGATCTCTGTCGGGCCGGCAAGGAGGTCTATGCCGACCGTGCCAAAGAGCTGGCGCTTGGCCTCGGCGACGTAAGCGTTGCCGGCACCGACGATCATGTCCGCCGGCTCGACCTCCTCCATCCCGAAAGAAACGGAGGCGAGGGCCTGCACACCGCCAATGCAGAGGATCTGATCCGCCTCACAGGCAGCCATCGTGTAGAGCATCGGCTCGTAGATACCGTACGGCTTGCCGTCCTCGCCTCTTCTGGGCGGTGCCACGGCGATCACGCGCTTCACGCCTGCGACTTTGGGTACGGCTACCGTCATGATCGAGGAGCCGAACATCGGGTACCGGCCGCCCGGGGAGTAGGAGCCCACGGCGTTCACCGGGATCTGCTTCTGGCCCAACACCACACCAGGCAGGGTCTCCTCCTCAAAGTCCACGAGCGTCCTCTTCTGCAGCTCGGCGAAATTCTTGACCTGGTCGCGTGCGAAGGCTATATGCTCCTTTAGCTCGTCGTCTAGGGCATCCTCAGCCCGCTGTATCTCCTCCTCGGAGACGACGAACGAGTCGGGGTTCCAGCCGTCGAGCTCCTCTGAGTAGCGCCTCACAGCGGCGATACCCTCGCTCTCAACGTCGAGAAGAATCTTGCTGACGGTGTCCCGTATCCCCTGAGTCACCTCCCGGGACTGCGGCTCACTTTTCTTCAGATACTCCACATTCTCCTCCTTCCGTCCCTACGCTGCACGTTTAATCTGCTAACTCGTTTAGTAGAGCACGAGTGGTCTGCGACACGATCTTTTCGCGCTCCTCGCCGGTAAGGCCAGGGACCGCATCCACGGCACCCAAAGGGTCCTCGTCGCCCATGTCGAAAGGAGCGTCGCTACCCAGGACCACGTGGTCCGCCCCCACAAGATCTATCAGGTAGCGAAGGGCTCGCGGGTTGAAGACGATGGTGTCGAAGATTAGTCGGCGCACCAGCTCGAACGGCGGCGTCTCCGTCTCTGCCCTGGTTTCGGGCCGCACCTTGAACCCGTGCTCGAGCCGACCTATCTGGTACGGCACGAATCCTCCGCCATGAGCGATGCAGAGCTTCAACCTTGGGAACTCGTCGAGCCTTCCGCTAAGCGCCAGGTTAGCTACCATGATCGTGGAGTCCAGCGGGTTCCCAATCAGGTGGGTGAGGTAAGAAGCCTCTAGGCCCTGCTGGGCCCCCACGTAATAGGGATGGGTAAAAATCAGTACGTCGAGTTCTTGCGCTCGCTCGAAAAAGGACCTGAACTTTTCGTCCGCAAGCTGCAGTTCTTCGACGGAGGTTCCTATCTCTACCGCTCGAAAGCCGTGTTCTTCAACGACCCGATCTAGCTCCGATACCGCCGCCTCGGCGTCTTGCATGGGAACCGTCCCCATGCTCCGGAAGCGCTCGGGGTTCGTTCCGACAAACTCGGCTATTCCATCGTTGACGAGCTGAGCGATTTTCGAGCCGGTTTTGCCGTCCGCCCAATAGTAGAATAGCGTCGGTGGCGGGGACAGTACCGATACGTCAAGCTTCTTCCTGTCCATCGCCTGTATCTTCGCCTCAGGCTCGACGAATTCATCGAACAACGGGTACGCAAACCCCTGATCGTGCACCACGTGCCGGCTCTCTCTCTCGCTTTCGATGTGAGCGGAGAAAGTGTCGGGCTCGGCGTCTATGGCTTCTACCACGCTCGCCGGGAGTATATGACTGTGAAGATCGATGGTCGTCATGAATACCTTTCTGTTGTCCGTACATGCCTGCCGTACACTCGAAGTTCTCCCGACTGCCATTCACGTGCATAGCCGTAGTTTCTAATGTGATGTGATCCTTTACATCGCGCCGCCCTCACCAAGCCGTCCACCCGCCGTCCACAAGGAGAGTGTGACCCGTGACCATAGCGGCCGCCGGGCTAGCGAGATACGCAGTCGCCGCCGCGACCTCCTCGACTTCGGCCACGCGGCCCAAGGGTATGCGCGAGAGTATGCGCTCACGCCACTCTGGATCAGCGAGGGTGTTCCGACCCATCTCAGTCGCAACAAAGGTAGGCGCCACCGCGTTCACGGTTATCCCGTATTGGGCCAGCTCGAGCGCGAGCACCTTCGTCAGAACGATCACGCCGCCCTTGCTTGAACCGTACGCCGACCGGTCCTCTATACCGACCACCCCTGCTTGAGAAGCAACGTTAATGATGCGTCCTTCCTCGCCCTGCTCGACCATGTGGCGAGCGGCAGCCTGGGTAGCGAAGATCGTCCCTTTGAGGTTGGTATCGATCACGGCGTCCCAGCTTGCCTCGTCAATCTCGAACAACCCCTGCGGGATGTTTATGCCAGCGTTGTTAACCAGGATATCTAGGCAACCAAGCTCGGACACGGCCTTATCTACACCCGCCTGTATAGAAGCTACCTCGGAAACGTCCATAGTAATCGGTATGGATTCCAGCTGATCGGCGATCTCCTTCGCCGACGACGAGTCTCGGCTCGTGCCGACAACCGTGGCTCCGAGGTCCCGGAACGCCTCGGCGATCCCGGCTCCCAATCCCCGACTCGCGCCGGTAATCAACGCGACCTTGCCGTCAAGCCGGAATGGCAGGGTCATCTTAAGTCCTTACTGGCCTGGTGATTTTGGAGGTCCGTGTGTTCAGTGAGTGCCACGAGGGTACCATCATGTGGCATACGTGGTCGAGAGACGATCTCGCCGTGCTTCATCTTTCGCTCATCGATCATCACGCGGCTCCCCCAACAGCAAGTCTTCGCCGTTCAAGCTGGCGCGCATACGGAATACCATCCTGTCCGACAAGGATTGGACTGTGTAACACATGCGTTCGCCCATCCGGATAAGCTCCCGTATGCGCTCTGGAGGTTCGTCAGAGGTCACATCGACGTGCGTCTCCAGGCCAAGGCACCCGTTCTCCACGGTCTTCTCCCTGATCGAACCCTTTGTATAGAAGTGCATCACCTGCTCCAAACGCGTCTCCTTAACTTCTATCCCGGCTGCCTTCCCGTACAGGGAAAGTTGGGTCAACAGTCAGAAAGCGATGGCCGCGGAAAAATAGGCTAATGGGGCTGGGGCAGAATCCTCCCCGCCCAAGGATGTACCCTCGTCGCACCCCATCACGAAGGGGCTGAAGCCCGGAAGGTCGATTGAGACTAGCGCCCTCTTCCTCATCTTGTCGTGAGACTCGGCGGTCAGCCGCACCTGGAGCTCTTTGCCCCCTTGCGGTACCTGGATTTCGTCCGAGGACTCCTCTAGACTTGGCAAGGACACCCCTGCTTCGTCGTCTTTCCTGACGATACCCTCTCCAAAAACCTTCTTCTGTATCATTTATCCGGCCCTTCCGTACGACATATCGGTCACTCGTTACACTCGAGCACGCCCTTTAGCGTGCCGCCGACCTACTCACCACCCGCTCGGCCCCGGATGGGAGTTCGCCACGCTCTCTACCGCGCAACCAAGACCTCGCGAGCTTCACCGGGAGTGGCGGGGCGCCGGTCCAGCTCCGACGCTGTGCGCACGGCGCGCTCAACGAGCTGCGCAGTGTTTTCTAAAGGTTCGCCTTGCCTGAATAGATCGTTGTCCTCCATTCCCACCCGGATGTTAAGGCCCATGGCGAGGGTGATCGTCATGATGGGTAGTTGGGTGCGGCCCATCGAGGAGACGTTTATTCTCAGGTCCTCCTTTGGCACCGGCAGCTCGGTCGTAGCCCAGCTCCCTCAGGAGGAGGGGGTTAGCTGCTTACCTTTGATCTGCAGTTCTGCGTCAATCTCCTCTATAGATTTCCCTTTCGTCTCGATCCCGAGGAAGAAGTACACAAGGCCCGCTAGGGCTGCGAAGCACGCGAGGAAGATAAAGCCGGGTGTAAGGCCGGCAGTAGTGGCCTCCGGGTTTACAATCTGGCTCGATCCCGCAATGAGAGCGAGGCCAACGGGGCCGAAGATCTTGCCCAGACCGCCGAAACCATAGGCCGACCCCATCCCGCTCGTTCGCAAGTCGGTCGGCCAGACCTCAGCCGCATAGGGACCGACGATCGCGAACCCACCATCCGTGAAAAAGAAGGCCAACATCATGAGCAGATAGAACACGGAGATACCGGCGATGAACGCATCGGAGGGGACGATAGCGGCCAGCACCAAGAAGAGCGCTCCACCGAACCCCAGCAGCCCTCCAGACACGCGCCGGCCCAGCAGATCGGAGAGAACGGAGAAGACAATCCTACCAGCGAGACCGGACAGGCTGACGAAGACGAACAGGAACGCTGCCTCGGCCGGTGAGATGGCGAGCACGAGCACGAGGAGTGTAGGACCCCAGAGGATTATCCCGTACTCGGAGGTCTGCGCGCCGAGGTTGCCGAGCCAGGAGACCACCAAGCTCCTGCGGTGGCGGAAGAGTTCGCGCCAGTTCGTTCGGACAACCGGAACCTCTTCGGGAAGCCTTACCTCTTCAGGCGATATGTTTAGAGCCCAGGCTATGGCACGGCGTGCCTCGTCCCGACGCCCATTGTGGATCAACCACCTCGGCGACTCAGGCACCACCGCACGAATGTACAGAGAGAGCAGTGCCGGCAGAATGCCTATAAGGACGAGCCCCCGCCACCCGATGATCGGACCCAGCGTAGAGGAAAGCACGCTGCCCAGGAGGAGCCCAAGAGGGATGAACACGGTTATCAGGCCGCCCAGAAATCCTCGCTTGCGGGTCGGCACAAACTCCTGTACCAGCGGAAGGTCCACGCTGTAGAGCCCGCCCACGCCAAAACCGACCACGAACCGGAGGAGTCCTAGCAGCACCCAGCTACCCTCCGGAACAAGGGCCAAGGCCCCGGTAGCAATAGAGAAGGTCAGAACGGTGGCGATAAAGACCTTTCGTCGGCCGATTCTATCCGCGATGTAGCCCCACGCGTACCCTCCCGCGATCGCCCCAACGCCAGAGGTCAACAAGAGGAAAGCGGTCTGATTGTAGGTAAGCTCCCATGGTCCAACGATAAAGCTGAGGATAAACCCGAGCAGGAAAAAGTCGAAGAACTCTAGCATGTCAGCCAGAATGGCGGCCGCCATGATACTGTATTGGCGCCGCGTCATCGCGCTTTGGTCGATCTGTTCGAAAGTAACTGTGTTGCTCATAGCGTACTCTCCAGACGTGCCGCTGGTTATGTGCTATCTATTCGTCTTTATGTGCTATCTATTCGTCTAATAGAGCTACCGCCCGAACCGGGGAACCCGTCCCACCGCGAATGCGCAGCGGGAAACCCGAAAACGTAAACCGCTTTCCGACCAGTTGATCGAGGTTCATCAAGTTTTCGTAGTGCACCATGCCATGCTCTCGGCACATCATGTGACAGGGGTAGGTACGGCTCGTCGGGTTGTCTGGACTCGGCGAATCCACGCCAAAGATCTTGATCCCTTTGTTCAAGATCCAGTTGCTCCCCGAGTCATCGAGGCCCGGGTATTCGCTTAGATACTCGACTGTGCCGTAGTAGCGGTCGTAAGTTGCCGTGTATAGGAGCAAGACGTCGCCCTCAGACACCGAAGCGTCAGACGAAGCAACGGCCTCGTCGAGATCTGCGTCGGATATGTAAGTCTTTGGCTTTTTGTGCGAGACATCGACGCAAGTGGCCTCCCCATAGAATATGCTGAGGTCCATCTGATCGATAGAGGGAGCGCCCTCGCTCGGGTCGAGGTGACTCAGAGCGTCGACGTGGGTGGGGCCATGATCGCTCAACAACAGCCCCTTGGAGGCGTAAGAGAACCCGCCTTCGAAGTTCTTCTCTGTCTCCCAATGGTGGTGATGGTCCCAAACAACTGTCTTGAGGTGTCCGGGATAAACATACATCCCCTGGTATATCTCTTGAGAAAGATCGATTATTCTAGGCACAGTGCTCCTCTTTCCGTCTAAGCAGCCACGCTGCGGTTTCGGCAAAACCTTCGAAACTGGTGTATTTGCCAATCCGCGTTGTTGACGACTTCCTTATTGCCTAACCTTCCCTACCGCCGTCACTGTCAACTCCCGCCGGAATAATCGGGAGTAGCAGATACGATTCCCTATCGCCACCTCCGTAGATAGTGACGTCGCCGCCGACTTGTTCCGGCCGCCGATCCCAGGGATTGGTATGGACGAACGGTCCCGAGCCGCGGAAGGTACCCAGCGTGCCTAGCGTCCCAGAGACCGTTTCGCGTTCGAGGTCGCGGCCCTGAATCGTAAAGGCGAGCCGGTGGCCAGGCGGGATGACGATGCAGGTCGGCCAGATCTCGACGTCGAGCTCATAGACCTCGCCGGGCGTCAGGAACTGTTGCTCATCGTGCGTGTGGTACGGTTGGTACTCGGTGCTGAGCTCCGGGTCGAGCTTACGATGGGAAGCCCGGAGCCATCCCTGTGCGATCGGCGCTGCAGGCTCAACCGAGCCGGCGAAAGTGACCTCCTGACCATCCGGGTCGAAGAGTTGAACTATCAGGAAGAGGTCGGCGTCGATCGTCTGAGACGACATAAAGATCTTTGCCGCAAGCGGCCCGGTGATCTCCGTCTCTTGATCGAACGGCTCCATCCAGAACGTGACACCGTCCGAGGTCAGCGGTGCATATTCGACCTCACTCTCATTGCCGAGTGGCTGCGTGTCCAGCGTCTGCTCGGCCGGGTTGAGGTAGTACTTCGTCCACTGCGTCCGGGCGAGTGGCCACTCCTGCTCGCTCCGAAGAGCGAAGCGCTCGCCTGGGCGGCGAATGTTGAGTAGCACCGGCGCTTCTTCATCCCAGCCGTTGTCCTCGCCCTTGAGGAAGTGATCGAAGAACCTCTTCTGGAGCTTGAGGCCATAGTCAGTATAGAAGTGCGTCCAATGTTCGAGACCGTGAATTTCGAGCCACTTCTGCTCGGAAGCAGCCCGGACGAACCCCTCGACGTTGCCGCGGAGGTGCAACCCCGCCCCACCCCAACTTCCACAGGAGAGAAACGGCACCTTCACCTTCGGCCAGTCGGCCGATCGCTCACGGTACCAAAGGCCGTCGAGAGGTTGCAGCCGCGCCTCGAGGTCTGGCCTGGAGCGGTTCTTCGCCAGCTCTTCTTCGGGGAGCGTCTCCGGTCCGGAGGTCAGCATACCGTTGTTCGGGTCTCTCTCGCCCCGGATGCCGAGTCCGTGTTGCACCGACTGGACCTGCGACGGATACCAGGTTTCGGTGAAGGTGTTCATGATACCACCATGGCGGTGCCAGTCTCGGTAGGCATCGGCCGCGCCTTCCCACGGGCACATCGCCGCGAGATGCGGCGGCTGGAGGCCGGCAACCTGCCACTGGTTGATCGCGTAGTAGGAGATACCATTTAGGCCAACCTTGCCGTTGCTCCAAAGCTGCGTCCCGGACCACTCGATGCAGTTGTAATAGTCCTTGGTCTCTCGCGGTGAGAAGATGTCGAGGTAGCCTGGCGACCGGCCCGCGCCCCGCGAGTCGACCCGGACGCAAGCGTAGCCATCTGGCACCCACTTCTCGGGGTCGACGACCTCCCAGCTCTGGTACTTGCAGGTCGAGCCCTCGGCGATCTCCGGATGCTCGAGAATCATCGCCCGCCACTGATCGGCATAGAGAACCTGGAAGGGCATGTTCTTCGCATACGGCCCATATGTCAGGATGACCGGGTACTCGCCGTCCTCGATCGGCCGGTAGACGTCGGCTCGCAGGACGACGCCGTCGTCCATCTCAACTGGCACATCCCGATCTATCCTCATCCCATCGGCTATTTCGCTCCTATCACTCATTTCTCCTCCAGGTTCTGGGCCACTCCATTAAGGTGCTCGTTGCCTCTAGCATCGCTAGTATCCTTGCTCATTGGCTTCATGAGCAGCCCCACTTCTACTCGGCCTCTCCTCGGTCCGGTCCTCTGTCGGCGTTGGTGAACGAAGGAGCCGTCGAGCGGAACGCCTCCCTTATCTCGTCGTCTACCGCAGCCCCTACACAGCCATCGAGTTGCTTGCCGTGGGGCCCGCCAGAATTGGCACGATATCTATGCATGCTCCAGCAGTAGTGCCAGCCGAACAGCTTATAATGAGTCCCACAGTTCTACATTACCTCGTGGGTCGACTGTTCGGATATGCACGCTCCTTTCCCAAGGCCCCTGTTAACTTGCACTATAGACGACAAGATAAGCGGTTTCAAGAAACCGAAATTCGTTTCAACAATGAGAACTTGAGACGCGCTGACCGGAAGAATCCAGCAGAGAAGAGCTTGGATAAGAACATCGAGCCTGCGTAGAGTGCGTAACATCAAACTCTAGGAGCTTGCGCAAGGTACGAGACGCTTCACTTCCGCTTCACGTTCGAAATCGGCAAGAGCGACAAAATGTGGGGGCACGCCTGCTCTGCTAGACCTCCAGCGGGACTGGCTCGTAGATACCAAGAGGCGCAACGATTATTTTGTCGCCACTAACCTGAACCTTCTGCGCACAGCCACGGCGTAACGACGGTTCTGATAACCGATCCTAACACCGACTAGCGGTGTCCTTCCCATAACGATGGCGTGCAGCCGGGACTACAGTATATAGGTGGTGAGCACATCCCTTCCTCCCCTCTGGAAAGATCTTCGAGTGGAGAACGCGACTGCGAGTGGGAAGGCTATCAAGTACACCTTCGAGCTCACATTCCACAGGTTGTCTTCGCAGTAAAGAATATATGCTGCGGGAAGGGCAGCGTATTAGCAAGCGAGGTGGGTCGCGTTATCTAGAAGCGAAACAGACAACGGACGAAACCAGAGAGCATCGGATCGACATGGAGATCGTCGTCGATGCCGACGATGAGCAAGAACGGACCATGGGTCGGTACTACTACCTCGAAGGCAAGCTCACCTTTCCCTTCCTTGCTAGATGTGTTGGCAGGAGAGCCATCTCCTCCTGAAGGAAGTAGACGAGGCCAAGGCGATCGGCATGCCTCCCCCAGAGGAATGTGAGCATGAGATGTTCGTCGTGGTGTGCTGAGGGAGGGCCTAGCGGTTCCTTCACCCCAGCATGAATCGCTTCAAGCTGATGACGAACCTTCTTCAACAGCCCGATCTCGTCGACGAGACCAGCGACGATCCCCAGGTGATCGATATCTTTAACGTCAATTCGTGACTGTTGGGCACGTTCATCTATATCCCAGAAAATATCCGGCTCAGGAGATTAAACCTGCGGAATGTGGGTTCGAGGGGGACAAAGAAGACATTGACAACGCCTCAAGCGTCGCGGCAAGGTTACCGCTTATACAAGCCTTTTCCATTAACCAGCCTTTGGTCGTCCTCGGGTAGATCAAGGATTTGTCAACTCAAGGTCTGCGCTGGCCTTCTTATCTAAGTGATGTGTTTACTAGCCTGCATACGCACAGCTGCGTCCTCCACAGCCTCTATAATATTGTAGTAGCTGCCGCACCTGCACAGGTTACCTACGAGGTACTCCCGTATCTCCTCACGACTCGGAGACGGGTTCTCGTCCAGGAGAACTCTCGTCGTCAGAATGAAGCCCGGCGTACAGTACGAGCACTGGAACGCGGAGTGATCTAGGAACGCCTGCTGGATAGGATGCAACTCTCCGTTCTGAGATAAGCCTTCTATCGTTGTCAGCTGCTTACCCTCAACTTGTATAGCCAGCATAATGCAGCTGCTCACAGGTTTGTTGCCGACTAAAACAGTGCACGCACCGCAGTACCCTATACCGCATCCGTGCCGACTTCCAAACAGTCTCAGTTTGTCGCGTAGTACGTTTAGCAGGGTCTCACCCGTTTCAACTTCGACCCTTTTGTCCTCGCCATTGACCTGGAGGCGCAGTTCCTGCGTATTTTGCTTCGACCGCGTTCCTTGGCTCATTCGCTCTGCTCCTTCTTCGCTCGCAATGCCCGTAGCAA
>Ga0126306_10001858_pt1 | contig 11541 bp, 14 predicted proteins | sample Plot27_FD_92592 | JGI IMG/M metagenome (GOLD analysis project Ga0126306, IMG submission 92592) | Serpentine soil microbial communities from UC McLaughlin Reserve, CA, USA - Plot27 | ecosystem: Environmental > Terrestrial > Soil > Grasslands | place: USA: UC McLaughlin Reserve, Lake County...
CCTGGAGGGCGCACAGGTGAAGGAGATGACCGCCTTCATGACTCCCGCGCTCTTTCCCCACTTCGGCCTGCCCGAGACGCTTGAGCGTTGACCGCGTTCTTGCCGCGCAGGCTCTGGCGGCATTGCGACTACCTCAGAGATCCATTGCTCTTCGGTACGGGCACGAAGGCGAGTCGGAAGCGGCACGATCTTCGTTGCCAGCGCTAAGGCGCTCGACGAGTTCCCACCGGCTTCGCCCTTTACTCGACGCTCATCCGCGCGGGCTCGGGGCTGATCCGCCGCGGCCTCTTGCGCGCGGTCGCGCGGCACACGGAGGCCTCGGCTTGGCCTCGTCACCGCGACGTCGGAAGCCGAAGGGAGCACGATGACGGCGCAACCTCCTCGGCGGCGCTTGACCGCTGGCGCGCAGCCGGGAAGCTTCAGCGAGTTCGGCGTGGTGCACAAACTCGGTCGACGGCTCGAATGGCGCGGTTTGCGGCGGGATCGTATCTGTGCACCCACGGCCTATTTTGTGCCTGCCGAGCCTTTCTCCGCCGCCCCCAGCCGCGCCGCCTGCTGCTCGTAGAGCGCGCGACCTCCTTCGAGGAAGTCGCGAAGCAGCTCGAGCTGGTCGGGGCGGTAGCGTCGCAACCCGGCACCGGCGGCCTCGAAGGCGCGGCCGCGTCGGACTCGCGACGTCAGGTTCAGAGGCTTACAACTCGAATTTCGGCTAGGAGCCGATCTCAAGTTCGCGATTGGTCGCCAGGATTGGCCAAGTCAATCGAAAGGGGTCTCTCACCATCGCGATCCGGATGAGAGCGATCGTTGTCAGTTCTGCCCGCGGCCAAGAACAGGCGACGAGGGCGGCTAGACGATCGGCGGCCAGGACGTTGCTCGGATCGCCCGGTCCTCGACGTAAGAACTCGACTGCTGACCAACGTATGAGCGCCCTTGACGATCGAGCGAGAGGACGTCAACGCGCCGGGAGGGCCGCAGGTCGGCGGGGCGCGACACCCCTTGACGAAGGCCTTGGCTAGCGGCGCGAAGTCCTTGTGGGTGCCGACGGCCACCCGGGAGGCAAAACCGTCCGCTATGGCACCGGCCTCAGCCACGGCCGAGTAGACATCACGACTCTCGACCCGCATCAAAGCGCCGCTGTGCGCGCGCTCGGGTAGCGCCGACTCCCCATTCCGTTCCTGTCGAGCCACTGCCGAACCTGGTGCCGGCTCGTCCACCCGCTGGGCCGCGGTGATTTCCCAGGCGGTGTCCTCTCGTACAGCACCAGCACGTCGAGTTCCTGCAGTGGCTGGTCGCACAGAGCTTTGGCCTCGACGACGAGGTCCGCAAGTTCAGGTGGCGTTTATCGATCGCAGGAAGCGTTCGGTGAAGACGTTCGCAGCGCAGCCTCCCATCGGGGGAAATGCTCTAAAAGAGCCCAACTTTCCCTTCAATTTAGAAGCCCGGCGCGAGCCGGGTTTCTTCTATGAGCGGACTGTAGGGCTACCTAGGCAGCGGCGCGTAGCCTCGGGCGTCCCCCATCAGCGGCGCCATTGAGAAGCGCCAGTGCGTGGTTCCGCGAGTCGCTCGCGAAAAGCGGCTTGACACCCGGAGGAAGCGTCCACGTCGCAGCCGGGTGGCGGTTGACGTGACTCACGGAGGTCAGGACAGGTCGTGCCGCGACGGTGGGCGAGGCGAAAACGAGCGCCGCAGCGGCCACCGCGAGCGCAAGAAGATCTCGCCTCATAACTCAGGTATCGCGCCGCCGACGCCAGAACGGATCTTGTTCCCCACGGTGTTCCCCACGGCCGATCTTGCTACTCGTGTGGCAACAAAAAAGCCCCGTTTCCGGGGCTTTTCGTGGTGGGCGGTACTGGGCTCGAACCAGTGACCCCCTGCTTGTAAGGCAGGTGCTCTCCCAACTGAGCTAACCGCCCAAAATCCCTGCAAATATCGCTTTTGGTCTGAAAGATATACCAGCATCTCTGACTTTAGCTCTTGCCTTCAAAACACTTCCGTTCCGTCTCCACTTCGAGTTCGGCTTGACGTAAACGGCTTCGAGACGGACGTCCTTGTTTCGCTGGCGGTTCGTCAACCTCACGCTGTCCTCGATCGGCGCGTGCGCCTCACGTTCGCCGTGGCGAATTGCGGCTTGCTGCGTCGCGCCCGATGTACAACGGAGTTCGAGGCGCTGCCGGCGCCGATCCGTCCTGGCGGGAGGCGATCGCCGCCAAGATCCGGGAGGGCGAGGTCGAGGTCGTCATCCTTGGGCCCGTCACGCGCCTGGGCATGAACGAGGCTGGGACGTTGCAGGAGGTCCGCGACTTCACGGCACTCGTCGATCAGGTACGCGCGCAAACCGAGCGCGGCGTTGCCGTCGTCCTGATCCACCACGAAAACAAGGGCGGCAAGGTCTCGGGTGCCTGGGAAGGCGCGGGGGACACACTCTTCCATGTTCAGGCACAGGGACATGGCAGCGTGCGCCTCCACGTCCAGAAGGCGCGCTGGTCGTCCACCTGGCACAAGAAGACTTTGCAACTGGTCTGGACCGACGTGGAAGGCTTCAACGTCGAGCAGAAGGAAGAACTCGACGACGAGACGTTGGCCGAACAGATCGTCGCCGCGATCCGCCACGATCCCGGTAAGGGCTGGAGCCGCGTCGAGGAGGCGACGCCGGGTGTGAATCGACAACGCCGGATGGCGGTCCGCGACGGCCTGCTCGCTCGAGGACAGATCGTCAACATCGGCAAGGGCGAGAGCGGTGAGGAAGTCGCACTTGCCTACTGCCCCGAACGCAAGGCTGCCCGACTCTTCCCGGTCGACGACCCAACGATCAGTCATCTGCTCCCGGCGTGGGGAGCAGACGGGGAGCAGATTGCTCCCGCCAGGACGGTTAGGGGGCAGGTGCATCTGCTCCCTGCTCCCCGCCCTATAGGGGAGCAGGGAGTAGGAGCACCAGTTTCACCGTCCTCAGACCTGTTTGGGGAACAAGCGTGAACCGTCCGGACGAAGCCTCCTTCCAAGCGGCCGTCGTCGGGGTTGCCCGCCTCGCCGGCTGGCGCACCCTGCACATTCGCCCTGCTCGCCGCGCTGATGGCAGCTGGCGAACGCCGATCGGCGGCGATGGCAAGGGCTGGCCTGATCTGACATTCGTCAGGCCGCCGAGGCTGCTCTTCTGCGAGCTCAAGTCCGAGCGCGGCACGCTCCGCCCCGAGCAGCGGGACTGGCTCGACGTCCTGCGCCTGTTGCCTCACGCCGAAGTCTTCGTCTGGACGCCGGCCGATTGGGACACGCTCGTCGAGGTCCTCACCGGCACCCGCCCGAGGAAGGCCGCTTGAATGAGCGAGCGAAGGCAGACAAGGCGTCTTTCAGATGACGGCAAGCACCTTGTCGTTAACGAGCGCTGGCTCGATCGACAAGTACACCCGCCGCGCTGGCGCTCGAAGAACTACCGCGTCCGACTGACGCGAAACGAGATTGCGTACTACTGCCAACGCGAGGGGCAATCATGACCGCCCGACCGCCGCCGAGTTGCTCGCCACCCCCGAAGCGCTGCTCACCCGTTCGCACCTGCGCGAGCTCGGCCTCGAGCGGCGTGCCATCGACAGCGTCTTCCGTTCGCTCCCGATCATCTCGCTGGACGGCTACGCGCGGCCGCTGATCCGGGTCCGTGACTATATGGCCCTCCTCGAACAGCAGACCTACGACGGGCGCACACGTGTCCGATAAGGCCATCTAGGCGGCCGCGAGCGTCACGGATGACCTCAGTTCGGCGCCGAGAGTTCGACCGCGCCTAGGTTCTGCGGAAGCGCTCGGCGCCCTGGTTGGGACGCGGGGTCGAACGACTGGCTTCGCCGCCGAAGTCCCTTAGGTGCCGCCGAGGTCCGCGACGATCTCCGCTGTGCGATTCCCGCGTTGGGCCTCTAGCCTCCGCAGATCTCGGGAATGGTGCCGCCGTTGGTGTTGAGGATGGCGGTGATCATGCCCTCGTCGAACCCGTGAGGGTTGGCTACTGAGCCGGCGACCTCGAACATCCCGAACGCCGCGTTGGGGTTGGTCATGTTGCACGCGCCGGTGAGGCCGTAAAGGGGGTGTGGTTTCGGGACCGCCGCGGCACCGCTGGCACCTGCGCCGCTTGCTGCGAGTGTGAGGGCCGTCACGAGCACCGTTGTGCGAGCTCTCATTTGGTACCTCCTTCCCGTGTACGGCGACGTTACAACTTGCACTTGTGGAGTTCAAGATGCGCATCTAGTAGCCGGCGAGCGTCCAAGCTGCGATCCTCGAACGGGGCCGGTGGCGCTGCAAGCGCCGCGGCGTTCGGTTCGCTGCCAGCCTCACAGCCCGTGCGCAGCGGTAACGTGTTGTCCAGGAGTTCTGTGGCGCCGGTCTACCGCTTTTTGCTCATGCTTCGGAACGGCGAGGCGGCCGACCCTCCCGCTTTTCTGACCGAGCACCCGGACTGGCAGCCAGGCGATGTGTTCGTCGCAGCCAACGGGCGCGCGTTCCGCATCGTGGACACGAACGCCGAGATCGAAGTCGCCGGCATGGTCCTCTTCGACTCGATCTGGACGGTGGAACCGCTCGAGGAGTCAACTGGTCGGCTGAGGCATCAGTGAATACGCTTGCCACGGGGCCGGTTCGGCGGCAAGCGACCTAGGCGTTCGGCTCGGCCCGGCCCCAATTTCGAAAGCTGGGCTCGTGGGCTGGCATCCGCAGTAGGCTCCCGATTCGTGACATGGGATCCCGAGGAGCGCGCTCAACTTGAAAGGGTGCTGGAAGCGCTCGACGAAGCCGCCTCGACGTTCGAGCAGCTCGTGCGAACGAAGAACAGGCCCGAGCTTCTCGAGGAGCTAGGGCGACTCAAACAGCGCAGCCTCCGGACAATCCTGCTCGCTAGCGTGCTGATCGAACAGCAACGCCGAGGCGATCGTTCGGGCATTGATGCGGCACCCGCCGAACAGGACTCGAACGGCCACTAGTCGCGGCAAGCGTCGCGGTTCGGCTCGTCGCCGGCCCCCTATGGCGTCTATTAGCCGAGCGGCCGCTCGCGAGCTAGAGCCCGGCGAGCGAGAGGAGCGACAGAGTGGTGAGTCCGATCGCGGCAAGTGTCGTCAGCGCCGTCGCCGCGGTGACCCGAGCGAGCTGACGCCGCGGAGCCGTGACGCGGAGCAACACGAGCGCGCCGGAAGCGAGGACGACCTCGTAGACGGTCGCCACCGTGTCGGCAAGACCGACCGCTTCCGGCTCGCCGGCCTCGGGACCGAGAGGAAGGCCCGCCGTCCGCGAAACGACCCACATCGCCGCCACGACAGCGTTGCCGGCAGCACCCGCGAGGTAGAGGCCCGGCGAGGGACGGGCAACAACGAGAACCGCCCACGCGAGCCGGAGTAATCCGACTCCGACAAAGAACGTCCCGAAGAGCCAGTACTCCTCGAAGTGCTGCGCGATCACTGCGAAATGAATCGTCGCCGCGCCCGCGGAGGCGAGCGCGACGACGAAGCGAAGACCCTCGGCGACTCCGCGCTCGGTCTGCAGAGGCGCTGAGTGCATCTCGTTACGACGTCGCACGCCCCGCAGGGCCAGCGGAACAATGCCGATTCCAGCGAAGGAGACGAGGATGGCGCCGGCCAACTCGCTCGGACCAAGTTGGTCAGCGTGTGCCGCCTCGGCCTCGTGGTGCCCGGGGTGTTCCGCGTGATGTTCCACCGGGACGGCGAGAACGCCGAATAGCGTCCCGGCCGCCGCCGCGACCGTCGCGAGCAAGACGATGCCGATCAGCCGACCGTTTGCTCTCATCGTGTTCCCTACCGCCAGTACGCCCGCTCCGCGCCGCGCGGATTCATCCCTTTGTCCCACCAATCGTCTCACGAGGCGTGTTCGCCGGCGCGCGAGCAGGTTAAGCCTCTTGGGTAGTTGATCCTCTCCTTAGTGCTGGTCCCACGTTTGCTTCGTGTACGGGAATGGCATCTAGGCCACCGATGGGCCGTCGTCGCTGCTGGCAACCGCCGCCCCAGGATTTTTCTGTTGAGCCTCCCGCATCACGTTTTCTTCGCGAAAGCCTGGGAGGGGGTTCCGCTGGCTGCGTTTCTCGAGGGTGACCCCGCCCCCCGTCCCCTTCGACGCGTTGCAAGAGCGACAGAGCACCTGCACATTGCTCAAGACGTTTCGTCCGCGTCTCGCCTTCGGGACGATGTGGTCGGCGGTCAGGTCCTCAGTGCTGCCGCAGTTCGAGCAGTACGGATGCTGCGCGATCGCGTTGGCACTCAGCCGTAGCCAGTCGTTGTCATAGCCGCGGCTGGTGCGAGTGCCACGCGCTCGTTCCTTCGCACGGGAACACGGAGGACAGCGGCCGTTCGAGAGCTCTTCCGGTCGGAAGTTGCGGAAGCAGCCGGCGCAGGTTCTGAGTCTCACACCACTACCCGGGGGTACCCCAGCCGCCTAACGTTCGACCACTCGGAACCCGCCTCGGCCAGGCGCTTGCCCGAGCGCGAGCCGTTCCGCTCGCGGCCTAGAAGGCCGAAAGCCAGGCACGAAGCCCGGCCTTCGGCTGCGTTTTCCCCGGATCTGGCAGTCGCAGTCGCCTTCGGGGCAACCGCAATCGCAGCCAGGGCTGCACTGAACGACCATGCACCCTCCTTCGAGGATAGATCGATCATCATCAATGTATCGCCTCGATCCTCGAAGCGCCATCCGCGCCTCTTCCGCCAAACCCTCCTAGTGCTTGCGAGCACGCTCACTTCGCCTTCTTCGTTTGCGCCTTCGCGTTCGCCAAAGGCTTGCACCACGGTTGCGACGGGCGGGTTCTGAACGATCTTGGGTGGCCCGTGCTGCTCGCGGCGCGGGCCGCCGTAGTCACTCTGCTTCGTCGGCATGTTCGCTCACCTCCTCGGGCGCGAGGTCAACGAGCCCCTTCCAGAACTGCGGATTACGCTGGACTGCGGGATCGTTGACCAGCCGTTTCTCGCCTTGCCGGTAAAGGGGGGCGACAGGTGCGGGCCTGTATTCCGTCGTGCAGATAGCCCACTCGGGTACGGCTGGCACGGCGGGTGTCTCGCGGCGTGGTCGAAGGCGTGGCACCTAGGTCGCCACTTTCAGCCGTTCGGCGAGCATCTGGCCATTCGGAAGCCGGACGGTCTGCCAGCCGCTGATCTCCGGTTCAGGACGCCAACTGCGGAACGGGGTGACGATCAGGCCGACCCACCGGTCGCCGGTGAGCCTGGCGCCGGTCGCCCACGCCCGCAGATCTTGCTCGCTGGGGATGCTGTCTCCGTCGGGTTCGAAATGCCAGCAGCCCAGCAGGGCGTCGCCATGCTGCCGTTGCGCCCTCTGCAGCTGTTCGTAGCCCAAATCAATGCTCGAGCGAGTGGCGTAGCTGTCGCTGCCAGGAACAGTCGCCTGGAGGACGTAGTCGCTCGAGCAACCCAACAACCAGCCGCCGCTCTCCACGTTGCCGACGTTCTCCAGTGTCCAGGCGACGTCGGTGCGGATCGTCTCGGCTACCCGGTGGCCCAGGCCGATCGTCTCGACGGGCTCGAGCTCCTCGTACAGCGTCGGTAACCGGGTAACTGAGCCTGCGCTGCGCCGGTGGCAGGCGCTCACCGTTGCAGAGCCCTCGCCTGCACCGCGAACAATTCCGCTTCGTTGACGGTTCACGGCTCCGCGCTCATCGGCGGGCTCGACTGCCAGGCGACACCTTCCCGGTCCCAGCCGTGAGCGGCGGAGTCATCGGGCGGCTGGAGTAAACGAGGAGGACCGCCCGACCTCTCGACATGTGCTCGGATCGCCCGCCTGATCTCGCGGGAAACGGTCCTGTCTCCCTGGTCGGCCAGTTGGGCAATCGCCTCGGCATCCTCGGCCGGCACCTTCGCCCCGACACAGACAAGCCGAGGATTTGCGCGGTTATTCGGGTTCACGTCTTGTACTTCGGCTAGAGCGAGGTCGCGCCGACTCAACGGGCACAATTAGTGCCTGAGTGGCAACGGCCAAGCTCTCCCTGCACGGAATCGACGACGTTGAGGCATTCGCCGGCGCAATCGTTCAGCGAAGCTGGCTCGAGCTCTCCCACCACGACCGCGAAGACCTCCACGCCTATCTCGTCGCCGAGTGCTGGCGCCTCAGCCTCCGCTACGAGCGAGGCGATCCGCAGTTCCCACCGCGGTTCTCGGTCTACGCCACGCCGATCCTCAGGAACCGCGTCGTCGACTGGCAGCGGAAACGATTCGGCCGCACCCGCTGGACCTTCAAGGACCAAGTCATCGAACGGAAGCTCCCCCAGCTCGTCAGCCTCGACGCCGACGATCCCGAGCGCGATCGACTGGTCGACCGTCTCGGAGCGGGGGCTGGCGATAGCGCGGCAGATTGGGACGAGGCTCTCGGAGGGCTGGTCGGAGAGAGAGATCGCACGCGAGCTTGGGACTACGAAACACTGGGTTTGTGCCCGCCTCGACGAGTTGCGTGATGAGCTCGAGCGGCTGGCGTTGCCGCGCTAGACGATTTCCGAGGTAGGCGCCCAGGTAGGCACCGTGTGAGCATTCCCGGCACCGCTGGCACGCCTGTCCCGCTCAACCATGCGGTTTCCGCGTAGCCGTGCGGTGCGAAATGCCCCCAGCGGGATTCGAACCCGCGCTACAGCCTTGAAAGGGCTGTGACCTGGACCGCTAGTCGATGGGGGCGGTCGTGCCTTGGGGCAGGATAGCCGGGTGACCGACGGGAGGCGGGTGGCGATCATCGGCGCCGAGCTCGATCTGGGCGCCGGACGCCGCGGAGTGGACATGGGCCCGTCGGCGATCCGGTATGCCGGATTGGGCGAGCGCTTGGCGTCGCTGGACATACTGTCGCAGGACTGGGGCAACGTTCACACGCAGATCCGCGAGACCACCGACCCGGGCAATCACGAGGCGCGCTTCCTCTCCCAGATCCGCGAGACGTGCGAGCGAATCGCGGAGCAGGTGCGCTCCGCCGCCGAGAGCGGTCTGACGCCGCTCGTGCTCGGCGGCGACCACTCGGTCGCCCTGGGGACGATCGGTGCCCTGGCGTCCCTGCACGGGCCCGGCGGCGTGCTCTGGTTCGACGCCCACGGCGACCTGAACACCCCGGCGACGACGCCGAGCGGCAATGTCCATGGAATGCCGCTCGCAGCCGTACTCGGACGTGCCGGCGCCGGGTTCGAAAGCGACCGCTGGCCGTTGCCGGCCGTGGAGCCCGAGCGAGTCGCGCTGATCGGAGTCCGCAGCCTCGATCCCGGCGAACGCGCCGTCGTCAAAGAAGCAGGCCTCGCGGTCTACACGATCTCCGACATCGACCGCCGTGGCGTCGAGCCGGTCCTGCGCGAAGCGCTCGAGCGCGTCTCCGGCGCTCCCTTCGTGCACATCTCCCTCGACCTCGACCTCGTCGACCCGGTTGTCGCGCCGGGCGTGGGCTCGCCGGTCCGTGGCGGACTCTCGTACCGAGAAGCGCACCTGATGATGGAACTCGTCGCCGAGAGCGGCTTGCTCGCCTCCCTGGAACTCGTCGAGGTGAATCCCATCCTCGACCACGAGAATGCAACAGCCCGCTTGGCGGTCGAGCTTGCTGCGAGCGCACTCGGAGCCCGCATTCTGTAGCGCTACATTGACTCTGCGGGCCGGTAGCTCAGCTGGCAGAGCAGGGGACTTTTAATCCCAAGGTCGCAGGTTCGAATCCTGCCCGGCCCATCCCATTTGCAGGGATTTTGCAAAGAAGACAACGACTTGTGCGTACAGGTGTACGCACGCGCACCTGTCCATGAGGGTCGATCCGGGCTTGGTTTGTCGCAGTACCCCGCCGTCTGACGCCTTTCGCTTCAGCTCAATGCAGCTCGTTCCGTGGGATTCCGCGTCCCATTGCACGCCAGCCTCGCAGCTGCCCCGCTTGAGTCTGGGACCTTCGCCGAACTCGGGCCTGTCACGCCGGAGGTCGCGGTTCGAGTCCCGTCGCTCCTCTATCGAAGTGCCTACACAGTCGCGGGTTTCCGCGCCCCCGCTCGCTAGTCACCGTCGGCCTCCGACGCCAGTTCAACGCCAGAGCGTCCGCTCCCCGCGTCGAGCCGTGCGCGGATCGCGGCCTCGGAGTCGCGCGCCGGGTGGCCTAGGTCTTGTCGATCATCTTCACGGAGGTCCCATCAGTCCGGCGAGCTTCCGCTTCGTGCCCGGCTGCCCGCGCCGCCTAAAGATGCCCTTGACCTTGGAGCGTGATCCAAGCTTTACGCTGTGCCCTGATGCCCGCGCTGACCGTCTCGAAGCTCGCTGACCAGGTGGGGATGACGCCGGACGCGCTCCGGTACTACGAGCGCACCGGGCTACTGCCGAAGCCAGAGCGGACGGCCAGCGGCTATCGGCTCTACGACGAGGAGACCGCGGACCGGCTGCGATTCATCAAGGGCGCGCAGCGGCCCGGCCTCAAGCTCCGTGAAATCCGCGAGCTTCTCGAAGTGCTCGACCGTGGCTTGTGCCCTTGCGGCGATACCGAGGCGATGTTGAGGCAGCCCGTGCGCGAGATCGACGAGGAGATCGTGCGACTGCGCGACCTCAAGCGCCAGCTAGTGCTGCTCGTCGAGCGGTTCCCTGCCGAGGCGTGCGAGGGCGAGGCGGGTTGGCCGTGCCAGGAGGAGTTCATCCGAACCGCGAAGGAGGCAACGAATGGACGCTCGTAGCTGTTCGCCTGAGTGCGATTGTGGCTGCCCAGACGGCGAGTGCGACTGCTGAGGGGAGGGAAGCTGAGGTGATGATTCGCATGGCGTGCACCGGGTGCGGTTGCGAGCACTGCCGGTGTCCCGACTGTGCGCCGGCGTCCTAGGCTCGGGTCGCGGGGGCGTGGGAAGGGCCGCAGCCTTGATGCTCGAGGTGCGCTTGCGCTCGGACAGGTCGTCGCCTTCGACGGCCGCGTCGTCGAGGTCTTCGCCGACGGCGGGCCGAGCCGCCGCTTTCCACCTCGCCCAGCTGGGCACGATCGAAGCGGTCGACGCGAGACGGCCACAGGCGTGAAGCTCTGCGGCGGCATGATGAAGTTCGGCCGGGCACGCGTGACCTACGACTCGGCAAGAGGCTGGCCCCGCACAGGAAGCTCCGTTCGCCTTAAGCTCCTCGCCTCGCGCGCGTCGGCGCGTTGGTGGGTTGCGGGCTCCGGCCGGACCTGGGTGCAGGGCCAGTCCAGAACATCCTACGCCGTTTGGGGCGAATCGAGAAGAGCAGAACGGGGTGTGGGGGTGCCGAGACGCGGTCCCGCCTGAAAGACTCGCCGTTTCTGGGAGCGGGAGCCTAGTCGCTCTCCAACCGGCAGAAGCACGATTCCTCCTCGGGCACGAACGACGAGCCGAGGTAGCGGAGCGCAACGCCGCTGGCCGCGAGCGCGTCCAAAGCGGCGGCGAGCCGTTCAGTGCTCGCGTGGCTGAACGAGTTTCGCCTAGCTCGTGAGGGGCGGGCCCCGAACGGCGCAGGTCGCGTCCCTGCTGGCGAGCCCGAGGCTCCGGAGCTCGTCGTCTGGCACGAGTTCCTCGATCAGCGGAAAGAGCTGTCGCTCCTCAAGCCGGATGTGTGCGTCAAGCAGTTC
>Ga0126306_10001859_pt1 | contig 11540 bp, 10 predicted proteins | sample Plot27_FD_92592 | JGI IMG/M metagenome (GOLD analysis project Ga0126306, IMG submission 92592) | Serpentine soil microbial communities from UC McLaughlin Reserve, CA, USA - Plot27 | ecosystem: Environmental > Terrestrial > Soil > Grasslands | place: USA: UC McLaughlin Reserve, Lake County...
CACTTCGAACAACCCACTCAGAGCGGGGCGTCGACCACCGGCTCCGCGGACGACTCGCGGCGGGCCTGGAGCCACTCGCGCAGCAGGACCTGGATCGTCCCCGCGATCGGGATCGCAGCGAGGGCTCCGAGCACGCCCGCCAGAGACGCGCCGATCAGCACCGCGACGAGAATCGTGAGCGGCGAGAGGGCAACGGTCTTCGAGTACACGAGCGGGTACAGCGCGTGATTCTCGATCTGTTGGTAGACGATGAACCAGCCGAGCACGATCAACCCGATCGTCCAGCCGCGGTCGAGCACGGCGACGGTCGTGACGAGGACCGAGGCGATCGTCGCTCCCGCGAGCGGGATCAGGTCGAGCAACGCGACGACCAGGCCGAGCGCGATCGCGTAGCTGACGCTGAGTGCAGTCAGCAGCAGGGATGACGTGATGCCGGCAATGAGCGCGATCGTGAGTGCGCCGGCGACGAACCCACCGACCGTCGCGTAGACCTCCTTTCCGATCCGGCGCCAGCGCGGCTGCGAGCGCTCCGGCAGCAGCCCGTAGAACCGCTCAACCCAGCGAGGGCCCTCGAGCAGCATGAAGAAGGTGAGCACGATGATCGTGATCGTCGCCGCGATCACGGTTACCACTCCCTTTGTCACTGCGACCGCGGTCCCGGAGACGCCGAGGATGCGGCTGAGGTCGGTGCCGGACGCCGCTTCGCGCACGCGCTCGACGAGGTGGTAGTCCGTTTCCAGGAAGCCGAGGCGTCCGCGCCCCTCGGTCAGGTCCTGCACGTACTCCGGAACGGCATCGATAAAGCTGTTCACCTCGTCGACGAGCGTCGGGACGAAGGTGGCGCCGAGCAGCATCACGGTGCCGAGGAGGAGCAGGTACGTCGCACCGATCGCGAGCCCCCGCCCACGGATTCCCCGACGCATCAGGAAGTTCACGAGCGGGTCGAGGGCGAGCGCGAAGAAGATAGCGATCAGCATCCAGGTCAGCACCTGGCGCGCGAGCACGACGACCTGGAGCAGCGCGAAGACGGCGAGCACGATCCCGAGCACGGCGAGGACCGTCCGCGCCCGGAAGCGGATGATCCGCTCCTGCGGCTGCATCGGGGAGAGCTTGACGGCGCCGCCGGACGGTCCGGCCGCTAGCATCCCGCGACGTGACAACTGGGACACTCCACACGAACAAGGGTGCGATCGAGTTCGAGCTCTTCGACGCCGACGCGCCGAAGACTGTCGAGAACTTCGTGAAGCTCGCGCGCGAGATGTTCTACGACGGTGTCGTCTTTCATCGCGTGATCCCGGACTTCATGATCCAGGGCGGCGATCCGACCGGCACCGGCCGCGGTGGGCCGGGCTACACGTTCGAGGACGAGTTCAACGACAACAAGGTCGTACGCGGTGCGCTCGCGATGGCGAACGCCGGCCCGAACACGAACGGCTCGCAGTTCTTCATCGTCACCGCCGAGGCGACGCCCTGGCTCGATGGCAAGCACACTGTCTTCGGCCGCGTCACGAACGGGATGGACGTCGTCGACGAGATCGCGAACGTCGATACCGATGCGAACGACAAGCCGCGCGAGGACGTCACGATCGAACGGGTCGAGCTCAGCTCCTAGCTCTCCCGCTTCGCCGACAAGCGCCCGATCGGGGTCGAACCGATGACTAGAGCTTGGAAGGCTCTCGTGTTACCACTACACCACGGGCGCGCGACAGTAGCGTAGCCCCGGTGCAATGGAGCCGCGGCCGACTCGCCTGCTTCTCGGCCGGCACGCTGCTCGCGCTCGCGGCCCTCGTCGGGCCGCTGCACGAGCTCCAGTTCGAGCTGCTGACCGCTCACCTGCTGCAGAACATCGTGCTGGCCGAATGGGCACCCGCGCTCTTGGTGCTGGGGCTGCCGCCGGAGCTCGGTCGGCGCCTGGCGCGGCTCGTGCCGCCGTGGCTGGGTCTCCCGCTCTGGCTGGTCGTCTACTACGCGTGGCACGCGCCGCCGCTCTACGACGCTGCGCTCCGGCACCCGGACTCGCTCCTCCAGGCGGAGCACCTCTCCTACCTCCTCGCCGGAGCCGCACTCTGGCTGCCTGTCGCCCACGGTCCGATGCGCAACGGGGCAAAAGCCGGCTACGTCTTCGCGGCCTTCCTGCTGATCAGCCCGCTTGGACTCCTGCTCGCCCTCATCCCTGACAGCGTCTACGCCTTCTACGACGGCCACTGGGGGCTGACGGCGCTCGAGGACCAGCAGATCGGCGGCATCGCGATGTCGTCCGAGGCGGCAGTCGTCTTCTTCGCGGCGCTCGCGTTCTTCTTCGCGCGCGTCGTGCGCGACGAGAGCTAGAGAGTCGAGGAACCGTGCGGCCGCGGCCGCGAAGCGGCCGCCTTCAGGTGCCAACGGTCGCAACGGTCGCGGATCCGCGCAAGCGGGTTCGCGACTTGCGCCTCAACAACAATCGGGGCGGCCGGATCCGAACCGGCGACCTCTGCGTCCCAAACGCAGCGCTCTACCAGGCTGAGCTACGCCCCGCCGTTGCGGGCGAGTGTAGCTTCGCGCCGTGGTCGAGCCCCTCCTCCCGGCCGGCGACTCGCCTCCACGCGAGCCGCACCCGTTCCTCGGCTACGCGATGGTGCTGACCGCGGCCACCCTCTGGGCGGTCAACGGCGCTGTGTCGAAGGTGATCCTCGACTCGGGCCTCTCCTCGCTCCGCCTGAGCGAGGTTCGCTCGACGGGCGCTTTCCTCGGACTCGCCCTGGTGCTGGCACTCGTCGCCCCTCAGCGGCTCCGGGTTTCGCGGCGCGAACTACCGATGCTTGCGCTGTTCGGGATCGCGGGACTCGCGTTCGTGCAGTGGTTCTACTTCGTCGCGATCCACCGCATGTCGCTCGCGGTCGCCCTGCTGATCCAGTACCTCGCGCCGCTGCTCGTGGCGCTCTTCTCTCGCTTCGTGCTCCACCTCGAGGTGCGCCGCCGCATCTGGCTCGCGCTCACACTGGCGCTCGTCGGCCTCTCCTTCGTGCTCGAGATCTGGGGCGGGGCCGGGCTGGACGGAATCGGCGTGGGCGCTTCGCTGCTCGCCGCGACGAGCTACGCGCTCTACATCCTCATCGCAGAGCGGGAGATCGGCAGGCGCGACGCGATCTCGCTGACGACGTACGGATTCCTGTTCGCCTCCCTTTTCTGGGCCGTCGTCCAGCCGTGGTGGGCGTTCCCGGCCGGCGTCGTCGATGACGCGGCCTCAGGCGCGTGGGGCCTGCCGGTCTGGTCCCTGATGGTTTGGATGATCGTGCTCGGAACGATCGTGCCGTTCGGGCTGCTGGTCGGTTCGCTCAGCTTCATCCCGGCGACCCGGGCCAGCATCACGGCGATGATCGAGCCCGTGGCCGCCACGGTGGTCGCCTGGCTCTGGCTCGGCGAGGAACTCGGCGCGCCTCAACTGGGCGGCGGCGCGCTCGTGCTGGCTGGGATCCTGCTCGCCCAGACGGCTCGGTAGGACCTCGGGCCCGCCCTCGTAGGACCTCTGGGCCCCAATCCCCCTTCTGGGGGAGGTCGCTGTCCGACCCGTGACATACTCTGACCCGCTTGATCCCCCTTGCAAAGAATATTTCTATAGTTTTCAGCATGCTTTTGTGCGTTTTGGTGCTTGCGGCCCCGGCCCAGGCGAGCCCGACACCTGCCGAAGCCAGGCTCCTCGTGACGATGAACCAAGTCCGCGCGCAGCACGGCGTCCGTCCCCTTCGCATCGACCTCCGGCTCGAACGTGCGGCTCGTGCCAAGTCGCGATCGATGCTCCGGACCGGCACGTTCGCCCATGGCGATTTCCCGCGGCGACTCTCGAGCTACCGCGTCCGCGGGCCGTATTACGGCGAGAACCTCGCGTGGGGCGTCGGCGCGAATGCGACCGCGTCAGGGATCGTGCAGATGTGGCTCGCGAGCCCGTCGCACCGCGCGAACCTGCTCCGTCCGAGCTTCCAACGGGTCGGACTGGGCCTCATCGTCGGAACCTTCGGCGGCTACGGCGGCGCGGCCGTCGTCACCGCCAACTTCGCCGGGCGTTAGGCGGACCGAAGGTCCTACGGTCCTTCGTCGGAGGTCCTACGGTCCTTCGTCGGAGGTCCTACGGTCCTTCGTCGGAGGTCCTACTCCTCCATCAGCGCTTCGAGGTCCGCGAGCTTCTCGCGGCGAAGCTGGTCGCGCTCCCCGCGCTCGATCCGGGCGAGGAGATCGCGCACGAGCGGTGCAAGCTCGAGCGGATTGAACGGCTTCGTGATGTAGTCGACGCCGCCGATGTCGAGCCCCTTCGCGCGGTCACGGAACTCGGCGCGCGCGGTCAGGAAGACGATCGGGATGCCTTGCGTAGCCGGATCGTCGACGAGCTGCTCCGCGACGCGCCAGCCGTCGAGCCCCGGCATCATCACGTCGAGCAAGATCACGTCGGGCGGGTTCGCACGAGCCTTCTCGAGCCCCGACGGGCCGTCCGCCGCCTCGGCGACCTGCATTCCCTCGGCCTCGAGGTTCACCCGGCAGAGCAGCCGGATGGGAGCTTCATCGTCGATGACGAGGACGTTGGTCATGAGACCTGGATTCGTGCGCCTATACCCGCGCCGCGGGAAGCTCGAACGCGAAGCGCGAGCCCTCTCCTTCGGCCGATTCGACCCAGATCCTGCCCCCCATCGCGGTGACAAGGCCCTGAGCGAGAAAGAGGCCCAGGCCGGTCCCGCTTCGCTCCTGATCGGCGCGGTAGAACTTCCGGAAGATTCGGTCGTGCTCTCCTTCCGGGATCCCGACGCCCTCGTCCGCGACCTGGAACTCGACCGTGTCGCTCTTCCTCCGCGCGGCGACGGTGACACGTCCGCCGTTCGGCGAGTACTTGACTGCGTTGTCGACGAGGTGCGCCAGCACCTGACGCAGCTTGTCCGCGTCCGCCTCGGCGGCGAGCGGCTCCGTCGGCAGCTCGAGCACGAAGTTGTGACCGACGCTCTCTTCTGCGGAACTGACGACCTCCGTCACGAGCGGCCGCACGTCGGTCGGTAGCAGGTTGACGTGCAGGTCCCCGGCGTCGAGCCGCGCGACGTTGAGAAGTTGGTCGACGATTCCCGTCAGCCGCGACGACTCCGAGGAGATGTAGCCGAGGAAGACGCGGCGCTCTTCCTCGCCGAAGAGGATGTCCTCGCGCAGGAGCGTCTCGGCAAAGCCGTAGATCGAGGTGAGCGGGCCGCGAAGCTCGTGCGAGACGGTCGAGACAAACTCGGACTTCATCTCCTCGACGAAACGGTCGGATGAAATGTCGCGGAAGGCGTAGATGCGCCCCGCGACCTGGCCTCCGGGATCGCGCATGACGGCTTCGGTGACCGAGAGCCAGATCTCGCGGCCGCCGCGGCCGATCGGCACGAGCGCCGCGCCGCTCAACGTCCGGCCGAGGACCTGCTCCGGTGAACGGCCGAGCGCTTCAGCGGTTGGAACGCCGGTCACCTGCTCGGCCGCTCGGTTCCACGACACGACGTTTCCGTCGCGGTCGAGCGCGACGATCCCGTCTGCGATGTTCTCGAGGATCGCCGTGCTCCGCTCCTTCTCGAGAGCCACGCGTTGGTAAAGCTCGGCGTTCGAGAGCGCGGCCGATGTGTTCGCCGCGAGCGCTAGCAGCGCCTCGACCTCCTCCGCTCGCCAACGCCGCGGCCCGCGGCTGTACACGGCGATCACGCCGTAGAGGGAACCCTCCGGCCCGACGAGCGGAACTCCGAGGTATGCGGTGTACCCGGCGGCCAGCACGGCATCGGAGCCGACCAGGGCGGCATCGGGTGAGGCGTCCTCGACGGCGACCGCCCGGCGCGACTGCGAGACCTCTCCCGAGAGCCAGCCGGCCGTCTCGCTGCGCACTCCGAGCGCGACTTCTGTGTCGCGGCCCGCGACTGCGGTGACAAGTAGCTCGTCGCCCTCGACGATCCGGATCGCGCACGCGTCTGCGCCGAGCAACTCGGGAGCCTGCTGGACGACTTCGTCGAGCACCGCCGCGGGGTCCAGCTCGGTGGCGAGCGCACTGCTCATTCGCGCGAGCTGCTGCGCGAGCGCGCGCGAAGTGCGCTCTCCCTCGAACAGGCCGCTCCGCTCGAGTGCGCCGCGAGCAGCACCTGCCAGGTGGCGTGCGAGCTCGACGTCCTCGTCGCGCAGGGAACGCTCGTCGGCGAAGAAGACGAGCACGAGGCCGGCTGCATCCTCGGCCGCGACCTCCAGCGGGATGAGGAGGAGCGAGCGAAATGCGCACTCCTCCCCGAGCGCACGCCAGCGGTCGGCGAAGCGGTCGTCGGTCGCGAGCTGCGACGACGCGAGGATGCGACGCTCTTCCGACGCGAGCCGCAGGACGTCCGGCTCCTCCCTGAGACCACCCTCGAGGGCTGCCACGAGCGACGCAGGCAGTTCGTGCCGGCCGGCCAGTCGAAGCGCGCCCGCGCTCGGCATCACGACGGCGGTGAAATCGGCGCCGAACGCCTCACCCGCCGCCTGCGCGACTGCGTCGAGCGTTGCGGAGAGCGAAAGCGGCTCGACGAGCACGGAGGCGATGCGGTAGAAGCCGCGTTGGATCCGTGCCTGCCGGGAGCTCTCCTCGAACGCTTCGGCATTCCGCAGCGCGAGCGACGCGAGCGCGGCGAACGCCTCGAGCAGTTCGAGCCCTTGCTCGTCGAAACGGCCCGCGGTTCGCGAGCACACGCCGAGCACACCTCGCACCTCGTCGAAGACGACGATGGGCGCGACCATCACCTCTTCGAACTCGCGGTAGTTCGGCGACGGGCTCGGCTCCTCTGTACGCGCAAAGTCGCGTCTCAGGACGGGCCGCCTCGCGACGATCGCCTCTCCGATCGTCCCATCAGGGGCGATTTCACGGCGGATCTCGCTCTCGGGCAGGCCGTGGACGGCACGGCACTGGAGCGTGCGCCGTCCCTCGTCGAAGAGCCAGCAGTCCGCCGCGTCCGCTCCGAGCAACTGAACGACCTCGCTCACGAGCACCCCGAGGACGCCACGGAACTCCAGCTCGCCCGTCAGCGTCTGCGCCGCGTGCAGGAGCGCGGTTTGACGCAAGAGCCGAAGCTCGTTGTCCGCCAGCAGGCGTGCGGTGTCGAGCCCGAGCCCGAGCTCTCGGGCGACGGCCTCGAGGAACGCGACGTCCGCAGCAGCCCACGGTCCCGGCGTGTTCCGGTGGACGGCAAGCACGCCGATCAGCCTGTCGAAGACGACAATCGGCGTCGCGAGGGCGGCGCGCGAGCCGAGCTCGAGCAGTCCCCGGCGTCCGCCGAGCGCCGCATCTTCGAGCTCGGGAGCCGTGGCGACGTCGGTGAGCGCCATCGTCCGACGGTCACGCATCGCGAGATTCGAAACGGCGAGGCGCGCGAGGCTCGAGTCGCCGATCGGCTCCAGTCCGTCGCGGTGCCACTGCGCCTTGACCGTCAGCGCGCCGCCGGGCTCACCGAGCCGAACGAAGCAGCGTTCTGCCTGGAGCACTCCCGCGACAACCGCGACGGCTTGCTCGAGCACCGCGTCGAGATCGGACTCGGAGCGCATGCGAGCGGCGAGCAGCGCGACAGACGACTCGCGGTCGTCGTCGGCACTGCGGAACCCTTCGAGCACCGGAGCCGCCTCGGCGGCGAGCGCCTGCAGCCGCGCGAGGTCATCGTTCGAGAACACCCGCTGCTTCGTCGTCGCTGCGACGACGAGCACGCCGATCACGCGCTGGTCTGCGATCAACGGGATGTATCCGAGGCTCCGGGCACCCGCGGCCTCGACGAGTCGCGGGCTCACGCGCTGTGACGCCTGTGCGTCGTAGACGGTGAAGGCCGCAGCGTCGTGGTAGGCGCTCGCGACGCCGGACGACTCGTTCCGCAAATCGATTCGAACGTCGGACATCCACCCGACCTCCTCGCCGCGGTCGACCGCGACGACGCCGCGCGCCTCCATGGCGCCGTCGTCGATGAGCGTCAGTGCGGCGAACTCGGTGCGCGCGAGCGATGCCGCACGCTCGACGATCTCGCGTGCCGCCTCCTCGATCGTCGCGGCGTCGCGGAAGCGCACCGCCCCCTGCGCGAGACCCGGCCCTGTGAGCAGCAGCGTCCGCTCGCGGAAGCGCGCGAAGAGGACGAGCGCGGGCACGAGGGCGAGCACGACCGCGACAAGCCCCGGCCAGCCCGAACCGCCGATGGGCTCCCGGTCGCGGAGGACGAGTAGTCCGAAGACGACCGCCGCGCCCCCGCCGCAGAGGAAGACGAGCGCCAGCGCAAGCTCGAGCTCCCGCACCGAGCGGCGCCCGCCCACGAGGGCGGGCAGGAGAGAGGCACCCGCGGCGAGGTAGACGGCCCCGAGCGCGAGCAGGGGAACCGCGTTCAACCAGATGGCCTGCTGCTCGGTTGTCACTGGGCGTTCGAACCGGATTGTACGAGGGTTTGTCGACTTTTCTCGCTGCCCGGCTCCCTCCTGCGGCTTCAAAAGATGGGCCGAACGGCCCATTGTGGCTCGGCGGCCAGGGAGTTAGCTTGGATGCACTGGGCGATGCGAACCGCGGCGATCTGGCCTTGAGTCCGCGGTGAGCACACTGAAGAGGCCGGCTGCGGCGACCCCCCGAAGCAGTCGGCCTTTTCTTACCCTCGCTAGGCTGAGCGTGTGGTCAAGCGCGTCCTCCTCGCGTCCCCCCGCGGCTACTGCGCCGGGGTCGAGCGCGCTGTGGACACCGTCGAGCTCGCGCTCGAGCACTACGGCGCACCGATCTACGTTCGCAAGCAGATCGTTCACAACGCGCACGTGGTGCGGGAGCTCGAAGAGCGCGGCGCGATCTTCGTCGACAGCGAAGAGGAGGCACCAGCGGGCTCAACGATCGTCTTCTCGGCGCACGGCGTTGCGCCGGTCGTGCATACGAACGCCGCAGCGCGCGCGTTGAACACGATCGACGCGACCTGCCCGCTGGTGACGAAGGTGCACGTCCAGGCCCGGCGTTTCGCAGCCGAGGGCTACACCGTGCTCTTGATCGGCCATGCGGGGCACGAGGAGGTCGAGGGCACGATGGGCGAAGCGCCCGACGCGACGGTCCTGATCGAATCGGTGGAGGACGCCGAGGGACTCGACTACCCTGCCGACGCGAAGCTCGCGTACATCACGCAGACGACACTCTCGGTCGACGAGACGGGCTAGATCATCAAGGTGCTGCGGCGCCGCTTCCCGAACGTACACGCACCGAAGCGCGAGGACATCTGCTACGCGACGTCCAACCGGCAGTGGGCCGTCAAGGAGATGCTCGGCGAAATCCAGCTACTGCTCGTGATCGGCTCGCGCAACTCGTCGAACTCGAACCGCCTCGTCGAGGTTGCGCGCGCGAGCGGCGTCCCTTCGTACCTGATCGACGACGAGAGAGACATCCGCGAGGAGTGGCTCGAGGGGGTCGAGACCGCCGGGGTCACGTCGGGGGCATCCGCGCCTGAGAAGCTCGTCACCCGAGTTTGCGACTGGTTCCGCACACTGGGCGTGGACGACATCACGCCGTACCGGCTCGTCGAGGAGGACGTCGAGTTCCGCCTCCCGGTCGAGCTCCGCCGCGAGCTCGCGCTCGCGGAGTCGCAGCGATAAAGACCGCCGCCGCCGTCCTGGTCGTGATCGCGCTTGCGTTCTTCGCCGCCGCGGGGGGCTACCTGCTGCGCGACTCGCAGGATCTCGAGCAGGAGTGGAGCCACTGCGTCGACAACGCCGGTGGCTACGACGTCCAGTACCCCTCCGACTGGAGCACGGCTGCGGGCGAGCTCGCGTGTCGTTTCTTCGAACCGGAGCCGTTCTCCGTGCCGCCCGACAGCGACTTCGGCGGCACGGCGCTCGAGGCGCTCCCCCAAGAGCAGCCCTTCGACGAAGCGCTCGCGTCCATGATCGACACGCGCTACGCGAAGACGGAGATTCGGCAGCAGGTCACGATCGGCGGCCACCGCGGCTTCCGGCTCGAGCTGGTCTCGACCGGCGAAGGGCTGAACGCACAAGGGACGCGCACGTACGGGTACCTGCTACGCCGCGATGGCGGTGGGGCGATCGTCATCCAGACGACAGCGCAGCCAGGCGAGTCGCTTCGTCACCGTTCTGTGGTCGACCACGCGGCGAGCACGATCACGTTCTTCGAGCCGGCGCCGGTGGCTGTGAGCGGGTTTCCCGAATCGGTCGCTCAGACGCATGCCGCGCTGCTCGCAGCGGCCGAGGGCCACGACGAGCAAGCGCTCGAGGCGTTGATCGAGCCGGACGAGTTCCGCTACACGTTCGGCGAGAACGTCCCCGGCGGCGCACTGGCGTTCTGGCGCTCGATCGAAGAGCAGACGGGCACCGATCCGATCGACACGCTCGCCCGCGTCCTGCGTCTGCCGTACGTGCTCTCGCAGGGCATCTTCGTCTGGCCTTTCGCGTACGACAAGGAGCCCGGGGAGATGAGCGAGTACGAGCGAAGCCTGCTCGGGGACCTCCTGCCGGAGGGCGAGAGCGGCGTCGGCTACCTCGGTTGGCGCGCGGGGATTCGCCCCGACGGGCGCTGGGTCTTCTTCATCGCCGGCGACTGACGAAGCAGTCGGTCGTGTGGTCGTTCACGAGACCGACGGCCTGCATGAAGGCGTAGCACACAGTCGGCCCGACGAACCGGAACCCGCGCCGCTTCAGCTCCTTCGACATGGCCTTCGACTCAACCGTCTCCGGCGGAATCTCGCGCCACGTCTTCCACCGGTTGACCTTCGGCTCGCCGCCGACGAACGACCAGAGGAGCTCGGACAACGGCACGTCGAGCTCGAGGATGCGCTGCGCGTTGTTGACTGTCGACTCGACCTTCAAGCGGTTGCGCACGATTCCCGGGTCGGCGAGCAGCTTCTCGATCCGCTTCGGGGTATAGCGCGCGACCTTCGCTGCGTCGAAGTCGGCGAACGCCTTGCGATAGCCCTCGCGCTTGCGCAGGATAGTCAGCCACGACAGCCCGGCCTGCGCGCCCTCGAGCGTCAGGAACTCGAGCAGCACGCGTTCGTCGTGCACCGGGACGCCCCACTCCTCGTCGTGGTACGCGACGTACTCCGAAATCTCCTCCGGCACCCAGCCGCAGCGCTTCACGCGCGTTCGAGCTGCGGCTCGTCGACGTCGCCCACCTCGATGCGCAGCGCGAGCACTTCGCGCGCGATCCACTCGCCGTGCCGCTCGACGAGCCCGGCGAGCTCGCGGGGCAGGACGACCTCGATCCGATCGGTGAGCTCGAAGCCGGCGTCCTTGCGCATCGAGTTCAGCCTGTGGATCAGGTCGAAGCCGCGACCCTCGAGCTCCAGCTCGGCGTCGACCGACGTGTCCAACGCGACGGTCAGCCCATCGTCGGCGGCGACCGCCCAGCCTTCGAGCCCGTGCCGCTCGACCAGCACCTCGTCGGCGTCGAGCTCGTGCCCAGCCGCGCGAAACCGCCCCTCCCCGAGCTCCTCGAAGTCGCCGGCCTGCAGCGCCTCGCGCACGGCGCCGAGCTCCTTGCCGAGCTTCGGCCCGAGCTTCGGGAGGTTCGGCTTCACGCGCAGCTCGGTCGC
>Ga0126306_10001861_pt1 | contig 11530 bp, 10 predicted proteins | sample Plot27_FD_92592 | JGI IMG/M metagenome (GOLD analysis project Ga0126306, IMG submission 92592) | Serpentine soil microbial communities from UC McLaughlin Reserve, CA, USA - Plot27 | ecosystem: Environmental > Terrestrial > Soil > Grasslands | place: USA: UC McLaughlin Reserve, Lake County...
GGGGTACGGGCCTCCGGCGTTCGATGTCGCCAACGCCCTGTACATGGTCCTGTTCGACGCGGTCGTCCACAGCACCCTCGAGAGCTACCAGACGTTCCGGAGGTCGTTCGTGTCCGGGTACGTCGACTTGTCCCGGCAGGCCCTCGCCGACCATGCGTTGGATCGCCTCATCGACCTGCGCGTCGAGGCCCTGCAAGGTTGGCTCGCAGACCTCGAAACTGCGCCCGTCGGTATCCGCACCGCCTCGCACGAGTGGCTCGAAACCCTTAGATCCCTCGGGCGACACACCGCCCGCTTCCAAGCTGACTCACCCAGCGAGAGGCCTCCGCCGCCGACCTCGACCCCGCGTTCTGGGGCAGTCCTCGACGAACGGATCGCCATCCGGCGCGAGGATGCGCTGCGGTGGACGGGCTAGCAGGGCTGATCGCGAACTCGCACGCGCGGTGGTGTGCGTTCAACCCTGCAGACTGGGCCGGTGAACGGTTGGCGGTCGGTTGATGCTCTTCATCGCTCGACGATGCATGGTGAGCCGCCAGCCCACAGTGACCGGCTGCTGGCGTTCCCGCCGCTGGATCCGACGAACCGGCCGGCGCCGTTGAAGACATATACGGGCGTCGAGGCCGTCTTGTTGCCGAGGGAGCTGCGGCAGTCGTCGTTGCCGGCTGTCGATGTGCTGTCGGGCCGCGACGTCGAGCCGGGTCGCCTTGACGACAGTCTGCTGGGCACGCTGCTGTTTCTTGCTGCGGGCATCACCCGGGTCGCGCGTACGGCCGACGGCGGTCCTGTCTGGTTCCGGTCATCGATGTCGGCGGGCAACCTCCATCCAGTCGAGGTGTACGTCGTGGGTGAGGATGTGCACCATTACCACCCCCTCGATCACGCCCTGGTTCGGCTGCGCCGAGGTGTGCACGTCTGCGACGAACCAACCCTGGTGCTCACCGGCATCCCGTTCCGTACTTGCTGGAAGTATGGGGAGCGCGGTTGGCGGCACCTGTGGTGGGACGCTGGCGCAATGCTGGCCAACCTGTTGGCAGCCGCCGATGCCCATGGCGTTCCCGCCCAGGTCCTGGCCGGCTTCCCGGACTCGGCGGTGGCCGCGCTCGTCGGCATCGACGGCGCCGACGAGGTACCCCTTGCCTTGGTGCGGTTCGGCAGCGGTGAGCTACGCCTCCCCTCACCTGATGCGCTCGAACCGGTCGCGGCCCGTGCCGATCCGGTCGCCCGTCGCGTGCTGCGCTTCCCGCTCGTCGTGGAGGCTCACGCGGAGACCGCTCTCGACCCGGACTCAGTCGCCGGCTGGCAGCAGGCGGCCCTGGCGGTTTCAAGGCCGGCACCGGCCACGGTCGAACCTCCTCCCGACACAGACCGGGACGACCATGTCGAGAACGTCGTCTTGCGCCGGGGCTCCACCCGGCTGTTCCGCCGCCGGCGGGCGCCGTCGCGGCTGCTGGAGTGGGGCCTCGCTGCGGCCGCTCGCGCCGTGCCCGTCGACGCTGCGCCCGCGGGCACATTGCTCGAGCACCTCGTCAGCGTGCACGACGTCGCCGACGCCGAACCGGGTGGGTACCGCTACACCGCCGCCGCAGGGTTCGAGGGCCTCACCCGCAGCGACGATCCCCGCGGCGCCGGTAGCCACCTCTGTCTCGACCAGCCGTTGGGCGGTGACTCCGCGTACACGGTCTTCCACGCAGCACTTCTCGATCCGCTCCTCGACACGTTGGGCGGCCGCGGCTATCGGGCCGCCCAACTCGAGGCGGGCATCGCTGCCGGACGACTGGCGCTCAACGCGGTCGCCGTTGGTGCCGGAGCGAGCGGGTTGACGTTCTACGACCGCGTCGTTTCCCGGTACTTCCACACTGAGGCGGCAGCGCTGCTCGCGACCGCCGTGGGGATCCCCCAGACCAGGCCCGCCCCGAGCGGGTCGCCTGGCCAGCCCGCTGAGCTCCCGGGCTACGGTCGAGTCATGGCCCGCCTCGCCGCCGGGCTCGATCGTTCGTAGGCCCGCCGACGGCATTGCCCCGACGGCGACCGTGTCACTCCAACGCGCGCAGCACCTTGGCAAGATCGTCGATCACCGCACGTCATCGCATTCGTCCGCGCGACCTCGCAGTTCCCGGCCGATGACCAGGATCAGCTCCTGGGTCGCTACGGGAGATCCACCCCCGGGTGGGGCTCGACGATGCCGTGGTCGTACGCGAACACGATGGCGGCCGCCCGGTCGCGGACCCCGAGCTTGGAGAACACGGCCCCGACGTGGGCTTTGATCGTGGCCTCGCTCACGATCAGAGCGGCGGCGGTCTCCGCATTGGTGGCGCCGCGTGCCATGTGGCGCAGCACGTCGTGCTCGCGGTCGGTCAGCTCGGCGACCCGGGCTCCCTGGACCAGTTGGGGTCGCACATTGGTGCGGAACGCCCGCAGAACCCGGGGTGCCACCTTGGCGTCGAGCCAGGCGGCGCCGCCGGCGACCGCGCGGGCCGCGGCGATGAGGTCCTCGGCGGAGCTGTCCTTGAGGATGAACCCAGCGGCGCCTGCGTCGAGGGCGCCCCACAGGACATCGTCGTCATCAAAGGTTGTGAACATCAAGACGGGGGGAGCGTCGCCCATGCTCCCGAGCGATTGCGTCGCGGTGACGCCGTCCATGCGGCGCATGCGGACGTCCATGAGCACGAGGTCGGGCCGGTGGGCGGCCACGGCCGGCACGACCTGGTCGCCGTCGTCGCACTCGGCGACAACCTCGAATCCGTCGTCGGGTCCCAGAATGCGGGCGACCCCGGCGCGCACGACCGGTTGGTCGTCGACGATGATCACGCGGATCACGGCAGGGACTGCTCCCGGCCGGCGCCGGCGAGGGGCAGCCGGGCCTCGACCCGCCACCCGTCGGCGGTCGGAGCGGCGTCCAGCTCCCCGCCGAGGGCGCGGGCCCGCTCGCGCATGCCCACCAAGCCGAAGTGGCCGTGGTCGTGGTGCTGGGCGGCGGGGCCACGACCATGGTCGGCGACGACGAGCCGGACCTCGTCCGTGTCGGCGTCAAGTTCCACGGCGAGCTCCACCCGGTTGCCGGGGGCGTGGCGGGCCACGTTCGCCAACGCCTCGCGGCTGATGCGGTGCAGCGCCGTACCGACCGGGCCTTCGATGCCGGCCGCGGACGCCGTGACCAAACCGGTGACGTCCAGCCCCGCGCGGCGGTACTCCTCGACCAGCCCGATGAGGTCGGGCGAGCCCGGCAGGGCTGGATCTGTGCCACGCTCACTGGTGCGCAACGACGCAACCGTGAACCGGATCTGGTCGAGGCTCCCACGCCCCACCGTCTCCGCCTCGAGGAGCGCCCGCTCGGCCTCGTCCGGATCACGGCGCAACACGTGCCGGGCGCCGGTGACGTGGAGGAGCACCGCCGCCAGGGTGTGCCCCGCGAGGTCGTGCAGGTCCCGCGCGATGCGTTGGCGCTCGTCCGCCACCGCCTGCTGGGCCAACGCCTCCCTGGCCGCCTCCAACTGCTCGATCAGCACCCGCTGGCGGCGCAGGTTGCGGCCCAGCACGAACATCAGCACGTTGGCCGCCGCCCACGGCGTCCACGCGATCTCCTCCTCGGGAATCGCATTCGACACGAGAAGCGGGGCGACCGCGGCGGCCGTCGTGATCACGAGTGCCTTGGTCAGCGAGCCCAGATGCCACGCGGAGTACAACGTGACGAGAACACAGAGGAACAACGCCACTTCGAGGTTCCCGTCCCGCCACATCGCCGTTGTCAACGACACCGTGATCAGAACGGCGATCACCGCCCTGGGAAGCCGATCGACCGCGGCACTCAGCACGAGCCCCATCGCCGCTGCGACCACCAGCACCAGCTCGACGGCAGTGCCGGGATCAGTCGTCTGGGCGACCACGACGATCGCCGTCGCAGCGCCTACGAGGATTGGCAGTTGCCTGTGGTCGATCGTCGTCTCAGGCTTGGAGAGATCGTCATGCCACCTGGTCCACCAGGTCACGGATCGAGGCTACGACGACCAGCACGGCCCCGCTCGACGTGCTCAGAAGGGCGGGGTCCCCGCCGGTAGAAGGTGGCGGCGCGGCCAGGAGTCGGGCGGGGCAACGGGGGTGGGGGCGTCGCCACGAGCTCATGACGCCCTCGCGGGCGTCTACACGGCTGCCAGCCAAGGTGTCGCGTCGGTGGCCGCGGAGATCCTCCTGGGGTAGGGGTGGACTCCTTCCGGGGGTGGAGGGCGAGGATGCGACTGGGGGCGGTCGACCCGGTGGCCTGTGGTTCCTACGTTGCTGTTGCAGCCCACGACCGGGGAGCAGGTCGATGTCGATGGTGATCGAGGTGGCGGGACTCCGGAAGCGCTACGGCGCGCACGTGGCGGTGGATGACGTCGGGTTTGCGGTGACCGAGGGCGAGGTCTTCGGCATCCTGGGGGTCAACGGCGCCGGCAAGACGACGACGGTGGAGTGCCTGCAGGGGCTGCGTCGACCGGACGGGGGCCGCATGCGGGTGCTGGGTTTGGATCCGCGGACCGCTCGGTCACAGTTGCGGGCACTGGTGGGCAGCCAGTTGCAGGCGTCGGCGCTGCCCGACCGGTTGCGGGTCGATGAGGCGGTGCTGCTGTTCGGTGAGGGGGATCGACGCTCGGCCGACCGGCTGCTGGAGACGTGGGACCTGGCCCGGTTGGGGCGCTCGAGTTTCGCGTCGTTGTCGGGAGGCCAACGCCAGCGTCTGTTCATCGCCCTGGCGCTGCTGAACGAGCCCCGGGTGGTGTTCTTCGATGAGCTCACCCAGGGCCTGGACCCCCTGGCCCGCGGCGAGGTGTGGGGCGCCATCCGCGACGTGCGGGACCGGGGCACCACCGTGGTGCTGGTGACCCACTTCATGGACGAGGCCGAAGCCCTGTGCGACCGGGTGGCGGTCATGCGCGCTGGCCGCGTCGTCGACGCCGGCACCCCGGCCGAGCTCATCGCCCGCCACGCCCGCTCGACCAGTGTCACGTTCACGCCCCCGATGTCGTTCGACCCGGCTGCCCTGGCGGCCCTGCCCGGGGTAGACGGGGTGGAGCGCCACGGCGAGCGGATCCGGGTGGTTGGCACCAACCAGCTGATCGCACCGGTGTGCGCCGCGGTGCTGTGCGACGACCAGCTCGGCCCGCCCGACCTGCGGGTCCACCACCCCGACCTCGAAGACGCGCTGATCGCCCTGATCAGCGACCCCGCCACCGACCACCCATCCGACGCCGTCGCGGGCCGGGCCGGCGAGGGGGTGTCGTGATGCGTGGGCTGTTGCGCCTGGCGGGGACCGAGATGAAGTTGTTCGTGCGCGAGCCGATGGTGCTCACGTTCGTCTTCGCGTTCCCCGTGCTGACCGTGCTGGTGCTCGGCGGGGTGTTCGACGACGACGACCCGAACTTCGAGGGCGCCCTACCCTCGGACTACTACGTCGCCGCCTACATCGGCGTGGTCATCGCCGCCATCGGCCTGGTCATGCTGCCGGTGCACCTGGCGACCTACCGCGAGCGGGGCATCCTGCGCCGCTTCGAGGTCAGCCGCTACCCCCGGTGGGCGCTTCCGGCGGCCTGGATCCTGGTGGCCATGGTCATCACCGCGGTCGCCGTCGCCGTCCTGCTGGTGACCGGCCAGCTGGCGTACGGGCTCCCCGAACCCGACGACCTGCTTGGCGTGGCGGTGGGCACGCTGCTGGGAGCGTTCGCCTTCATCAGCATCGGCATCGCCCTGGGCATGGCCCTGCCCAGCGCCCGCTCCGCCCAAGGCCTCGGCATGCTGCTGTTCTTTCCCTTCTTCCTGCTCGGCGGCGCCGGCCCACCCCCCGAGGCCATGGGCAACCCCATGAGCACCATCGCCAACGTGGTGCCGCTCACCCACGTGGTGCGGTCCATCCAGGAACCGTGGCTCGACCTCGGCAACCCCACCGGCCACCTCGCCGTCCTGGCCGCCCTGGCCGTGCTGGCCACCGCCGGCTGGGTCGCCCTGAGCACCCGGACCGCAGGGTGACCGCGTCACCGACGTCGGCTTGCCTTCTCGGCTTCTTCTCTGGCGCCTTCCGGGCAGTGGACATCCACGAGCCGACGGCGGCGCGGGGTCAGTCGGGGGCGAGCGGGGGGCCGTCGGGCATGCCGCCGGGGTCGCGCCACGTGCGCAGGTACTCCTCGGCCGCTTCGCAGGCACCGGCGAAGGGACCGTCGCGGTGTCCCCTCGTCTCGTCGACGGTCGCCCGGACGGCGGCCCCGACGGCGGCGCGCACGTCCTCAGCGGTGCGCAGCCGCCGGGCCCGCTCGGCCAGGTATCCGATGGTGGCGCCGGCGTTGCACACGAAGTCGGCCAGGGCGACGATGCCACGCGCCTCCAGGGCGGCGAGGCCGCCCACCGTGTAGGGCACGTTGGCCGCGGGCGCGACGACGCCAGCCTGCACCCCCGCCGCCCGTGCCGCGTCCAGGACCCCGGTCCGGGCGCCGGGGACGAGCACGTCCGCGGCGGCGTGGTACAGGGCCGGCGCGGGCATCACCGGTCGGCCGAGGTGCTCGACGCACCGGTCGCCGTGAAGTCGCCGGAGATCGAGCAGCTCGCCGATGTCGAGGCCTGCCGGGTCGACCACGACTCCGTGCACAGTCGAGAGGGCAACGACTCGACCGCCGAGGCGAACCGCCTCGGCGGCGGTCGTGCCACCGACCTTGCCGAAGCCCTCGATGGCGAGCGTGGCACCGGCAAGCCCGCCGACCGCCGCATCAGCCGCGACGACGACGCCGAGGCCGGTGACCACCGCGTCCAGCGTCGCGCCGGTCTCGTCCTCGTCGTGGAGCAGCGTCGGCGGCGCCCCGAGGCCAGCGAAGTCCTGCGGTTGCGTGCCCAGGTCGGAGGCGGTGAGGAACTCCTGGCGCTCGACCAGCGGCCGGATCTCCTCGATGTACCGGGCGAGCACCGCCTCGCGATCGGCCTGGCTGGCCCGGATCCCGCCCTTGGCCCCGCCCATCGGCTCGTGCAGGATCGCCAGCTTGTAGGTCATCGCCCGTGCCAGAAGGGCGGTCTCCTCCACCGTGACGTCGGGCGCCATCCGTGTGCCCCCGGCGCTCGTCCGGCAATCGAGGTCGAAGGCGATCACGCCGTCGACCTTCTCCAACTCGAGGATGCGCATGGCGCGCCACACGCTATCGCCGCCGACCGACAGGCTGCCCCGGCGCCGAGTCGCCTGCCAGAGCCGCTCGGCGGCTCTCGCGATCGAGACGGGCGTCGGGCGCCCGGGATCTTCGACACAGCATCAGGATGGTGAAGTCGTCCAAGGGCTCGGCCCCGAACGACGACGGAGACGTTGGAGTGCGGCGGAGTCGCCGTACGGTCGCCTCGTGGGGCCGCCCGGCCCCACTCGATCCGCCGGAGGACACACATGGTCGTCACCGCCAACCTCGGCTTCCCCCGCCTGGGCGCCGGCCGGGCTCTCAAGTTCGCCCTCGAACGGCACTGGCGCGGCGAGGACCCCGACGCCGCGGGCCTTCGGGGTACGGCGGCCGAGCTGCGGGCCCGCCACTGGCGGCTCCAGGCCGAGCGGGGCATCGACCGGGTGCCGGTGGGGGACTTCTCGCTGTACGACCACGTGCTCGACACGGCGGTCACGGTCGGGGCGGTGCCGCCCCGGTTCGGGGGCGAGCCGTTCGACCCTTGGTCGACCGACAGCGGCGCCGATGCGCTGGGCCACTACTTCGCGCTGGCAAGGGGTGCCGCGGAGCGGCCGGCGCTGGAGATGACCAAGTGGTTCGACACGAACTACCACTACCTGGTCCCCGAGCTGGCGGCCGACCAGCGCTTCTCGTACTCCTCCCGGCGGCTGGTGGGCGAGCTGGGCGAGGCCGACGCCGTCGGGGTGCCCGGCCGCCCGGTCGTGCTGGGGCCGGTCACGTTCCTACGCCTGGCCAAGCGGGTCGACGGCGGGGACCCGCTCGACCTGCTCGACGCGCTGGTCCCGGTGTACGAGGAGCTGCTGGCCGACCTGGCCGCCGCCGGCGCCACCACAGTGCAGATCGACGAGCCCCTGCTCGCGCTGGACCTCGACGCCGCGGCCACCGCCGCCTACGAGCGGGCCTACCCGTCGCTGCGGGCCGCCGCGCCCGGCGTCGATATGGCGGTCGCCACCTACTTCGGCGGGCTCGGCGACAACACCGTCACCGCGCTGGACCTGCCGGTCGACGTGCTGCACGTCGACCTGGTCCGGGCGCCCGGCCAGCTCGACGTCCTGGTCGAGCGGGCCCCGCCAGGTCTGACCCTGTCGCTCGGGCTGGTCGACGGCCGGAACGTCTGGCGCTCCGACCTCGTCGTCCTGCTCGACGTCGCCCGCCGGGCGGTCGGCCGGCTCGGGGCCGAGCGGGTGCAGGTGGCGCCGTCGTGCTCGCTGCTGCACCTGCCGGTCAGCCTGGACGGCGAGGCCGACGGTCCCCTCGACGCCGAGCTGCGGTCCTGGCTGGCCTTCGCCACAGAGCGCCTCGACGAGGTCGTCGTGCTGGGCCGGGCACTGGCCGGCGACACCGAGGCCGCAGTGGCCGAGGCCCTCGCCGCCAACGCGGAGTCGGTGGCCTCCCGCCGGACCTCGACGCGGGTCAAGCGGCCGGACGTGCGTGAGCGGCTGGTCAGCGTCACGCCGGACATGGCCCGGCGGGCCACCCCGCACGCCGAGCGGCGGGTGGCCCAGCACAAGGTCCTCGACCTGCCGGTGCTGCCCACGACCACGATCGGGTCGTTCCCGCAGACGGCCGAGGTGCGGCGGGTGCGTGCCCGGCACCGCCGCGGTGAAGTCGGGGTGGGCGAGTACGAGGCGGCGCTCGAGGCCGAGACCGCGGCGTGCGTGCACCGCCAGGAGGAGCTGGGCCTCGACCTGCTCGTCCACGGCGAGTTCGAGCGGACCGACATGGTCGAGTACTTCGGCGAGCAGCTCGACGGGTTCGCCACCTCTGTCAACGGCTGGGTGCAGAGCTACGGGTCCCGCGGCGTGAAGCCACCGATCCTGTTCGGCGACGTGGCGCGACCGGCCCCGATGACCGTGCGATGGGCCACCTTCGCCGCCGGGCTCACCGACAAGCCGATGAAGGGGATGCTCACCGGCCCGATCACGATCCTGGCCTGGTCGTTCGTGCGCGACGACCAGCCCGAGGCCGACACCGCCCGCCAAGTCGCCTTCGCCCTGCGCGACGAGGTCGCCGACCTCGAGGCCGCCGGCCTGCACGCCATCCAGGTGGACGAGCCCGCGCTGCGCGAGTCCCTGCCCCTGCGGGCCGCCGATCGGCCCGGGTACCTGGCCTGGGCCGCCGAGGCGTTTCGGCTGGCGACCAGCGCCGTGGCCGACGACGTTCAGGTCCACACCCACATGTGCTACGCCGAGTTCGGCGACATCCTCGATGCCATCGTCGCCCTCGACGCGGACGTCATCTCCGTGGAGGCGTCCCGGTCCCGCATGGAGGTGCTCGACGAGCTCGCCCGAGTCGGCTACCCCAACGAGATCGGCCCCGGCGTTTGGGACATCCACTCGCCCCGCGTCCCGAGCGACGCCGAGATCGACGTCCTCCTCAGCCGGGCACTCGCCGTGTTCGGGCCCGAGCACCTGTGGGTCAACCCCGACTGCGGGCTCAAGACCCGCGGCTGGCCCGAGGTGATCGAGTCGCTCACCCACATGGTCGGCGCCGCACGCCGGGCCCGCGAGCGCCTCCGTGCCCGGTGATCCCGGGCCCGCCCGTCGCCGGCCGGCCGTTCGGGCCCGTAACTGCCTTTCCTGGCCCGTGAGCACCGTCAGGGGACTGCCGCCACCGGCCGCCTCGAGCAGCCCGGCCATGCCACGCCCTGTCGCGCGCACACGACTCACCGACCCAGGAACCCCACAGCCACAGTTCCTCAACCTCGGGGAGCCAGGGTGCTCGCAGCGATGCCGCCCACGGGGCCGGCGATGCCAAGCTCTGCCAGGTGGTCAAGCAAGTCGGAGTCATGGCGGTTGCCATCCTCAGCGTGATGGGTGCGGCCTGCGACGACGGCGACACGGCGACGACTGACGACGCCATGGTTCGAGCTGATGAGGTCTGCGCCGCCGCGCACCGGGAGCTGGAAGACATCGCCGCTGGAGCGACCGAGGACGACGCTGTCGCTGCGCTCAACGGCACCCTCGACGTGCTCGAGCACGCCCTTGCCGATCTGCGCGCCATCGGTTATCCAGCCGAGGAGGCCGGGGAACTCGACGGCGTCCTCGCCGAGATTGCCGATTCTCTCATTCAGGCGCGCAGCGCTATCAGCCGAGCTGACGCGACAGACGCGGTTGACGTTGCTGAGGATGCCTATCCCGCGGCTCGTTTCACCGATCAGCTCTACGAGCTCGGTTTCCCGGCTAACTGCGCCAACCTGTTCTGACCTGGCTGGCGGTCGATGCCGTCGACGGCGAGGTCCGAGCGGCCCCGCTACCGAACGACGGGTCCGCGGGCGACTCGGCCCCGAACCAGAACGCGCGTCGTAAGGCGAGCCCGGCCGCTGTCCTGGCGGGAAATCCCACGTCGCTCGACACGTCACGCTTCGCCCGGCGGAGTGTGGCCGACCGGCCATAAGGTTTCGCGATGATCACCTCGATCCACACGCTGATCTACTCCGACGACGCGCCGGCGACGCGTGCCTTCTTGCGCGACGTCCTCGGCTGGCCCCACGCCGAGGACCGCGAGTCCGAGCCTGGGTGGCTGATCTTTCGAACCGGGCCCAGCGAGATGGGAGTGCACCCCACCCACAGCATGTGGCAGGGCCAGGAGTACAACTCGCCTCGCCATCACGAGATCAGCCTGATGTGCGACGACATCGAAGCGACTTGCGCAGAACTTGAAGCAAAGGGCGTCACGTTCTCAGCGCCGATCACCGACGAGGGCTGGGGCCGGGTCACCAGGATGGACGTCCCCGGCGCCGACCCGATCATGCTCTACCAGCCGAAGCACCCGACGGCCTACAACCTCTGAAGAACGGGGTTCGCCCCCGGTTCCTCCGTACACCATGCCTTTTCCTGCGGTCATCGTTCTCGGCCGAGGGCGTAGGACGTGTTGAGTGCGAGAGTAAGGATCCGCGAGCGCGCCAGAAGGTAGTAGCCACCGATCTGCTCCGCCGCCTCGGCGAATGGGCCGTCGGTGATGGTCATCTGACCGCCGCGGGTGCGCAAACGTCGTGGCCATCGAGCCGTCCCCCAACGCCTCTTGACTCAGGATCTCCACGCCCGGCCGGGCCGCGCACGCATCATCGAACGCGCCGTGCTTGGTCATCAGGGCCTGCTGCTCCTCAGCCGTCAGCTCATCCCAGCCCGGCAGCTCACCGAAGCCGGCGAGCAGATTCGGATCCGAGCGGCCGCAGATCGAGGCCCACTCCACCCGATGCCGTATCGGCGCAGCAGGCGCCGTCCTCTACCCGAGCGCGAGCATCGCCTCGGCGACCTCGCCGGCCGCCGCATCGGGGATCGCAGTGGCGGCCTCCTCGAGGACGAGCAGCCGCGCCCCGGGGATCTCGCGCGCGATCGCCTCGCCGTTGCCGA
>Ga0126306_10001862_pt1 | contig 11528 bp, 11 predicted proteins | sample Plot27_FD_92592 | JGI IMG/M metagenome (GOLD analysis project Ga0126306, IMG submission 92592) | Serpentine soil microbial communities from UC McLaughlin Reserve, CA, USA - Plot27 | ecosystem: Environmental > Terrestrial > Soil > Grasslands | place: USA: UC McLaughlin Reserve, Lake County...
TCTCAGCCACGGCCGCCGACATCGACCGTGTCGTCGTCGCCGGAACAACGATCGTGCGTGACGGCAGTCACCGATCCGGGCCCGTCGCACCCCTGTTGATCCGCGCCATCGACCAGGTCACCGGGCCGCAGCCATGAGCACAGTCGCACCGGCCACGGTCGTCACCGGTATAGGCGAGCTCGTCACATGTGACGGGACCGGATCGGACCAGCTCGGCTTGCGCCATCACGCCGCACTGGTCGCCGAAGGTGGGCGGGTCACCTGGATCGGCCCGTCGACCGAGGCGCCCGCCGCCGACCGTCGCATCGACCTCGGCGGCCGAGCGTTGCTGCCCGGCTTCGTCGACGCTCATACGCACCTTGTCTTTGCCGGCGACAGGGGAGATGAGTTTGCTGCGCGGATGGCAGGCCAGCCATACGACGGCGGCGGGATCGGCGTCACGGTGGCGGCGACCCGTGCCGGTTCCGATGACGAGCTGCGCCGTCTGGTCGTCGGGCGGGTCGCCGAAATGCGCCGGCAAGGAACCACAACGGTGGAGATCAAAAGCGGCTACGGGTTGAGAGTTGGCGACGAGGTGCGCGCGCTGCGGATCGCGCGGGAGTTGACCGCGGAGACCACGTTCCTCGGCGCCCACGTCGTACCGGCGGAGTACGCGACCGATCGCGCCGGGTACCTCGACCTGATCACAGGGCCCATGCTCTCCGCGGCGTCGCCCTATGCACGTTGGATCGACGTCTTCTGTGAGCCGCACTCGGCGCATGCGTTCACCGAGCAGGAGGCTCGCACCGTACTGGTAGCGGGTCGGCAGATCGGGCTGCTGCTGCGGGTGCACGCCAATCAGCTCGGCCACGGGCCTGGCGTCCAGCTAGGCGTGGAGCTGGGTGCGGCCAGTGTCGATCACTGCACCTACCTGTCCGCCACTGATGTTGACGCGCTTGTCGATGAACGCGATCGCACCGTCGCCACCCTCCTGCCGGGCGTGGAATTCTCCACCCGGTCGCCCTACCCGGATGCCGCGGCTCTGCTGCGGGCCGGAGCCTCGATCGCGTTGGCCACCGACTGCAACCCGGGCACCTGCTATTCATCGTCGATGCCGTTCGTGATCGCGCTGGCGGTTCGAGAGATGGGCCTGACGCCCGGGCAAGCCGTCTATGCCGCGACGGCGGGGGCGGCGAAATCCCTCCGCCGAACCGACATCGGGCAGATCCAGGTCGGTATGCGTGCCGATCTGGCTGCCTTGGACGCGCCATCGCACATCCACCTCGCCTACCGGGCCGGGGTCCCGATCGCGCGGACCCTCGACGTCTGAACCCGCGCCAGCTCAGGCCGCCATCTCTTCGCTAGCCCGTGCTGCAGGGGGCGCAGTGGCACTCCAGATGATCGCGGCGAAGTCTGCACCGTGGCAGCCGCCCTGGACACCACTGCTCACAGGGGTCTTTAAGGTGACGGCTACCTGACATCGGCCTGTGGGCCGCCATTCACCGTTCGTTTACCCAAAGTGATTTCTATGGTCAGCGTTGGCGAACTGCCAGCAATCGGCCACGGTCCGCGCTCGACGACGAGCGGCAACTCCGCGGCGTGAAATCGATGAAAGGATCATCGAGCGTGACTCAGCGTATGTTGAAGTTCGCGGGGGCAACCGGCGTGGTTGCCTCCTGCCTGCTCTTCTCCGCCTGCGGCGGACAGAACCAACCGAGCGCGACTGCAGGTCAAGGCAGCGACGGCGGGGGCCTTACGGGGTCGGTCTCGGTCGATGGGTCCTCGACCGTGGCGCCGCTTACCGAGGCGGCGGCGAGCCAGTACCGAGACGTCGAGTCGGGCGTCAACGTCTCCGTAGCGACCTCCGGCACCGGCGGCGGGTTCAAGAAGTTCTGCGCCGGCGAGACCGACATCTCCGACGCCTCTCGGCCGATCAAGGACGAGGAAAAGGCTGACTGCCAGAAAAACGGCATTGCTTACACGGAGGTCGTGGTCGCCAACGACGGCCTGTCGGTGGTAGTCAATCCGGAGAACGACTGGGCGAAGTGCCTGACGACCGCGCAGCTGAACAAGATGTGGAGCCCGCAGTCAGAGGGCAAGGTCACCAACTGGAACCAGATCGACCCGTCGTTCCCTGACCAGAAGCTCGCCTTGTACGGCGCTGGCACCGACTCCGGCACCTTCGACTACTTCACCGAAGCCATCAACGGCGAAGAAGGCGCCAGCCGCACCGATTACAGCCCCTCCGAGGATGACAACATCACCGTCCAGGGGGTCAAGGGCGACAAGGGTGCGGTCGGCTACTTAGGGCTCAGCTACGTCGAGGAGAACCAGGACGCGGTCAAGCTCATCGAGGTCGACGGCGGCGACGGCTGCGTGACACCGAGCAAGGAAACGGTGCAAGACAAGTCCTACAAGCCGCTCAGCCGGCCGCTGTTCATCTACGTGAAGCACGACTCGTACAAGAGCAAGCCTGAGGTTCGCGGCTTCGTTGATTTCTACGTGGAGAACGAGGATAAGGTCGCCGAAGAGGCCCTGTTCGTCGGGCTGACGCCCGAGCAGAAGCAGACCGCAAAGGACGAGCTCGCCACGCTAGTGAGCTGATCGCAAATGGCGACGACAACGGAGAAGGTGCCGCACGTGGGCCTACTCGCCCCGACCGGGAGTCCTGCGACTCAGCAGCAGGGTTCCCGGCCTGGCGGGGGATCGCCGCTGCATTCGTCGAAGCGGCATCCCGTGGAAGCGGTTGTCGGCTGGGTCCTGCGGGTCGCCGCGGGCCTGACCGTCCTGATCACGTTGGGCATCGTCCTGGCGCTGCTGATTCCCTCCATCGGCTTCTTCACCGAGGTGAGCGTCGTCGAATTTTTGTTCGGGACCCGCTGGGCGCCCCGCTTCGCTGAGGCTTCCTTCGGTGTGCTGCCCCTCATTACGGCAACGATCTGGACCACGGCCATCGCCCTCATCACGGCCGTGCCTCTCGGCCTCGGGGCCGCCGTGTTCCTGTCGGAGTACGCCCATCAGCGCCTGCGCAAGGTGTTGAAGCCGATTCTTGAGGTGCTGGCCGGGGTGCCGACGGTGGTCTACGGGCTGTTCGCCCTGTCGTTCGTCCAAGGCACCGTGCTGAAAGACACCTTGGGGCTGTCGACCGGTGCCTTCAGCGTCTTGGCCGCCGGCCTGGTGATGGGGGTCATGATCGTCCCGACGATCGCCTCGATCAGCGAGGACGCCATGTCAGCCGTCCCCCGCGACATGCGGCACGGCTCAGCGGCGCTCGGCGCCAACCGAATGCAGACCAGCCTCCGGGTCGTCTTCCCGGCGGCCCTCTCCGGCATCATCGCCGCGATCGTCCTCGGTATCTCCCGGGCCGTCGGCGAAACCATGATCGTCACCATCGCGGCGGGCAACCAGGCGCGGATCGTCACTGGGCCGCTGGAGCAGGGCCAGACCATGACCGGCTTCATCGCTAACGCGGCGCTCGGTGACTCCCGGGTCGGTTCGCTGCAGTACGACACCCTGTTCGCAGTCGGGCTGCTGTTGTTCCTGATCACGCTGCTGGTGAACTTCATCAGCATCCGCATTGTGCGCCGATTCCGAGAGGCTTACTGATGTCGGTTGCCACTGCTGCGAAACAGGCGCCCGTGCGGCTGGGCGGACGGGTCCACGGCAGCGAATTGAGCCCCCGGGCGCTGATCTTCCTGGTGCTGCTATGGCTCAGCCTCGTGATCGCCCTGCTGTTCCTGATCATCCTGATCGTTTCCACGCTCCTGGAAGGCCTGCCCCGCCTGGACTCGCGGCTGTTCACCGAGTACAGCGCCTCGACGCCACGGCGGGCCGGCGCCCGCGCCGCCGTCCTGGGTTCCTTGTGGGTCATCGGCACCACCGCGGTGCTGACGCTGCCGCTCGGTATTGCGGCCGCGGTGCACCTCGAGGAATTCGCCGACAAGAAGAACCGCTTCAACCGGCTGATCGAGCTGAACGTGCAGAACTTGGCGGCCATCCCGTCGATCGTCTACGGGCTGCTGGCCCTGGCGTTTCTGGCCCTCCTCGGCGTGCAGAACAAGAACATAGTGATCGCCGGCGCCTTCGCCTTGAGCCTGTTGATCCTGCCAGTCGTCATCATCACCACCCGCGAGGCGCTGCGGTCAGTGCCGATGGACATCCGCCAGGCGTCGCTGGCGCTGGGCGCAACGCCGCTGCAGACGGTCTGGCGCCAAACGCTGCCGTCTGCAGTTCCCGGGATTGCCACCGGCGCCATCCTGGCCCTCTCGCGTGCTCTGGGAGAGGCGGCGCCGCTGCTGCTGCTCGGCGCCCTGGTCTTCGTCAGCTATGACCCGAACGGCCTGCTGAGCGGCTATACCACCATGCCGATCCAGATCTTCAACTGGACGTCGCGGCCCCAAGCCGAGTTTCACGTCCTGGCCGCCGCGGCCAGCATCTTGCTGCTGGCAGTCCTCTTGGCCATGAACGGCGTTGCCATCTACATCCGGAACCACTACCAGCAGCGCTGGTGAGCGTGAGGACCATGCGATTATGACCAGCTTCAGCACCGCGCCGACACCCGATGTGGCGATCAATCTCGAACCGGCGCACCACCGCCGCGACCGTGACGCCGAGCTGTCGCCCCGTCCGGACGGCATCATGCGCTGCGAAGACGTCAGCGTCTATTACGACAAGTTCCGCGCCGTCAGCGGTGTGGACCTGGCATTCGGCCACAACGAGATCACCGCCCTGATCGGTCCCTCTGGCTGCGGCAAGTCGACCCTGCTGCGCTCGCTGAACCGCATGAACGACCTCATCGACGGTGCCCACGTGGAGGGCAAGATCACCTTCCACGGCGACGACATCTACCACAAGGCGGTCGACGCCATCGAGGTCCGCCGGCGCATCGGCATGGTCTTCCAAAAGCCCAATCCGTTTCCCAAGTCGATCTACGACAACGTCGCCTACGGGCCCAGGGTCACCGGCATGAAGGTGGATTCGCTGGACGACCTGGTCGAGGAGTCCCTCACCCAGGCCGCACTGTGGAGCGAGGTCAAGGACAAACTGAAGCAGTCGGCCTTCGGGCTGTCCGGCGGCCAGCAGCAGCGGTTGTGTATCGCCCGCACCATCTCGGTCAAGCCTGAGGTGATCCTGATGGATGAGCCGTGCTCCGCCCTCGATCCGATCGCCACCGGCCGGATCGAGGACCTCATGGAGGAGCTGCGGGAGCGCTACACCATCGTCATCGTCACTCACAACATGCAGCAGGCTGCCCGGGTCGCAGACCGCACCGCCTTCTTCACTGCGATGGCCGGTGATGCCCGCGGCGACCGCACCGGCGTGCTGGTGGAGTACGACAAGACGTCGAAGATCTTCGAGAACCCCGCCGACCGGCGGACGGAGGACTACATCACCGGGCGCGTCGGGTGAGCGGTCGCCACGACCAACCGTGAGCGAATGACCCCCCGCAGTGCCGATCAGCGCCGGCGGCCCGGTTTCGGCGCCGGGATCGCCCGGTGGCCCTACCGGGTCGTGGCCGTCGACGCCACGACCGGTCCGGCGTGCTCGGCGCCAGCGCAGTCTTTCCTGGACGTCGGCGTCGAGCTGACGTGCTTCGCCGACGGGACGGCGGCACTGCTCTGCCTGAGCAACGAAGATCCGGCTGCGGTACTGGCGCCGACCGAGATGCGCGGCGTTGACTTCATCTGCTTCATCGAGACGGTGATCGAACTTTCCGCCGTGCCGATTCTCGTGGGGCTGACGCGTGATCCCTCCGGCCAACAGCGGGCCTACGCCGCCCTCGACCTCGGTGCCCGCGCCCTCGTCGCCCTGCCGGTCGGGTGTGACGAACTGAGCGCCTTGACCCAGCAGTTCGCCACCAGACGCCCGTCTTCCGCAACCGCGGGCGCACACCAGCACATCACCCTCGACGCCCAAGCGCACCGCGTCGAAGTCGCCGGTACCGCCGTCAACCTCTCTTCCATTGAACTCGCGACGCTCCGGGTTCTCTTCGACGCGGCGCCGAACCTCGTGTCGAAGGAAGAGCTCGTCGAAATCTTGTCGCCTGAACGTCGCCTGACCGTGGCCTATATGACGCGCGTTATCTCTCGCATCCGGTACAAACTGGGCGCCGCTGCCCGGGATCAGCCCCACTTCATCGAGACGGTCCAGTCCCTCGGCTACCGGCTCCGCAACTAATCCACTAACCAAGTACAGCAACGCCTCTCGGTTTGTGTGAGGCATCCTGACGCCAGTCCGCGACGCCATCAGTCGGATTCGAGCCCGACGAGATTGTCTGGCCCTCGCCCCACTCGACGGATTTTTCAACCTGGCCGCTCAAGGCAAACCCGGCAAGCTGATCGAGGCCGGCTCGACGGAGAAGATCTTCGCCAATCCCGATCAGAAGGCCACCGAGGACTACATGACCGGGCGCTTCGGCTAAGGGTCCTCACAGTGGAGCCACCTAAACTCTCTGCGTGAGCGCGAAGGCAGGGTGGTACCCGGATCCTGGCGGTGGACAAGGTCTATTCCGGTACTGGGACGGCAAGGCATGGTCGGCGGCCACATCGCCGAATCCGGCCGCGCCGCCACCTTCGCCAGGGCTGGTCAGCGCCCCTGGTCAGGCCTCGACCGGTTCATCGAGCTACGACGCCACCCAGGGGTACGGGCAGCAGCAGTACGGTGCGGCTAGTCCGTACGGACAGCAGTCCGGCGGTGCCTACGGCCAAACAGGTCAGCAGCCCCTCGGCGGCGCTCCAAGCGGCTACGCGAACTATCAGCAGATTCAGAAGAAGCGGTCGCCGATCGGTTGGTGGATCGCCGGTGGGGCGCTCCTGGTCGCCATCATTGTCGTCGCCGTCCTCGCCCTGCGGGCGGTCACGGGTGGCGGCAACGTGACAGGTGCACCCGGTGGCCAGCCCTCGAGCGAGGTCTGTCCAGCCCAAGCAACCGCGACCCCAGCGCCCTCCGCTCAGCCGAACGACGGCCGAGTGCACGGCGGGCCGTTGTCTTATCCTCGGCTCGGCGCACCATGGGGGTCCCCGCAGATTGAGAATCGGGTGCCCTTCGGACGGGACGCATGGACTCAGAGTGTCATCGTGGAGCCGAATTACCAGCCCAACAGCGTATGGGTGGCGTCGATCCTGGTCGGCGAACTGCAGGCCGGCGACGGTTTCTTCACGCCCGAACAGGGTTCGCAGATCGTCGTGAAGTGCATCCTCGGGGAGTTCTACGGCGACAACCCGGTCCAGAGCGAGGTCAAGGTCAACGAGCAGGCCACGATCGACGGCCACGACGCATGGCTGGTCGAGTCTCACCTGACCTTCGACATCGAGGGCCTGGTCACGAAGGGCGAGACGCTGATCGTGGCTATCGTCAGCGCCTCCAACCGTTCCGGCCTTTACTACGCGTCCATTCCGGACACCACCCCAGAGCTGCTACCCGTCGCCCGCGAGATGCTGAAGGAAATCAAGGTCGACGGCTAGCAGCTGGCAAGGCTGTGCCGGTCCTTGAGCTCCAGCACGCGGATGGCGCTGGCAGTGATCAGTGTTGCTAACGAACGGTCTTCGCGAGCCCTCTCGACCAGAGCGCGGGCCGCCGCTTCCGCGATCCTCGGGTCGCCGATGATGGCCACATCACCGCCGGCTTTCAGGAACCGCACCAGCCGGGCCCCCGGTGACAGGTCCTGCATGGCCTGAGCCGCAAGATCATCCGAGATGATCACGCCGCTGAACTGTAGATCGCCGCGAATCATGGTTCGCAGGACCGCTGGTGAGAACGCCGCCCGCCGCTTGGCATCGATTCTGCGGTAGGTAGCGGAGGACACCATCACCATGTCGGCCCCGGCTTCCACTCCGTGCACAAAGCCGGTCAGCATCCGATCGCGCCGGCGGGTCACGCCGTCTACGACGTCGCTCTGGTAATCGGTGTTGCCTTCCACCAGGCCGAGACCCGGAAAGTGCTTGACCGCCGTGGCAATGTCGGCGTCTTTCATGCCCAACACGAATGCCCGCACTTTGGCCCCGACTCGCACGGGATCCGAGCCGAAACCGCGGCGCAGCTGTCCGATCGGCTGATTTCGGCTCCGCGCAGCCTCGGGAACGACATCGGCGACGGGCGCCAGGTTGGCGTCAATGCCGGCTCGCTTGAGTTGGCGTCCCCACCGGCTTGCCTTGGCGACCAGGGTGCGGTCGTCGTAAGCGGCCTGATCCACACCAGCCGGGATGGAATCGAATCCAGAGCCCTTCAGGCGCTGAACCAAGCCGCCTTCCTGATCGACGGCTAGTAGCGTCTCGGCTCCTTTCGGGGGCCGGGCGGCGCGACGCACTCGATGAGTGACGTCGGCGATCGTTGTCAAGGACGCCGTGCTGTTGCCGAGCAGGATCACGCCGCCGGCTCGTGTGCTGTTCAGGATGTCTGCCTCGGCGGTGGTCGGTCCTGCCGAGTTGATCCCCACCATCAGGAGCTGCCCCACTCGCTCCCGCAGGCTCATGGACCCCACCACGGCCGCGCACCGAGACCCGGTGCTGACTGACGGCGTCGGATGAGGCGTGGCGGTTGCCGACGTGGGGACTCGACCACGTGGGGATGCTGCGCTTGCGGCCGGCGGAACCGAACTGGTCGTTGATGGGCGGCCGCCCTGGGGCGGCAATGTGCACGCGGCCAGCATGGCCAGAGCGGTGACCAGAACAATATGGATCTGGCGGATCACCGACCGTAACCTGCGCCCGTACCCCATCGCCACCATCGTTTCACCAGGGCACCGTCGCACGGCGCCACTATCGTGTGGACCGTGGCGTTCTCGGCAGAAGTACTGTCGGCCGGCATGGGCGGCCACGCCGCTCTGGTGCCGCCGGAGGTGGCTGCGAGCTTCCCAACCAAGCGGCCGGCGGTGGTCGCGACGGTGAACGGCACTGAATACCGGTCGCGCCTCATGGTGTACGGCGGAAAAACCTATCTCGGTCTACGTAAGAACCTGCTCCGCCAGATCGGCGCCGTCGCCGGTGACACCGTGCAGATCGAGCTGGCCGAAGATCACACCGAGCGGGTCGTGAGCGAACCGCCTGAATTGCTGGAAGCCCTCGCCGCCAACCCTGCGGCGCGGGCGGCGTATGACGCGCTGGCGTACTCGCATCGGCTTGAGTACGCCCGCTGGATTTCGGAGGGCAAGCAAGCCGAAACCCGCGCCGCACGTACGGCCAAGACGATCCGACGGCTCCTGGGCTCATAGAGCCGCACCGATCATCGCTGTTTGAGGTCCAGCAGGGCGTTCTCCACCACCTCGGCCATGGCGGGGTGGATCCAGTACTGGTCACGCGCGACAGTTCGGGCCTGCGTGCCGAAGGTCATCGCCTGAATGAGCGGTTGGATCAACGACGACGCCTGCGGGCCGATGATGTGCGCGCCGAGGAGCTGATCGGTCGTCGGATCTGCCAGCACCTTGACGAAGTGTGCGGTGTCCTCCATCGCCCATCCGTACGCGGTGTCGCCGTACTCGGCCCGTCCGACGCGGTAGGCCTGGTCCTGTTCCTGCGCCTTCTCCTCGGTCAGCCCGACCGCGGCAACCTGCGGGTTTGAGAAGACAGCGTGCGGAACGAACCGGTGATCGCTGCGGATCATGGCAGAAGGATTCAGGAGGTTGTACTTGACGATCCGCGCCTCCGCGTTGGCGACGTGCTTGAGCATGGCGTGCGAGGCGGCGTCGCCGAGTGCGAAGATTCCATCGGCGGTGGTCCGCTGATGATCGTCGACGACAACGAATCCGTCCTCATCAACGTCCACCCCGGTGGCTGCGAGATTGAGCATGTCGCCGTTCGGGACCCGACCGGTGGCCACCAGAAGCAAGTCCGCCTGAACCGTCGCTTCCGGACCGCCGCCAGTTCGGGCGGTGATCACAATCGTCCCGTCGGAGCCCTGCCTGACCTTGTCGACCGTCGTGTCGAGCAACAGTGTCGCTCGCTCTGAGAACAGTTCGGTGAACCGCGCCGACACGTCGCGATCTTCCTTACGCAGCAGGGCAGCCGACCGGTTGATCACCGTCACCTGGGTGCCCAGCGCGGAGAAGATGTGAGCAAATTCAGCAGCGACGTAGCCGCCGCCAATAATGATCATGGACTCCGGCAGCTCAGCGATCCGCATGACCGTGTCGGAGGTGTGGTAGTCCACGTCGGACAATCCGTCCAGATCGGGAATCACCGCCCGGCTACCGGCGCCGATGACGAACCGGTCGGCCGTGATCCTGTCGGACGATCCCACGTCCAGAGTGCGCGTAGCGACGAAGTGGGCCGGCTCGCGAAAGAGGGTGATCGACGGATCGTCCTCACGGAACTTCTGACCAGACGCCGACTTCGCGTCGATCCGCCCGAAGATGCGATCGCGGATGTCCGGCCACCGAGTGCGGCGCAGCTCAAGATCAACACCAAGATGCGCAGCCTGCGCTGGGATCCGAGCAAGATCAGCCGGGTAGACCAGCATCTTGCTCGGGATGCAACCAACGTTGAGGCAGATGCCTCCGAACGTGCCGCCTTCCACCATGGCAATCTGCAGATTCGCCAGCCGCCGACCGGGGATAGTGTTCGCCGATCCGCTGCCAATAATGCACAGATCAAAATGCTGCACGTGCTCATCGTGCCAGCCGATGACAATCGAGAAGCAGGGTGAGAACGCGGGTCCTCGGTCATATCTCCGGGGATACGGCGTCGCCGGCGTTGATGCCGGGCCGAAGCCGGAGGTAGTGCTGCCGTTCGGGTTCGTCGAAATGCTCGATGGCGTAGCGCAGGGCGGTGCGAGGCATCCGCGCGGCGTGCTCGTCGAGGAACTCCCGCAAGGCATTCCGGTCAACTCGCTTGCCTGCTTCTCGCAGTGACCAGCCGACGGCCTTATGGATCAGGTCGTGCTGGTCGGACAGAAGGAGCTCAGCGATCTGGAAGAGGTCGCGAGATTCTCCACTGCGCAGGAAGTGCTGTGTGCTGACCATAGCGATCCGCCGCTCCCAGACCAGGGAGGATCGAGCGAGGTCGTACAGCGGCGCGCGATTTCGAGCCTGCAGGTACCGGCCGACAATCGGACCGCAACTCACGTCGACCAGGTCCCAGTTGTTGACGTAGGCGGTGTGGTCGAGGTAGTCGCGGTAAACCTGGGTCCGCTCGGTCTCGGCGCCTCGCGTCAACCGCGCGGCCATGATCAGCAAGGCGAGCTGGCGCTGCTCGTGCACCGGACTCGTCAGCAAGGGCAACCAGTCTGAGCGCCGATAGATGCTCGTGGCGTACGGCTTCGCAAGCCTCCGAAGCTCGCTCAGCCGAATGCCGAGGAAGACGTCTCCCTCGCCGTATCCGCCCGGCTTGACCTGAAAGTAGCGGGCCATGCCCTGGGCGTAGGAGGGATTGGCGAGATCGTCGAGTTGGTCCACAACAGACCTCATGCGGCCAGCATCCCAGGTGCGCAAGCTTGATATGAACCGGTATCAACCCGTCCATGGGCTGTTAGAGTTGTTGAATTCCCAACTGGTCGGGGTGAACTGGTGAGCGTTCTCATCCCACCAGCCACCACGCACCGCACCGGACGCAAGACCA
>Ga0126306_10001863_pt1 | contig 11524 bp, 11 predicted proteins | sample Plot27_FD_92592 | JGI IMG/M metagenome (GOLD analysis project Ga0126306, IMG submission 92592) | Serpentine soil microbial communities from UC McLaughlin Reserve, CA, USA - Plot27 | ecosystem: Environmental > Terrestrial > Soil > Grasslands | place: USA: UC McLaughlin Reserve, Lake County...
TCGCCGCCGAGATGCGCTGGATGCTCCGCCGGCTCGGCGCCTTCCGCTGGTGGACGGCCGTGCTGTTCCCGATCCCGCTCGTGGCGTTCGTGGCCGTGTTCTTCCGTTCGCTGGGCCTCACCTACGTCCGCCGGCGGGTCACCTGGCGGGGCCGCCAGATCGCCCTCCGGGCCGGCGAGAAGCCCTAGTGGTCGGTCGCCGAATTGAGCGGGAGGCCTCGCCGGCCAGGAACGCCGCTGGCTGCGTCCTCGTCGTCACCGAAACGCACGGTGTGCGCCGTCCTCCTGCGTCCTTGCCAGCGACGCCCCTGACTCGCCGAGACCGCGCCGTCATTTCGGCGACACATCACTAGGTTCCCGCCCGTGAGGCTGGTCCACCTCCCCGACGCCGTGACCGTCCTGCTGGACGTGGTGGCGTGGGGCCTGGTCCACGCCGGGACGGGCTACCTCGCCCACCGCCTGCCGATGCGGTTCCTGCGGGAGGATCGGGCCCTCTGGCGCGAGCGGCGCTGGGAGCGCGGCGGCGCGTTCTACCGGCGCACGCTGCGCATCGCCCGGTGGAAGGACCGGGTGCCCGAGGCCGGAGCGCTGTTCGCCGGCGGGGTGTCCAAGCGGCAGGTGCCGGCCGACGACGCCGGCGGCCTGGAGCGTTTCGTGGTCGAGACCCGCCGGGCCGAGACCGGCCACGTGCTGGCCATGCTGCCCGGGCCGCTGTTCGCGCTGTGGAACCCGGCCGGGGTCGCCGTCGTGATGGTCGCCTACGGCGTGCTGGTGAACCTGCCGTTCGTGGCGATCCAGCGCTACAACCGGATCCGGGCCTCGCGTGTGCTCGCCCGGGCCCGCTCCCGCAGCGCCCGCGGGACCAGCGGCAGCAGCATCCCGTAGGGCTCGCCGCCGAAGAGGTGGTGGATGCGGTGCGACTCGCGCAACCAGTCGAGGTAGCGCAGGCGGGGCAGCCCCACCGGCAGCCGCTCGTGGATGTAGACGTCGTGGACGAACATGTACAGCGCCCCGTAGGCCGTGATGCCGCCGGCCACCCACAGCAGCGGGCCGATGGCCGGGCCCATCGTGGCCAGGGCGCACAGGGCGACACCGACGGTCGAGAAGCACAGCGGGAACAGGTCGTTCTTCTCGAACCGCCCGACGGCCGGCCGGTGGTGGCTGCGGTGCCAGCCCATGGCGAAGCCGTGCATCACCCAGCGGTGGGCGCCGTAGCTCACGGCCTCCATGGCCACGAAGGCGGCGAGCGCCAGCAGGAGGCCGGTCACGCCCGGCCCACCTCGCGCCGCCCGGCCCAGTCCCACACGCACATGACCAGCGTGATCAGGGCGAAGGCGTAGACGAACTCCTCGCCCAGGATGTCCCACACCGGGCGCCAGCCGGTCGTGTGGGTGTCGTCGTACGTGACGATCGGCGCCGAGAGCTTGGTGAGCCACCCGTCCACCGGGATCATGAACGCGTACACGATGACCATGCTGACCCAGTAGGCCACCTGGCGAAACAGGCCTGTGCGGAAGAACCGCAGCTCGGCCACGATCACGCCGAGGGCGACGAGGACCGAGAGCGTCGGGTAGATCGGCACGTCATCCCTTCCGCTCGACGGACCGGTCCTGGATGCGGGCCAGGATCGTCCGCACCGCCTCGAGCGTGAGCAGGCCGCAGATGGGGACGACGAGGAAGAAGACCAGCTCCTCGACGACCATCCCGCCGGGGAAGCGCAGGCCGACCGTGTAGCGCTCGTCGAAGCCCCAGGTGCCGGTGGCCGAGGCGGCCAGGTCCCACACCACGAACAGGGCGAACGCGGGCGCCAGGGCGAGGGCCAGGCGGCGGGGGCGGCGCCACACCCGGGCGCCGACCACCAACTCGAGGGGCAGCGTGACGATCAGGCACGCCGCCATGAGGCCCAGGTACTGGAAGCGGTCCACGACCCTCGCAGTATGGCGCCGGGGCGGGCGGCCCCGGCACGATGAGGCATGCCCGCCGCCGACGGCACGCCTCCCTCCGCCGCCCCGCCGGTCCGTCCGGAACGCCTGCTCGCCGACCTGGCCGCCCTGGCCGCGGTGGGTGACACCGGTGACGGCGGGAGCTGCCGGCTCGCCCTGACCGACGAGGACGCCGGCGGACGCGAGCTGGTCGTCGGCTGGATGCGCAGCCTGGGCCTCGACGTGCGCGTCGACCGGATCGGCAACGTGGTGGCCACCCGGTCCGGCCTCGACGACGACCTGGCGCCGGTCATGACCGGTAGCCACATCGACACCGTGCGGACCGGCGGCCGCTACGACGGCACGCTCGGCGTCCTCGCCGGGCTGGAGGTCGTGCGGGCGCTCGACGACGCCGGCGTCCGCACCCGGCGGCCCCTCGCCGTCGCCGTCTTCACCGACGAGGAGGGCAGCCGCTTCGCCCCCGACATGCTCGGCAGCCTCGTCTACGTGGGCGGCCTGGCGCTGGAGGAGGCGCTGGACACGGTCGGCATCGACGGGGCCGTCCTCGGCGACGAGCTCGAGCGGATCGGCTGGGCCGGCTCCGGGCCCGTGCCCGGGCCGGAGCCCCACGCCTTCGTCGAGCTGCACATCGAGCAGGGCCCGGTCCTCGAGGAGGAGGGCGTCACGATCGGCGCCGTCACCGGGGTGCAGGGCATCTCGTGGGAGGAGCTCACGCTCACCGGTCAGTCCAATCACGCCGGGACCACGCCGATGCGGCTCCGCCGGGACCCGGGCCTGGTGGCGGCCGAGGTGACGACGTTCGTGCGCCGGCTCGCCGGCGAGCTGGGCGGCCACCAGGTGGGGACGGTCGGGCGCCTCGACCTCCACCCCGACCTGGTCAACGTCGTGGCGGCCCGGGCCGTCATGACCGTCGACCTCCGCAACACCGACGACGCCGTCCTGGGCGAGGCCGAGCGGCGGGTGGCGGCGTTCGTGGACGCGACGGCGGCGGCCGAGGGCGTGTCCGTGGCCCGCCGGGCGCTGGCCCGCTTCGCCCCCGTCGAGTTCGACCCGACCGTCGTGTCGCTGGTGGACGAGGCCGCGACGCGGCGGGGCCACGCGGTCCGGCGGATGCCGTCGGGCGCCGGCCACGACGCCCAGATGCTGGCCCGGGTGTGCCCGACCGGCATGGTCTTCGTCCCCAGCCGTGGCGGCGTGAGCCACAACCCGGCCGAGCACACCGACCCCGCCGACCTCGCCGCCGGCACCCAGGTGCTGGCGGACGTCCTGGTCCGCCTGGCCGGATGACCGGGGTACCGCCCGGCCCGGCCACCGGGGGCGCCGCCTGGCCGGCTGATCGGGCTGCCGTCTGGCCTGGCGACCACGTCCGGCGTCAAGCTGGGGGTATGACCCGCGTCGTCACGGTCGCCGCCGCCCAAGTGGGGCCTGTCCTCCCGGACCAGTCGCGGGCCGACGTGGTGGAGCGGCTGGTCGCGCTGCTGCGGGGGGCGGCGCTGCGCGGCGCCGACCTCGTAATCTTCCCCGAACTGGCGCTGACCAGGTTCTTCCCGCGCTGGTGGTTCGAGGACGGCGACCCGGCCCTCGACGCCTTCTACGACGCCGACGCCCGCAGCCCGGAGACCAAGCCGCTGTGGGAGGAGGCCGCCCGGCTCGGCGTCGGCGTGGTCCTCGGCTTCGCCGAGCGGGCCCGCGACGGCCGCCGCTTCAACACCTCGGTCATGGTGGACGGCAGCGGGGCCGAGGTCGGCCGCTACCGCAAGGTGCACCTGCCCGGCCACCGCGAACACGAGCCGTGGCGCCGCTTCCAGCACCTGGAGAAGCGCTACTTCCAGCGCGGCGACTTGGGCTTCCCCACCTACCGGGCGTTCGGCGGCACCGTCGGCATGCTCATCTGCAACGACCGGCGCTGGCCCGAGTCGTACCGGCTCCTCGGCCTCCAGGGCGTCGAGCTGGTGTGCATCGGCTACAACACGCCGATCCACAACCCGCCGGCGCCCGAGCACGACCGCTACGGCGACTTCCACAACCACCTGGTCATGCAGGCCGGGGCGTACCAGAACGGCACGTTCGTGGTGGCGTCCGCCAAGGCGGGCACCGAGGACGGCGTCGACCACATCGGCGGCTCGTGCGTGATCCACCCCTCGGGGACCGTGATCGCCCAGTGCACCGGCCTCGGTGACGAGCTGGCCGTGGCCGCGTGCGACCTCGACGACTGCACGTCCTACAAGACGACCGTCTTCGACTTCGCCCGCCACCGCCAACCCGACCTCTACGGCCCGATCGCCGAGGGCCCCACCCCATAGCGACGCCTCCACCGGTACCGTCGTGGCATGGCGATCGACCCGGCGGGGGCGGGGCCCGACGGTCGGAACGACGACGGCGCCACCTCGGTCGACACCGACGTCGATGACGGCTCAGCGGGGTGGGCGGCCGACGGCGTCGGCGAAGCCCTGGGGGTCGGTGACGCCCTCGGTCGCCACGACGAGCACGACGGCGTCGTCGGGGACGGGCATCTCCTCCCGGTGGTCCTCGACGAGGGCGGCGAGGCCGGCGAGGGCGGCGGCGCCCGTCTCGCCGACGTCCATGCCGGCGTCGGCCATGGCCCGGATGGCGCCCCGGGCCCGGTCGTCGTCGATGGCGACGAAGGCGTCGAAGCCGGCGATGACCGACGGCAGGGCCAGCACCGAGGCGAGCCCGCAGTTGAGCCCCGCCATGATCGACCGGTGCGGGCCGGGAACCTCCACCACGTGGCCGGCCCGGACGGCGGCCGCCACGCAGGCCGCGGTGGCCGGCTCGACGCCGAGCAGGACCGGCCCGTCCCCCGGCTCGCTCCCCGATCGCAGGCAGGCCGCGGCCGCCGCGGCCAGCGCCCCTACCCCCACCGGGATGCTCACCAGGTCCGGGGCGGCCACCCCGAGCCCGGCCAGTTGCTCCTCGACCTCGGTGAAGATGGTCGAGTAGCCCTCGATCACCCATCGGGGCGGCCCCTCGTAGCCGGGCCACGAGGTGTCGGACACGACGAGCCCCGTGTCGCTCGCCATGGCCGCCGACTCGGCGACGGCGTCGTCGTACGTGCCCGGGATGACCATGACCTGGGCGCCCTCCGACTCGATGCCGGCGATGCGGGCGACCGCGGTCCCGTCGGGGACGAGGACGGTGGCCCCGAGCCCCAGCAGGCGGGCCATGTGGGCGACCGCGCGGCCGTGGTTCCCGTCGGTGGCCGCCACCAGCTCGAGGGGGCCCAGCTCCGCCGCCACGACGGCGGCCAGGTCGGCCGGCGTCTCCCACGCCGGTTCGCCGCCCAGCCGCTCGCAGAGCACCCGGTACACGGCCCAGGAGGCGCCCAGGACCTTGAACGACGGGAGGCCGAGCCGGCGCGACTCGTCCTTCACGAGGACCCGCCCGACCTTGCAGGGCGCCGCCAGGGCCGGCACGTCACGCAGCGGCGAGGGGGCGTAACCGGGCAGCCGCCGGTGGAACGCCTGGACCTCCGGGCCGGGCCGGGCGTCCGCCGGTAGCGGCGCCGTGTGGTGGTTGACCAGCAGGGACGAGGTGACGGGCACGGGCACGGTTCTACCGTTTTGCGGTGGCCGGACGGATCGTGCGGCCCCAGCGACCTGGCCAGTTCACCACGTCGAAACGAGGGGGACTTCAACAATCTGTCAACCACTGGCAACCTGGTGACGTGGTCTCCTTCTCGCTCAACGGCCTTCCCGTCACGGTGGGCGACCACCCGCACCTCCTGGCGGCCCTGCGCGAGGAGCTGGACGTCACCAGTCCGAAGGACGGGTGCGCGCCCTCCGGCCAGTGCGGATGCTGCACGGTGCTGGTCGACGGCAAGGCCACCGTGAGCTGCTCGCTGGCGCTGGAGCGGGTGGCCGGCAAGTCCGTCACGACGCTGGAGGGCGTCGAGCCGGACGAACGCGAGCGCTACGCCCGGGCCTTCGCCGCCACCGGCGCCCTGCAGTGCGGCTTCTGCACGCCAGGCATCGTCATGCGCGCCAAGGCCCTGGTCGACAAGGACGGCCCCGCGCTCACCCGCGACAAGGCCGCCCGCCACCTCGGCGGCCACCTGTGCCGCTGCACCGGGTACCACTCGATCCTCGACGCCATCGGCACCCTGGCGACGGGCGAGGAGGTGGCGGTCCCGTGGCCGTCCTCCGCCCGGTCGGACGAGGGCGCGGCGCCGGGCTGGGGGGTCGGCAGCCGCAACGTGAAGTACCAGTCCGACCTGCTGGCGCTGGGCGACAAGGACTACGTCGACGACCTGCGCGTGCCCGCGATGCTGCACGCCGCCGCGGTCCTCGCCGAGCACGCCCGGGCCGACATCCGGGGCATCGACACGTCCGCGGCGTCGGCGGTCCCGGGCGTCGAGCGGGTCCTGACGGCGGCCGACATCCCCGCCGGCGGCCAGCTGAAGGTCGGCCTCATCCACCGGGACTGGCCGGTGTTCATCCCCGTCGGCGGCCGCACGTCGTACACGGGCGACGTCCTCGCCCTCGTGGTGGCGGCGGACAAGGCCACCGCCCGCCACGCCGCCACGCTGGTGGAGGTCGACTACGCCCCGCTGACGCCGTTCGCCGATGCGCTCACGGCCCTGGCCTCCGACGAGGACGCCGTGTGGGGCCTCGACGGCAACGTCCTCTCGCGCTCGGCCTACGAGCGGGGCGACGTCGACGCCGCCCTCGACGCCAGCGCCCACGTCGTCCACGAGGTGTTCACCACCCAGCGCGTGGAGCATGCCTTCCTCGAGCCCGAGTCGACCCTGGCCGTGCCGCTGCCCGACGGGCGCCTGGAAGTGTTCTCCGGCGGCCAGGGCGTGTGGGACGACCGCCGCCAGATCGCCGACGTCCTCGCCGAGCCCGACACGAACGTCCTCGTCCACCTGGTGGCGAACGGCGGCGCCTTCGGTGGCAAGGAGGACACCTCCAACCAGTGCCAGACCGCCCTGGCGGCCCGCCTGCTCGACCGGCCGGTGAAGTGCACGCTGAGCCGGGAGGAGTCCTTCCGGCTGCACGCCAAGCGCCACCCCGTCCGCATCGAGGCCTGGGCCGGCTGCGACGCCGAGGGCCGGCTGACCGCCCTGCGATCCCGCATCATCGGCGACACCGGGCCCTACGCCTCCGTCGGCATGAAGGTGCTGGAGCGAGCCGCCGGGCACGCCAGCGGCCCCTACGTATGGCCGACGATCGACGTCGAGGCCCTCGCCGTGCGCACGAACAACCCCGTGTGCGGGGCGTTCCGGGGCTTCGGGGCCAACCAGTCGCAGTTCGCGGCCGAGGGGCTGGTCGACCGGCTCGCGGACGCCGCAGGGATCGACCGATGGGAGATGCGGGCCCGCAACGTGATCACGCCCGGCTGCACGTGGGGGCCGGGCCAGGTCATGGACGACGGCTGCCTCGGCGCCGGGGACTGCCTCGACGCCGTCCGCCCCGCCTACGACGCGGCGATCGCGGCGGGCAAGGCCGTCGGCCTGGGGCTCGGCCTCAAGAACTCCGGCCTCGGCAACGGGTTCGTCGAGGTGGCCCGGGCCGTTGTCCATTTCGCGGAGGACGGCACGGTCGAGGTCCGCCACTGCTGGACCGAGATGGGCCAGGGCGTCCACACCGTCGCCCTGCAGGTGGCGGTGGACGAGCTGGGCGTCGCCCCGGCGGACGTGCGCGTGGTGGTCGACACGTCCCGCGAGCTGGGCGCCGGCCAGACCACCGGCAGCCGGGGGACCCTGATGGCCGCGGGCTCGGTCCAGGCCGCCTGCCGGGCCGCCCTCGCCGACGGCTGCAAACCCGGCGTCGACTACGAGGGCGAGCACCGGGTCGACTGGACCCACGCCCTCGGCACGGTCGAGAACCCGACCATCCACTCGGCGTTCGGCTACGCCGCCCAGCTCGTGGTCATGGACCGCGAGACGGGCGCCATCGACCGGGTCCTCGCCGCCCACGACGTGGGCCGGGTCATGAACCCGCTGCTGTGCGAGGGCCAAGTGGTCGGGTCGGTCCACATGGGCCTCGGTTACGCCCTGTCCGAGGACTTCCCCACCGACGATCAGGCCCGGCCGACCCACACGACGCTGCGCCAGCTCGGCATCCTCCGGGCCAAGGACGTGCCGCCCATCGACGTCGTGCTCATCGAACGCCCGCAACCACGGTCGCCGTACGGGGTGAAGGGCGTGGGCGAGATCGGGCTGGTCCCGACGGCGGGCGCCGTGGCCGCGGCCATGCGGGCGCGGGACGGCGTGTGGCGGTCGTCCCTGCCGCTGTCCCGGGACGCCGCGCCGCCGGCGGCCCCGACCCCGGCGCCGGCGGGGACGGCTGCGCCGGCGTGAGCGTCACCACCCCCGGGCTCGTCTGCGGGCACCACCACCTGTACTCGACGCTGGCCCGCGGGATGCCGGCGCCGCCCCGCGTCCCGACCTGCTTCACCGAGATCCTCGACCTGGTCTGGTGGCGGCTCGACGTGGCGCTCGACCTCGACCTCGTGCGCTGGTCGGCGCTCCTGGGGGCGGTGGAGGCGCTGGAGGCCGGGACCACGGCCATCGTCGACCACCACGCCTCGCCCTCCGCCATCGACGGCAGCCTCGACGTGATCGCCGAGGCGTGCGCCGAGGTCGGCGTCCGGGTCGTGTGCGCCTATGAGGTCACTGACCGGCACGGCCCCGCCGGGGCCAAGGCGGGGCTGGCCGAGAACGAGCGCTTCCTCCGATCCGGCGGCCGAGGCCTCGTCGGCGCCCACGCCTGCTTCACGCTGGGCGAGGAGACGCTGGCCGCCGTCGCCGGCCTGGCCGCCGACCTGGGTACCGGGGTCCACATCCACGTGGGGGAGGACGCGGTAGACGCCGGCGCCGGCGCCCGGCTGGCGCCCCTGTCGCGGGACGACTGGCTGCTCGCCCACGCCGTCCACGTCGACCCGCCGCTGCGGGGGACGATCGCCCACCAGCCCCGGTCCAACCAGAACAACGCGGTCGGCTACGCCCGGCCCGCCGGCTGGGCGGCCGCCGGCAACCGGGTGGTCCTCGGGACCGACGGCATCGGCGCCGCCATGCTCGACGAGTTCGCCCTGGCCTACGTGGCCCACCGGGCGTCCGACGTGACGGCCACGCCGGAGGCGGCGTGGGCCTGGCTCCAGGCCGGCGCCGACCTGGTCCCCGAGGTGGGGGCGGACGAGGTGACCTGGTCCGCCGACCGGGCCGACCCCTGGTACCTGGCTTTCACGCCCGGCGTGCGGGCCGAGCGGGTCGTGGTGGGCGGCGAGGTCGTGGTCGACGGCGGCGTGTGCCAGCGGGTCGACGCCGCGCGCATCCGGGCCCGGGCCTGGGAAGAGGCCCGGCGGCTCTGGGCCGAGCTGTGAGCCGGCAACGGAGCCGGCGGAGGAGGGGACGATGACGGACCACCTAGGCGACGAGCTGCCCGGCGACGTGGCCGACGCCTCGGCCGATGACCGGGGCGACGACCTGGCCGGCGTGCCGATGGGCTTGTACGTGCAGGACGCGCACCCCATCCGCGAGGCGATGGGCTTCGTGGCCCGGGCCGAGAAGCGGGGCTTCGCCGCCGTGTGGCAGGCCGACAGCCGGCTCGTGCGCGAGGCGACCGTCCCCATGGCGGCGTTCGCGGCGACGACCGAGCGCATCGCCGTCGGGTCCGGCGTCATCGACGTGTGGACCCGCAACCCCGCCCGCCTGGCGTCACTGTTCTCGACCCTCGACGACCTGGCGCCGGGCCGGGTCCTCGCCGGCCTCGGCGCCTGGTGGGACCCGCTGGCCCGCAAGGTCGGCATCGACCGCGCCCGCCCGCTCCGGGTCATGCGCGAGGTCGTCGAGGCGCTGCGGGCCCTGCTGCGTTGCGACGGGCCGGTGACGTACGACGGCGTGTTCGTCCACCTGGACGGCGTCGAGCTCGACTACGTCCACCAGGAGCGACGCCCCAAGCACGTGCCGATCTACGTGGGCGCCACCGGCATGAAGATGATGGAGCTGGCCGGCGAGGTCGCGGACGGGGCCGTCCTCAACTACCTGGTCTCGCCCGACTACAACCGCCGGGCGCTCGAGGCCCTGGCGGCGGGGGCCGAGACCTCCGGCCGGGCCCTCGACGACATCGACCGCCCCCAGCTCGTCGTGTGCTCGCTCGACGACGACCGCGAGGCCGCGCTCGACGCCGCCCGCCTCCTGGTGACGCAGTACCTGGGCCAACAGCCGCACATCATGGCGGCGTCCGGGGTGCCGTCGTCGCTGCTGGACGAGATCGGCGCGGTCCTCACGTGGCCCGCCACCCACGAGCAGGTGGTGGCGGCGTCGAAGCTGGTCCCGGACGAGGTCGTCCAGATGCTCTGCGCGGCCGGCACGGCCGACGAGTGCCGCGCCAAGGTCGCCGAGTACGTCCGCTCGGGCTGCACCCAACCGGTCCTCTACCCCCTCGGCGACGTCGACGCCACCATCGCCGCCTTCGCGCCCGCGTGATGCTCGCCTCGTCGGGCCGACGCTCCCTCCCCAGGACTCAGCACGCGATCGGCTGGGATGCCTCCCCCCGTCACCGGTGCGCCATGGCGACGAGCACGCGGAACGCGATATTCACTCGTCTGCTGTGAGGGCGGGTTCGTAGGGTCGCCGGCGATGAACACGATCATGGTCATGGTGCTCCGTGCCCGCCGGCGGGAACGTCCGGTGGGGGTGGCACCGGCTGGCGCCACGGTGGGCCGAACGGCTCGTCGCTGACGCCGGGGTCGCGCCCGGCGACCTGGTCCTCGACATCGGCGCCGGCGACGGCGCCATCACCGCACCCCTGGTCGCCGCCGGCGCCCGGGTCATCGCCGTGGAGCTTCACCCCCGGCGGGCGGCGCTGTTGCGCGAGCGCTTCGCCGACGCCGGCCGGCGCGTCACGGTCGTGCGCGCCGACGCGGCCGACCTGCGCCTGCCCCGCCGCCCGTTCCGGGTGGTGGCCAGCCCGCCCTACGCCGCCACTGCACTGGTCCTCCGGCGACTGCTGGCCCCCGGCTCGCGCCTCGTGGCGGCCGACCTCGTCCTCGAGCACGCCGCCGCCCGCCGCTGGGCCACCGGCCGCGCCCCGGGCGCGGCCCGCTGGTCCCGCGACTTCGACGCCGCCCTCGGCCGCCGCCTCCCCCGCTCCGCCTTCACCCCCCGCCCCCCGATCGACAGCACCACCCTCCTCCTCCGCCGCCGCTGACGAGTGGACGGAGGGTGACCAGTCGTGCTGCGCGCGACGGGGGCTGGCACCCTGCCCGAGTAGGACGTCGGGCCACCTACCCGTCGGGCCTCCGGCGCCGGCGGGTCGACCACCTCGTCCTCCGCAGCCCTTGACGAACGGGGGACGGTGCCAGCCCCGCCGGCCCCCGACGGCGGTCGGTACGTGCGCGGGCGCCGACCCGGACGGCGGTTGGTGCCCATGCGGCGCCGGCCCCGACGGCGGTTGACGCCCACGCGGGCGCCGGCCGCGGGTCCCCGGGCGGCTGGGGGCCAGCCGTGCTCGGGCACGGCCCGGCTCCCGGGCGGCTGCGGGGCCATCCGTGCTCGGGCACGGTGCGGGCACGCCAACGAGCCGCGGGGTCTGCACACGGCCTGGCTACCGGCTGCAA
>Ga0126306_10001865_pt1 | contig 11521 bp, 11 predicted proteins | sample Plot27_FD_92592 | JGI IMG/M metagenome (GOLD analysis project Ga0126306, IMG submission 92592) | Serpentine soil microbial communities from UC McLaughlin Reserve, CA, USA - Plot27 | ecosystem: Environmental > Terrestrial > Soil > Grasslands | place: USA: UC McLaughlin Reserve, Lake County...
GCTGGTCGTCGCCGATCGGCACGATGTCGGTCTGGTAGAGCAGGATGTCGCCCGCCATCAGCACCGGCTAGGTGTAGAGGCCGGCGGAGATGAACTCGTGCCGGTCGGACTTGTCCTTGAACTGGGTCATCCGGCCCAGCTGGCCGTAGCTCGTGACGCCGCCGAGCAGCCACGCCGCCTCGGCGTGCGCGGGCACGTGACTCTGGGCGAAGACCGTCGAGCGCTCCGGGTCGAGGCCCGTTGCGAAGAGCATCGCGGCGAGGTCGAGCGTGAGCTCGCGGAACTCCTGCGGGTCGTAGTCGACCGTGATCGAGTGCAGGTCGACGATGCAGAAGAAGCCTTCGCCCTGCTCCTGGGTGGCCGCGTACTGCCGGAAGCCGCCGATCAGGTTGCCGAGGTGCTTGTCGCCCGTGGGCTGAATCCCGGAGAAGACGCGCATCTGGGCGAAAACCTAGCCGCAACTACACTCAGCCCGTGGCTGCCGTGGGTTCACCCGAGCTCCTGATCGTGATGGGCGCGCAGGCCTCTGCCGAGCAGGTCGACGAGGTCGTCGCCCGGCTCGAGGAGGCCGGTGCGAGCGCGCACGTCAGCCATGGGCGCGACGCGACCGTGATCGGCGCGATCGGCGAGCGAGAGCTGCTCGCGACGCTGCCGCTGGAGGGGTTCCCCGGCGTCGAGCAGGTGCTGCCGATCCTCAAGCCGTACAAGCTCGTCTCGCGTGAGCTGCACCGCGACCCGACCGTGATCGAGTCCCGCGGTCGGCGGCTCGGCGACCACTACTTCGGCTTCATCGCCGGCCCCTGCACGGTCGAGACCCGCGAGCAGACGCTCGAGACGGCCCGGGTCGTGCATGCGGAGGGGGTGACGATGCTGCGAGGCGGTGCATTCAAGCCGCGCACCTCGCCGTACGCGTTCCAGGGGCTCGGAGTCGAGGCGCTGCACATCCTCGCCGAGGCGCGCGAGGAGACGGGGCTGCCGCTCGTGACCGAGCTGATGGATCCGCGCGACGTCGAGTCCGTCGTCGAGATCGCGGACGTGATCCAGATCGGCGCCCGCAACATGCAGAACTTCAACCTCCTCTCCGAGGTCGGCCGCGCGCCGAAGCCCGTCCTGCTCAAGCGTGGCCCCTCGGCGTCGCTCGAGGAGCTGCTGATGGCGGCGGAGTACGTCGTCAAAGAGGGAAACGCGCAGGTGATCCTCTGTGAGCGCGGGATCAAGACCTTCGAGCGCGCGACGCGCTACACGCTCGACCTCTCGGCGATTCCGGTGCTGAAGCACGAGACGCACCTGCCGGTGATCGTCGACCCGTCGCACGCGGCCGGCAAGCGCGACCTGGTGCTGCCGCTGGCGCGCGCCGCGGTCGCGGCCGGCGCGGACGGGATCATCGTCGAGGTGCACCCGCGGCCGGAGGAGGCGCTCTGTGACGGGCCGCAGCAGATCCCGGCGGCCGAGTTCGCCGACTTCGCGCACGAGATCAGGGCGCTCGCTTCACTGCTCGGCAAGACGATCGGATGACCAGGGTCGCCATCGTCGGGACGGGGCTGATCGGGGCCTCGGTCGGCCTGGCGGCGCGGCGGGCAGGAGCAGAGCGCGTCACGGGCTGGGACCCGGACGCCTCGCATCTCGCGACCGCAGCCGACAAGGGCGCGGTCGAGCCCGCGGCCGACCTCGCCGCCGCACTCGAGGGAGCCGACCTCGCCGTCGTCGCCGCTCCGGTGACCGCGCTGCCGGGCCAGGTCCGGGAGGTGCTCGAGGCGAGCGGGCCGTCCGTCACCGTCACGGACGTCGGCTCGACGAAGGGCGGCGTCTGCCGGGCGGCCGCGGGTGTTGCCCGCTTCGTCGGCGGCCATCCGATCTGCGGCTCGGAGGCGCGAGGACCGGAGCGGGCGACGGGGGAGATCTTCGAAGGCGCGACGTGGTTCCTGACTCCGGTCGCCGCGACCGACCCGGACAGCTACACGACGCTGCACGGCTTCGTCTCCCGTCTCGGCGCCGTACCGGTTGCGATCGCGCCGGAGGCGCACGACCGGCTCGTGGCGGTCACGAGTCACCTGCCGCACGCGCTCGCGAACATCCTCCTCAACCAGGCCGGAGGCGGCAAGATCGACGGCCACGACCCGCTCGACGCCGCCGGCAGCTCCCTCCGCGACATGACCCGCGTCGCCGGCGCCAACCCGCGCATCTGGGTCGACATCTTCCTCGAAAACCGCGAAGCGCTCAGGGCCTCGCTCGCCGAGCACCGGCGCCGGATCGAGCAGGTGGAGGCCGCCCTCGCCGATGGGGACGCAGGCTTCCTCGCGCGCTGGATCGGCGAGGCCTCGTCCAACCGGCGCCGCCTCCTCGAGACCGCCTACGACGACGCGGGCACGCTGCAGCGGCTGCGCGTGCACGTGCCGGACCGACCCGGCGTGATCGCCGGGATCACGCAGGCGCTCGGCGCAGAGCGGATCAACATCGCCGGCTTCGACCTCCAGCATCTCTCCAGCGAGCGCGGCGGCACGCTCGCGATCCTTATCGCGGGTGAGGGTGAAGCCGAGCGCGCGGCCGACTTGCTCGAAGGCCAGGGCTACGGCGTGGTCGTTGCGCCCGTCCTTGAAGACGAGGGGTGAGCGTGGCGCTTCTCGCCATCGTCCGCGTCGGACCTGTCCGGGGACTGTCCCCGGACACGTCCCGCGCGGACGTGTCTCAGGCGCAAAACTTCCGCAACTCTTTTTCCACAGGGGCGGCCGCGTGAAGATCGAGCCCGCCGCCGCAATCGACGGGCACATCGCCGTGCCGGGCGACAAGTCGCTCTCCCACCGCGCCGTCCTGCTCTCCGCCGTCGGCGAAGGTGAGACTCGGATCTCCGGCTTCGGCCGCTCGGAGGACACGGAGGCGACGATCGGGGCGGTCCGCGATCTGGGCGTCCGCGTCTACGAGGCCGACCACGAGACGCTCCGCGTCTTCGGGAACGGCCTCCGCGGCCTTACCCCGCCGAAGAAGCCGATCGACTGCGGCAACGCCGGCACGCTCATGCGGCTGCTCCCGGGCCTGCTCGCCGGGCAGGAGGGGAAGTTCGAGCTGACCGGCGACGACTCGCTCCGCTCCCGGCCGATGGAGCGCATCGCGGAGCCGCTGCGCCGGATGGGCGCCGCGGTCGAGACGACCGACGGCCGCGCCCCCTTCACCGTCGAAGGCGGAACCATCGCGCCCATCACCTACGAGCTCCCGGTCGCAAGCGCCCAGGTGAAGTCGGCCGTGCTGCTCGCCGGGCTCTACGGCGACGGTGAGACGACGGTCGAGGAGCCGCTGCCGACGCGCGACCACACCGAGAACCTGCTCGCCCAGGCCGGCGTGGCTGTGCGCCGCAAGCCGCACAGCGTCACGATCTCGCCGCCCGAGGCGCTCCGGCTCGACGAGATCGAGGTTCCCGGCGACTTCTCGTCGGCGGCGCCGTTCATCGTCGCGGCGACGCTCCTGGCCGGCTCGTCGCTCACGGTCCACGGCGTCAACCTGAACGCCCGCCGCACGGGGCTGCTCGACGTCCTCGAACGGATGGGGGCGAACATCACCGTCTTCAACCGGAGGCGGATCGCCGGCGAGCCGGCCGGTGACCTCGACATCCGCCCGTCCCAGCTCGTCGGCACGACGATCAACGCGCGCGAGGTGCCGCTGCTCGTCGACGAGCTGCCGCTGTTCGCCCTGCTCGCCGTCCACGCGCGCGGCGACAGCGTCCTCCGCGGAGCGGCCGAGCTCCGCGCCAAGGAGACCGACCGGATCGAGGCCGTGGTCGACGGGCTCCGCAAGCTGGGTGCCCACATTCGCGCCACGCCGGACGGCTTCACGGTCCGCGGCGTCCCCTCGCGGATTCGCGGTGGCGGCGCGATCGACGCCCGCGGCGACCACCGGATCGCGATGCTCGGCGCGATCACGGGGCTCGTCTCGCGGGAGGGCGTGGACGTAGAGGGTGCGGAATCGGCGGCGGTAAGCTTCCCCGGCTTCTACGACCTCCTCGACTCCTTGCGGGGGACCACCACCTCATGATCGTTGCCATCGACGGGCCCGCCGGGGCCGGCAAGAGCACGGTCGCGCGGCTCCTCGCCGAGCGGCTCGGCTTCAGCTACCTCGACACCGGCGCGATGTACAGGGCTCTGACGTGGCTGGCGCGGCGCCGCGGCGTCGCTCTCGATCTCGCCGGCGAGCTGGCCGCGCTCGCGGTCGAGCACCCGGTCGACTTCGACGAGCAGGGCCGCGTCTTCATCGACGGCAGCGACGTCACCTCCTCGATCCGCAGGCCCGACATCGACAAGCTCGTCCCCGTCGTCGCGCGCCATCACGAGGTGCGGGAAGTGATGCGGGAGCGCCAGCGCGCGCTCGGAAGCGAGGGGAACGTCGTCATCGAGGGGAGGGACATCGGCACCGTCGTGGCACCGCAGGCCCAGGTGAAGGTCTACCTCGTCGCCGACGAGAGCGTCCGGGCCGCGCGCCGCTCCTCCGAGCGGCCCGGGATCGGAACGGACGCCCTCGCCACCGACCTGCGGCTGCGCGACGAGCGGGACGCGATCAACATGCGGCCGGCGGAGGATGCGGTCCAGATCGACACGACCGAGCTTGCCGTCGACGAGGTCGTGGCGCGGATCCAGGAGATCGTCGCCGCGCAGCGGACGCCGTGAGTGGCGTCGACGCCGTCTGGACGCTCGGCCGCTGCACGATCGGCACCCTCGTCCGGCTGCTCGTCCCGCTCCGCAGCTACGGCGCCGAGCGCGTGCCGAAGACCGGCGGCGTCGTGCTCGCGTTCAACCACTTTCACTGGATCGACCCGCCGGTGGTCGGCCTGCTCTCGCCGCGGCCGATGAACTTCGTCGCCAAGGTGGAGGCGCACCGGATCCCCGGCCTCGGGCAGCTGATCCGCGCCTTCGGAACGATCTCGGTGCGCCGCGGCGAGTCCGACCGCGAGGCGGTGCGTCAGATGCGCGAGTCGGTTCGCGCCGGCCACGCCCTCGGCCTCTTCGTCGAGGGGACGCGGCAGCTGAGCGGCGTGCCTGGACAGGTGCAGCCCGGCGCCGCGATGGTCGCGCTCCAGGAGGGCGTGCCGATCGTGCCCGTCGCGATCTACGGGTCGCACGAATGGAAGCTCGGTAACTACCGGCCGATCTCCGTCGCCTGGGGCGAGCCGATCATCTTCGACGGCCTGCCGAAGGGCGGCAAGGGCTACCGGGAGGCATCGGACCAGGTGCAGGCGAAGCTGCACGAGCTCCACTCCTGGCTCGGCGAGATGCATCAGCTCGGGCGCCCGGCGCACGCGACGCCGCCGGCATGAGCGAGCTCGGCGCACCCGAGGCGCAGCAGCCCGAGATCATCGGCACCGTCGCGATCGTCGGCTTTCCGAACGTCGGCAAGTCGACGCTGATCAACCGCCTCACCGAGTCGCGCCAGGCGGTCGTCCACGAGACGCCGGGCGTCACCCGCGACCGGAAGGAGCTGCTGGCGGACTGGAACGGGAAGCACTTCCTCCTGATCGACACGGGCGGCGTCGATGAGCTCGCGACCGACCCGTTCAGCCCCGAGGTCGCGAAGCAGGCGAAGGCGGCGATCGCGGAGGCGGACCTCGTCCTCTTCGTCGTCGACGCGCGGCACGGGATCACACCCGGCGACGAGGAGCTGGCGGTGACGCTGCGCGCCTCGAAGAAGCCGGTGCTCGTGCTCGCGAACAAGATCGACGACCCGCGTCGCGACCTCGATGCCGTGGAGTTCCACAAGCTCGGGCTGGGCGACCCCTTCCCGCTCTCCGCCCTGCACGGCCACGGCACCGGCGACCTGCTCGACCGCGTCGTCGACCTGCTCCCGGGCGAGGGGCCGGCGCAGGTCGGCGACGAGGCGATCCGGGTAGCCATCCTGGGCCGGCCGAACGTCGGCAAGTCTTCGCTCCTGAACGCCCTCGTCGGGCAGGAGCGCGTGATCGTCTCGGAGGTGCCGGGAACCACCCGCGACACCGTCGACACGATCCTCGAACGCGACGGCCGCACCTACCAGCTGGTCGACACCGCCGGTTTGCGCCGGAAGCGGAAGCAGCGGCAGGGGATCGAGTACTACTCGGAGCTGCGCGCGCTCGAGGCTGCCGAGCGCGCCGACGTCGCGCTTGTCCTGATCGACGCGAGCGAGGGGATCGTCGACCAGGACCTGCACGTCGCAGACGTGGCCCGCAAGGCCGGGAACTCGACGCTGATCGTGCTCGCGAAGTGGGACGAGACCCAGCTCACGATCGAAGAGGCACGTGCTCGGCTGGCGTCGCGGTTGCGGCAGCGGCCGCCGCTGATCGCGGTCTCGGCGAAGACCGGCCGCGGGCTCGAGCGGTTGCTCCAGTACACGGCCTCGCTCTTCGAGAAGCACATCGGCCGGATCCCCACGCCGACGCTGAACGACGCGCTCGCGGAGCTGCGTCAGGCGCGCCAGCCGCCGTCCCAGCGCGGTCGCAAGCTCAACCTCCTCTACGGCGCGCAGGTCTCGACCCGGCCGCCGCGGATCCGGATTCACGTCAACGACCCGGGCCTCGTCACGCGCGACTACGCCTACTGGGTCGAGAACGAGCTGCGCCAACGGTTTAACCTCGCCGGGGTGCCGGTGTCGATCGACTTCGTCAAGCGCACGTGAGAATCGTGGTCGTCGGCGGTGGCTCGTGGGGGACGGCGTTCTCGCGCGTCCTCGCCCACCGAGAGCACGACGTCACGCTCGCCTGCCGCGATGCCGAGCAGGCGCGGGCAATCGCCGAGAGCGGGCGGAATCCGCGCTACCTCGGCCATTGCGACCTGCGCGACGTCGGAGCGACGACGATCGAGGACGCGCCCATCGCGGCGGCCGACCTCGTCGTCGTCGCCGTCCCCAGCGCGGTCTTCGGCGAGGTCGTCCGCTCCCTGCCCGGCAACGCGCCGATCCTCTCTCTCACGAAAGGGCTCGACCCGGCCACGGAGGAGCGCCTCTCGACGCTCGTCACGGGACGGCCCGTCGCCGTCCTCTCCGGACCCAACATCGCCGACGAGATCGCCCGCGACCTGCCTGCCGCGGCCGTGATCGCGAGCGAGGATGAGCAGCTCGGGCTCGAGCTGCAGTCGGCGATCAACTCGATCACCTTCCGCGTCTACGTCAACGACGACGTGATCGGCGTCGAGCTCTGCGCCGCCGCCAAGAATGTGATCGGGCTCGCCGCCGGGGGCGCCGACGGCCTTTCGCTCGGCGACAATGCGAAGGCGGCGCTCGTCGCCCGCGGCCTCGCCGAGATGGGTCGGCTCGCGGTCGCTGCGGGCGGCAAGGAGGAGACATTCGCCGGACTCGCGGGAATGGGTGACCTCGTCGTCACGTGCTGGTCCCCCGTCGGCCGGAACCGGCGCGCGGGCGAGCTGATCGCCCAGGGCGTCGAACCGAATGAGGCCGTCCGCCAGATCGGGATGACGGTTGAGGGTCTGACCACCGCCCCCGTCCTCCGCGACCTCTCGCATCACCTGGGGATCGAGCTGCCGATCACAGAGGGCGTCTGCGCCGTGCTCGACGGCGAGCCGCTCCACGAGCTCGTCGGCAATCTGATGCGGCGGGAGCCAACGGCCGAGTAGCCGCTCCACGTGGCTAGACTTGCGCCTCCATGCCTGCGCGCGAGTTTTCCTTCACCTCGGAGTCCGTCACCGAGGGCCATCCCGACAAGATCGCCGACCAGGTTTCGGACGCGGTCCTCGACGCCGTCCTCGCCGACGACCGCACCGGACGCGTCGCCTGCGAGACGCTGATCACAACGGGGCTCGTGGTCGTCGCGGGCGAGATCACGACCGAGACCTACGTCGACATCCCGCGGCTCGTCCGCAAGACGATCTCGCAGATCGGCTACGACCGCGCCAAGTACGGCTTCGACGCCGAGACCTGCGGCGTCATGGTCGCGATCGACGGACAGTCGCCCGACATCGCACAGGGCGTCGACGACTCCTTCGAGGCTCAGCACGGCGACGACGACCCGCTCGACAAGGTCGGCGCGGGCGACCAGGGGATGATGTTCGGCTACGCGTCGAACGAGACTGACGAGCTGATGCCGCTGCCGATCCAGCTCGCGCACAGGATCACGAAGCGGCTGTCCGAAGTGCGCAAGGCCGACGTGCTCCCCTACCTGCGCCCGGACGGCAAGGCGCAGGTGACGATCCGCTACGAGGTCGACGAGCGCGGCCGACAACGGCCGGTCGAGATCGAGCGCATCCTCATCTCGAGCCAGCACCGCGACGGGCTCGACTCGGAGGCGCTGATCAAGCCCGACCTGATCGAGCACGTCCTCCACCCGATCCTCCCGCCCGATCTGTACGACGAGAAGCGGCTGCAGCAGAAGGACTTCGTCTACGTCAATCCGACCGGCAAGTTCGTGATCGGCGGGCCGATGGGCGACACCGGCCTGACCGGGCGGAAGATCATCGTCGACACCTACGGCGGTGCTGCGCCGCACGGCGGCGGCGCCTTCTCGGGCAAGGATCCGACGAAGGTCGACCGGTCGGCCGCCTACGCGGCCCGCTACGTGGCGAAGAACGTCGTCGCTGCGGGTCTCGCGGAGCGCTGCCAGATCCAGGTTGCCTACGCCATCGGCGTCGCGCACCCGCTCTCCGTGCTCGTCGACACCTTCGGCACCGAGGCGGACGGCCTGACGCAGAACGGGATCGAGCACCTCGTGCACGAGCATTTCGACCTGCGGCCGGCCGCAATTCTCCGCGACCTCGACCTGCGCCGACCGATCTACGAGAAGACGGCCGCCTACGGCCATTTCGGCCGCGACGACCGCGACTTCACCTGGGAGCGGACGGACAAAGCTGACGCGCTCCGAGAAGCCGCGGGGCTCTCGCAGCCCGCATCGGTCTGACGCCCCGAAACGTTCCCCCTGAGATGGAGTCCGCCGAGCCCCGGCGCCGCTTCCCAACGAGCCTTCTCGTGATCGGGCTCGCAATCGTCGGCGGCTTCGTGCTCCTGGGCTGGGTCCGCGACTTGATCCCCGGCTTCGGCAACCCGTTCGGCACCGAGACGGTCGACCGTTCCCGGCTGGCCGTGCTGAAGTCGATTCAGAACCTGCGCGACTTTCGCGCCGCGAGCGGCCACTTCGAGGTGATCGTGGACGTCGAGCGGGACACGCGCTTCGTCCCCGCAAAGCTCAAGGGCGAGCGGGTGCTGTTCGTCGCAGTCGGCGACGTGGACGCCGGCGTCGACTTCACGGGGATCGAGGACGGCGCGGTCGACGTCTCCGCCGACCGCCGCAGCGTCTCGCTCGAGCTGCCGCCGGCGACGTATCGCGAGCCCGAGCTCGATCTCGACCGCTCCTACGTCTACGACCGTGATCGCGGCGCGCTCGACAGGCTGCAGTCGCTCTTCGGCGACGACACCGGCGTCGAGCAGGAGCTCTATCCACTCGCGGAGGAGAAGCTCGTGGGTGCGGCCCGCGACGGCTCCGGGCTGCTCGCCCGAGCCGAGAGGAACACGCGGCTGATGCTCGAGGGCCTGCTCCGCTCGCTCGGCTTCACGCGCGTCGAGGTGCGCTTCAGCGAAGTCTAGGGTTGGGTCGTGCGCTCGCTCGACGCGATCTGCGAGACCTTCACGCCCGGGGCGCTCGAGCAGGGCGTGCCGGATGCCGTGCTCGAGGCGATCGAGCGCGACCTGACAGCGCGCGAGCGGCAGCGGCTGCTCCTCCTGCTGCGGACCTGGCTCCCCGGCTACGACCGGCTGTCGCAGGAACGCCGGGAAGCCATCCTGCGCGGCTGGCGGGACAGCCCGGTGCCGCTGATGCGAACGGGCTTCCAGGCCCTCCGGAAGGCGGCGCTCTCGTTCTCGTACCTGCTGCCGGGGCGCTGGGCGGAGATCGGCTATCCCGGACCGCATGGCGTGCTGCCCGATGCGCCGGCGCCCCGCCTGCAGCCGATCGTGGCGTCGCCGGGGCTGGAGCTCGAGCTCGAGTGCGACGTCTGCGTCGTCGGCTCCGGCGCAGGCGGCGGCGTCGCGGCGGCAGTGCTCGCGCAGGCGGGGCTCGACGTGGTCGTGCTCGAGGCCGGCGGCTACTGGTCGGAGCGCGACTTCGACGGAGCCGAGCAGACCTCCCTGCGGCGCCTTTACCGCGGGGGTGGCGCGTCGGCGACCGACGACCAGGGCGTCTCGCTGGTCGCCGGTGCGTGCCTGGGCGGTGGCACCGTCGTCAACTACACGACCTCCTTCCGGACGCCGGACGACGTGCTCGCGGAGTGGGAGGAGCTCGGCTTCCCCTCCGCCGACCTCGGCCCGAGCCTCGACGCCGTCTGCGAGCGGATCGGCGTCAACACCGACCACAACCGCCCCTCCCGCCGCGACGAGGCGATGGCGCGGGGGCTCGCGGCGCTCGGCTGGCACGTCGACGCGATGCCTCGCGACGTGATCGGCTGCGAGCAGGGCGTCATCTGCGGCTCGTGCGGCTATGGGTGCCCCCTCGGCGCCAAGCAGTCCACCCTGCGGACGTTCCTGGAGGACGCGGCCGCCGCGGGCGCCAGGATCGTGGTCGGGGCGAAGGCGCGCCGGGTCTACGTCGAGCAGGGCGCCGCCGCGGGCGTCGACGCCGGCCCGGTGCAGGTTCGGGCTCGTGCGGTGGTCGCGGCCGCCGGCGCGATCGAGACGCCGGCGCTCCTGCTCCGCTCCGGCCTGAAGAACCCGAACGTCGGGCGCGGGCTGCGCCTCCACCCGGCGACCGCCGTCTTCGGGATCTTCGAGGAGGAGATCAGGCCCTGGGAGGGGACGCTGCAGGCTCTGTACTCCGACCAGCTGCGCTTCCTCGACGGCGGCTACGGCGTCAAGTACGAGACCGTGCCCCTGCACCCGGCGCTGCTGAGCGCAGCGCTTCCCTGGGAAGAGGCGGCGCAGCACGCGAGGCTGATGGCCGACGTGCCCCGGCTCTCGCTGATCGCGGTGATCCCGCGTGACAGCGGCGCGGGCCGCGTCCGGCTCGACCGAGACGGCGAGCCGATCGCGACCTACAGTCTCGGTGACGACGACGCACGCCGGCTCGCTGCCGGCATCGACGGCGCCGGGCGCATCATGGCCGCCGCCGGCGCTCAGCAGATCTTCACGGCGCACGCGCACATGCAGCTCTGGAGTGACGGCTTCCCACCGGAGGCATTCCGCTTCGGCCCCGGCCGCGGCTCCCTCTACTCGTTCCACATCATGGGCTCCGCCCGGATGGGCGCCTCACCTGAGACCTCCGCGGCGAATCCAGCCGGCCAGACCTGGGACGTGCGCAACCTGATCATCGCCGACGGCTCGGCCTTTCCGACCGCATGCGGCGTCAACCCGATGGTCACGATCGAGGCGATCGCGCGCCTGAACGCGCGCCAGCTCGCGGCGAAGCTGGGCTAGGAGGGCTTGGCGATCAGGAAGGGCGGACGTAGAGGCCGGCGGCGGCCTTCTCGCCGATCGCGCGCTCATTGCCGCCGAGCAGCACCTTGAACTGGCCCGCTGCGGGCTGCGCCTCGCGGATGACGACGTGCGTGCCGGGCGTGAAGCCCTCCTCGTA
>Ga0126306_10001866_pt1 | contig 11521 bp, 11 predicted proteins | sample Plot27_FD_92592 | JGI IMG/M metagenome (GOLD analysis project Ga0126306, IMG submission 92592) | Serpentine soil microbial communities from UC McLaughlin Reserve, CA, USA - Plot27 | ecosystem: Environmental > Terrestrial > Soil > Grasslands | place: USA: UC McLaughlin Reserve, Lake County...
GCGTCGACGGAGACGACCGCATCCAGGCGGGAGCGAGCGCGTCGGCGGCACGGCGCGTCTCGCTCGCAACGGGCGAGGCTCAATCGCCTCGAGCCGTCGGCTCTCGGTGGCGTCACGCTCGGTTCGCTCGGTGGAGTGGTAGTCCGGACAGCCCTCGCCTGGTAGGGCAGCGCCGCCATCAGCCGTCCCATCGGAGTAGGCCTCATGACAGTGCTGTCGGTGCTGGCTGTGGCCGCGCGCCGGCGCGCGAGTCGTCGTGACCGTCAGCGCGCCCGGTCTCCTGAAGGATCGTCAGCCTGCAGATGCGTCGCCGCGCCGGGCCGACCCCTCGGTCATTCGTCCCTCCATCCGCAACTATCTGCGGATGGACGTCTTCAACCTCTTCGCTGAGCAGGACTGGGGCCACGAGAACGATCGGCCGGGCTACCGCCACAGGAGGACGGTCATCGGTGAGCGGCTCGGAGCGACACTGCTGGGGGGCAGCCTGTACGAGCTGGCGCCCGGCGAGAAGACCTGGCCCTATCACTACGAAACCGGCTGCGAGGAATGGCTGATCGCCGTCTCCGGCCGGGCCACGCTCCGCGGGCCGGACGGCGAGCGAAAGCTCACGCCGGGTGACGTTGCCGTCTTTCCGGAAGGCCCGGCGGGTGGCCACCAGGTCATCAACCGGTCGGATGGCCTCTGCCGAGTCCTGATCCTCTCCTCCAAGTCACCGCTCGCCGTCGTCCACTATCCGGACAGCGGGAAGGTCGGCCTCTGGACGCAGGCGGAGGGCTATCAGGCGATGCTCAAGACCGAGCCCAAGCTCGACTACTGGGACGGCGAGACCTAGACCCCGGGTAATGGCATCTGCCGTGGTGGCAGCCGTCAGTCGAGCGTCAAGGAACAGACGCTGCCGCAATCCGCCGAGCGGGTGGCCGACGCCGGCTTCACCGTCCTGGCAGTCGACCCGCGGTCGTTCGGCGGGAGCGAAGGCGAGCCGCGCTGGCAGTATGTGCCCGAGCACGTGATCGCCGACTACGGGAACGCGTGCGTGTACATGATGAGCCGGACCGACATCGACGCGGAGGCCGTCGCGGCCGTCGGCGTATGCAAGGGCGGGGCTTCGCCGTGTCGGCCGCGGCGCACGAGCACCGTATCGCCGCGTGCGCCAGCGTGGCGGCCGCTTCGACGTCGAGGCACCTTCCAGCTGCTGATGGGCGCCGAGACGCTGGACAGCTACGTGCGCCAGATCAACGAGCTCCATCTGCGCGAGCGCGACACCGGCGAAGCGGAGTATGTGCCCGCGATCCAGGCCGAAGGCCTCACGGACGCCAGCCCGGTCGCGGTGATGCCCAACCCGAGGCGGCCTCTTACTACGAGCGCACCTCCAAGGACCACGCCCGAACTCGTCGGACAAGATGACGGTGACCGGCCCAGAGGCCTACCTGGCCTACAACGGCCTCAGCGTCGCCAAGCTGGTGGCGCCGACGCCGCTGTTGATTGTGCACGGCAGCCGGGACTTCGCGCTGCTGCCCGAGTTCGCTCAGGCCGCCTACGACACCGCGATCGGCCCCAAGCAGCTCACCTGGATCGAGACGCACAACCACATCGAGCTCTACAACCAAGACCCGTACGTCAGCCAGGCCGTCGAGACTGTCGTGACGTTCCCGAACGCTCAGCTGCGCGCGCCGACCACGAGCGCATGACCGTCCACGATCCCACGCTCAGCGCCATCGAGGGCTTCTTTGCCGGGTACGCCGCCAACGACCGGGACCGGATCGCCGCCCTGCTCGCCGACGAGATCGAGTGGACGATCCCCGGTCACCACCCGTTGTCGGGCACCAAGCGCGAGATCGACGAGGTCCGCGCGTTGTTCGCCGCGCTCGACACGGTCGGATTCACGGCGGAGACGTTCCTCCTGCAAACCGGGGACGACTCCGTCGTCGACATCCATCGCGGCTACTCGACCGGCGAGGTCGATACGACGCTGGCGCTGGCGTGGCACTTCAACGAGAGCAGAAAGGTCGACCGGGTCGTCAACCGGTCGAGTGATCAGCACCAGATGGACGTTCATCCGCGAACCCCTGGCGTCCGTCGCGCGCGCCCTGCGGTACCAGTTGCTGTCGCTGCACGCACTTCGGGTCGTCCAAGACCGGAAGTTGGGGGCTGGCTGCTGGTCGCCCGTGCGGTTGCGCGTCACGGCGTCGTCCCGTGCCATTTCGCCGCCGGTTCTGCGTTCCCGCGGCTCTGCCGTGCTGCCTGCCGATCAGAATCCGGGACCCCCCTCCGCGTCGCAGTCGTAGGGCTCGCGCTTCTCGACAAGGTTGTTCGGTAGGTCGCGGGGCGTACCACGCCAGCGGCCGACCATACGCCGAACACCGTCTCGGCTGCTGCTTCGCCGCGGCCGAGCGCTCGCAGCCGGGCCTCTTCCAAGCGTTGTTCGCCGAAGGCGTCCGTCAGTGGCACACCGAGCTGCTGGCCTACTTCGACGAGCCGCTCGATCGGCGAGGGCCCGCGTTTTCAACCGGCGCAGAGGGTGCGCGACGGCGCTCCCGTGAGGTCTGCCGGGGCCTCTCGGTTTCGGCGCGTGTCAGCGTGCCTGGTGACCGACCGGTCAGCAGGTCGGCGATTGTCGCAATTCCGCGCTCGATTTCCCCATCGGTGAGGTTGCCGAAGCCGAGGACGAGCTCCGGTGGTTCGGTGGCCCTGTCGGCGCGGTACCAGCTCATCGGGTGGAGCTTGATCGAGCGCTCGGCGGCGGCCTCACGAGGGCCGGCTCGTCGATGCCGTCCGGCAGTCGCGCCACCGCGTGGAAGCCGGCCGCGAGGCCAGCGAGCTCGACGTCGGGCGCGTGCCGGGCCAGCGCGTCGACGAGCGTCTGACGCCGCGCCGCGTAGATGGCGCGCATTCTGCGTAGGTGCTTGTCGAATCTTCCGGACTCGATCAGCCGCGCCAGGACGAGCTGATCGAGCATGGGGGAGCCGCGGTCATCGCTTGCCTTCTCCTCGGCGATGGCGTCCGCGAGGAGGGGCGGGCACACGACCCGACCCAGGCGCAGCGCCGGCGCGACTTGCTGACCATTCCCAGGTGCGCCACCCGATCCGGGGCGAGGCCCTGCATGGCTCCGACCGGCTCGCGGTCGTAGCGAAACTCGGCGTCATAGTCGTCCTCGAGGATCGTCGCGCCGCGTTCGACTGCCCACTCGATCAGCGCTTGGCGACGGTTCGGGGCAAGGACCACCCCGGTCGGCGACTGATGGGCGGGCGTGAGCAGGACCGATCGGGCACCCGTGGCTGCCAATCCGTCGATCCTCATGCCGCGCTCGTCGAGCGCGACCGGCTTCGCCTCGAGCCCCGCGTGAGCGGCCATCGCCCGCTGGTCGGCGTAGCCCGGGTCCTCGAACGCCATGCTCTCGACCCCACGCGCGGCGAGCGCGCGGCAGACGAGGTTGAACCCCTGTGCGAAGCCGCCACAGATCACGAGCAAGAGCACCGCGAAGAAGCCGCACCCCGCGCGCGCCAGCCCGAAGCGGTAGCACCCGCCGGACGCACCGAGACCCGGCTCGCGTGGGATACGGCAGTAGTCGGTCGCCTCCGGCGACGCTCGAGCACATTCCCTTCACAACTCACGGGCCGGTGTCGGCTAGCGTGATGGCCGATGCGAGTGGCGCGTGTGATCGCGGTGCTCGAGCCGGGCGGTGCGCAGCTCGGCGCGCTTCGTCTCTCGCTGGCGCTGCGATCCCACGGCATCGAGTCGCGATGGCTCGCTGGCCATGCGACACGCGCGGGTCTCGCGTTGTTCCGCGCGCGCGGGATCGACGTCGAGGTGCTCGGCGGGGGACCGGCGCTCCAGTATGCGCGCCGGCGCGCGTACGCCGAGCGCTTGGCCGTCGCGCTAGACGACGAGGACGTCGTGCATGCGCACATGTTCGGCGCCTGGTGGGCGGCGGCGCGCGCCGTACCGGACGGCGTGCCGCTCGCCGCCAGTGAGCACGACGCGCTGCAGTGGCCGGGCCGTGTGCCTGCTCGTGCGCTGCGCGAGGCGCTTGCGCGCGTCGACGTGTTCTTTGCTCATGGTCCCGCCGCCTGCGGGGAGATCCTCGCCGCGGGGCTCCCAATCGACCGCATGCGCGAGGGGATGTCGCCGATCGAGGGTACGCACACGACGCCACTGCGGTCGCCGCGAATCGTGTTCGCCGGGCGGCTGCATCCCGAGAAGGGTCCCGATCTGCTGCTCGACGCGCTCGCGCGGCTGGCGGCGCCCCCGCCGACGTTCGTGCTCGGTGCCGGAGCGATGGAGGCCGAGCTGCGCCGCCGCGCGGCTGGCCTCGGCATCGAGCGGCACGTGCATCTTGTCGGCTGGCGCGACGACCCGGCGAGCTGGATCGCCGGCGCCTCGGTGTGTGTCGTTCCGTCGCGCTTCGACGCCTGGTCGCAGACAGCCGCGCTCGCGATGAGCCTTGGCGTGCCCGTGGTCGGCACCGCGGTGGAGGGCCTTCCGGGCGTGCTCGGCGACGGGCGCGGCGTGCTGGCGCCTCCGGAGGATCCGGTCGCGCTGGCCGACGCGATCGAGGCGGTGCTGAGCGGGCGTCTACGCACGGACACGCGCGCGGCGCGGGCGTATGCGCGTCGCTTCACGCCGCAGGCCGTCGCCGCCCACTACGCCGCCGCGTATCGCGACCTGTGTGCGGCCCCGGCAGTGGTTGGCGCCGCGGTCGCCGCCTGAGCGCGACGCGAGGGCGCACAGGCGCGCCCGTGATTGACCGCCGCGGGCCGCGCGGGCCAGCTATGGACAGTGACGCCGGTTGGAGGCGCTATGCCGATCACCGCCGTCACACTTTGCGCGCGTGCCCGTAACGCTCCTCCACCTGCCGCTCGCCGGTCCGGCGGGCGAGCCCGTCGACCTCTGGCGCACGCTCGTCTCACACGGCGTGGCCGACCTGCCGCCCTCGAGCGTGGACGAGGAGAGGCGCCGGCTCGTCACGACGGTCGCGATCGCGGGCCAGCGGCCGCGGACGCTGACCGTCGCCGCGGCCGGTGCCGGCCGGGGGCGCGTGGAGGTGCTCGGCCCGCCGCTCGGCGCGCGCGGACGCGACCCGCTGAACGCGATCCTGCGCGCGATGCTCAACCTCGACGAGGATCTATCGGGCTTCTACGAGGTCGCCCGGGCCGACCCGCAGCTCGCCTGGGCGACCGCCGGCGCGGGCCGCATGCTCCGCAGCCCGACGGTGTTCGAGGACGTCGTCAAGACGATCTGCACAACCAATTGCGTGTGGTCCGCCACCGTGCGGATGGTGACGGCGCTCGTCGAGCACCTGGGCGAGTCGGCCGCGGGCGGCCACGGGCGCGCTTTCCCGACGCCGGCGGCGATGGCCGAGGCGCCCGAGCGGTTGTACCGCGATACCGTCCGGGCCGGCTATCGCGGCGCGTACCTGCGCACGCTCGCGGCCGGCGTCGCGGAGGGGAGGATCGAGCTCGAGTCGCTGCGCACGACCTCGCCGGAGGAGCTGTCCGACGACGAGGTGGCGGCCCGGCTGCTCGCGCTCCCGGGCGTCGGCCCGTACGCGGCCGCGCACGTGATGATGCTGCTCGGCCGCCACTCGCGCCTGATCCTCGACGCGTGGACGCGGCCAACATGGGCGCGATTGGACGGCCGCAAGGCGTCGGACGCCGCGATCGAGCGCCGCTTTCGCCGCTACGGCCGGTACGCCGGTCTCGCGTTCTGGCTCGTGCTGACGCGCGACTGGGTGGTCGAACGGCCGGCGATCTGACACGGAACCCGTTCGCCGGTCGCGAGGTGGCGCGACGCGCGAGCTTCAGCGCCGGCGCGCGCATATGAACAACTCGGTCATGTGACGCAGCTCCGGCGACGCGCCCGCGGCCAGCTCTCGGGCGCGCTGCTCGACCACCTGGCGCTCGTTCTTGTCGAGCGCGGCGACGGAGCTGATTGACGGCGCACGATCGACCAGCCCTGCTCGTCGAGCCGTCGGCAAGTCGTCACCGGCTGCTCGTCGATCAGCTCGAACGGCGCCGAGGCGCTGAACGCGGCGCGCCATTCGTCGGTCGCGTGCGCCGGCGCACCCGCGCGGTACGGCGCCACGAGGCTGGTGATCGCCACCTGCGGCGGCTGCGTCGCGGCAGTTCCGCATCAGGCCGTGCGGGCGCAGCACGCGGGCGAACTCGGCGAGCGCGGTGGCGTTCGCGAACCAGTGAAACGCCTGCCCCGCCACGATCGCGTCGACGCCCGCGGACTCGAGCGGCAGCGCCTCGGCCTGGCCCGCGCGGATGTCGGTGCCCGGCGTCTTCTGCTCGAGCGTCGCGCGCATCCCGTAGACCGGCTCAATCGCGATCACCTCGAAACGTGCGCCAGCAAAAGTGCAGGGATCTCGTCGTCGGGCTGGCGGTCGGCTCGAGGACAAGCTCGGTGACGAGCGTCAAGGGGCGCGGCTAGGGATTTCCCGGAGCGAGCACGACCGCGCCCAAGCAGCGTCGGTCACGTAGAGCACGCGGCTGGCGTTTGTGGGGGTCAGGCCGCTCGACATGAACATTGCACGGATCATCCGTGCCTGAGCTGAGGAGGCCCCCGGTCATGCCATCTTTCGCCCGGCAACGAGCGCGCCGAGGGCGGGGACGACACGACCGCCTTGGACGACACGAAGTCGTCGGCGCCGGCGCCGAACTCGCGCCTCCTCTCGGACGAAGCGAGCGTGTCCGCACGTCCGATGCCATGCCACTTTGGAACCTCACACCTTCGATTACGTCCGTTTCGGCCGAGTCATCAACATCCGGCCCTCGCGCGTTGGTGCATGCGAGCGCGTCGGCCACTGAGTCGCACACGCACGCTGGGATGAGGGCGAGCAGCCCCAGCTGCGCGGGCGTGGCGTCCGCATCGGCGTACGGAAGGTCGTGGACATTGCCGTGGAACCTGGCGGAAGACGTGACATGATCCTGGACCGCTTTGCGGCTTGCCTCTGTCGAGGGGCTCGAGGGGGCTCACGATCGGCCGCCTGGCGAGCGATCTGAAGATGAGCAAGAGTGGGCTCTTCGACCATTTCGGCTCCAAACAGGAGCTCGAGCTGGCGACGGTCGAACGCGCGATCGCGATCCTGCGGCGGGAGGTGGTAGAGCCTGCGGCCGCGGTGGAGCCCGGACTCGCGCGCTTGCGCGCTCTCGTCGACGGCTACCTCGCATACCTGGAGCGCGACACACTGCCCGGTGGGTGCTTCCTGACCGCGGCGGGCGCCGAGTTCGACGAAGGCGAGGCCCGGTACGGGACGCGATCGCGGAGGCGGGCCGCGCCTGGGGAAGGGAGCTCGAGACGCAGGTCGAGCTCGCCCGCGCGCGGAACGAGCTCCCAGCAGACACCGAATCGCCGCAGATCCTCTTCGAGCTCAGCGCGCTCGCGACGCGAGCGAACGCGATCTATCAGCTCTACGACGACCGCGGCGCGTTCGCGCGGGCGCGCGCCGATCGCCCGCCTGCTTGGCTGATGGTGGTGGGATGCTGCGGCTTGCCGTCGCCAGCGCCGCGCTGGTAGCAATTGCGGTCCTTGCCGCCGAGATGCTCCGCTCGGGCGAGTCGGTGCGCGGTGGCATCGGCGACCGGCCGTCCCCGCTGCTCGCCATCGCCGACGCTGGCGGAGACCGCAGGCTTCTCCGGCTCGATCCGAGCTCTCTCCGGCCGCTGCCCCGGAGCGTGCGCCTCGACGAGCCCGCTCAGGGCTGGGCGTGGGATCCGGGCCGCAGGCGTGCGGTGGTCGTCACCGCCGGCGCCGCCGCGCTCCGGCTCCTCGACCTGCAACGCATGCGCACGCTCGGCACGATCCGCGTCGGCGCGCGTGGCGTACTGGCAGCCGTCAGCTGGCCGCGAAGCGATCGGATCTGGCTGGTGCTCGCGCCGGCCGGGTGCTGCGCGCGCGGCACGACGACCGTCGTGATCGTCGACACGATCCGCCGGCGCGTGATTGCCCGGCGACGGCTCGCGGCGGGCCTGGCGCGAGTGACCGAAACACCGGACGGGCCGGTGCTCCTGCTCGCGCCGCCCTCCGGCATCGGTCTCGCCGAGGTCGCGACGGTCGACCTCCGCGGGAATGTCGACAGCATGCGCCTCGACGACGTCCTCGCCGGCGCGCAGTCGACCGAGGGCATCGTCCACGTCCGCAGGCCGGCGATCGCCGTCGACCCCCAGAGGCGGTACGCCTACGTCGCATCGGTCCGCACCGAGATCATCGAGGTCGACCTCCAACACTGGCGCGCGCGCCGTCACCGGCTGTCCGCACGATCGTCGCTGCTCGACCGGCTACGCGACCTGATGGACCCTCGCGCGGAGGCCCAGCCGCCGCTGGTCGGCCGCGAGCGCACCGCCACCTGGCTCCAACCGGGCGTGATCGCGGTCTCGGGACATGATGCGGACGTGCTGAGGCGCCCGACCGGCGCGCTCGAGCAGAGCACCCGCCCCGCGGGTCTCGAGGTGATCGATGTTCGACGGTGGCAGACACGGACGCTCGATCAGCACGCCGCCGAGGTGCACGCCGCCGCCGGGCTGCTGCTGGCCGCAGACAGCCGCCGGGGGGGACTTGCTGCCTACCGGCCCGACGGCCGTCGAGCCTTCCACGTGCTCGCGCACGAGCGAACCGAGATCGTCGCCGGCGCAGGATCGCTCGCGTACGTCCGCACCAACCCGGGTCCCCGGATGCACGTAGTGGATCTCGAGCGCGGACGCGTCATCGCCACTCGTACCGGACAGTCGCCGCGCCTGGTACCGATGGGCTCCCACGCCCCGTGGGATTGAGGTGCTGTTGGGGCTGCCTCCGAGGAGCTCGCACGCCAGCCCCCTCCGGCCGTAGGTTGCGGGACGTGGGCGCCGATACCCTGCCCCGTGCGCGACCGCGTGCACGCCGTCGTGCTCGCGTCCGAATCGCGGCTCGTGAGCGTCTCCCTACCCCGAGCCCGAGAGTCCCGCTCCGGACGACACAGTCGTCTCGGCGGGGGTGGCTTCACGCCTGCTTCGCCCGGCGGATGCGAGCGTGGGGCCAGCGTCGAACTCCGCGCTCGAATCTCGTCCGAGGCGTGCGTCTGGAGCGCCGGTGCGAACTCGCTCGCAAACGGGCCGAAAGCGAGAGTGCTCGCTTCGTCGAAAAGGATCCCTTCGTCGACGTGGACTAGCAGCACTGTGGCCGCCGGCTCGGCCGCCTCGCGCAGACCGGAACCTTGGTCCCGTCGCCCTGGACCATCGCAATGGCCACGCGCCGGTCCTCGATGGCTAAGAGAGATGAGACCCTGTCCGCTGTCGGTGAGGGTCAGATCATCTTCGCCGGATATGGGCGTCGAGCGCGCAACACGTAGTGCGCTGACGGTGAGGCGATCCCGAACATCCGTGCCAGCCGCGCAGCACAGTTGATCCGGGCGATGCCGTTCGCCAGCGAGCTTCCCCAGTTCCTGGGCGCGAGCTGGCGGATCCGCTCCATCGCGTTGCGCCTCGTGCGCTGCGAGAGCAGAACCTCGACGGTCCGCGTCTGCGATCTAATCGCGGCCGGAAGCCGAGGAAGGTCGAGAGTTGCGCCGCCCGCCTCGTCCGTGTAGTGCGCTACCTTGACTCCACCGCTGCCTCTGTCGCACCTCGGCCAGTGCAGAGGCCAGCTACCGCTCGGCCGATCGCCAAGAACGGCGACGGCGCGGGCGTCGGCAGCGAGGGTCTCGGAGGCGTAGACTCCTCTCGCGTTGGAGTGCCGCGCCCCGGATTCTTGTAGCGGCCGCGGGGTGTGGTCGCCATCGATGGCCGAGAGGAGAGACGTGGCCGCCAAGGCGACTCTCACCCGAGGGGAAGCGCTTGAACCGGGCGCACTGCTCGAAGCGCTGCTGGCCGCGGCGCCCGTTGGGTTGGGATTCCTCGACGCTGATTTGCGGTTCATCCGGCTCAATGCCGCTCTCGCGTCGATGCACGGCGTGGATCGTCACGAGGCGGTAGGACAGCCGTACTCGGCGGTGTGGAGGGAGATGCCGAGCGATCTGGCCGACAGGGTGTCGGCCGCGTTCGAGAACGGTACTCCCGTAATCGACCACGAAGCTCGACTCCAGGGCACGGATGGCGGCTCATCGCCTCATGTTCTGGCGCGCTTTTATCCGGTACGAGACCGAGACGGTGGCATCGTGGGCGTTGGGATCGCCGTGTTCGACATCACCGAGCGCACTGCGTCTCAGCAGGCCATGCAGCGAAGCGAGGCGATCAAGAGCGCAATCCTCAGCGCATCTCTGGATGGCATCGTCACCATGGACGCGGACGGGTGCTTCGTCGAGCTCAACCCTGCTGCTGAGGAGATGTTCGGGTACCGGGCGGTCGACGTGATCGGTCGCGAGGTGGCCGCCACGATCGTGCCGCCGTCGCTACGGGAGATGCACCGAGCAGGTCTCGCCCGACACATGGCAGGCGAGTCTCGCCGCGCCATCGGCAAGCGGGTAGAGCTCGTCGGTCTTCGGGCCGACGGTACTGAGTTTCCGGTAGAGGTGGCACTGGCCCGGATCGACGTCGACGAGCGTCCGCTCTTCGCCGGCTCGTTTCGTGACATCACCGAACGCAAGCGGGCCGAAGCAGAACTGGCGCAACGAGCGGACGAACAGGCCGCCCTCCGACGCGTGGCGACCCTCGTCGCCTCAGACACCGAACCGGAGGCACTGTTCGCAAGCGTCTGCGAAGAGGTTGGCAGGCTGGTAGGCGCCGAGACCGCGAATCTCCTTCGCTACGACCACGACCGGGTGACCATCGTCGGCGCCTGGAGCAGCTTGCCGCAACCGCCGTTCCCAACCGGCACGTCGCTGCCGCTAGATGGCGACTCGCTCGCAGTGCGAGTGCGGCGGAGCGGACGCCCGGAGCGGCTCGACAGCTACGACGACCTCGCGGGCGAGCTGGCAAATCGCATCCGAGAGGTTCGCCTCGCGTCCTCGGTGGCGGCACCGGTAAGCCTCGGCGGGGAGGTGTGGGGATTCGTGGCTGCAGGGACCGTGCGTGAAGGAGCGTTCTCTGCCGGCGCCGCAGCCCAGCTCGGCCGCTTCGCGGAGCTCCTGTCGCAGGCTCTCGCCAACGCCGAAGCCAACCGGAAGCTGCGCGAGTCGCGCGCTCGTCTCGTTGAAAGCTCCGACGCAGAACGGCGCCGTTTGGAGCGCAACCTCCACGACGGAGCACAGCAACGGCTGGTTGCGCTCCGTCTCAACCTTCGCATGGCCGAAACCGTCGTCACCCAGGACGTGGACAAGGGACTCGAGCTGCTCCAGCAGGCGCAACGAGACCTCGACGAAGGTCTTAAGGAGTTGCGCGAGCTGGCGCGCGGTTTGCACCCCGCGATTCTGAGCGACCGGGGGCTTGGCCCGGCCCTCGAGGGGCTCAGCAATCGCTCCGCTGTCCCCGTCGAACTCAAGATGACCTGCGGCGAACCGCTCCCGCCGGCGGTGGAAGCAGCCTTCTACTACGTTACATCGGAAGCGCTCACCAACGCGGCTCGTTACGCGCAGGCGAGCAACATCACGGTTGAAATCTCCGAGGGTGAC
>Ga0126306_10001867_pt1 | contig 11519 bp, 11 predicted proteins | sample Plot27_FD_92592 | JGI IMG/M metagenome (GOLD analysis project Ga0126306, IMG submission 92592) | Serpentine soil microbial communities from UC McLaughlin Reserve, CA, USA - Plot27 | ecosystem: Environmental > Terrestrial > Soil > Grasslands | place: USA: UC McLaughlin Reserve, Lake County...
GACCCCTTCCGCCACGAACTCAAAGAGCGGCCCCTCCAGGTCCCCGAGGAGCCTCGGGGGCGGCCCGGCTTTGTTGACAGGGTCATGGGCGGCAGGGGGTGGGGCGGGAGGGGCGGGATGCTCGTCAACGAGCTTCTGGTGCAGATGGACGGCCTGGAGCAGCCAAGAGGCTTCAGGCGCTTTCTGCGGCGTATGATCCCGCTCTTCATCCGCCGCAACCTCAAGAGAAAGGTACCTTCCTACAACATCCTCGTCATCGGGGCCACCAACAAATCCGACGCCCTCGACCCCGCCCTCTTGAGACCTGGGCGCTTCGACCGGCGCCTGCACGTCGGGCTTCCAGACAAGAAGGGCAGGGTGGACATTGCCGACTACTACCTCAAGAAAGTCCAGCACGAAGAGATAGACCTGGAGAAGCTGGCCAAGGCGACTGTCGGCTACTCGCCGGCTAGGATCAAGAACGTCATAAACGAGGCCCTGATCTTCGCCCTCCAGGACGGCAGAGACTCTCTAGGGTGGGAGGACATCTGGGCGGCGAAGCTGACGGATGAGATCGGCCTCAAGCAGCCCGTGGAGTACGACGAGCAGGAGAAGGTCAAGATCGCCACCCACGAAGCGGGCCACGCGGTCGCCTCCTGGTACCTGGAGCGCGAGGAGCTACAGATGCAGGTCATCACGATCATCAAGAGGGAGAACGCCCTCGGGCTCGTCAGCTACCAGGAGAGGGAGGAACGGTACGTCCGCACCCGCTCTGACGTGATGGCCCGCATAAAGACGGCGCTTGCGGCGGGGGCGGCCGAGAACATCTACTTCGGCGAAACGACGACGGGCGTGAGCGGGGATCTGCAACAGGCGACCTGGGCGGCGGCGACGATGGTCGGCCTCTTCGGGATGGGCAAGGGACTCTACTCCTTCGGTACGCTCCCCAACGAGATGGCGGGCTCCTCTATAGGCGCCCTGCTGCGCGATGGTCAGGTGCGCGAGGAGTCGAACGGCATCCTCGCAGAAGCCCGCAAGGAGATAGAGGACCTCCTGCGCGAGAAGAGCGCCATGGTCGAGGGCGTCCGCGACGCGCTCCTGGAGCGCGAGGAGATCGTCGGCGACGAGATAGACAGGCTCTTCGCCGATCTCGAATCTTCGGACGGGAACCTCCCGGTTCCCGCTACCCCCGGTGGTGTGAGCCAGCCCCAGAACGGCTCGCGCAAGCTCGGTACGGCCCTCGCCACCGCTCGCCGCGTATTCGGACGCCGGTAAGCAGGCGGAACGACGCAGCTTACAATCGGGGCGTGCGTCGGTGATAGAGCGTCCCTTGGGAGCGGGGGGTTCCGTGCGTATAATCCCTGCGTGGCAGGAGGCGTAGACGTTCGGGGCAGGATAGAGGATCTGCGCGAGCAGGTCCTCTACCACAACCGCCGCTACCACGTCGATGACGCGCCGGAGATCTCCGACGCCGAGTACGACGCCCTCTACAGGGAGCTGGAAGCCCTCGAGGACGAGCATCCCGACCTGATCACCCCCGACTCACCCACCCAACGCGTCGGCGGCGAACCCCTCGAAGGGTTCGAGGAGGTAAGCCACTCCGTCCCCATGCTCTCCCTCGCGAACGCCCGCAAGGTGGAAGATTTGAGGGAGTGGGACGCCCGCGTCAGGCGCCTGCTCGGCGACGATGAGACCCCGCGCTACGTCACCGAGCGGAAGATAGACGGCCTCGCCGTCTCTCTGCGCTACGAGAACGGGCGCTTTGCCAGGGGCGCGACACGCGGCAACGGCGTGGTCGGCGAGGACGTAACGGCCAACCTTGGCACCGTCCGCTCCATCCCGGATAGGCTCGACGACGATCCGCCAAGGGTACTCGAGCCGCGCGGCGAAGTCTATATGACCCTGGATGACTTCGAGAGGCTGAACCGAAGGCAGGAAGAGGAGGAGAAGCCACCTTTCGCCAACCCGCGCAACGCCGCCGCCGGCGCCATCAGGCAGCTCGACTCCAGGATCACGGCGCAGAGACCGCTCAAGATCTACCTCTACGGGATCGGCGAGGGCGGAGAAGGCTTCGAGAGCCACTCGGGAATGCTGAACAGAATGAAGGAATACGGTCTGCGGGCGAACCCGCACAAACTGCACGATTCCATAGAGTCGGTTATAGAGGAGTGCCTGGAGGCGGCCAGTCAGCGCGAGTCGCTACCCTACCAGATCGACGGCGTCGTCGTGAAGGTCGACTCTCGCGAACAGCAGCTCGCCCTCGGCTCCGTAGCCAGGGCCCCGCGCTGGGCCATCGCGTACAAATTCGAGCCGCTCGCGGGGCGCACCAGACTGCTCGACATCGTCGTCAAGGTCGGACGCACGGGCGCCCTGACGCCGCAGGCGGTGCTCGAGCCTGTGAACGTCGGTGGGGTCGTGATCTCACGGGCGACGCTTCACAACGAAGACTACGTCAAAGAGAAGGGCATCCTCATCGGCGATACGGTCGTTGTCGAGCGTGCGGGGGATGTGATCCCGCAGGTCGTAAAGGCCGTCGCCGAGGACCGCAATGGCGACGAGCGCGCGTTCGAGATGCCCATCAGCTGCCCGGTCTGCGGCGAGCCGGTCTCGCGTCCCGAGGGCGAGGCCGTCACCCGCTGCGTGAACGCCCGTTGCCCAGCGCAGGCGCTCGAGCACATCATCCACTGGTCATCGAAGTCAGCGATGGACATCGACGGGCTTGGCGAGAAGCTCGCCACCCGGCTGTTCGACCTCGGCTTCATAAGCGACGTGGCCGACGTCTACGACCTCCGGCCCGAACAGCTCGTCCCGCTCGAAGGGTTCGGAGAGAAGAGCGCGGAGAACCTGATCCAATCCATCGAAAAGAGCAAGGAAAGGCCGTTCTCCCTCGTACTCTACGCCCTCGGTATCAGGCACGTGGGGGCGGTCACGGCAAGCCTTATCGCCACGCGCTTCGGTGGGGAGGAACTCATGAGCGGCGTCGAGGTCGAACGGCTCACCGAGATCGATGGGGTCGGAGAGGTCGTGGCACGCGCCGTCGTTGAGTACTTCGGCCTCGAAGACAACCGCGACCTCGTCGGACGCCTTTTAGAGCGGGGCCTCGACTTCATGCGCGAAGAAGGCGCCCCTTCGGATGGCCCTCTCTCGGGCAAGCGCGTCGTCATAACAGGGACCCTCGGGCACCCCCGTAGCTACTACGTCGGGCGGCTCGAGGCGGCCGGCGGCACCTTCACCTCCTCGGTCAGCAAGAACACGGACTACGTGCTCGCCGGCGAAGAGGCCGGCTCGAAGCTGGAGAGGGCGAGGGAACTGGGCATCCCCGTGCTCGACGAGGCCGGGTTCCAAGAACTATTGTAGCGGTTTTTGGAAGGGCACCCTTCCAAAAACCGCGCTTTCAGAGCAGCTCGGCGAAGGGTACGGTCGAGAGGAGATCCTCTGCGCTTTTTTCGTCGAGTTCGGAGAGCGGCGGACGGATGTTGCGCCATTTTTTCTCGCCGGTGAGACCGGTCATGAGTTGCTTGAGAGCTGGTATTACAGGGTACGCCTCGATGGAGGCGCGTACATGCGTCAAGCGCTCTTGCAGGGCTTCTGCTTCGTCGTCTTTTCCCGCTGCATGCGCGTCGTGGACGCGGCGGGTCAGGCGGGAGGTGACGTTGACGGTGGCGGAGATGCAGCCTTCGCCGCCGCCGCGCAGCGTTTCGAGCAGGAGGGTCTCCGTGCCGGCGAGGACGGAGAAGTCAGGGAACTCACGGCGGAGGGTCATGATGCGTTCTCTGTCGCCTGAGCTGTCCTTGGTGCCGACAACGACGCCAGGGTAGGCGTCGATGAGGCGAGAGATCAAGGGCAGACCAAGGTCGACGCCCGTCATCTGCGGTATGTGGTAGAGGTAGAGTCGCAGACGGTCATCGCCGAGGCGCTCGACGACCTCGGCGAAGTAGCGGAATAGACCATCGTCACCGACGCCCTTGTAATAGAAGGGCGGCAGCACGAGTACACCCGCGGCGCCGGCCTCGAGCGCCGCGCGGCTCAGGCGCACTGTATCGGTAAGGGCGCATGACCCGGTCCCGGGGAGTAGTCCCTCTACGGGGACATCGCCCTCGATCAATGCTTCAAGCGCGGCGAGTCGCTCGTTCACGGAGAGGGAGTTTGCCTCTCCTGTCGTCCCGAAGACCGAGAGCCCGTGGCAACCCGAGGCGAGCAGCCTGTGGCAGTGGGCGGCGAAGGCTTCGTGATCAGGCTTCAGGTCTTCGTCCATCGGGGTGAGGACGGCCGCAAGGACGCCCTTCGGGCCCGCTCTGTTCATGCTCGCTTTATGATTCATGGTCTCCTCTCGGCACGGTCAGACATCCCGTGGGTAACCTAGTCTACACTCAGGCTGGCGTTATCCGTGCTTCGGGAGACTGGCGGGGGGCTCGGGTTGCGGGAGGCCTGCGGGTACGGACGGCCCGACCTTGTAGACGACTACCGAGGCGCCATCGAACCGCTCGAGGTGGACCGGTTGGAAGCTCCTCTGGAACATGGAGACCATCTGCGGATCCGGTTCGGTGTGGGAGATGAAGTGGTAGACCTCATGATAGTCTCCCCCTTTCACCGCTCTCTCTATCTTCGAGAAGTCATTGGCCTCACAGGCCTCTACATCGTTCCTCCCGCCCGTCTCTTTAGTCATCAGGTAGTAGTCCAGCCTGTCGCCTGTGTCGCAGCGGACGACCAGGGTGTCCTTGCCTTCGTGGCCGGTGACGTAGAGGGCGGCCTCGCGTACCTGTTCCCTGGTGGGGGTCGTGTAATAGTCCATCGAGAAGATCAGGTACGCAAGGCCTGCGGCGGCCAGCCCGACGGCCACTCCTCCCTGGAAGATCGCCGCCGCCCTGCCCGAGAACGCGCGGGTCACGGAGCGCGCGAGGAGAAGGTAGACGGCGGGCAACGAGACGAGGAGGTTCACGTTCGTGAGCATCGACTGTGACGACACGTAGGCCACGACGAAAGGTACCAGCGCCCACGCCGCGAGTAGCAAGCCTGGTTGGATCACGCGCCCTTTCCGGCGCGGACGAAGGTCGTCCCAACCCCGGATCATGAGGAAGCAGAGCAGCGTCCACGCGGCGAGCGAGAGCAACCCCGAGCGGCCGAAGAGAAACTGGAAGTGATCTGGCAGTGCCTGGAGGGTCGCCTCCCCGGTCGCGCCTTGTGTTTCGTACCGAAACTGGTGGACCATGTTCGGCAGCCAGGGCAGGTAGGCGACGGCCACGGGGACGTATAGTAGCACCGCTTTCCGCAGCGCACCGTGCGCGAGCGCCGCCAGTGCGGCGCCTTGCAACAGGACAAGGAGTAGCCCAAAGTAGTGCACGTAAGCGCAGAGCACGGCGCAGATAACGTAAAGGGCAGCCTCCCTCGCCGGCAGTTCCCGGCGGTAGCGCAGGCCGAGCATAACGTCCCACCAGAAGTAAGAGGTGAGGATGGAGAACAGGATCAGCATCGAGTAGGGACTGGCTTCCTGGCCGTAGTAGATGGGGGCCCAGAGCACCGCGAGGAAGAGCGCAGCGATGGTCCCCTCGCGCTCCGAGTAGAGCCTCTTGCCGAGGAGGTAGATCGCCGGTATGGACAGCCACCCCGCGACGGCTGAAGGGAGCCTCAAAGCCCACTCCGAATCGCCGAAGATCCACTGCGCAAAACGGAGGATCAGGAAGTAAAGGGGAGGGTAGATGTCACCCCGCACGCCGTCGATGACTTGAGAGAGCGTTCCCCTGTTGCTGAAATCCCAGCTCGCCAGTTCGCTCTCAGAGAGCGACTGTACGCCCAGGCCGTAGAACCGCAGCACCGCACCGAGGAGCATGACCGCCAGCACAGCGAGGAGCGCCCATCTCTCCCAGGAGGAAGGTGGCAGGGGCCGGTCGCGAACCGCCTCAGTCCCAGACGGCGTCTCGCGGCTGTAGGCGACCTCCAGTCTCTTCTCTCGTATCCTCGTTTCTGACACGTTACGTGCTTCCCCATCACGAGCTGTCGCGGGCAGTGAATGTTACGGAATGTTAAAACAGGTTCTCCGGGTACATCAACGGCTTGCTCGGTCCGGGTCAAACCCTTGTAGGGAGTGCGTCGGCCGGCACGAGATGTTGGGGGGCGGTTCTTATCAGGACGGTTCGCGAACCGCCCCTTCACCTTCGTCTCCTACAACTGTTTCTCGCGGGGGCGTTGTATGTATTTCTCCGCGGCTTCGGGGTTGTTGTAGCTCAGGACGCCGCCGGTCAGGGGGTTGTTTATCTCGTAATGACCGCCTGCCTCCCTGTCGATGATGACTGGGTAGTAGCGGTCTCCGACCTGTTTTATGGCGTACTCGGTCTTGTCCTTCGCTTCGTCCAACTCGGCTACTAGACCTCTCTGATCAGGATGGCTACCTCTGCCGGATCGAGGGGCTCGCGATGCGAAGCTCCGAGGGTGACGCGCCGCACGAAGCCCGCGCCCACGGTTCTTGGACGGTAAGAGGGGAAGGTATGGAGGAAGTACTTGCCCGGACCGCGCCTGCGGGCCGGGCGGTGTTCGACCCAGAGCAAGGGGCGGGGCAGATCGGGCAGGTCGCCGGAGAAGTGCTCCCGTATTACCTCGGCGGCCAGATAGCCCGACACCTCTTCGGTGGTTACACCCCCGACCCTGGGGAGTTCTTCGCACACGACGACGGGAGCGTCGCGGCCGGCGCCTTTGTAGATCCGGATCCAGCAGCACCCGGCCCCGAGCCCGTAGCCCGTACGGTGGTGCATGTACTCGTGGGTGAGGTTCATCTCATCTCACAACCCGCATTCTACAGGGTGGCGCTATGCCAGGCCCGCAGCAACTCCTGCTCCCTTTCGGGCCGGAGGCCCGCGGCCGGCTCACTATTTCGAAGGTTCCGGGGCCTTATTGCCGAACGCGGCGACGCGCTCGTCCGGACGGCTGATGACCCTGTCGATGACGCCGTACTCTACAGCAGCCTCGGAACTCAGAATGTAGTCCCTGTCGGTGTCGCGCTCTATCTTCTCGTAGTCCTGGCCGGTACGTTCGGAGAGTATCGTGTTCACGCGTCGCTTCTGGTCCATGATCTCCCGGGCGTGTATCTCCACGTCCGAGGCCTGCCCGCCGAGACCCTGTATGGATGGCTGGTGCAACAGGATGCGCGTGTTGGGCAGCGCGCTCCTCTTGCCCTTCGCCCCTGCCGCGAGCAGAAACGCCCCCGCCGAAGCCGCCATCCCTAAAGCGGTAGTCGCGACGTCGGCGTTGACGAACTGCATAGTGTCGTACATCGCCAGCATCGCCGAGCTGCTACCACCAGGTGAGTTTATGTACAGATGGATGTCTTGCTCCGGATCTTCAGCATCCAAATGCAAGAGCTGCGCCATAATGACATTCGCCACCTGATCATCCACCGGCGTGCCAAGGAAGACTATTCTGTCCTTGAGCAGCCGCGAATAAATGTCCATTGTCCGCTCCCCACGCGGACTCTGCTCCGTCACATAGGGAACGACCAACCCGGGATCCAAACTCATCACCATACTCCCTCTTTATCCGCCAACACGCTATACTCAAGCTAGCGTAACATTGTTGTAGGTTTGTTGCAAGTTTTTTGCAGTGTTTTGGAGGTACTGATTATGGACCTTCCGCGTTTGCGGCGCATTCGGCAGGGGGCTGTGATGAGCCAGGAGGAATTGGCCGAGAAGAGTGGGGTGGCGCGGGACACGATCTCGAAGCTGGAGACGGGACAAAGGGGAGCGTACCCTTCCACCATCCGCAAGCTCGCCGCCGGTCTCGAAGTAAGGCCACAGATGCTGATGGGCGGCGTAGAATATCTGGATGAGCCGCCCGAGGAGGAACCGTCCGAGGAGATACCAGAACGAGACAGAAGGATCGGATTCTGAAGCGGGTTTAGGAAGGGCAACCCTTCCTAAACCCGCGCTGGTCAGCACTTCAGCTTGTCAGCCAGTCAGCAGCTATTTCAGGCGGACACTGCAGCGAGGGCCTGAGTTCCGGAGGCTACTCGGGAGACCTCCTCCCATTTCGCTCCGGCGTCTGTTCCGCGCAGAATCGTCCCGTCCCCGAGGCCGGCGTAGACCGTCCCTGGTGTCATCGGGTCCTGGCACAGCGCGTAGGGGAATGCGGCCAGGCCTTCGAGGACGGGCTGCCAGGAGCCGTTGCCTGACCTGCGGTAGATGGTCGCATTCGAGGGACCTCCGCCGTGCGCCCGGCCGGGTCCCGAGGCCGCCGAAGTGTAGACGAGCGAGGGGTCTTCCGCGTCGGCGGCCAGTCCCCAGGCGTAGTGAAGATCCATGCCCCCGTCTGCGCCCTCCCAGCTATCCCCGAAATCGGTGCTCTGGGCGAACCCGCCGCCACCGGCCTCGTACAGGAGGTCGGGTGCTCTCGGGTGGGTGAACAAGGAATGGCAGTCGGCCTGGGCGCCAGGCCTCTGGTCCTGCCAGGTCTCGCCTCCGTCGGTGCTCCTCAGTATGCCGCCCAGCTCTATGCCGGCCACGACGAGGTTGGGGACTGTATAAGAGAGCGCGATGGCACGGACGTGGGATGTCCAGGGGCGGGGTGGGAAGCTCCAGGTGGGCGCGGAGGGAAGATTCCTCATACCCTCCAGCTCGCGCCAGGACTTGCCGCCGTCGCGGCTGACGAACAGGGCAGAAGGCTCTGTCCCTGCGTAGACGGCGCCGTCAGCGGGCGAGACGGCGACAGCGGTGACCCTTGGGTGTTCGATCCCGGAGAGCTTCTCCCAGGTCCCTCCGCCGTCCTCGCTCTTGAAGATGCCCTCGTCACTGGTGCCGGCGTACAGGATGTCGGGGTCTTTGGGATCGAGCGCCAGGCACCGGGCGCCGCGTCCATTCAGTCCGGTCTCGACGCTGCCGTTCTCTATCACGGATACGGCGTCTGCTCCGGCCACATACAATCGTGCCACGGCGAGTCCTCCTTTTCCCGTGCTGGTGAGAGTATGCGATAACGCTCCTCGCGGCACAAGGCATGCCCAACACGCAGATCGCCAGAGAGCTCTACGAAAGCCCGCGCATCATGAACGCACACCTCGGCTCGGTCTACCACACGATAGGATTCACCACCTGCGCCGAAGCTATCCGCTCCGCCTCGGAATATTGGCCATCGGTATTTAACTGGGAATGCTCCTGCCTCTCCTTCGCACGATGATTAGAGGTCGACTACGATTCGAGGACTCTGGCGAGCTTCAACAGGTCCGTGAGGGTGAACGTGCCAGGCTGGGCGCTCGGCAAGGTTGGCTGCCAGCCATTCGTGCTAAGGATGGAACCCTCGCTGCGCCGGACCAGCCCGACCAGCACCTCGGCCACGATCGTTGAGCCTACCGGGCCGAGGCGTTGTCCCCCTTCGAGAGAGTCCGCTTCGGCCAGGATGTAGTACCAGAGCGGCGTCTTCCTCTGCAAGAACTCGGCGTCTTGCAGCACCTGGAGCTGCGCATCGTTCGCAGCGCCCCTGATCTGCTGCTCGGTGAGCACTGGTATGTTGCGCACCCCCTGGAGCCTCTGCCCGAGCGCGCGGGCGACGGCCTGTCCCGTAGGAAGGCGCAGCAGGTAGCCGCGAAGTAGGTTGCGCACCGCGAGGCTCGCCCTGAGTCCCTTGAGGGTGTTTCCTCGAAGGTTCCTTAGCAAGAACAGCGGCTCTACCAGCTTCGTGTCGATGCTGCGGGTCTTGGCGAAGGGTGCTCCTGCGTCGACGAAGTTCTCCCACTCGATGATCCATACCTCGGGCAGCGTGTCGAAGTCCCCGAGGTCCCCGCTGAGGGCCGTGAAGGTGAAGAGGTCTTCGAACGTCGCCGGCCGGAAGTTCACGTTGAAGTCGTATTCGGCCCGCGCCATGCTGTGCCCGAGCCGGTAGGCAGCCACGGAGAACTCCAGCGGCATGAACAGGCGATCCTCCCTGGGAGTGTAGACCCGGTTTTGCGCGATGGTCTCGTCCACTATCTGGGGATCGGCGATCCTCTTCAAGAAGTCCTGTAGAACGATGTGCTGATAGTGCTGGCGCAAGAGCTTCCTGGCCCCTACGAAATCCTCCCCCTGGTTCACCAGCCTGTTGTGGGCGCGCAGGAAAGCGACGTGCATCTGGGAGACGACGAGGTTCTCGTCGTTTCTCGGGTCGCCGATCCTGGCCTCGCGGTCGAGCTCAGGGACGTCGGGATTTCGCCCCCTTCGCGGGAGGTCGTTGTTATCGTCCTTGCCCGGCGGGCGACCACCGCTGCTCTCGTCCACTTTCCCGACCAACATCTTCTCGCCGTCGCGCGGTGCGGGTCTGCCGTAGACGCTGTCCAGATCCAACGTCGCCGTGCGGGCGTTGCGTATCTTCTCCCTAATCTCCGCCCGTCCGAGCGGGGTGAGGTCGGGGGCGATGAGATCAGGAAGCGTCGCCGATTCCAGTTCGAGCGCGATGTCGTGGTCGAGGAACTGCCCGAAGTACGTGTAGGCCGCCGGTATGTCGGAGTCCCCTCCACCGCCGGCATTCATGGCTCGGCCGAGCTCGACGAGAGCATCGCGTGTCTGGCGCCTTTCGGGCAGCAGGTTGTCAGGATCATCTTGAAGGCCCGAAAACAGGAAGCCGAAGTCTCTGGTGTCGACGGCCCCGGCCATCGCGGCGAACCCCAAACGGCTCTCGGCTACGTTATCGCGAGCCTCTCTGAACTCTTCGAGGGTCAAGCCCCCTCCGTGGGATAGACGTGGCAATTTCTTCCTCCTTCCCTTGAGGCCTGCTTTGACAAGCCCCGCCCCGCAGTCCGGCGACCACTGTGCGGCCCGGTTCTCCAGAGGAGCATAGGATGCGGCGATGAATTCGCGATGAATCGAGAATGAATCCGAGGTGAACTCCTGCGATTTTCGAGGACAGCCAGTCTAGCCCGACGCTAGCCAGAAAGCGGAGCCCACGGTCGATAGCAACGAGAAAAACAGGCCGAAATGCTGAAGTGCAGACCGGCTGAAATGCTACTGAAGCAACTTCTTCAGGTTGTCTTCGAGATAGTCCGCGGTCACGCGATCTTCCGGGGAGTAGGCGACGGCCTCCTTGCAGAGGTGGTAGAGGGCCAGCGTACGGGTCGGGGAGAGCCTCCTGCTCCCGGCGTGTTCCAGGACGAGCCGCATCAGCTCAAGGGCGACCTCGGCCTCGCTCTTGCGATGCTCCATGCGGATGCCTCCTTGTAGGCCGCCGTTCTGTGTAGGGGAATTATACCGACGCAGCATGCCGCTATGGTAGAATCGAAGGCGCTTTGATCCCAGTTTTAGGCCCCAGAAGGGACTCAGAAAAGCGGCCCGGCGGTTCGCGAGAGGTGAACGACGCCCGTGGGTGAGCCAAGCGGACCTTACGTCGTCTGTCCCGTCTGCGGCCACGGGTTCAGGGCTACCTACGCGAGCACTTACGTCACCGTCGGCAGGGAGGCCGACCTCTGTCCCAAGATCCCCGGCCGTCCCTCGGACGGGGCGCGTTTGATCCGGAGCGCCGTAACCATGTGCCCGGTGTGCTCGTTCGCGGCGGGCGAGGCCTTCGACGACCTCGACCTGACCTTCGACGAGCGC
>Ga0126306_10001868_pt1 | contig 11518 bp, 11 predicted proteins | sample Plot27_FD_92592 | JGI IMG/M metagenome (GOLD analysis project Ga0126306, IMG submission 92592) | Serpentine soil microbial communities from UC McLaughlin Reserve, CA, USA - Plot27 | ecosystem: Environmental > Terrestrial > Soil > Grasslands | place: USA: UC McLaughlin Reserve, Lake County...
AACGCCGCCTTCGCCGCCATCGGGGTCTCCCTCGGCGCCTTGATCCCCAACCTGGCCGCCGCCATCGCCACCGCCCTCGCCTGGATCGCGCTCGTCGAAGGGCTGATCGGAGAACTCATCCGCGACCTCGAGCCGTGGTTGCCGTTCGCCGGCGGCCAAGCTCTCGGCCGCCTGCCCGGCGCCCCCAATATTTCCCAATGGGCCGGTGGGCTCCTGCTTGCCGGCTACACCGTCGTCTTCGCCGCGATCGCCCTAACTACCTCTGTACGCCGCGACATCACCTGAGGTCACGGTCCTCAACCATGCCCGCCGCCGCGTGGCCCCTGGCAACGCGGCACCAACGAGAACACCAACGGCCTGCTCCGCCAGTACTTGTCGAAGCGCGCCGACGGTGGATTCAAGAGGGTGACCCGTCGGCGTGGATCAGCTCGGTCCGCTGGGTGAGGGTGAACCGCCAGGGCCAGGGCCACGGCGTTAGGTTCACCAACCGAAGCGGAGAGCTACGCGTGTGTCCGACCGGGTCGGGCAGGTGCGCGTGGCGTGGTCCGAACGGATGCGGCGGGACGCCGGGCCGGAAGTCCCAGATAACCGCCCGGGCGCCTGGGCGCAGCACGCGGCCGATCTCGGCCAGGCCGGCCGTCGGGTCGGCCCAGTGGTGCATCGACAGCGTGCTGACGACCAGATCGAACGACCGGTCGGGGAACGCCAGCGCGGCCACGTCGCCAACCAGGAACGACGGCTGGCGCCGGCCGCCGTTCCCGTGACGGTCGGCGTTGGCTCGGGCCCGCTGGATCATGGCCGGGTCCAGGTCGAGGCCGGTCACCTCGAGCCCGTGGTCGCCTGCCAGGCGGAGCGACAGGTGGCCGGGCCCGCAGCCGACCTCGAGGACCCGTGCGCCGGTCGGGGCGACCGCCGCGACGTCGGCGGCGATGCGCCCGAAGAACCGGCCGAGGAGGAGCCGGCTCAGGGCGTCGTAGGCGCCGGTCTGGCCGATGAGGACGCCTCCCAGCACTCGGTGCCCTCCGGCGGTCCTGCGGCCGTGTCGCACGGCGGCGACGGCCGCGGCGGTCGCTCCGAGCAGGATCACGTACCTTCGAGGTCGACCCATCACGGCTCCTCCGTTGATCCGACGCCTCCGTTGGACCTGCGGCGTCGTCATAGGTAGGCGAGGGCTTCGCGGACGGTGAGGCGGGAGGCACGGGTTGCGGCGGCTTCGGTGGCGAGGACCGCGCTGAGGATGACGACCGCGGTCCAGATCAGGATGGCAGGCCCGGAGATCCGGTATGGCAGCGGTGCAGAGAAGAACAGGTTGCCGAGCCCGGCGCCGAGGACGGCGGTGAGCCCGAGCGTCGGGATGACCGCCACCAGGCAGCTGGAGAGGGCGAGGAAGACGCCTTCGGCGGTGACGATGCGGCGGACCGCCTTGGGGAGTGCACCGATGGCGTGCATGACGCCGAACTCCCGGGTCCGGTCGAGGACGTTGGCGCTCATTGCCGAGGCCAGGCCGATGGCGCCGACCACGCCCAGGGGGAGGGCGACCCCCAGCAGGATCAGGATGACGGGACCCAAGTGCCCTGCGGAGATGGCTTCGCTCCGGCTGATCGACGCCGCCGACCGCACCTCAATCCCCACATCGGTGAGCGCCCTGTTCACGGCGTCGGCGACCGCCTGGCGGGTCGGTTCGTCGTGGCGGGTGGTGACGATGCGCAGCTGGTTGGCCTGTGGTGGCTGGCCCATGGCCTTGGCGAACCCCTCGGCGGTGGCGTACACGTCGCTGCCGTGCCCCTTCTCCTCGACGAGGCCGACGACGCGCCAGGTGGTGGGTGCTCCACCGACGAGCAGTCGCACGGTGTCACCGGCATGGACGCCTGGGACGGTGTTGTTGCGGGCGACCTGGTTGAGGACGACCGCCCCGGTCTCACCCGGGTTCAGCCAGCGGCCTTCGAGCAGCTTGGGAGCCGGAAGCAGGCTGGTCCCGGCGGGAAGTGCGGTCACCGAGATGCGGCCGTGTCCCTGATCGGGATAGGTGCGGGTGACAGGGAGCTGTCCTGGCCCGGCCACGCCGGTTTGGGTGACGTTCAGGGCCTCGACCCGGCCGACGTCCGGCACCCGGTCCGCCATGGTGGCGACCTTGTCGATCGGGGCCGGGCTGGCCAGTTGCACGTCGACGTCCCAGGTGCGCTGCTGCTTCTGCTCCTCGGCGATCGCCTCGGTACCGGCGCTCAGGGACATCCCGGCCACGAACACCATGCCGGCGCTGGCCAGCAGGCCGACCGAGAGCAGGAATCGGTCGGGACGCCGGACGGTATTGCGCAGCGCCAGGAGCAGGCCGCGGTCGAGGCGGCGGCCGCGGCTCAACCGGGCAAGGACGCCGGTTGCCGCGCTCGGGTTCGCACCACCGCCATGGTGGTCGATTGCGGCCCGGACGGTGGTGCGGCTGGCGTTGACCAGCGGTAGCAGCGCCAGCAACGGCGGCAGGCCCAGGCCGACCGCGACGACCACGGCATAAGTCCACCATGGCGCCGCGAGGCTGGCGGGATGGATGCCGAGGAACCCGAGGAAGGTTCCGACCGCGACACGGCCCAGCACAATGGCCGGGGCCAGCGCCAGCAGGGTGGCCGCCGCAGCCACCAGCAGCGTCATCGCCAGGTACAGGCGCCCAATGCGACCGGAGCGCGCACCGATCGCCTTCATGATGCCAATCTGTGGGATCTGTTGGGTGAACAGGTTGCTGAGCATGTTGGCGACCAGGATGGCGCTGAGCAGCAGGGCGGCCGCCCCGCCGGCCAGCAGTGACCCGAGCAAAGCGTCGGTCTGCCACTGGTGGGGGTGGGCGTAGGGCTCGGGCACCTGGATCTCGCGGACCACCAGCCCGTGGTCACGCTGCAGCCAGGTGCCAACCTCGCCGGCCACGGCCACGATCGTGTCGCGGTCGCGGCTCGGCCTGGCGTGCTCAGGGTCGGCGACCTGGATCTTCAGCTGGTCCAGGACGGCCTGGCCCCCGGGTCCGGGCAGCGACGCCGTGGACAGGTAGCCGTGGCCTGTCTGCTCCTGGGGTGAGGGGGACAGGCTGGGGTCGTACACGGTGGCAGCCACCCGCAGCCGCACGGGTTCGCCGCTGGGTGCCATCACGATCAGGGTGTCGCCGACGGCCACCCCCAGCAGGGAGAGCGCATCGCGTCCGATGAAAACTTCCCCGGGCGACGGTGGCCAGCTGCGCTGGTGGATCTCGAACCTCGCCATCCGCATCGGGTCGTCCGGTGCGGCCACGAACACCTGCAGCGGAATGTCCCGCAACCGGCCGTCGACCTCGACCTCACTGTTGAACTGGGTGCGGCCGGTCGCCTCGATGACCCCCGGCCGCCGGTTCGCCTCGGCCGCGATCGCCGCCATCCGCTTGGCGTCGATCGGGCGGTCGAGCAGGATCGCCGCCGACGCCGGCTCGGTGCTCAGGTAGGCGCTGGTGGCCTCCCTGGCGCTGGCGGCCCAGGCAAACAGCACACCGCCGAAGGCCGTCAGGCTGATCGCGATGGCGATCACCATCAGGACGAACCGGGACCAGGTCGCACGCAGGTCCCGGGCCAGCTTGACCGTCAGCAGGCTCACGCCGACACCCCTGTCCGCTCATCGTCGACGACGCGGCCGTCCACCAGGGTCACCTCGCGATCGACGATCGCCCGGATGTCGCGTTCATGGGTGACGACCACGATGGTCCGCCCGTCGCCGTTAAGGTCGGCGAACAACTCCAAGACGGCGTCGGCGGTGGCGGAGTCGAGGTTGCCGGTCGGCTCGTCGGCCAGCAGGATCGGCGGCTCGTTGGCCAGCGCCCGGGCGATCGCCGCGCGCTGCTGCTGGCCGCCCGAGAGCGTGGCCGGCAGCTTGTCAGCTTGGTCGCCGACGCCAACCCGTTCCAGCAGGTGCTGGGCCCGATCGCGACGTTCGCTAACCGGGATCGTCTTGGCGAAGTCCATCGGGAGCAGCACGTTCTCCATGACGGTCAGGGTGGGCAGCAGCTGGAAGAATTGGAACACCAGCCCGACGTTGCGGCCCCGCCAGGCGGCCAGTCCGGACTCCGACAGCGCACATAGATCGGCGCCGGCCACGCGGACCGTCCCCGCGGTGGGGCGGTCGATCCCGGCCAGCAGGTTCAGCAGCGTGGTCTTGCCGCTGCCTGACCGCCCGACGACGGCGACGAACTCCCCCTGCGTGATGTCGAGGCTGACGTGGTTGATGGCGACGAACTCGCCCGCGCCCAGCGGGTAGGCCTTGACGACGTCGCTGACATGAATCACGTGTTCCACGACGGAGAACCTCCAACGCGTGCGGCGGTGGCGGACGGTACGTCGCCGCCAGCGCCGCCGTGGCGACGGGGGCTGTGGCCGCCACCGCCGATGAACATCGTGGCAACAACCAGCAGAACCACAACGGCCACGACGATCCCAAGCACCTTCACCCAGCGCGGGATGCCGGCTTCCTCACGCGAGTTGGGGTAGCGGGGCGGGTCAGCCACGTGCGCCTCCTCCGACGAACCGTGATCGGTCGGGTGGTGCTCCATGGTGGCAACGCTACGAGGGCCGCAGAGGAGGCGAAACGCCCTGCGAGGGGAGCTTTTCCGTCCCCATCGAGTGGACGCGGATCATCCGCCAGGGGGATTCCCGGCGGCGCCCGCGGCGATACCCTCACAGGGTGTTCACGTCGTCGACGGCCACGATGCACAGGCGCTTCCCGGCACGGCTGAGCTCAGCAATGCTTTTGGACATCGCCGCCGCGGCCACCGCGCTGGCCGGTTCGTTGACGCTGCTGCGACACGGCGGCATCGACGCGCTCCGCTTTGGGGCGGGCATCGGCGCCTCCCACCCTGGACCAGGGACCCTCGACCTGGTCGGGGTCGTGCTCGCCGCCTCGTCGACGGTGCCGCTCATCGCCTGGCGGCGCGCCCCGCTCGGCGTCTTCACGGTCACCGCGGCGGCGAGCGTCCTGCTGGCCGTCCTCGGCTACCGGATCGACCTGCTGCTTGGGCCCACCGCCGCGCTCTACCTGCTCGCCGCGAGCCGCGACCCGCGGGCTCCGTGGACGCGGCGCATCACCGCCACCGTCGTCGGGCTGCTGGTGGCATACCTCGGTGCGGCCGCCGCGGCGCAGGGGACTTTCCCCACAAGCGAGCTGTTGCACACCGGCCTTGCCTGGGCCGCTGCCTGGTTCGCTGGCGAGCGAACCCGCCTGCGGCGCGAGCAGGTCGCCGAGCTCAGGGACCGCGCCCTGCGCGCCGAGCGGGACGCTGAGCGTGAGCGACTCCTCGCCATCGCCGAGGAGCGCGCCCGGATCGCCCGCGACCTCCACGACTCGGCCGGCCACGCCATCAGCGTGATCGCCGTCCGCGCCGGCGCGGCCCGGCTGCGGCACCATCAGGACCCCGTTCGCTCACTGGTGGCCTTGGAGGCGATCGAGGGGCTGGCACGGCAGACGGCCGGCGAGATCGACCAGCTCGTCGGCACCTTGCGTGACGGCGACTCGGCGAGCGGAGCCGTCGAGGCTCCGCCCGGGCTTGGGTCGCTCGACACCTTGCTCGATCACCATCGAGCGGCGGGACTCCAGGTCGCCTTGGAAACGTCCGGTGGGCCGCGGCCGCTGGGTGGAGCCGCCGACCAGGCCGCCTACCGGATCCTGCAGGAGGCGCTCACCAACGCGGCCCGTCACGGGGCCGGCAGTGCCCGGGTCGAGGTCGCCTTCGGGGACGCAGCGGTCGAGCTCAGCGTCACCAACCCCATGCCCGTGCGGCGCTCGCCGCGGTCCGGCGGGGGCCACGGGCTGATCGGCATGCGCGAGCGCGCGGTCCTGGTCGGCGGCCACCTCGACGCCGAAGCTGCCAACGGCGCCTTCCACCTTCGCGCCCGCATCCCGTACGGAGGTCCCCACCCGTGACCCGCGTGCTGATCGCCGACGACGACGACTTGATGCGCGCCGGGCTGGCCGAACTCCTCACCGTCGACCCCGCAATCGAGGTCGCCGGCCAGGCGGCGACCGGACGCGAGGCCGTCGAGCAGGCACGCCGGCTTGCCCCGGACGTGGTCCTGATGGACGTTCGCATGCCCGACCTGGACGGCATCGCTGCCACCCGCGAGCTGGCCCGGGCGGCCCCCGGGGTCCGGGTATTGATCCTGACGACCTTCGAGCAGGACGATTACGTCTTCGGCGCCCTCCGCGCCGGCGCCTCGGGCTTCCTGCTCAAGCGGACACGACCCGAGGAGCTGCTCGCGGCGGTGCACACCATCGCGTCCGGGGACTCGCTGCTGTCGCCATCGGTCACCCGGCGGGTACTCGACCGCATGGCCCAGCAGCCGACCCCCGAGCTCGCCGACCAGGCCCGGCTTGATGCGCTCACGCCGCGCGAGCGGGAGGTGCTCGAGCGCGTCGCTCGGGGCTTGTCGAACCGCGAGATCGCCGCCGCGCTCGCCGTCGAGGAATCGACGGTCAGGACCCACGTGAAGCGGATTCTGATGAAGCTGGAGCTCCGCGACCGGGTCCAAGCCGTGATCTTCGCCTACGAAACCGGAGTCAACCGCCCTGCCCGTAAGCGCTAAGCCAATACCCCTATACCACCTCCCCCTTGATCGTCCATGTCCTCAGTCCCACCGGTAGGGGAGGTGTGGGTGCAGTGGTAATCCCCACCGGCCCGGACACGACGTGACCTTCGCTCCTGTTGCCACTCCTCGCCTCGCCGTAGGTTGGCGGTGAGGAGGCGTGCAAGATGAAGGAAATAGCAAGCGCTGATTCGTGTGGCGACGTCATGGCATAGGCGTGGCGAAGTCGGATGGCAGGGAAGGCCTTGCTCGTCGCTGGGATCGCCGCGGTTGGCGTGTATGCCGTCGGGGACCTGCTCTCAGGGCCTCTCTACGAGGGCTACAGCTTCAAGGATCAGGTCATCAGCAAGCTGACGGCCCTTGGCTCTCCGGTCCGGCCCTTGATGCTGGCGGTGATGACCGCCCACGGCCTGCTGGTGGCCGCGTTCGGGGTGGGGATCTGGTAGTCGGTCGGTCGGAGCAGGAACCTGCGTTGAGTGGGACCGTTGCTAATCGCGTCGTCGATCGTGGGGTTCTTCACCCATGTGGTGTCCCCGATGAGCTCCCGGTGGATGGAGCCGAGCTTCACCGACACCATGCACATCATCGGAACAGCGTCATCGATCGCCATGGGTGGGGTCGAGGAGAACCTCACGCCGTGGGCGGGCGGTTTCGAGCGCATTAACGCCTACGCCTTCTTCGCGTGGCTGATTGTGCTGGCTGTGACCGTGATGCGCCGCTCCCTCGGCCAGGTCACCCTGAGGGCCGTGCCAGCCAAGTGCCCTGATCAGCCCGAGCCGGTCGGCCAGCTCTCGCAGCAACGCCGCGCCGGCATGCCTGACCAGGCCGACACCGTCGGTGGTGACGTCGAAGCTGGACGTCGAGTTGGTGGCCTGCACCCGCAAGGTGCCCTCCTTGAGCCGGGACTGCGACCGTCAGACAGCCGCATGCTCCCTGCTCAGAGGGCTCCTTGCGTAATCAGAGCATCCGCCACCCGAGACGAAATCCGAGGCTAGGCGGCGCTGAAGCGGGCGACGATCTCCCGGAGTTCGGTTGTGGTGCGGGCGAGCTCCTCGGCGGTCTGCTGGGTGGTGGCCGCGTCGCCGGTGGTCTGGTCGGCGGCGCCGGTGACGCCGGTGATGCTCACGGCGATGCTCTTGGAGTCGCCAGCGACCTCACTGAGGGTGCGGCTGATCTCGTTGGTGGTGACGGTCTGTTCCTCCACCGCTGAGGCGATGGTGGTCTGCAGGTCGTTGATGTGGCCGATCACCTGCCCGATTCCGCCGATCGCCTCCACCGCCGCGCGGGTGTCGGTCTGGATCGTCTCGATCCGTGTGCCGATCTCCCCGGTAGCGCGGGCGGTCTGCTGCGCTAGCTCCTTGACCTCCCCGGCGACGACCGCGAACCCGCGCCCGGCCGCGCCGGCACGCGCGGCCTCGATGGTGGCGTTCAAGGCCAGCGGTTGGTCTGCTGGGCGATCGCGGTGATCACCTTCACGACCTCGCCGACCTCGGCGGAGCTCGTGCCGAGCCTGGCGACCGTCTGGTTGGCCTGCTCGGCGATGACCACCGCCTCGGCAGCGACGTCGGCGGCTTGGCTGGCGCTCTTGGCGATCTCGGAGATCGCGGTGCTCATCTCCTCGGTGCCGGTCGCGACCGTGTCGACGTTGTGGGAGACCTGCTCGGCCGCGGCCCCGACCGTCTCGGCCTGCGCGGAGGCCTCCTCGGCGGCGGTGCGCAGGCTGCCGCTGACCGTCGACAGCTCACCCGACGAGCTGGCCAGGCCGCCAGCGCTGCCGCCGATCGCCTGGACGGCATCACGGACGCGGGTGATTGCATGGTTGAGCGCGCCGGCCATCTGGCCGATCTCGTCACGGGTCTCGACCGGCACCGACCGGGTCAGGTCACCGGTGGCGAGCGCGCCGAGCGCGGCGACCATGCGGTGCAGCGGCACCGTGGCCGAGCGGTACAGGCCAACGAGCAGCCAGGCCACCAGCAGCACCACCAGCGCGATGGCGACCTCGGCCCGCCCTGCCTTGGCCTGGAACCCGCCGATGCGCACCTCGATGAGCCGGTCGAGCTCTGGCGCCAGCGCGGTCGCCAGCGCGACGGTCGCGGCGCGCGACTCGTCGCCCTGCCGGCTGCCGAGCCTGGTCATGTCGCCGCTCTTGGCCGCTTGGGTCGCCTGGTCGACCACCTGGCTGACCGCGTCGTGCACCGCCTTCCCGCCGTCCTCGGCGCGGCCGCGCAAGGTGGTGCTGCGCGTCTTCTCCACCGACGTCGCCAGGTCGGCGTTGATCGAGTCGCGGGTGGTGGCCAGCGTGCCGGCCGCGATCGCCAGGTCGACACGGGCCTGGCTCTGGTCGGCGGCGCGCGCCAGCGCCGCCTGGTCGACCGCACGACCCGCGGTATCGAGCAGGATGGCAGCCGGAACACCAGCGCGTCCATCAGGTAGTAGGTGTCCAGGTCGGGGTCGAGGGTGAGGTTGGACTCGTCGCTGGTCTTCACGATCAGCGCGAGCAGGTCCGCGACCGCCGTGTTGTAGGCCTCGAACGCCGCCGGTGGGCCATCCGCGGTCCCGGCCCGGGTGAGGGCCTGCTTGGCCTGCTCCCAGCCGTCGACGGTGTCCAGCTCGGCGCCGTAGCGCCCGGTGGCTGCGTCCACGCGAGCGACCGCGTCCTGCACCCCGGCGGCAGCGGGCTCGCCGCCGGTGACGGCCAGGTGCCTGGCGGTGACCACCTTGGCGGTCAGATCCAGCAGCGGGACCAGATAGGCGACCCCGACGCGCTCCTTGGCGCTGAACGCGACCTGGCTGCGCTGCAGATCGACATAGGCCTTGGCGACGAACCCGAGCAGCAGCAGCACCACCACGGGGACCACCAGGATCTTGTAGGCGTACCGCAGCCGACCGAGCATGTCCACAGCCGGGGAGAAGAGCCACCTCACCGGACCATCCCCTTTTTCATCGATCACCACCACACCCCAGCGACTGCCCTCTGACAGCAGTCGGCAGCCCCGACCCGGCGGTTGAGGACTCCATCCGACTACCCGCTGATGCTCGACGAGGTCGCCACGTGGCGGCGGAGCCGTGGAGCCGGGCGCCCCAGGCGCGTCGCCGTACCCGCAGGGCTTGGAGAGGCGCTTGTGTTCTGCCAGGTTTACGCCTGACGGGTGGTATGGCCGGCTGCATCTTCCGGTCCGGAGCACTTAGTGGTCCTCGGTGGAAGTTCGTCGGGGGTCATGCGGCGGTTGCTAGGGGGCCGGCGTCGTGGGCGGCGAGGCGGTCGAGGAGATCGTTAAGGTCCTTGGTGGTGTAGGTCCAGTTGAACGGTCGGGCGGCGAGGTTGTAGCGCTCCTGGAAGGCCGCCAGGCGGTTGTGGACCTCGGCCAGGTCGGAGAAGTCGTTGGGGGTGACGACCTTGCGTTGCACCACGGAGAAGTAGATTTCGCACTGGTTCAGCCAGCTCGCGTGGACGGGGGTGTGGACCAGGGTGGCGGTGGGCCATGCCTTGGCCATGCGGTCGATGGATGCCTGGCCGCGGTGTGAGGAGCCGTTGTCGACCACCCAGAACACCCGCCGGGCGCTGGCGTACGGTTCGATCGTCATGACCTGTTCGACCAGGCGGGCGAACGGGGCGATGCCGGTGGTCGGCTCGCACCGGCCGAAGACCTTGCCGCGGTGGGCGTCCCAGGCGGCCAGGTAGGCCAAGGCACCGCCCCGCTCGTACTCGTGCTCGACCCGCATCGTGCGAGCCAGCCCGGGTGGCAGGGTCGGGTGGCAGCGGCAGCGGGCCTGGATGGAGGTCTTCTCATCCGCGCACAGCACAAAGTCGCCTTGGCCGAGTGGCTCGCCGTCGTAGCTTCCGGCGTACAGGTCCAGCACGACGGCGGCGCGGGCGGCGAAGTCCGGTGCCCGTGGAGCGATCCAGGAGCGGTACTGCCACGGTTTGAGCGCATCGGCGCGCAGCCAGCGACGCACAGTGGCGCCGCTGATGGCATCGACCAGACCGGCGGTGACCGCCTCGTGGGCCACCTCGGCGGCGCTCCACCGCGACAGCGGCACCCCGCTGGCCGTGGGCAACTCGCAGACCAGGGCCTTGACCTGGGCCTGCTGCACCGGGGTGAACCGGGGCGGGCGACCGCAGCGTTTCCGGTCGCGCAGCCCGTCGAAGGCGTCGGTGGCAAACCGGCCCCGCCACTTGCGTGCAGTGTCGGAGGTGACCCGACACCGGCGGGCGATCGCGGCGTTGGCGTGCCCGGCGGCGGCGTCCAACACGATCTGTGCCCGCAGCCGATCCCGGTGCGGGCTCTTGTGACCCCGGGCGATCTTCTTCAGGCGGTGCCGCTGCGCGGCGGTCAACCGCACCAGGTGCGCGCGTGGGGCGGACATCGGCCATCCATCGATGCTCGGCAGTGCGACGACCGCCGAGCATGACGATCCCGGGCCACGCCTGCACCCAGCACGCCGATCAGGCAGCATGAACCGATGCCCACCCCGCCGGAGTCCACCAAGATCTCCCTGGGCCAGCGGCTGCGCGAGCGGGCCCGCGAACGCTGGCCCGCCCTAGCCACGGTCAACGTGCGCCACCGCGGCGAGTTCGCCTACGTCACTGGCGAGTTGGCCGACGGCACCGCCCTACCGCTGTGCCGGCTCCGCTACGGCGGCTACGCCAACCGGTGGGGCTTCGCCATCTACCTGGCCAGCAAAGACGGATACCAAGACTCCATCCTGCCAAGCGGCTACCCGGTCGGTACCGCCGAAGAAGCCCTCGACTGCGCCTGCGGCCTGTACCTCAACGACCCCACCGCCTGGCGCACCGAGTAACCCCCGACGAACTTCCGCCCATGACCACTAAGGCTCTGCTGGCGCCACAGACGGGTTGGCATTTGCCACTGCGGCCCGGTATCGCCGGCCGGCGGCAACGGTGGGGATCGGGCTCCACGCCCGCAGAGCGCCCT
>Ga0126306_10001869_pt1 | contig 11516 bp, 13 predicted proteins | sample Plot27_FD_92592 | JGI IMG/M metagenome (GOLD analysis project Ga0126306, IMG submission 92592) | Serpentine soil microbial communities from UC McLaughlin Reserve, CA, USA - Plot27 | ecosystem: Environmental > Terrestrial > Soil > Grasslands | place: USA: UC McLaughlin Reserve, Lake County...
CGCTCGGCCGCCAGGGCGGCGTTGATGCGGGCCGTCTCCCGGTCGAGCCGGGTGGTGAGCTGCGAGCCGGTCGGCTCGACGGCCGGGTACTGCACCTCGGCGGTGTCGGTGATCTCGTCGAAGCCGTCCTTGCCGGAGGTGTAGCTCTTGTCGATCTTCTTGCCGCCGAGGGTGCCGGTGATCTTGAAGGTGTAGGCGCCCGGCGCGGTCGGGATGAAGAAGGCGCGGTAGTCGCCCTGCTCGCCCCAGCCCTCGCCGAAGTACGGCTCCAGCGCCATCTCCTTGGGCTCGGCGTCGCCGGTGCTGACGGCCGCCTTGAGGCCCTTGGCGTTGGTCACGGGCTTGCCGTTGTTGGTGATGATCAGCTGGACGCTGTTGGTCACGCCGGCGTAGCCCGGCTCGGTGCCGAAGCCGACCACCAAGGTGTAGTTGGCCACCTTGTGCTCGCCATGGGCCCAGGCCGGCACGGCCAGCAGCGGGACCAGCAGCACGGCCATGACGGCCGCGCCGAATGCGGTTCTCCGGTTCATCCTGTCCTCCGGTGGTGCCAGATGGAGCAGGGACCGCAGCGTCTGTGCAGTCTCCTGGCGATCTCTCCGATCAGGCGGCGGGCGCGGGCGGGGCGCGGCCGCCCAGTCCGGCGGCGAGGAGGATGGCCGGGCGGACCCAGCCGGTGGGGCGGAGGCGGGCCGGGCGGAGGTCGGGGCGGTGCCGGCGGCGGCGGCGCAGGGCGCGGCCGGCGACCTCGGCGACCCGGCCGGCCCAGGCCAGGCCGAGCGCCAGGACGCCCGCGACCAGCAGCTGGACCGCGGTGCCGGTGAAGAGCAGGCGGCCGTCGACCGGGCCGCCGAGCGGGACCCCGGCCGCGGCCCGTTCGATCAGCTCCTGGACCAGGTAGATGGTGACCTGGAGCAGGGCCAGGCGCGTGACCAGGCGGCCGAGCGGCTCGGCGGCCGGGCGGCCCCCGGCGCGCAGGCCGGCCCGGAAGTGGCGGGCCAGGGTGGCCCCGAGCGACACCAGGCCGAGCACGATGGCGGCGGCGATGGCCGCCGACCAGTAGGCGTGGCCGCTGCCGGCCAGCACGGCCAGGCGGCGGCCGGGCTCGGGGACGGCCAGGGCGTAGGCGAGCCCGTGCCCGACCACCGCCCCGGCGACCGCGGCGCCGGCGAGCGGGAGCCGGCGGGCCATACCACGCAACTCCATCGTCCAAGGATACGCGGCCGCCACCCTGACCGGTCCAATCGCCCCAGCTGGCGCTCCGGCCGGCTCCACCTCGGCCCATCCGCCGGTCACGCCAACCCCTCTTGACAAAATTTATGTTCAATGATGAAGTGCGCCCATGCTCGACCTCGAAGTGATCGACGACCCGGCCGCCGCGGTGGTGGCCCTCGACCCGCTGCGGGCCCGCCTGCTGGCCGGGCTGGCCGAGCCGGCCTCGGCCTCGGCGCTGGCCGAGCGGGCCGGGCTCCCCCGCCAGAAGGTCAACTACCACCTGCGCATCCTCGAGGAGCACGGGCTGGTCACCGAGGTCGGCCAGCGCCGCTGGGGCGGCCTGACCGAGCGGGTGCTGCACGCCACGGCCGCCTCCTACGTCGTCTCGCCGGGGGCCCTCGGCGAGGCCGCCGGCGACCCCGACCGGATCGCCGACCGCCTGTCCGCGCGCTACCTGATCGCCCTGGCCGCCCGGGTCGTCCGCGAGGTCGCCGGCCTGGTCCGCCGGGCCGACCAGGCCGGCAAGCGGCTGCCCACCCTGGCCCTGGACACCGAGCTCCGCTTCCGCTCGGCGGCCGAGCGGGCCGCCTTCACCAGCGACCTGGCCGACGCCGTGGCCACCCTGGTCTCCCGCTACCACGACACCAAGGCGCCCGGCGGCCGCTCCCACCGCCTGGTGGTGGTGGCCCACCCGCTTCCGGTCGCCCCTTCACCCGACCCTGAGGAGGCACCATGAGCCCTGAGCACGACGACCCGCCCGGGCACCGGGCCATCAACCTGGACATCGAGGTTCCCGGGACCCCCGAAGAGGTCTGGGAGGCGGTCGCCAGCGGGCCCGGGATCACCGCCTGGTTCGTGCCGGCCAAGGTGGACGGCCGCGTCGGAGGGACGGTCGAGCTCGACTTCGGCCCGGGCTACGGGACCGAGACGGCCCGGGTCACGGCCTGGGAGCCGCCCCACCGCTTCGTGGCCGAGGTGACCGGCGAGGGCCGGCCCGACTTCGCCACGGAGTGGCTGGTCGAGGCCCGCGACGGCGGCACCTGCGTGGTCCGGCTGATCAACAGCGGCTTCGGCGAGGGCGCCGAGTGGGACGGCCAGTACGACGCCACCGAGGCCGGCTGGCGGCTGTTCCTCTACAACCTGCGCCTCTACCTCACCCACTTCCCCGGTCAGCCCTCCAGCTCGGTCCTGGTCAACGGCAAGGCCGCTGGACCGGTGCCGCGGGCCCACAGCCAGCTGGTGGCGGCCCTCGGCCTGCCCGGCGAGGCCGCCCAGGGCGAGCGGGTGGCGGCCACCGCCCCGGGCGCCCCGCCGCTGGCCGGGGCGGTCGAGCGGGCCACCGAGGGCATGCTCACCCTGGTGCTGGAGAAGCCGGCCCCCGGCATCGCCTTCGTGGTCGCCGAGCCGGGCGGCGACGGGTCGGCCCACACCAGTGTCTACCTCTACCTGTTCGGCGGCGGCGCCGCCGAGGTGGCGGCCAGGGAGGAGCCGGCCTGGCGGGCCTGGATGGGGCGGCACTTCCCGCTGCCCGACCCGGCGGCCGGCGAGGGCGCCGGGGCCTGAGCCGGGCCCGGCCGGTCAGCGGACGCGCAGGGCCGCCGGGTCGAAGCCGAAGGGCAGCTCCAGGCGGTTGGCGGCCAGCAGCTCGGCGTCGGCCAGCAGCTCGGCCGTCGGCCCGTCGGCGGTGATCGCGCCCCCGTTCATGACCAGGGCCCGCGGGCACAGCTGAAGGGCGTAGGGCAGGTCGTGGGTGACCATCAGGATGGTGACGTCCAGGCCGGTGACGATCTCGGCCAGCTCGCGGCGGCTGGCCGGGTCAAGGTTGGACGACGGCTCGTCCAGGATGAGGATGTCCGGTTCCATGGCCAGCACGGTGGCCACCGCCACCCGGCGCCGCTGCCCGAACGACAGGTGGTGGGGCGGGCGGGCGGCGTGCTCCTCCATGCCCACCGCGGCCAGGGCGGCCTTGACCCTGGTCTCCAGCTCGGGCCCGCGCAGGCCGAGGTTGGCCGGCCCGAAGGCCACGTCCTCGGCCACCGTCGGCATGAACAGCTGGTCGTCGGGGTCCTGGAAGACGATCCCGACCCGGCGCCTGATCTCCTTGAGGTGCTCGGCGGCCACCGGCAGGCCGGTCACCGCGACCCGGCCAGCCCCTGGCAGGAGCACGCCGTTGCACTGCAGCACCAGGGTGGTCTTGCCGGCCCCGTTGGGCCCGAGCAGGGCCACCCGCTCCCCCGGCTGGATGCGGAAGCTGACCCCGAACAGCGCCTGGTGGCCGTCCGGGTAGGCGAAGGCGACCCCCTCGACCTCGAGGGCCGGCGGCGGCGCGGCGGTCATGGGCGGATCCCCCAGGCGGTGGCGGCGACCAGGGCGGCCAGGGCCGGCAGGCAGAGGGCGGCCAGCCACTGGCCGCGGGTCGCGCCCAGCTCCTGGAGGACCGGCATCGACCCGGTCCAGCCGCGCGACACCATGGCCAGGTAGACCCGCTCGCCCCGCTCGTAGGAGCGGATGAACAGCGTCCCGGCGGTGGCGGCCACGGCCCTGGCCTGCCAGATCCAGCGGGGGTCGTGGCCGCGGGAGATGCGGGCGATGCGCATGCGCCTGACCTCGTCGACGATCACGTCGGCGTAGCGGACCATGAACCCGGCCACGGTGGTGAAGGCGGCCGGCAGGCGCAGCCGCTCCAGCCCGCGGAGCAGCTCGGGCACGGGCGTGGTCGCGGCCAGGATCACCGAGGTGGCCACCCCAAGGGTGCCCTTGGCCACGATGTTCCAGGCCGCCCAGAGCCCCTCGCGGGCCAGCGACAGCCCAAGGACCTCGACCCGCTCGCCCTGGCCGACCAGGGGCAGGAACAGGGCGAAGAGGAGGAACGGGAGCTCGATGACGAGGCGCCGGGCCAGGGTCGGCAGCGGCAGCCGGGCCACCCTGGCCAGGCCGGTCAGCAGCAGCGCGTAGACCCCGAAGGCCCAGAAGGCCTCGCGCGGGGTGGCCACCACGGCCAGGACGAACAGGAAGGCGGCGGCGAGCTTGCACTGGGGCCGGGCGCGGTGCAGCGGGCCCGGCCCCGGCAGGTAGAGCGCGTGGCTGTGGCCGCCCCCCACCGTCAGGGCGCCCGGGTGGGCTCCGAGCCCTTGCCGCCGCCGCTACGGGACCGCGTGGCCCGGAGCAGGGCGAACAAGGCCAGGCCGAGCCCGAAGGTGATCAGCACCCCGATCAGCCCCGACAGCCCGGTGCTGAGCCGCTCGTTGTCGACGCCCTCGACCGTGTAGTCGGCCAGCGGCCCGTCGGCGAACGTGTGGTCCCTGGCCGTCTCGAGGAAGCCCTTGTCCTCGGCCACCTTCTCCAGCCCGTCGGGCGAGCTGGAGGCGAAGCCGCTCACCACCAGGGCGAGCCCGACGGCCACCAGCAGCCCGGCGATCACGAACAGGCGCAGGTTGGACGAGCGCATGGTCAGCTCACCTCCCCGGCGGCCGGGCCGGGCGTGGTCTGGAGGACCAGCGGGGCCTGGAGGTCCGAGGCCCCGTAGACCAGGTCGGGCCGGACGCCCAGGACCACTCCGACGGTGAGGGCGGTGATGACGCCCTCGCCGATGCCGATCAGGGTGTGGACCCCGACCATGGCCGCAAGCACCGTCCCGATCGGGACCCCGCCGGTCCCGCCGATGGTGTACTCGAGCACGAAGGCGGAGGCGGCCAGCACCACCGAGATGCCGGCGGCGATCCCGGCCGAGATGACCACCGAGGGCTTGGTGGCGGGCAGGACCCGGCGCAGCAGACGGAAGACCGCCCAGCCGCCGAACACGCCGACCACGGCCATGTTGGTGATGTTGAGCCCGAGCGCGGTCAGCCCGCCGTCGGCGAACAGGCTCTGGACGACCAGGACGACGGCAACGCAGATGCAGCCGGCCCACGGCCCGACCAGCACCGCGGCCAGGACGCCGCCGAGCAGGTGGCCACTGGTCCCGGCGGCCACAGGGAAGTTGAGCATCTGCACGGCGAAGATGTAGGCGGCGACCAGGCCGGCCAGCGGCGCCTGGCGCTCCTGGAGCGTCTGGGCGGCCCGGCGCAGGCTGACCCCGACCCCGCCCGCGGCCACCGCCCCGGCGGCCAGCGAGGTCGGGGCGTTGATGAAGCCGTCGGGAATGTGCACGTGCCCTCCCTTTCGCCACCGCATCAGTTGCGAGCTGCTTGCATCTATAGCCAGTTTGCAACTGTAAGCCCGGCCCCCGACAACCGCAATCGGCAATCGGCCGCTTGGCGGCGCCGCCCATCCGGGCATAGCGTCGGCCCGTGGACGCGATCGGGAACCGCCACCGGCTGCTGCTGGCCGTGGTCGGGTTGCTGGTGCTGGCGGTGCTGGCCGGCGCGGTGGCGCTGTGGCCGTCGGGCCGGCTGGCCGACCCGGCCGCCGCCGGCCAGGCCGACCCGACCCGGTTCGTCCCGGCCACCCTGACCAGTGTGCGAACCGTCCCCTGCCAGGAGGCCGAGCCGGGTGTGCCCGGGTCGACCTGCATCAAGGTCCGGGCCCGGCCCGACGGGGGCGAGGAGGTCGAGTTCGACACCACCGACCCGACCGGGGACACCTTCCGGGCCGGGCAGCGGGTCCGGCTTTCCATCCTCGAGCAGGCCGGCCAGCCCACCTTCTACAACATCCGCGACCTGGAGCGGGGCCGGCCCATGCTGGCCCTGGCCGCGCTGTTCATGCTGGCCGTGGTCGCCTTCGGCCGCTGGCAGGGAGTCCGGTCCCTGATCGGGCTGGCCTGCTCCTTCGCGGTGATCGTCGGCTTCGTGGTCCCGGCCATCCTGGAGGGCAGCAGCCCGGTGCCGGTCGCCCTGGTCGGGGCCATGGCGATCATGCTGCTCTCGCTGTACCTGGCCCACGGGCCGGGGCGCAAGACGACCGCGGCGGTGGTCGGCACGGCGCTCGCCCTCGGCCTCACCGCCGCCCTGACCGCCGGCTTCGTCGAGCTGGCCGCGCTGACCGGCCTGGCCAGCGAGGATGCCCTCAACGCCAGCTTCCAGGTCGGCGGCATCTCGCTGCGCGGGCTGCTGCTGGCCGGGATCATCATCGGCGGCCTTGGCGTGCTCGACGACGTCACCGTGTCCCAGGCGTCGCTGGTCTTCGAACTGCGCCGGGCCGACCCGGCGGCCGGGTTCACCGGGCTGACCAGGGGCGCCCTGGCGGTCGGCCGGGACCACGTCTCGGCCACCGTCAACACCCTGTTCCTGGCCTACGCCGGGGCGTCGCTGCCCCTGCTGGTCCTGTTCGTCAGCGGCGGCGAGGCCCTGGGCACGGTGGCCACGACCGAGGTGATGGCCGTCGAGGTCGTGCGGGCCCTGTGCGGGTCGGTCGGCCTGATCGCGGCCGTCCCCCTGACCACGCTCCTGGCCGCCAGCCTGGCCCTGGAGGAGGCGGCGGCGGGCCCGGAGGCGGCGGCGCCCGCCGGGACCGGCCGGGCGCCCTACTCGCCGGCCCGGGGCATGGACCCCGGGGACGCGGCGGCGCTGTTCGGGCGGGTGCTCGACCTGCACGGGCCGGCGCTGTCCTCGGCCGTCGTCGGGGTCGTGCCCGGCGACTCGGTGGACCCCGAGGCGCTGCCGGACAGCGCCCGCCAGGCGGGCGCGCGGCTGGCCGCCACCGTCCGCCGCGACGGGAGGCCGTCCCGCCGCGGGCGTGGCCTCCGGCCGGGCGTGGCCCGGATCGACCCGGCCGATCCCGGCCAGCTCGAGCTCCTCCGTCGCTTCGGGGTGTTCTCGAGCGAGACCAGGGTCTGGGTCGAGGGCGACCCCGACCCGGTGATGCAGACCGCCGACGCCTTCGACGGCCTGCCCCGGGCCACCTACCGGCTGACCACCGGGGAGCTCGAGCGGCTCCTCACCGAGCTGGCCGCGACCGGGCCGGCCGGGGCCGTCCTGGTGCCGAGGCGGTCCAGAGCCTCCCGGGCGAGCCGCCCGTGACCCGCCGCCGACGCCTGATCGCTCCGCTGGCCCTGGCCCTGGGGGCCGTCCTGGTGGCCGGCGGCTGCTCGGGGACCGGCGACCCGCCGGCGGCCGGCGGCACCACCGCTCCCCCGGCCACGACCGCCACCCCGACGACCACCACCGCGCCCGCGCCGGTCCGGTACCGCTACCCGGTGGCCGGCTGCCGGGCCAGCTACGGCCAGCACGCCGGCTACCCGGCGGCCGACATGTTCACGGGCCGGGGCTGCGCCTTCGTGGCCCCGGTGGCCGGCCGGGTCGACGAGGTCACCCGGACCGACAGCTGGCGCCAGGCCAGCGACCGGGGGGCCGACCGGGGCGGCCGCTCGGTGTCGCTGGTCGGCACCGACGGCGTCCGCTACTACGGCTCCCACCTGGAGGCGGTCGCCCCCGGGATCGCCCCGGGGACCAGGGTGCGGGCCGGGCAGCCGCTTGGCCGCATCGGCAACTCCGGGTCGGCCAGGACCACCCCCGTCCACCTGCACTTCGGCATCTCCTGGCCGACCCGGCCGGGCATCTGGTGGGTGCGCCGGGGCATGGTCCCGCCCCAGCGCTACCTGGACTCCTGGCGCGACGGCGGCAACCTGTCCCCGGTCAGGGCGGTCCGGGCGGCCCGGAAGGCGGCCGGGGCCGAGGTCCCCGAGTGCCGGGCCCGCTGCTGAGGGCGGTCCCGGTCAGGCCGGGCGGCCGGCCGCCTGGTGGCACTCGGCGCAGACCCCGGCGATGGCGTGGTGGGTGAAGTCGGGCCGGAACCCGTGGTCGCGCTCGATCAGCCGCGCCAGGTTGCGCAGCGAGCTGCGCGGCAGGTCGAGGGTGGCGCCGCAGCGCGAGCAGGTCAGGTGGGCGTGCTGGACCTCCTCCAGCCGGTGGTAGCCGACCCCCGACTCGAGGTGGACGTGGGTCAGGACCCCGACCTGCTCCAGCCGCTCCAGGGTGCGGTACACGGTCGAGGGGCTGACCCCGGGAACCCTGGCCTGCACCCGCTCGATCACCGTCGTCGGGATGACGTAGCCCGAGGTCGACATGATCTCGTCCACGATGGCCAGCCGCTGGGGGGTCATCCGCATGCCCTGCCCACGCAGGAGCTCGACCGCGTCCCCGGTGCTGCTGCCGCTGCTTCCCATGGCCGTAGTCTAGCAATGCAGTTGCAAGAGGTTGCAACACGGCCTGGCATTTCGGCTAGAGGCTGTAGAGGTTGTGCTCGTAGGGATCGGCGGGAGGCCGGACCGGGGTGACCGAGTCGGCCAGCAGCACCGGGCGCGCGCCCGATGGCGCGATCCCGTCGTAGACCCGCTGGGGCAGCCAGCGGCCCTCGACGACCAGCCACTGGTCGGGCTGGCGCGGGACCCGGTCGCCGCGCACCTCCAGCTGGTAGGCCTGCCCGTCGGCGGCGCAGCAGAACAGGTTCCAGCGGGTCAGCAGGTAGCCGCCATCGTTCGCCGGTGCGGCGAAGCCGAGCAGCCGGACCCGGGCCCCATCCAGCGTGCGGTCCTTGTCGTACAGGGCCCTGGTCACGAACTCGCTGACCGGGAGCGGGACGGCCCCGCCGACCGGCTCGGGGAGGGCCGGGAACACCCCGCCGGGGTCGCCGCCGGCCGCGGTTGCCGAGCCCGCCTGGCGGCCGGCCGCGAACGAGCCGAGGGCCGGGGGCGCGACCAGCAGCAGCACCAGCACCGGGAGGGCCAGCAGCCAGCCGCTGCGCGGGACGCCGTGGTCGTGCCCGTGGCCGCCCGGCGCGGGTTGGCGGCCGCGCAGCGCGGCCCCGGCCAGCAGCAGCAGGACGGCGCCGCTGGCCACCAGGGGCGGGCGCAGGGTCCCGCGGACATAGGCCAGGGCGGCGTCGGTGAGCCCCAGCCACAAGGTCATGGCCCCGACCAGGGCCAGCATCGCGGCCTGGGTCCGGCGGTCGCTCACAGCAGCCACCGCCCGACGAGCACGGCCGAGACGACCGCGACCACGAAGGTCAGCGGGGCGAAGCGGACCGCGAACCGGCGGCCGAACACCCCGGCCTGCATGGCGATCAGCTTCACGTCGACGGCCGGGCCGACGACCAGGAACACCAGCCGGGCGTCGAGCGGGAACTGGCGCATGCTGGCCGCGACGAACGCGTCGGCCTCCGAGCAGACGGCCAGGGCCACGGCCAGCAGCCCGAGGCCGAGGATGGCCAGCAGGTGGTTGCCGGCCACGGCGTCCAGCAGGCCGCGCGGCACCAGGGTCTGGAGCGAGGCCGCGGCCATGGCCCCGACGACCAGCCAGCCCCCGGCCTGGAGGAAGTCCTCCCGGGCGGTGCCCGCGAACGCCGCCCAGCGGGTGCCGCCCTCGGCGACGCGGGGCCGCACCCGGTCGATCCAGGCCTCGCGGCCGACGCGGCTCCAGACCAGGCCGACCACCACCGAGGTCAGCAGGGAGGCCAGGAACCGGGCGGCGACCATCCCTGGCCGGCCCGGGAAGGCGACCGCCGTCGACACCAGCACCACCGGGTTGATGGCCGGGGCGGCCAGCATGAAGGCCATGGCCGCGGCCGAGCGGACCCCGCCGGCCCGGAGCCGGGCCGCGATCGGCACCGAGGCGCACTCACAGCCGGGCAGGGCCACCCCGGCCAGGCTGGCCGCGGGCACGGCCAGCAGGTCGCGCTCGGGGAGCGCCCTGGCCAGCCAGCCCGGCCGGACCAGGGCGGTCAGGGCCCCGCTGAGCAGCACCCCGAGGACCAGGAAGGGCAGCGCCTGGACGGTGATGGAGACGAAGATGGTCGCCCAGGTCGCCACCGCCGGGCCGTCCAGCAGGTCCGTCAGCAGACCCCGGCTGCCGACGGCCACCAGCCCCAGCAGCAGCAGCAACCGCGCGTCGAGGAGCCGCCCGGCCCCTTCCCGGACCGGGGGTGACGGACGCTCCGGCGACTCGATCTGGCTGACGGGCACCACCTGCCAACGGGCGGTCAACCGCCCAATGGTACGGAACCCGGGTCAGAAGTGCGTGGTGCAGATGGGCGGCGGTGAGGCCGCGAACATGCGGTCGGCCCGGAGAAGGGCGCCGGGGGTGAGCTCGGTGACCCGTTCGGCCCGGGCCAGGGAGACGAGGCTGGTCCCGCCGAGGTAGGCGGCGCCGAGGTCGGCGACGTCCAGGCCGAGGTCGGGGGCGGACCGGGTGGGCTCGCAGGTGGCGCCGTCGGGGCCGCCCTCGAGGCGGAAGCGGCCCTGGTTGCGGGGGCGCAGGGGGTCGGTGACCTCGAGCACCAGCTCGCCCTCGACGGCGTAGCGCCTGGCCGCGAGCGCGCCCCGGAGGTCGAGCAGCCGGAGCCAGAGCTGGTCGCCGACGTCGGTGACCCGCAGCCGCCGGGGATCGGCCAGCCGCCAGCGGATCGGGTCGTCGACCGGCCGGTCGGCCAGCTTCACCACCCCGGCCAGGTCCATGTCCAGCAGGTAGCGCCAGAGGGCGGCCTCGGCCTCGGGGGTATGCCCGACCAGCATCCGCACCTTGATGATGTTGGCGGCCAGGCCGCTGGGCCAACGGTTCTCGACCCGGTAGCTGACCCAGCCATCGACCCGGCCGGGGCCGGACTCGTAGACCACGTCGTAGTGGCGGCTCGCCCCCTGCCGGGTCCACTCGGGGTCGCGGGCGTACACGTCCCACCAGACCTGGGGCCGGGACAGCTCGCCCGGCTGGCTCCGGCGGTAGCGGTCGTACAGCGGCGGCACGATCTTGGCCGTCTCCTCCGGCTCGAGCAGCCGCAGGCGCCCCTGGCCGGTCGGCTGGCGCAGGAACTGCCCCCGCCTGGGGTCGATCTCGTAGTTGGCGAAGGTGGTGGCCAGGCCGTAGCCGAAGCGGCCGTAGATGACCGACTCGGACGCCCCCAGGCCGGAGACCAGCTCGCCCCGGCCTTCGCACTCCTCGAAGTGGTAGGCGATCATCGAGCGCAGGATGCCCCGCCGGCGGTGGGTCGGGAGCACCGAGATGGCGGTCAGGCCGCCGATCGGGATGGTGGTGAGCCCGGGCAGGGTCATGTCCATCGAGAAGGCCCCGCCGGTGCCGACCATCCGGTCGCCGTCGAAGGCGGCGATGCTGCGCTCGTACTCGAACCAGCGGTCGTGGTCGGCCAGCTCCTCGGCGGTGAAGGTCTCGCCGAAGGCCACCGCCATGACGGCGCTGAACTGGTCGCCCTGGTCGGGCGTGATCGGCCGGATGTCGATGTCCATGGGTCCGTTGTACTCGAAACGCCGGGCAGACACACCTGGTTTTCGAGGCCGTTCCGGACATGCCGGTGAACGGGGCCCGAACGAAGTGCGACCGGGCGTGATATCGTCCTCTGCTTGACCGTGACATCCCGTC